>Ga0256839_1000461_pt1 | contig 52804 bp, 49 predicted proteins | sample 354166metaG_FD_185968 | JGI IMG/M metagenome (GOLD analysis project Ga0256839, IMG submission 185968) | Hydrothermal vent microbial communities from Mid Atlantic Ridge, Atlantic Ocean - 354-166 | ecosystem: Environmental > Aquatic > Marine > Hydrothermal vents | place: Atlantic Ocean: Mid... | reverse complement strand
CTGCAATCGCAGCATTCAGTACATCCATGTACATCAATGCCGCCCCGATTCCCCGCTGTCGACTCCAGGGATGGAGGAGCTAGAGCGACGCAGGATGCCAAAGCCGCTTCCTGCGCTTCTCGGCCCAGCCGGGGGTCGGCCGACACGTCCCTTCGTGACGGCCGACGCAGGCCATCCATGGCCTGCCCCTTCGGGCTGATCCCGACTGGGCCTGCGATGCTCGGGCGGGCAAAGGGGGGGGCGTGGTTGCCATGCGACAGGTTTGGTGGGAAGTTACTTGGAAGCGCCCCAACCCTCTGCGCGGGCACCCGATAGCGGCGAATACGGCAGCCATTTCACCGCAAATGGATCTCCAGCAGTATGAGCTGGACCGGATACGCCTGATTCAAACACGACTGTCCCGGGAACTTCCCGCCGACCCCAAGCAGGCCGAGGTAATCGTCCTGGATCGGTTTCAGCATCTTCATGCGGGATTCAATCGAGCAAAGCCACGGCGAAATCCATATAATCGGCATAGCTGTTATAGGAGAGTTCGCTATGTTGGCGCGGGCATTGCTGTTTTTATTGATTGTGGGGAGTACGACAGCCCCGGTATTTGCTGATGTATTCCGCTGGGTTGATGCGCAGGGTCAGGTGCATTTCTCCGATCGCCGCAGCGTAGTGAATGATGACTCCTCAGTTGAGCGGATCGATATCAAACCGAACGTTGTGAAGGTGCAGCGCGCGCAGCCCTCTATTAGCAGGCCGGCAGAGCAACGTCTTTATCGCAACGACCGGGCCGTTAGAGGCGCTGTGGTCTCAGACAGTACAAACGTGCTCCGCCAGCGGCGTTGTGAGAATGCAAAAAGAAACTTGAAGCACGTGCGTTCTCGTATGCGGGCTGGCTATCGGGCATCCGAGCAGGCCAGGCTCCATGAGGCCGAGCTGAAGTATATGGAAGAGCGAAAAAACGATTGCGACTAACGCGCAATCACGGCTAATTCACGTTTCCATCAAACCCATGTAAAAACAAAAGGGTATGCCAGAAGTCTGGACAACGACTGCAATCTGGCCTCAAACCCTGCGCACCAGCAGCAGGCCGAAGCCTTTGGAGTCCACCAGCCCGTCATCCTTGCAGGACGCGGGGATCCAGCCACAGGGATGTGAACCACTGTCGTACTTGCCCTCCCTGGCACTGGATTCCGGCGTCCATACGGGGAATGACGCCACTTGGCACAGAAGATCACGCCCGACAGCTGCCTGCGGATAACCGGGTATTGGCGGGTGGAAAGTTGGGCTGTTGTATCGGGGTAGCGTGAGTTCGCCGTGAACGCGTGATTGATTGTTGGACCCAAACAAGCGCTATGTCGTCAGTAGTGGGGTTGTGCATCTCCAGTTTCGGGTACTGGCGCAGTGACCAACGGCTTGAATGCTACTGCTGACCTGCTGCGAGCATTTCCCTGGCGTGGGCGAGTGATTGTTTGGTGATGCGTTTGCCGCCGAGCATGCGGGCGATTTCTTCGCTGCGTTGTTGTTCGTTCAGCGGTTGCAGGCGTGTTTCGGTGCTGTTTTTGGATTTGATTTTTTTGACTTGCAGGTGGTGGTGGGCGCAGGCGGCAACCTGGGGCAGGTGGGTGACGCAGAAGAGTTGGCAACGCTGGCCGAGTTCGCGCAGCTGCCGGCCGACGACTTCGGCGACGGCGCCGCCGATGCCGCTGTCGACTTCGTCGAAGATGAGGGTGGGGAGTTGTTGCTGGGTGGTGGCGGCGAGCTGGATGGCGAGGCTGATGCGCGAGAGTTCGCCGCCGGAGGCGACGGTGGCCAGTGGCTTGAGGGGTTGGCCGGGGTTGGCTGATACCATGAAGCGGATGTCTTCCCGGCCGTGGCGGTTGCGTTCGTCCTCGGCTCTGGTGTTGATGTCGATGCCGAAGCGTCCGCCTTCCATGCCGAGTTCCTGCATCGCGGCGGTGATGGTTTTTTCCAGCGCTCGCGCGGCTTTTCGGCGTGCTTTACCGAGTTGTTCTGCTGCCGTGTCGTAGGCTTTCTCGGCTTTGACGTGTTCCTGTTCCAGTGCTTCGACCGATTGCCCGGGGTCGGAGAGTTCGGCGATTTCCTGTTCCATCGAGGCGGCCAGTTCGGCCAGTTCTTCGGGAAGGATACGGTGTTTTCGAGCCAGCTCCTGAGTGCGGTTGAAACGTGCCTCGACGTCGGCGAGTCGCTGGGGGTCGGCGTCGATATGGTCGGCCTGGTTGCGTAGTGAGTGGGCGGCTTCTTCGACCTGGATCATTGCGCTGTCGAGCAGTTCGGCGGCCTCATTGAAGGCGGGGTCGATTTCCCTGGCGCGGTTGATGTCGTCCAGCACAGCAGTGAGGATGGCATAGGCGGAACCGCTGTCAGATTCATAGAGCGCTTCGAAGCCACCGAGCGCGTAGTGCTTGAGTTGGTCGGCGTGGGTGAGGCGGTTGAGTTCTTCTTCCAGCGTCTGAAATTCGCCGGGCTTGAGGTCGAGTTGCTGTAGCTCGTTGAATTGAAACGACAGCAGATCGAGGCGGGACTGACGGGCATGCTGTGAGTCCTGCAGGGCGTCGAGCCGTTGCCGTAGTGTGTGCCAGTCCGACCAGGCATCTGTGACCTGCTGCAGCAGTGCCTCATGCTTGCCGTGGGCGTCGAGCAGCTGACGTTGGTCGGCGGGTTTGAGCAGGGATTGGTGGGCATGCTGGCCGTGGATGTTGACCAGTTTTTCACCCAGTTCCTTGAGGTTTGCGACGGTGGTGCTGCTGCCGTTGATGTAGCCGCGCGAGCGTCCTTCGGCGGTAATGACGCGACGCAGGACGCATTCGTCATCGGCGTCGAGGTCGTTCTCTTCCAGCCAGGCGCGTACCTCCGGCAGCGTGACGTCCAGCGTCACGCTGATGTCGGCGCGGCGGGCGCCATGGCGCACCATCGAGGCATCGGCGCGATCGCCAAGCACCAGGCCGATGGCGTCGAGCATGATCGATTTGCCGGCGCCGGTCTCGCCGGTGATGGCGGTCATGCCGTCGGCGAGATCCAGTTCCAGTCTTTCGATAATGGCGAAATCCCGAATGGCGATGTGAGTCAGCATGGTGTGTCTGTTCGATAAGGGATAATCAGGGCTGGGCGCTCCAGTTCAGCTTTTGGCGCAAAATGGCGTAGTAGTCGTAGCTGCTGGGATGAATCAGTTGCAGTGAGTTGACCGAGCGGTCGATCAGCAGTTCGTCACCGGGTTCGACATTGATCATGTTCTGGCCATCGAAGGCGATGCGGGCCGAGGAGTGGTTGTGGCGGTGCAGCAGAATGCTGATGTTGCTGTTGCCGCTGATGACGATGGGGCGGCTGCTGAGGGTGTGCGGGCAGATCGGCACCATGGTCAGGGCGTCGATTTCGGGGTGCAGGATCGGGCCGCCACCCGACAGCGCGTAGGCGGTGGAGCCGGTTGGCGTGCTAACGACGATGCCATCGGCGCGCTGCATATTGACCAGCCGGTCGTCGATGCGGGTTTCGAATTCGATCATGCGAATGGCGTCGCGCACATGCAGGACGACGTCATTGAGCGCGTGTTCGCTGATCAGGCATTCATCGTTGCGGAGAATCCGGGCGCGCAGCATGCAGCGTTTTTCTGTCTGGAAGTCGCCGCCGAAAATGGCTTCGAGTTGCGTTCCGAGTTCGTCGGGCGACACATCGACGAGAAAGCCCAAGCGGCCGATATTGACGCCGAGCAAAGGCACATTGGCGGCCGCGAGTGAGCGTGCGGCGCCAAGCAGGGTGCCATCGCCGCCAACGACGATGCAGAGATCGCAATGGCTGGCGATTTCTGCGCGGCTGACAAGCTCGCTGAGCGGAAAACCGGCATGCTGCAGGGTTTCGTCGAGATAGAGTTCGACATCCATCGCCTGTAGTTGCGCGAGCAAGGTATCGAGCGTGCTTTTCAGGCGCTCGTCCTGCTGTTTGATGATAATGCCGATGTGGCGAAAAGCTGTCATGCAGGGGAAGCTATCATGCAGTTTCGTTTCCTGCCAGTGGGGATTGATGACGTATGATTCAATCCCAATAGTAACTGCTCAGTTACTGGCGTTGCGCTGAGTAGTTACCCCCAATATTGATGATTCGAATGTCACTGCTGCTGTTGGTAGCGCACTGCAATCGATTTTGACGGCTTCCTCCTTTCGCGCGAGGGTGTCGCAAAACGACACCCTCTCGCGGCACAAGGAAGTGCCGCCAGATTCAGCAACGACTAAGTTGCTGAATCTGTGAGGAAAGGAAAAATCGCACTTTTTCCTTTCCGTGTGTCGCAAAGCCCCGGATGGGCTTTTACGACACCCTCCGCAAGTGGGTGGTTGCCGACTTGCAACGCGGAATACCGAAACTTGAGTCGGTCATGCCGTCAGGCAGATTTGTGATGCTGTGGTTGTAATCGTCGATAAATCAGGCTGTAATCAAAAGATGCTATCAGAACGCGAACAAATACTGCTCAAGTCGTTGATCGAGACGCATATTGCCGATGGTCAGCCGGTTGGATCGCGCACCTTGGCGAAGGTGTCGGGCCTGAAGGTCAGCGCGGCGACGGTGCGCAATGTGATGGCGGATCTGGAGGAAATGGGGCTGCTGGTCTCGCCACATACCTCGGCTGGGCGCATTCCTACCGCTGCGGCGTATCGTTTGTTCGTCGATTCGATGTTGCAGACGCAACCATTGACGAACAGCATTGTGCAACAGTTTCAGGCAGAACTGGAAGCTGCTCCCGATTCGCACGCGCTGGCTGAGTCGGCATCGGGGCTGCTGTCGAGCATCACGCGCCTGGCCGGTATCGTGACGCTGCCGCGTAAGGAGGCTGCCACGCTGGAGCAGATCGAGTTCGTCAAGCTCGGCGAAAAGCGGGTGTTGGCGGTGATGGTGCTCAAGCATGGTGAGGTTGAGAACCGCGTCTTGATGCTGGATCGGGAATACAGCCGTTCGGAGCTGGAGCAGGCATCCAACTATCTGACTGAGCGCTATGCCGGCATGGATGTGATGCGTGCAAGGGCGCAGTTGGTCGAGGAGCTTCAGACACTGCGCGAAGATATGAATTCGTTGATGGAGTCAGCCATCGAGCTGGGCGAGCAGGCATTCAATCCGGATGACGAGGATGGCGGCGATTTCGTCATGGCGGGGCAGACCCGTTTGATGGAGTACGAGGAGCTGTCCGATGTTGAGCGGTTGCGCGCTTTGTTCGAGATTTTCAATGCCAAGCGGGATATTCTGCATATTCTCGATCGTTGCACGCTGGCCGACGGTGTGCAGATATTTATTGGGCAGGAAGCCGGTTATGATGAGCTGGATAGTTGCAGTGTCGTGTCGGCACCGTATTCTGTGGATGGCAAGGTGGTTGGTGTGCTTGGCGTCATTGGGCCGACGCGCATGGCCTATGATCGCATTATCCCGGTCGTCGATGTGACCTCGCGATTGTTGAGTGCCGCCTTGAATTCCCGCTGATTACCCCCATCGTCCCCGAAGTTTCCGGTAATGGCTCCCTTGCGGCAGGCCATTGCTGAGGGAATCCTGTATCCTCGCGATCCGGGATTTTTGTCGTTTTTTGTTCGAAAGCCCTATATACATGGCCTCGTTGCCGGGGTTGGCTTTCGGCGCCAATTTGAACAGACGGAGTGATTCATGCGCGAAAAACAGAATCTGGAGGATACGGTTGAACAGCCTGTGCCGGATGGAATGGAGGATGGTCCTGATGCGACTCAGGAGACGCCGGATCCGGAGGCCGAACTCAGCCGCCTGAAAGAGGAACTCACTGAGGCACAGGCCAAAGTCGACGAATACTGGCAGCGTGTGCTCCGCGCTCAGGCTGAGCAGGACAACACCCGCAAACGGGCGGAACGTGATGTGCAGAATGCGCACAAGTACGCGCTGGAGAAATTCGTGGGCGATTTGCTGCCGGTGGTTGACAGCCTTGAGATGGGGCTGGTTGCGGCGGCGGAGAATGCCGATGCCGACAAGATTCGCGAAGGCATCGAGTTGACGCTGAAGATGTTCCTCGATGCGTTGAAAAAGCACGGCGTCGAGCCGGTTGATCCTACCGGGGAGGCCTTCGACCCGCAGCTGCATCAGGCCATGTCGATGCAGCCCAGCACTGAGGTGCCGCCAAATACCGTCACCGCGGTCATGCAGAAAGGATACCTGCTGAACGATCGTCTGGTGCGCCCGGCGATGGTCATGGTATCGAAGGAAGGCTAAGCCGCGAGATATCGGCATCAGGGGCAAGATGGGGTTTGATCTGACGGTTTTTTTGCTCCGGGGCTTGAACTGACTATCAACGCCCCCATATCCCTAACCAACAAAATACAAGAGCATACGGAGTTTACAGATGGGAAAGATTATTGGTATCGACCTGGGAACCACCAATTCCTGCGTGGCAGTGATGGAGGGGGATAAGCCCAAGGTTATCGAAAATGCGGAAGGCGATCGCACGACGCCTTCGGTCGTGGCTTTTGCCGACGATGGTGAAGTCCTGGTTGGTCAGCCGGCCAAGCGTCAGGCAGTCACCAATCCGCACAATACGGTTTATGCGGTCAAGCGCCTGATCGGGCGCAAGTTCGACGAGGAAGCGGTGCAAAAGGACATCGAGCTGGTGCCGTACAAGATCGTCAAGGCGGACAATGGCGACGCCTGGGTTGAGGTCAACGGCAAGAAGATGGCGCCGCAGGAGATTTCCGCGCGTATCTTGCAGAAGATGAAGAAAACCGCTGAAGATTATCTCGGCGAGGAAGTCACCGAAGCGGTTATCACCGTTCCGGCCTACTTCAACGATTCACAGCGCCAGGCAACCAAAGATGCAGGCAAGATCGCCGGTCTGGATGTCAAGCGCATCATCAACGAGCCGACGGCAGCTGCGCTGGCTTATGGCATGGACAAGAAGAGTGGCGATGCCAAGGTCGCGGTCTATGACCTCGGTGGTGGCACCTTCGATATCTCGATCATCGAAATCGCCGAGATCGACGGCGAGCATCAGTTCGAGGTGTTGTCGACCAACGGTGATACCTTCCTCGGTGGTGAGGACTTCGACATGCGCCTGATCGACTATCTGGCGGATGAGTTCAAGAAAGACACCGGCATGGATTTGCACAACGATCCGCTGGCGCTGCAACGCCTGAAAGAGGCGGCCGAGAAGGCCAAGATCGAGCTGTCATCAACCCAGCAGACCGATGTGAACCTGCCGTATATCACCGCCGACCAGAGCGGGCCGAAGCACCTCAACATGAAGGTGAGCCGCGCCAAGTTCGAGTCGCTGGTCGAGGACCTGGTCAAACGCACCATTGAGCCCTGCAAGATTGCGCTCAAAGACGCGGGTGTGTCGGCTTCGGAGATCGATGAGGTCATCCTGGTGGGTGGTCAGACGCGGATGCCAGCAGTGCAGGAAGCCGTGAAGGAATTCTTTGGCAAGGAGCCGCGCAAGGATGTCAATCCTGACGAGGCGGTTGCCGTGGGTGCCGCAATCCAGGGCGGTGTACTCGGTGGTGATGTCAAGGACGTGCTGCTGCTCGACGTAACACCTTTGAGCCTGGGTCTGGAGACCATGGGTGGTGTCATGACCAAGCTGATTGAGAAGAACACTACGATCCCGACCAAGGCAACGCAGATCTTCTCGACGGCCGATGACAACCAGACCGCGGTGACGCTGCACATTCTCCAGGGTGAGCGTGAGCAGGCGTCGGCGAACAAGTCGCTGGGTCGTTTCGATCTGACCGATATTCCGCCAGCACCGCGCGGCGTGCCGCAGATCGAGGTGACCTTCGATATCGACGCCAACGGCATCATGCATGTGTCGGCGAAGGACAAGGCGACCGGCAAGGAGCAGTCGATCGTGATCAAGGCGTCGAGCGGCCTGTCCGAGGAAGAGATCGAAAAGATGGTCAAGGATGCCGAAGCGCATGCCGAGGAAGACAAGAAGTTCCACGAACTGGTCACGGCGCGCAACACGGCTGACTCGCTGATTCATGCCACCGAAAAGTCGCTGAAGGATTTGGGTGACAAGGTGGATGCCGGCGAGAAGTCCGCCATCGAATCGGCGCTCGAAGCGTTGAAGGAAGCGGTCAAAGGCGACGACAAGGACGACATCGAAGCCAAGACGCAAAAGCTTGCGGAAGCTTCCGGCAAACTGGCGGAAAAGGCCTATGCCGATCAAGGCGCCCAAGCAGGCGCCGGCGCAGAAGCAGCGGCTGACCAGAGCGGTGGTTCGGCAGCGGCAGACGACGATGTGGTCGACGCCGAGTTCGAAGAAGTCGACGATAAGAAGTAAGTGTACGAGAGCGGGGCAGGGTGATTCCTGTCCCGCTTTTTTTGTGTGTTGTCAGGCGGTCCCGTTGGGGAGCGCCTTTTTGCATTATCCTGAGCGGTTGTTTCGGTGATGCCCTGGAATCTGGGGGATTGCCGGAAGCAGGATAGGGAGCCAGTCGAAAGCCATGCCCAAAGCAGATTATTACGAAGTTCTTTGTGTTACCAGAAATGCCAGCGAGGCGGAGCTGAAGAAAGCTTATCGTCGCATGGCAATGAAATACCACCCGGACCGCAATCCTGACGACGCTGAGGCGGAGGTCCGGTTCAAAGAGGTCAAGGAAGCCTATGAGGTGTTGAGTGACCCGCAGAAGCGTGCCGCTTATGACCAGTTTGGGCATGCTGGTGTCGATCCTTCCCAAGGGGGCGGCGGCTTTGGTCGTGGCGCGGGTAACTTCAGTGATATTTTTGGTGATGTGTTCGGCGACATCTTCGGTGGTGGTGGTGGCGGTGGGCGTCAGCACGTCTACCGTGGTTCCGATCTGCAATACAATCTTGAGTTGACACTCGAAGAAGCCGTTTTCGGGATCGAGAAAGTGATCGACATTCCGCGCATGGATACCTGCGACAGCTGCGGCGGCAGTGGTGCCGCTCCAGGGTCGTCGCCGGTCACCTGTTCCACCTGTAATGGCGTCGGTCAGGTGCGAATGCAGCAAGGCTTCTTTTCTGTGCAGCAGACCTGCCCGACCTGCAAGGGCACGGGACAGGAGATTCGCGATCCCTGCACAAAATGTCACGGCGAAGGCCGGGTGCGGGTGACCAAGAAGCTCGAGGTGAAGATTCCGGCGGGTGTCGATACTGGTGACCGGATACGTTTGAGTGGAGAGGGCGAAGCGGGCATCAACGGCGGCCCATCGGGCGATCTCTATGTTCAGGTCGTGGTCAAGGAACACAAGCTCTTTACCCGCGATGGTGATGATCTCTACTGCGAGGTGCCGATCAGTTTTGCCACCGCGACGCTCGGTGGTGAGTTGGAGGTGCCGACGCTCGATGGTCGCATCAAGCTCAAGGTGCCGGCAGAAACCCAGACCGGCAAGCTGTTCCGCATGCGTGGCAAGGGCGTGAAGCCAGTGCGCGGCGGCCCGGTGGGCGATCTGATCTGCAAGGTGCGAATTGAAACACCAGTGAACTTGAGCAAGGAGCAGAAGGCGCTGCTGGAAGAATTCGCCGCCAGCCTCGAAGCGGGTGGCACACGTCACAGCCCGCAGGAGCATGGCTGGCTTGATGGCGTCAAAGGCTTTTTCGACGAACTCAAGGCAAAGTTCAAACAGGACTGATCAATGGCAAAGATAGCGGTAGTTGGCGCCGGCGGGCGTATGGGCAAGACCCTGGTACAAGCTTGTGATGCAACCTACGGCGCAGTGCTGACGGCCGCTACGGAGCGCCCCGGCAGCACGTTGCTGGGTGCGGATGCGGGTGAGGTGGCTGGTATCGACAATCTCTCGGTACCACTGACCGAATCACTCGATGCGGCGGAGCAGGTGGATGTGGTCATCGATTTTACCCGTCCCGAGGCGACGCTGGAGCACCTCGATTTTTGCCGCCGAAATGGTTGCAGCATGGTGATCGGTACCACCGGTTTTTCCGACGAGCAAAAAGCAATCATCACGGAGGCCGCCGCTGACATCGGCATCGTCATGGCGGCCAATTTCAGTATCGGTGTCAATCTTTGCCTGCGCCTGCTGGATATGGCGGCGCGGGTGCTCGGTGATGAGGTCGATATCGAAGTGATCGAAGCGCATCACCGTCACAAGGTTGATGCGCCATCCGGCACCGCGCTGGCGATGGGCGAGGTCGTGGCCAGCGCGCTGGGGCGTGATCTGAAAGACTGTGCGGTCTACGGCCGCGAGGGGCATACCGGGCCGCGTGACCGCAAGACCATCGGTTTCGAAACCATCCGCGCCGGCGATATCGTCGGCGAACATACCGTCATGTTCGCAGCCGAGGGTGAGCGGGTGGAGATCACCCACAAGGCGTCGAGCCGGATGACCTTTGCCCAAGGCGCGGTACGCTCCGCAATGTGGATTCTCGACCAGCAACCGGGGCTCTATGACATGCAGGATGTACTCGGGGTTCGTGACTGAAACGCGCGAGTAGAAAATTTGTGATAGCCGTAGCGAAGGCCACGGGTATTAGGTAGAATCTCGCCGACAAACGGGCGCGCAAGCGTTCGACTACACTATTTCAACGGGATGGACTGTTCCATCCCGTTTGTGTATCTGAAATCCGGAGGTTGGCTTGAATTCACCCGCATTGTTGGCGCTTGCCGACGGCAGCGTTTTTCATGGGCGCTCGATTGGCGTCTCCGGCGAGATCACCGGTGAGGTGGTCTTCAATACTGCGATGACGGGTTATCAGGAGATTCTCACTGACCCCTCCTACGCCCAACAGATCGTTACTCTCACCCATCCGCACATCGGCAATGTCGGCGTCAATGCCGAGGACGCGGAGTCTGATGCGCTATATGCTTCCGGGCTGGTCATTCGTGACCTGCCGTTGCGCGTCAGCAACTGGCGTAGCGAAGAGAGCCTGCCGGATTATCTGCAGCGGCACCACGTTGTCGCAATTGCCGATATCGATACCCGCCGCCTGACCCGGATTCTGCGCGAAAAAGGCGCACAGAACGGTTGCCTGATGGCTGGCGAGACGGTCGATGCCGACAAGGCGATTGCGATGGCGCGCGAATTTCCGGGCCTCAAGGGCATGGATCTTGCATCTCAAGTTACCGTCGATGAGGCCTACGAGTGGAATCAGGGTAGCTGGACGCTCGCCGATGGCCTGCCCGAGCCGGCGCGTGATCTGCGCTGGCATGTCGTTGCCTGGGATTTTGGCGTCAAGCAAAATATTCTGCGTATGCTGGTCGATCGGGGCTGCCGCGTCACCGTGGTGCCGGCGCAGACGCCAGCGAGCCAGGTGCTGGCGATGAATCCGGACGGTGTTTTTCTCTCCAACGGTCCCGGTGACCCGGAGCCTTGCGACTATGCCATCAAAGCGATTGACGAAGTGCTGCAACGCTCAGTGCCAGTGTTTGGCATCTGTCTCGGCCATCAGTTGTTGGCGCTGGCCAGTGGCGCCAAAACTGTCAAGATGAAGTTTGGCCATCATGGCGCCAACCACCCAGTGCAGGATCTGGCTACATCGAAGGTGATGATCAGCAGCCAGAATCACGGTTTCGCTGTCGATGAAACATCGTTGCCCGTCAACCTCGAAGCAACGCACCGTTCGCTGTTCGACCAGTCGCTACAAGGCATACGCCGTACCGACAAGCCCGCGTTCAGCTTTCAGGGACACCCCGAAGCCAGCCCTGGACCACACGACGTCAGTCCGCTTTTCGACGATTTCATCCGCATGATCGAAGCCTACCGGGCATAGAGACCAGCCATGCCAAAACGTAACGATATCAAAAGCATCCTGATCATCGGCGCCGGCCCGATCGTCATCGGTCAGGCCTGCGAGTTCGACTACTCCGGCGCTCAGGCCTGCAAGGCTCTCCGCGAGGAGGGTTATCGCGTCATTCTGGTCAACTCCAACCCGGCGACGATCATGACCGACCCCGAGATGGCCGATGCGGTCTATATCGAGCCGGTGGTCTGGGAAGCGGTGGAAAAGATCATCGAGCAGGAGCGGCCCGATGCCATTTTGCCGACGATGGGTGGGCAGACGGCGCTCAACTGTGCCATGGATTTGATCAAGCACGGTGTGCTGGAAAAACACGGTGTAGAGATGATCGGTGCGACGCCGGATGCTATCGACATGGCCGAGGATCGAGAGCGCTTCCGCAAGGCGATGGACGAAATTGGCCTTGAATCCGCCCGCGCCGAGATCGCGCACTCGATGGATGAGGCGCTGGAAGCGCAGCGCAAGATTGGTTTTCCGATCATTATCCGGCCCTCGTTCACCATGGGTGGCAGCGGCGGCGGCATTGCCTACAACAAGGCCGAGTTCATGGATATCGTCGAGCGCGGTCTCGACCTGTCACCAACCACCGAGGTGCTGCTGGAAGAGTCGCTGCTCGGCTGGAAGGAATTCGAAATGGAGGTGGTGCGGGATCGCAACGATAACTGCATCATCATCTGCTCGATCGAAAACCTCGATCCAATGGGCATCCATACCGGCGATTCGATCACCATTGCACCGGCGCAGACGCTGACCGACAAGGAATATCAGATCATGCGTGATGCGTCGTTGGCGGTGCTGCGCAAGATCGGCGTCGATACCGGCGGATCGAATGTCCAATTTTCGGTGAACCCGCAAGATGGCCGTCTGATCGTCATCGAGATGAATCCGCGGGTGTCGCGCTCGTCGGCATTGGCATCGAAAGCGACCGGCTTCCCGATTGCCAAGGTGGCGGCAAAACTGGCCGTCGGCTATACCCTCGACGAGCTGCGCAACGAGATCACCGGCGGCGCCACGCCGGCGTCGTTCGAGCCGTCGATCGACTATATCGTCACCAAGATTCCACGCTTCACCTTCGAAAAATTCCCCCAGGCCAAGGCCGAGCTGGGCACGCAAATGAAATCTGTCGGCGAAGTCATGGCGATGGGGCGTACCTTCCAGGAGTCGTTACAAAAAGCCATGCGCGGGCTGGAGACCGGCTCGGACGGTTTCGACGAAATGGTCGATCTCAATAGTGATGGCGCGCTGGAACAGATTCGTGCGGCCTTGAGCGGCACCGGGCCGGAGCGCCTTTGGTATGTCGGCGATGCCTTCCGTGCCGGCTTGACTCAGCAGGAGGTGTTCGACGCCACCAGCATCGATCCGTGGTTTCTGGCGCAGATCGAGGATCTGATCCTGCACGAAAAGGATTTCGCCCAGCAGGCCTTGGGCATGGTCGATGCCGACCAGCTCAGAACGATGAAGCGCAAGGGCTTTGCCGATCGCCGGCTGGCCAAACTGCTGGGCGTTTCGGAACATACGTTTCGCGCGCATCGTCATTCGCTGGGAGTTCGTCCGATTTACAAGCGTGTTGATACCTGTGCGGCGGAGTTTGCCACCAATACCGCTTATATGTATTCGAGCTACGACGAGGAGTGCGAGGCGGAACCAACCGATCGTGACAAGATCATGGTGCTCGGTGGTGGCCCCAACCGGATTGGCCAGGGTATTGAATTCGATTACTGCTGTGTTCATGCCGCGCTGTCGATGCGGGAGGACGGCTTCGAGACCATTATGGTCAACTGCAACCCGGAAACGGTATCGACCGATTATGACACTTCGGACCGGCTTTATTTCGAGCCGCTGACGCTGGAAGACGTGCTGGAAATCGTCGATGCCGAAAAACCTAAAGGTGTGATCGTGCAGTATGGCGGCCAAACCCCGCTGAAGCTGGCGCGTGATCTGGAAGCGGCGGGCGTTCCGATCATCGGCACCAGCCCCGATTCCATTGACCTTGCCGAAGACCGGGAGCGCTTTCAGGCTTTGATCGAAAAACTCGGCCTGCGCCAGCCGCCGAACATGACCGCGCGCTCGCTCGAAGAGGCGATTGCCGGTGCGGACGAAGTGGGTTATCCGCTGGTGGTTCGGCCTTCCTATGTGCTTGGCGGTCGGGCAATGGAGATCGTCTACGAAGAAAGCGATCTGAAGCGTTATATGCGCGAGGCGGTGCAGGTGTCGAATGACGCCCCAGTGTTGCTCGATCACTTCCTCGATCAGGCTATTGAAGTGGATGTGGATGCCGTCTGCGATGGCAAGGATGTGTTTGTCGCCGGTATCATGCAGCATATCGAGCAGGCGGGCGTCCATTCTGGTGATTCGGCCTGTTCGCTGCCGCCATTTTCGTTGAGCAGCGAGCAGCAGGCGGCGTTGCGCGAGCAGGTCGCCAAGATGGCGCACGGCCTCAAGGTCGTCGGATTGATGAACACCCAGTTCGCGATACAGGGTGACAATATCTACGTGTTGGAGGTCAACCCTCGTGCGTCACGCACCGTGCCTTATGTTTCCAAGGCGATCGGCCTGCCGGTGGCGAAGATTGCGGCACGCTGCATGGCGGGGAAAACCCTGGCTGAACAAAAGATCCCGGAAACAGTCGTTCCCGAATATTTTTCGGTGAAAGAGGCGGTGTTCCCGTTTTTGAAATTTCAGGATGTCGACCCCATTCTCGGGCCGGAGATGAAATCAACCGGTGAGGTCATGGGCGTCGGGCGTAGCTTTGCCGAGGCTTACTACAAGTCTCAGTTGGCGACCGGCTCGATTTTGCCCGAATCGGGCACGGCGTTTATCAGCGTGCGCGATACCGACCGCGAAGGTTCGGTAGAGGTTGCCCGCCAGCTCATTGATCTCGGCTTCCGGGTCGTAGCGACCCGCGGTACGGCGCGTGCGATTCAGCAGGCGGGTATCGATTGCGAGGTGGTGAACAAGGTGTTTGAAGGCCGGCCACATATCGTCGACAAGATCATCGATGGCGAGATCGATCTCGTTGTCAATACCACTGAGGGAACCCAGTCCATTGCCGATTCCTTCACCATTCGTCGCCAGGCGTTACAAAACAAGGTTGTCTGTACCACGACGATCTCTGGCGGCCTGGCAACCTGCGAGGCCATACGTCATCGCCGGGAAAAGGAACTCAATGTCTATCGACTGCAGGATCTGCATAAGGAAGTAACATGAACAAGGTACCACTGACCGTCCAAGGCGCGGAAAAACTCAAGTCTGAACTGCAGCAGCTCAAGCAGGTCGAGCGGCCCAAGGTGATCGCCGCCATTGCCGAGGCACGCGAACACGGTGATCTGAAAGAGAATGCCGAATATCACGCTGCTCGCGAGCAACAGAGCTTTATCGAAGGGCGGATCAAGGAGATTGAGTCGAAACTCTCCTTCGCCCAGATCATCGATGTCACCAAACTGGACAACAGTGGTCGCGTGGTATTCGGTGTGACGGTCGATCTGGTGGCGCTGGATGACGAGCGCGAAGTGACCTACCAGATCGTCGGTGAGGACGAGGCCGATATCGAGCAAGGCAAGATTTCGATTACATCACCCATTGCCAGAGCGCTGATCGGCAAGGAAGAGGGTGATATTGCCGAGGTGCAAGCGCCAAGCGGTATCATCGAATACGAGATCGTCGAGGTGAAATATATCTGACGTTGATCTGGGGATAGCGGTTATTTGTCAGCCCGCTTCAAAGTTCGATAACGGGTTTCTTCGTGTTGCGCCGAAACAGCAGTGCGGTGAAGCCAATCTGCGAAATCATGTCGGCCCCGGTTTGTTCGCACAGTGCGTGCAGTAGTTCATCTCTTGCTTCACGGTCGTCTGCACGCACCTTCACCTTGATCAGCTCGTGGGTGTCGAGCGCCTCTTCGGTCGCGCCGATCACCGTCTCCTTGAGACCTTGATCGGCAATCATGACGACGGGGCGTAACGCATGCCCGAGACCTTTCAGACGTTTCTTCTGCTTGTTGCTCAGTGGTTTTTTCTTCATCGTCCCATTGTACGGATTTTTCATGGCAAAGATAACGAAAAGCAGCCGCCGTTGGTTGGATGAGCATTTCGCGGATGAATTCGTGCAGCGCGCGCAGCAGGAAGGCTACCGCGGGCGGGCGGTCTACAAGCTCAAGGAGCTGGATGAACGTTACCATTTGTTCAGGCACGGGATGCAGGTTGTCGATCTTGGTGCCGCGCCCGGGAGCTGGAGCGAGTACCTGTCGCGTCACTATGATGGTGCTGTAAAGGTGATTGCCAGTGACATTCTGCCGATGGATCCGCTACCCGATGTGAGCTTCGTGCAGGGCGATTTTACGGAGCACGCGGTGTTGGGGCGAATCCTTGAAACCCTTGGTGAGAGTAAGGCTGGTTTTGTGATTTCGGATATGGCCCCCAATATGAGTGGTAACGCTGCGGTGGACTTACCGCGGGCAATGTATCTGGCCGAGTTGGCGCTGGATTTGGCGGAGCGTGTGTTGGCACCGCAGGGTGGGTTTCTCGTCAAGCTGTTCCAAGGGGAGGGCTTTGACGACTATTGCCGGGATCTACGGCAGAAATTCGCAACGGTGACGGTACGCAAACCAAAGGCATCACGTCCTCGAAGTCGTGAGGTCTATGCATTGGCTCGTGGATTTAAACTGTAGTATGGTTGGATACAGTATGTCGGGAGGTGAATGCCTGCTTGCGCAACGGTTCCGAGAACTGATGTTGCATGCCCGGTTGCTGTACGAATATTGGCCTGATTGAGGATTCGGCTTTGAATGATTTGGTAAAAAACCTGATTTTATGGGTGGTGATCGCGGTGGTACTGATGTCAGTATTCAACGGCTTCAACCACCAGACTTCGCCAACGACCGGGTTGTCCTATACCCAGTTCATCTCTGAGGTGAAACAGGGCAGGGTGAAAACCGTTCATATCGACGGTCGCCAGGTAGAGGGCATCACTGTCAATGGTGAGCGGTTTACGACCTATACGCCGGATGATCCGGAGATGGTCAATGACCTGCTGGCCAATAACGTCGAGATTGTGGCCAGTCCACCGCAGCAGCGCTCGCTGTTGCTCGATATTCTGATCAGCTGGTTCCCGATGTTGTTGTTGATTGGCGTCTGGGTCTTTTTTCTGCGCCAGATGCAGGGCGGCGGGGGCGGTCGTGGAGCGATGTCCTTCGGCAAGAGCAAGGCGCGGTTGATGGGGGAAGACCAGATCAAGGTCTCTTTCAACGACGTTGCCGGCTGTGAAGAAGCCAAGGAAGAAGTCTCCGAACTCGTCGAGTTCCTGCGCGACCCCGGCAAGTTCCAGAAACTCGGTGGTCAGATTCCTCGCGGCGTGTTGATGGTCGGTTCACCCGGTACCGGTAAGACATTGCTTGCAAAAGCAATCGCTGGTGAGGCCAAAGTGCCGTTCTTCAGCATCTCAGGTTCTGATTTCGTCGAGATGTTCGTCGGCGTCGGTGCCTCGCGGGTCCGCGACATGTTCGAGCAGGCGAAGAAACATGCGCCTTGCATCATCTTCATCGACGAGATCGATGCGGTAGGTCGTCATCGTGGTGCCGGTCTGGGCGGTGGTCACGATGAGCGTGAACAGACACTCAATCAGTTGTTGGTTGAAATGGACGGCTTCGACGGCAAGGAAGGCGTCATCGTCATCGCTGCCACCAACCGCCCCGATGTGCTTGATCCGGCGTTGCTGCGACCAGGACGGTTCGATCGACAAGTCGTTGTGCCATTGCCCGATGTGCGTGGTCGCGAGCAGATCCTCAAGGTTCACATGCGCAAGGTGCCGTTGGGCGACAACGTCAAGCCGTCGTTGATCGCGCGTGGCACACCCGGCTTCTCCGGTGCCGACCTGGCCAACCTCGTCAACGAGGCGGCGCTTTTCGCCGCGCGGGCCAACAAGAAGACCGTCGATATGGAGGACTTCGAGAAGGCCAAGGACAAGATCATGATGGGTGCCGAGCGCCGTTCCATGGTCATGAAAGAGGATGAGAAGAAACTCACCGCTTACCACGAGGCCGGGCACGCGATCGTTGGCCGCCTGGTGCCGGATCATGATCCGGTCTATAAGGTCAGTATTATTCCTCGTGGACGCGCATTGGGTGTGACGATGTTTCTTCCCGAAGAGGATCGCTACAGCCATAGCAAGCGCCATCTCAATAGTCAGATCTCAAGCCTGTTTGGTGGCCGCATCGCGGAAGAGCTGATTTTTGGTGCGGACTACGTCACCACCGGCGCTTCCAACGACATCGAACGCGCTACCGATATTGCACGCAATATGGTGACCCGTTGGGGCTTGTCGGAGAAACTCGGGCCATTGACCTATTCGGAAGAGGAAGGCGAGGTTTTCCTCGGCCGCTCGGTAACCCAGCACAAGGCGATGTCGGATGAGACGACGCACCTGATCGACGAGGAGATACGCCACGTCATCGACACCAACTACGCTCGGGCGAAGCAGATTCTCGAAGAGAATATCGATAAGCTGCACAAGATGGCGGAAGCGCTGATGAAGTACGAAACCATCGACGCTGATCAGATCGACGCCATCATGGAAGGGCGTGAGCCAGGGCCGCCAGCCGACTGGACCAGCGACGATGATGATTCCGGCTCTCCGGAAAGCCGCCAGGGTGGTGACGCCAAAGCATCCGATACAAAGGACGGCAAGGACAAGGGCGGCGCGATTGGAGATCCTGCCGGGCAGGTTTAGCTTGATTGTCGCTCGAAGCCACGCTTCAAGCTTAAGGAGAGGCTCCCATCATGTGGAGCCTCTTTTGTTTTGACGGTAGTGATAAACACAGATGGAAATCGACTTTTCTGCGACGCAAGTAATGGGGATTCTCAATGTCACCCCGGACTCATTTTCGGACGGGGGGCGATATTCCGCTCGGGATGCAGCATTGCGCCAAGCGGAGAAGATGCTGCGCGAAGGCGCGGCTATCATCGATGTGGGTGGCGAGTCGACACGCCCCGGTGCTGAACCTGTTGCGATAGAAGATGAACTGGAACGCGTGTTGCCGGTGGTCGAGTCGCTGGTGGATGAGCTTGGCGCCAATGTCTCGGTCGATACAAGCAAGCCGGCGGTGATGCGTGCAGCAATCGATGCCGGCGCGGTCATGATCAATGATGTGCTTGCGTTGCGTGAATCGGGTGCCGTCGAGGTGATTGCTGCCAACAACGTGTCGGTTTGTCTGATGCACATGCAGGGTTTGCCTCGCACAATGCAGACTGATCCACAGTATGATGATGTGGTTGCCGATATTATCCGCTTTCTGGATTCAAGGCTTGATGCCTGCACCAAGGCCGGAATCGACAGGCGCCGAATCGTGCTGGACCCAGGATTCGGCTTTGGTAAATCGCTCGCACACAACTATGAAATCCTAGCGCGGCTGGATGAGTTCTCAGCATTAGGGTGTCCACTGTTGGTGGGCATGTCGCGTAAGTCGATGATTGGGAACTTGCTCGATTTGCCGGTGCCCGAACGGGCAACGGCGAGTGCGATTCTGGCCGCGTTGGCGCTAGAACGTGGTGCGAACATTCTACGGGTCCATGATGTCAAACAGACCATGCAGGCAATCAGGCTGGTTGAAGCATTACAGCACATGAGGGAATCATGACAAGAAAATACTTTGGTACTGACGGTATTCGCGCACGGGTGGGGGATCCCACAATGACGCCGGATTTTATCCTTAAGCTCGGCTGGGCCGTTGGCAAGGTGCTGGCGAATCACTACCAGGGGTCGGTACTGATTGGCAAAGACACCCGAATCTCGGGTTATATGCTCGAATCGTCGTTACAGGCAGGCCTTTCGGCGGCCGGTGTGGATATCAAGCTGGTGGGGCCGATGCCAACCCCGGCGATTGCCTATTTGACCAGAACCTTTCGCGCTTCTGCGGGTATCGTCATCAGTGCCTCGCACAATCCCTATTATGACAATGGCGTCAAGTTCTTCTCCGGTCGCGGTCTGAAGCTGCCCGATGAGGTTGAACAGGAGATCGAGGCGCAGATGGAGAAGCCGATGGAGGTCGTCTCCTCCGACAAGCTCGGCAAGGCGGAGCGCATCGACGATGCCACCGGTCGCTATATCGAATTCTGCAAGCGTACCATTCCATCATCGGATGCTTTGCACGGTCTCAAGATTGTTGTTGATTGTGCCAATGGCGCGACCTACCACAGTGCTCCACATGTGTTCAGCGAGCTTGGCGCCGAGGTAACCAGCATCGCAGCAGCACCCGACGGCCTGAATATCAATCGCGATTGTGGCGCAACAGCACCGCAGCGTCTGGCTGAAGCGGTGATCAGCAATGGTGCCGATCTGGGCATTGCACTGGATGGCGATGGTGATCGTCTGATCATGGTCGATAACAAGGGAGAGATCGTCGATGGCGACGAGATCCTCTATGTCATCGCTCATGGACGCAAGAAAGAAGGGCAGTTCCAGGGGGGCGTCGTCGGTACGCAGATGAGCAACCTCGGCCTCGAAGTGTCGCTGGCACAGCATGATATTCCATTTGAGCGTGCCAAGGTTGGTGACCGCTATGTCATGGAGCGGTTGATGACCGAGGGCTGGCAGCTGGGTGGTGAGTCATCCGGGCATATTATCTGCCTGGATCGAACCACCACCGGTGACGGCATCGTGGCGGCATTGCAGGTGCTGCATGTGATGATCAACAGCGGGCGCTCATTGCGGGATCTGCGCGAAGGCATGCAGCGTTTTCCACAAACCCTGGTCAATGTGCCACTGGAAGAAAAAATCGACCTCGACAGCTCATCGGTCATCCAGGAAGCGGTCAGGGATGTCGAGGCACAGTTGAGTGATCGCGGTCGCGTGTTGCTGAGGCCATCGGGTACCGAGCCGTTGATTCGGGTGATGGTAGAAGGGCAGGATGAGCAACTCGTCAATGCCTATGCAGCACAGATTGCCGATGCGGTACGTTCCGCCGCGGCTTGATTGCGTCAGGCGTCATTACGATCGGGTGCTATCGGTAGCAACATACGATCGCTTCTGACAGCTTCCTCCTTGTGAGAGAGTCGAAAAGCCCATTCAGGGCTTTTCGACGCACAGAAAGAAAAAAGTACGATTTTGCCTTGTGTCTATAGTTCAGGCAGTTTTCTTGCTTGTAAAAAACAGCCAGAGAAATCCGGTAACTCCCGCGATAAGCGAAGCCAATAGAATCCCTGTTTTAGCCATTAGCAGTTCATGTGGATGGTTGGAAAACCCTAACTCGGCAATGAATATTGACATAGTGAAACCTATACCACCCATCAGTCCCACACCGATCATGTGATTGAAATTCACCCCGGTTGGTAGCGAGGTAATCCCTGCCTTGACGGCAAGCCAGGAAGTGCCGGTTATACCGATCAGTTTTCCAATGACGAGTCCGCCTGCAATGCCCAGTGAAACAGGATGGGTCACCGTCTCCCCGAATGCAGACCATTCAATGGGAATACCGGCATTGGCCAGTGCAAAAATTGGAATGACAAGGTAGGCAGAGGGAAGATGCATGCTGCGTTCCAGAATCTGGGCGGGTGCCTGCACTAGAAGTGCGCCTTCCTCCAGTGCATGTACACGGGAGCGCAGTTCGTCGTTTTTGAAGATGTTTGGCTCGTGTTGATAAGCTTTGCGAATTTTTTCGGTCAAGCGGGTGATGTGGTCGAGAAAACGTTCGGGGTCATATTTCGGTCGCATTGGAATTGTGAATGCCAGCATGACCCCTGCCAAGGTGGCATGTACGCCGCTTTTCAACATCGCGATCCATAAGACCGTTCCTACCAGCATGTAAGGGAGGGGGCGGCGGATGCCGCCGAGGTTGAGTGCAATAAGTACGAATAGCAGTACTGCCACGCCGATAAGGGCTCCAACGTTAAGGGTTTCGGTGTAGAAAAGTGCAATGACGATCACGGCCCCCAGGTCATCGACAATTGCCAACGCGACCAGAAACATCAGCAAGGCCTTCGGAACCCGGCTACCGAGTAATGCGAGCGTACCCAAAGCAAATGCGATATCGGTTGCCATGGGGATTCCCCAGCCATTGAGCGCAGGCCCCTCAGGATTCAACATGATATAGACGGCAACAGGTACCACCATGCCACCGATGGCTGCGATAATCGGTAACATGGCCTGTTTGATGTTGGCCAGTTCTCCAACCAGTATTTCCCGTTTTAGTTCCAGCCCGACAACGAAGAAGAAGATGGCCATCAGGCCATCATTGATCCAGTGATGCAGTGACTTTGAAAGTTCGAAACCTGGCACACCAATTGTGAATTTCAGTTCCAGGATATGTAAATAGGTGTCATGCCATTGACTGTTTGCAATAAACAGTGCCGCAATGGCGCACAGCATGAGCAGCACCCCACTGGTTGTCTGTCGATGGATAAAGTCATCCAGTGGCGTCAGTACCCGGTTGAATGCCTTCTCCCAAGGGGCTACATACTCGTTAGATTTCATGTCCTATTCCGTGGTTGTAATAAGCAACTTTGTGAGTTGAATGAAAATAATATCGGGTCTATCAGCGCTTTTGCGGCTCAGCGACATGGGTAGCAAAACCCGTTCCAGCTTCTGCATAGATGTTGAAGACGGTATCCGCGCCAGCTTTCAGCAGTGCTGCTTCGTCTTCCTGAAAAGCCGCTGTGGCTGCAACCTGCCCGCTGAAACCGGCACTGCGCAGTTGTCTGATGGCATTGAGATTGGCTGTATATTGCGGTAGCGCCAGCATCACCAGATCAAGATTGTGTTGGTGCATGATCTTATCCCAGAATTCCGGGTCGCCGGCATCACCATACAGCACCCTGCGTCCTTTGCTGTGATGTTTGTCGACCACTTTGGCATCGGCATCGACCCCGACCACCTGGTCACCATACAATACTCTGATCTTTTCGTAGGCACCGGTGCCTACCCGTCCCATACCGAAGATGGCGACCGTTGCATCTGAGATGTCGAATAGTTCATCGCCGGGCAGCCTTTCGTCCCGCTGGAAGCGGAGCCATGTCTGCCGAAAGCGTGTGAAGATCGAGGTGCCGTTACTATTGAGCCACGAGGCAAGTATAAACGAAAATGTCAGCGCAATGGACAGCACCACCAGCCAGTCACTTGCCATCCATCCGGCCGAGACGGCAATGGCCGTGACGATCAGCCCAAATTCGCTATAGTTCGACAATGCCAGCGAACTCATCAAAGCTGTTCGTGCGCGTAGCCTGAAATGGGTTAGTAGCACGAAAAATAAGGCGGACTTGGCGATTATCAGTGGCACCAGCAGTATGCCGATCATAAGCGCTTCGATCGTCAGTTGTCCCGACATCCCGATGGAGAGGAAGAAACCTAGCAAAAACAGATCCTTGAGGCCAAGCATGGACTTGGCCAGCTCGCCGGCCTTGGCATGATTGGCGATCAGTACCCCCATGATCAGGGCACCCAGATCGTCCTTGATACCGGCAAGCTCGAACAGCTCTGCCCCACCCAGTGCCAGCACCAGGCCATAGAGAATAAGAAGCTCACCATGCCCTGTTGCTTCCAGCAGACGGTGGAACAGGGGGCGCAGAGGAATCAGCAGCATCAGCAGCGGTGCCCAGATCAGTGGGAACTTGCCGCTGGAAACCGCCAGGAACACCACAGCCGCCAGATCCTGCATCACCAGAATGCCGATGGAAACACTGCCGAACAGTGCGGTCATCAGGCCGCGTTCCTGTAATGATTTTACGGCAAAAACTGTGCTGGAAAAACTCAGAGCAAAGCCGAGTATCAGGGCATGAAACAGGGTGAGGCCCGAGAATAGTGGTACGTTCAGGGTCGACAGCAACAGCACCAGGGCGCCAAAGGCAATGGTGCTGGCAAGCATATGCAGTACCGTCACGGCCCAGACGTGGGGCCGAACCAGAATGGCGGGATTCATTTTCAGCCCGACGGTGAACAGCAGCAGCGTAATACCGAGGTCGGCGAGTTTCTGCAGCACTTCTCCGCCACTGAAGCCTTGACTGCCAAGTACGAAGCCAGCGGCAAGAAAGCCTACCAAGGGGGGCAATCGCAGCAGTCTAGCCAGAAAACCAAGTGCGAAGGCCAGCGTGATCCAGGTGACATCTCCCAGCGCAATGGCCACCCATTCGAAATCCATGTCACTCCGTGGAAAGGTAGGAAGGTGGATGATCCACTATAACGGTTTCTGCAGCGGTCGACAGTTACCATTCATCCAGCACAATTCTGCCGCACATCAATCGCTTGGCAAAATATCCTGCAGGACGCTCTCGGCCTTGGCGAAATCGGTATCGTGAATCACCCACACCTCCGGCCAGGCTGCGGTTGGCGGCAATTCGCCGAGCGCCCCGCTAAGGTAGTTGTTCTTGATTACCGCCTTGATACCCAGCGATTCCAGGGTGGCATGCAGGTAACCGGCTACCAGCGGATCATGATGCGTGAACAGTTGCCTCACAGCGCGCCTTCGTGCCGTAGCAGCCATTGCTTGATGCTGGTTTGGCCACCATTTCTGTCGCCGGCGAAACCGCCGATTCCCTGTTTGGCGATGACGCGATGGCAGGGAACGATCAGCGGCACTGGGTTGCGGCGACAGGCGTTACCAATGGCTCGGGCACCGCTGCCCAGTGTCGCTGCCAGTGCGCCGTAACTGATGGTTGTGCCGCAGGGCAATGTTTGCAGCGCCTGCCAGACACGTTGCTGGTGTTCGGTTCCCTGGAGCAGTACCGGTAGATCCAGCGGTGATGTCGGATCATCGGCATAGCATTGCAGCGCGGCAGCGCAGCGGCTGGCGAGTGGGTTGGTGGCGGCCTGTTCCGGGTGGTCGAAAGGGAGGAACGCGATACGGCTGATGGCATTGTTGCTTGTGGTGATGCCGACCATCGCGAAGGGCAGCTGGACCACGGCGGCGAAATGGTGCTTGCTGCTCACGCTAGCCGTCTTCTGGTCAGCATTGGTAGTGGTCGCAAGGCGGCGAGCAGCAGGATCAGCAGCGACCCCCAGCTGATCCAGGCTGGCAGCACATCCTGCCCTGCCGATAGCTGCGCCTGAATGTCGATCTGCCAGTATTGCAGCAGAAAGTCGGTGCCAAGCCCTGCCAGTAGCGCAACGCCCATGACGCCTGCAAGATAGCCGGTCATCGCACGCTTGCCGAGTTCCTTGCCGATGATGCCGAGGGTGGCGATATTGGTTGCCGGGCCAGCCATCAGAAATACCAATGCAGCCCCGGGCGAGATGCCGGCCAGCATCAGACCAGCGGCGATCGGCGTCGATGCGGTGGCGCAGACGTACATCGGAATGCCGATGACCATCATCACCAGCATGGCAGGCAAGCCGCTGCCCCACTGTGCAAGGAAACTGGCGGGGACGAAGGTTTTGACCAGTGCAGCGAATATCAGCCCAATGATCAGCCATAACAGGATGTCATCGAGCAACTGAGTAAAGCCATAACGTAGCCCCTCGATGGTGCGGGCCATGAAACCACTGGCCGGTGGACTCTCGGGTTTGTCGCAGCAGCTGTCATCATCGGTGCTGCTACAGCAGCTGCTGACCGCAACCGGGATGGCATCGAGTTTGTTCGCGGCGGGTTTCCGGGCGGCTACCGGCTCGTCGGGGCCAGCCAGCATCCCGGCCACCAGTGCTGATACGATGGCGGCGATGGGGCGTACAATCGCCATGAACGGACCCAGCAGTGCGTAGGAAATGGACACAGAATCGACTCCGGTTTCCGGTGTCGAGACCAGAAACGAGACGGTTGCGCGCTTGGAAGCTCCCGCCTTGCGAATGGCCAGTGCTGCCGGAATCACACCACAGGAACACAGTGGCAGTGGTGCGCCTAGCAGGGCAGCCTTGATGACCGGCATGACGCCTTTGCCACCGAGATGACGTTGCATCAGATTGGTCGGAATCCATGCCTTGAGAATGCCGCCGACCACAATGCCCAGCAGTAGCCACGGCGCCGCTTCGAGCGAAAGTTCGAGCAGGTTGTTCAGCAGTTCGAGCATGCAGATCATTTCCGTCGGTTGTGATCCCCGGTATTCTCGCATACTGCTGTCGGCCTCGGCGTTTTGCCCGAGTTTTTCACAGGTAAACGGCCGTATTTGGGTTTCTCAAGTGGCGTAGCCGTGTTTTTGCGGGCTGTTTGGCAATATGTTGTAGTCTTGCCAGGTATCATCAGCTGTTGTACTGAGTAGTTACTGTCGACGCGAATAGGGAATTAGTTGCTGCATGCCGGACGCTGAACAGACCAGACTGGAAAAACTGCTTGGACGCAGAAGCAAGTCGACGCTGATCGAGTTATTCATGGAGCTCGCCGTGGAAGATGCGGTGCTTGGCGATTGGCTGTTGCAGCGTCTCGACAATGATGCGAGCACTGTTGTACCGCTGGCCGCAGCAGGGGTTGGGCCGGCTGAGTCCGCCTCTCGCATTACCCGGGCCGATTACGGTTCCATTGTACGTGGTCTGGATAGCCTGCTGGATTGTGTCGCGCTGGCGCCATTGCTGGAGCTGGGGCCATCACTGCTTGCTTTCGCTTCTGCCGATGCGGCCCGTCAGCCTGGAAGCGCCGAAGTTGCGGCCGAAGCGAGTGCCTGCTTTGCAATCGTGTTCAAGGGCTTGCAGCGTATCGACTGGCGTCAGGTCGACAAGCTGATCTGGTACTGGAACTTGCTGCTGATGGATCGCCATTCGCTGCTGGAAACACTGCCGGCACCGGTCGATGAAACACTGCTGCCAGCACAGGACTGGCGTGAAGCGGCGGAGTATTTCCAGATTCGTCTGGGCGAAGTCATCCAGTCTGGCGGGCAAGGGCGCTATGCCGGTACGGCGGTGCAACGCGGTGAGCTGATTTCCCGCATCACCACAGCACTGGTGCAGATGGGGGAGGTCGATGCAGCCACCGATGTGCTGATGATGGAACTGCCGCACACGCTCTGTTACCCCGAGCTGGTTCACCACTTGGCCGATCACGGTTTTATCGCCGAAGCGGAAAGCTGGGCGCGGCAGGGGTTTGCCGTCACCGTGCAACATCGTCCGGATGTCGCCTGGGCCTTGGAACACTACCTGGCAACCCTGGCGCGGCAGCGCGGCGATGTGTTGCTGGTCGCAGCGTTTCGCGCCGATGAATTTCTCGCGCAGCCATCGTTGACACGTTACCGGCGCCTTCGAGCGGCAGTGGATGACCCTCAGCGCTGGGAACTGGTGCAACTGCAACTGCTTGCATGGCTCGAATTCGGTGAACCTCCTGCCGCCACGCCGGAATGGCCGTTACCCGCCACCGGGCTGGAATTGAAACTCGACGACCACCCGATCCACCGCAAGGAGCGTCATTTCGAATTGCTGGTCGATATCTTGCTCGATGACGACGAAATCGACTATGCCATGCAATGTTTCGAGCGAATGCAGTGGCGGCGCGACATCGCCCAGCGCATTGCCGATGCTGCGCTGGACAAGCACCCCGAGATCAGTCAGCAGTTGCTGGAACGGATCATCGAATCCTGGATCGACGAAGTACGGGTGAAATCCTACCAGCAGGCTGGAAGCGAGTTGCGTCGATTGCAGGCGCTGTGTCTGCAACATCACTGGCAAGCTGAGTTCAGCGCGTTCGTCAGGCGTCTGCGTGGACGCCATGCGGCGAAGCAACGGTTGCTGGAAATACTCGACGAGGTAGAGGCCTCTCCACCGGTCACACTGCGCCTCGTCAAACACTCTCACTCATAACCAAACCTGGGACCGCTGGCAACTTAGCTCTGTTGCAATTGGTTGGCCAGACGGACAAACGCCTCGACAGGCAATTGTTCTGGCCGACTGCCAGGATCGATGCCAGCGGCGGCAAATGCTGCTTCGTCCAGCAGGCCGCGCAGGCTTTTGCGCAGCGTTTTGCGGCGCTGTGAGAAGGCCTGCCGGACCACAGTTTCGAGCGTCGCAAGGTCTTGCGCCTCAACCGGTGGCGTGCGGATCGGAGTGAGTCGTACAAATGCCGAGTCAACCTTGGGTTTGGGGTGGAACGCTGCCGGGCCGACGCCAAACAGGCGCTGTACCTGGCAGTGGTACTGCACCATGACGCTTAGCCTGCCGTAGTCCTTGCCGCCGGGTGCCGCCGCCATGCGATCGACGACTTCCTTCTGCAACAGAAAGTGCATGTCGATGATGCGATCGGCGTGCGCCAGCAGATGGAAGATCAGCGGTGTCGAGATGTTGTAGGGCAGGTTGCCGATCACCCGCAGTGGCCCGAGTTCCGCTGCCAGCGCTGCAAAATCGAAGCGCAGTGCGTCGGCGTTGACAATGGTCAGGTCGCCCAGCGACTGGGCCTGTTGCCGCAGTGGCTCGATCAGGTCGCGGTCGAGTTCTATGACTTGGAGTTTGCCGATGGCACGTAACAGCGGGAATGTCAGTGCCCCTTTGCCAGGCCCGATTTCAACCAGCGCGTCGTCCGGCTTGGGCGCGATGGCGGAGACCATGTTGCGCAGGATATTGGCGTCGTGAAGGAAGTTCTGACCGAAGCGCTTCCGTGCACGGTGGGTATGCGGGCTAGTGTCCACGATCGGGCGGCGGTGCTATCGCATCGACCAGCTGTTCCAGTTCGGCCAGCTTCTGGTTCAGTTCATCTTCCGGGTGAGGGGGCGGTGCGGCGGTGCCGCGGGTGGTGGCGGGTTCGTAGTGGGCATGTGTATAACGTGGCTCGCCCAGATCATTGGGGGGCCAGTGGCGAGCAAGCGAAACACGCGCCCCTTCTTCGAGCCGCGAAATACTGTCGGTGATCTGTGTCTCGTCGCGGAAGGGGTAGAGCCGATAGCTCTCCTGCAGCAGTTTTGCCGCTGTCAGTGGCGGGTTCAGCAGGAGTACGCCGAACAAGGCGTGCTCGGGTGGCGCCAACTGGAAGCGCGAGGCAGCCAGTTCACCATAGCGGAAGGTGCCCATCGTCTCTTCCACCTGCACCAGGCCCAGCTTGATCAGTTCGGCCAATGCTTGGTGCACCTCGGGTTTGTCGATGGGTGCTGAGATGGCATGGCTGTCATGCTGATTGCAGGCAGACGTGAGGTAGTCGGCGGTGCAGGGAATTTCCGCCGGATCAGTGAAGCGAATTCTGATCAAAGCCCCCAGCACGCGCCAGGTGGTTGCGTTGGTCTTTTCCATTATGCCTGTTTGCAGCGACTCCGCCCCAGTGTAACACGCTCGTGGCCGGCAAGGTCAGTCTCGCTATGGACTTGAGTAAGCCCGGCAGCATCGAAAATGGCGCGGACATCACTGGCCTGGTCGTGGCCGTGTTCCACCATCAGCCAGCCACCGTGGCGGAGAAAATCGGCGGCACCCGCTGCAATATCGTGGATGGCATCCAGGCCGGATTTCCCCGACACCAGCGCCTGTGCTGGTTCAAAGCGCACATCGCCTTTGGCTAGATGCGGATCGTCTGCACGGACATAGGGCGGGTTGCTGATGATCAGATCGAACTGACGGGCACCCGATATCGGGGCGTACCAGCTGCCTTCGATAAATGAGATGTTCTCGAGCCGATGCCGCGCTGCGTTATGGTGTGCAATATCGAGCGCCTGGGTGCTGCGATCGGTCGCCAACAGCTGCCAGCCAGGGCGTTCGCTGGCCAGTGCAATTGAGATCGCGCCGCTGCCGGTGCCCAGCTCCAGCACCTGTCCACTGGCATGCGGATGGCGTTCCAGGGCCAGCTCCACCAGCCGCTCCGTTTCCGGGCGTGGGATCAGTACATCGGCTGAGACCTTCAGTGGCAGGGACCAGAACTCCTGCTCACCAACGAGATAGGCAACCGGCTCGCCTGCCTCGCGGCGATGCACCAGTTGCTGGAACGCACTGATCTGCTCCGGTGTCGGCGTATGCTCGGGCCAGGCAAACAGAAAGCTGCGTGGCTTGCCAAGCACCTGCGCCAGCAGTATCTCGGCGTCGAGCCGGGGAGAATCGCTATCGATGCGCGAGGCGGCCTGTGACAATAGTGCCTTGATGGATCTGTTCAATGGCATGGGCGGGGCAGGATTCTCATCTGTGACGGGTATATACTCATTGAAGTTTCAGAGTTCATTCGAGTGGATGTTGGCACCACTGGCAGAAACATCGCTGCCTCCTTTGACGGCTTCCCCCTTTGTAAAGGGGGATTGAGGGGGATTTTCAGGGGCTTGCTGCCAACCGAAGGCCTTTCCAATCCCCCCTAACCCCCCTTTGCGAAAGGGGGGAAGTGCCTGACCCGCATATCTGAACTCCGAAACGTGGGATACCCAGTTGAGGCGTTTTCATTGGTGTACAGATGACCTTTGCATATCAGGAACATTATACGGTTGAAGACTATCGTCAATGGCAGGGCGACTGGGAGCTGTTCGCAGGGATGCCCTACGCGATGACGCCATCGCCTTCGGTGTCGCATCAAATGGTTATCGTCAATGCGGTTTCCCGCTTCAAACTGGCGATCGATGAGCATGCCGGCTGTGGGCATTGCATTGTATTGGCCGAGACTGACTGGCAGATTTCGAATGATACCGTTGTGCGCCCTGATGCGATGATTCTTTGCCGCGAGGTCGGTGACCGGGTGTTGGTGACGCCCGATGTGATCATGGAAGTGGTTTCCCCCTCAAGCACAAAAAGAGACGAGCAGATGAAGTTCGAACTCTACGCCAGAGAAGGGGTTGCGTATTATTTGCTGGCCTATCCCGAATCGCGCCTGCTCAAGTTCTACTGCAATGGCGTGGACGGTTTCCGCAAGCTTGGGGACTATTCTGACCAACCTTTGGAGCTGGCGCTCGGGCAATGCCTGCTTTTGGTCGACACCGCCCGTTTCTGGCGGTGATGACAGCGCCTCATTCCTGAATCCCCAGCGCGGCCAGCTGTTCGGCCTGATATTCATTCAGTAGCGGGTCGATCACCTGATCCAGATCGCCGCCGATGATTTCTTCCAGCTTGTACAGCGTCAGGTTGATGCGATGGTCGGTCATTCGCCCCTGGGGGAAATTGTAGGTGCGAATCCGCTCCGATCGGTCGCCGCTGCCGACCAGGCTTTTGCGCATGGCTGATTCTTCCGATGCCTGTTTCTGCATCAGCCCGTCCTGAATTTTTGCCTGTAGCAGCGACATGGCGCGGGCCTTGTTCTTGTGCTGCGAGCGTTCATCCTGACATTCGACGACGATGCCGGTGGGCAGGTGGGTCAGGCGCACGGCGGAGTCGGTCTTGTTGACGTGCTGGCCACCAGCACCGGAAGCGCGGTAGGTGTCGACGCGCAGATCAGCGGGATTGATTTCCACTTCCTCCAGCGCTTCCGCTTCAGGCATCACGGCAACGGTGGCGGCAGAGGTATGCACCCGGCCCTGCGACTCGGTTTCGGGCACACGCTGAACGCGGTGAGCGCCGGATTCGAATTTCAGCCGTGAATAGGCGCCCTGGCCGATAATGCGGCTGATGATCTCCTTGTAGCCGCCGTGTTCACCGGGGCTTTCGTTGAGTACTTCGATCTGCCAGCCACGGCGCTCGGCGTAGCGTGAATACATCTTGAACAGGTCGCCAGCGAAGATCGCGGCTTCGTCGCCGCCGGTGCCGGCGCGAATTTCCAGAAACACATTGCTGTCGTCTTTCGGATCTTTCGGCAGCAGATGTTTTTGCAGGGCTTTTTCCAGCACTTCGATTTTCGGCAGCAGCACCTTGCGTTCTTCGTTGGCCATTTCCTTGATGTCGGGATCGCTGTCCTTGAGCATTTCGTCGGTATTGGCCAGTTCTTCGGTCGCTTCCAGGTATTCCCTGAATGACTGCACCACCGGTTCGATCTGGCCGTATTCCTGCGACAGCGCGCGAAACCGATCCTGGTCGTTGATGGTATCTGCTTCGCCGAGCAGGGCGGTGACTTCCTCGAAACGTTCGTGGAGGTTTTCCAGTTTTTGTCTGACGGAATCTTTCATGGATTGAATTCGGTTGCTGTCGCGGGGGATGGATCGGGGTCAGTTGTGCGGCTTGAGCTGGAAGATCTCCAGGGCGGCTTCCAGCAGATCGCTGCGGCCTGCGCGTGCGGCCTGATTGAGCGAGCTGGTCGGTGCATGCAGCAGCTTGTTGGTCAGTGTGTGGGTGAGGAAATCGATCACCTCGTTGGGATCGCGGCCCTGTTGCAGCATGCGCCGGGCCTGACTGGCGACTGCTTCCCCGACGATTTTGGCATCGCTGCGAAAGCGGCGGATGGTTTCGACGGCGTCCTGGCTGTTGAGCCAGCCGCGGAACGTATCGACCTGGGCATCGACCAGCTCTTCGGCCTTCTCCGCTGCCTGGCGGCGTGACTGCATGTTTTCCTCGATGACATCGTGGAGATCATCGACGGTGTAGAGGTAGATATCCTCCAGCTCGCCAACTTCCGGCTCGATATCGCGCGGAACGGCAATGTCGACCATGAAAATCGGGCGGCGCTTGCGGCGTTTCAACGCACTTTCAACGGTACCCTTGCCAAGGATCGGCAGCGGGCTGGCGGTGGATGAGACGAGTACATCGGCATCGGCCAGACGCTCGGGCAGCTCGGGCAGGGCGATGGCTTCACCTTTGAATTCATCCGCCAGCTTGGCGGCGCGCTCTACGGTGCGGTTGGCGATGATCAGCTTGCCAATGCCCTGGGAATCAAGATGGCGGGCGGCCAGCTCGATGGTTTCACCAGCGCCAATCAGCAGTGCCGTATGCTTTTTCAGATCGCCGTAGATTTTCTTCGCCAGGCCGACGGCGGCAAAGGCGACGGAGACCGGGCTGGAGCCGATCGCCGTTTCGGTGCGTATCTGCTTTGCCGTCGTGAACGCATGCTGGTAGAGGCGGTCGAGGTGACGGCCAAGGCTATTGTGTTCTTTTGCAGCCTGCCAGGTGGTCTTGAGTTGGCCCAGAATCTGCGGCTCGCCAAGCACTAGCGAATCGAGGCCGCAGGCCACGCGCAGCATGTGGCGCACTGCATCGTCGTCGTGGTGGATGAACAGGTATTCGCTCAGGTGATCGGGGTGGAAGTCGTGTCGTTGGGCAATCCAGTCGATCAACGTCTGCGCCGCGTTATCGCTGTTGTGCCAGCAGCTGACTTCGGTACGGTTACAAGTGGATAGCACCGAGGCCTCTTCTATGCCCGGCAGGGCGGTGAGTTCCTGCAGCGTCGCCGCCAAATGCTCGCTGGCAAACACGATCCGCTCGCGTATCTCGACTGGCGCCGTGTTGTGGTTGATACCGATGGTGAGCAGGGGCATATGCGGGCTGGAGAACCAAGGAGGCTGGATTTTCGGTGATGGCGAGTGACTTTACAAGATTCGGATCATTGTCATTCAAGACGTGGCAGCGAAACAATGGGGGCATGGGTGGGGAACTGTGAGCTGTGGTCGCCGACAGAATGGCGAGTTCTGCTAAGATACGCCGAACTTTCTGATGAAGCCAAGGGAACATGACCAGGAAATCTCTATTAGCCATGACGGTCGCGCTGGTACTCGGTGCGAGCGGTTGCGCAGTCACCAACTCTTCGAGCAGGGTTCAGGTTCCCGTTAATGCCGCGCCGGTCAGCCCCGAGATCGAAAAGCGGGCTGAACTGATGTATCAGATCCTGGCCGGCGAGATTACCGGCAAGCTGGGGGATCTGGAGCAGGCGAAGCAACACTATCTGGAAGCGGCGAAGCTCAGTGACGATCCGCAGATCTCGGCGCGAACTGCAAAAATCGCGCTCTATGCGCAGGACTATGATCTTGCGATGAAGGCTGTCGACCGTTGGGTCGAGCTCGAGCCGGACAATGTCGAGGCGCTGCGCATGGCGGGTGTGCTCCATGTGCAAATGGGCGAGCCGGAAAAAGCAGCGAAATATCTCGCACAGGTCATCGATGCGGCCGGCAAGGATGCCTATGAGACCTCTTTTGCCCATCTCAACCTGCTGTTCGGTGGTGACGCGGTGTCCGCCGACGAACTCAAGACGATGGATCTGCTGCGGCAGCGCTATCCCGACGTGATTCATGCGCATCAGGCTTATGCCGAAATGGCCTACCGTGCCCATGACTACGAGGCGGCCCTGCAAGGTGCCGAGGCAGCGTTGCAGCTTGATCCAGGCAACCGCAAGGCTCAGATCGTGCGTTATCGCAGCATGCTGGCGTTGGGCGAAGAAGGCCTTGCCTTGCTCGGCATGAAGCAGCTGGTGGATGCTGATGCCGATGATGTCGAGCTGCGACACAATTATGCCCGTATGCTGGTTCAGGCCAAACGCTATGGGCAGGCTCTGGCCGAATATGAACGTATGATCACCAAGCGGCCCGATGACATGGATCTGATCTACAGCGCTGCCTTGCTGGAAATCGAACTGGGTCGCACGGAAAGCGCGCGTAAGCGTCTGCTGCGCTTGAGTGAATCGCCCAATCATCGCAGCGAAGCGTTTTTCTATCTGGGCATACTCGAAGACGAGCAGGGGAATACGGATAAGGCCATCGAATGGCTGTCACGTATTCAAGAGGGTGACTACTACTTCGAAGCGCACTCGCGCATTGCCACGATCATGGCGAAAAACGGCCAGATCGAGGAGGCTCGCAATTATCTGCACAATCTGCAGCAGCAGGCTGCCAGCGAGGAAAAAAAGCTACAGCTCTACTTGCTGGAGGGCGAGCTGATACGCGACATGGAAGGCCCCCAGCAGGCTTATAATTTCTATTCCGAGTTGCTGAAGACCTACCCCGATCATAGTGACTTGCTGTACGCCCGGGCGATGGTGGCCGAGAATATCGATCGCATCGACTGGCTGGAGCGCGATCTGAAAAAAGTGCTGCGGAAAGAGCCAAAAAACGCGACGGCGCTCAATGCGCTTGGTTACACGCTGGCTGACCGCACCGACCGCTATCAGGAAGCCTATGAATACATCGAGCAGGCATTGAAGCTGCGCCCTGATGATCCGGCGATTATCGACAGCATGGGATGGGTGAAATACCGCATGGGCGATCTCGATGCGGCGGAGCGGTATCTGGAAAAGGCTTACCGTATCACGCCCGATGCCGAGATTGCGGCTCATCTGATGGAAGTCTATTGGAAACGTGGCAAGCAGCAGGAGGCTGAAAAGGTGCTGGCCGAGGCGCTCAAAGCCAGCCCTGATGATGAAAAATTACTTCAAGTCCGGGAGTTGCTGCGCCAGTGATGCTTGTCCATCCGTTCATTGCTGCATTGGCTGCCATTGTCGCGCTATCGTTTGTCGGCTGCGCATCCGCGCCCACAACACGACCGGCCGATGGCGTCTGGCCTACCGAACTGGCTGTCGAGCGTACCGAAGTGCTGGCACCGATCTCGACATGGAAGCTGGAGGGGCGTCTGGGCGTGCAACTGGAAAATGATGGCTTCAGTGCAGCATTGGTCTGGCTGCAAGACGACGATCAGTTCGATATCCGTCTGTTCGACCCGGTTGGCAGGCGTGTGGCATGGCTGCGGGGCAGTGACAAGGCCGTCGCTCTGCAGACAGCGCAAGGGCAGTCATTTTCTGGCGACAACCCCGAAAAATTGCTGCAGAAATATCTTGGTTGGTCGATTCCGGTCAAGAGTCTGTCTTGGTGGGTGAAGGGGCTGCCTGACCCGACCACCGTCGCCTGGCGTCAGGAATACGATGACGCCGGTCGCCTGGTGTCGCTGGAGCAGGGCGGCTGGTCGATGCGCATCGCGAGTTATCAGAGCGATGAACGTCTTGCCTTGCCGAAGCTGGCACGTATGGAGCAGGGCAAGGTCAAACTCAAATTGCTGATCAAATCGTGGGAGTGAGTACGATTCCGTCGGGGCTGGTCAAATGGCCGGCACCGGCTAAGCTCAATCTTTTTCTGCATATCACCGCTCGTCGCGACGATGGCTATCATGAGCTGCAGACGATCTTCCAATTGCTCGATGTCGGTGATGAGCTGGCCTTCGAGATTACTGCCGAACCCGATATCGAGCGCGTCACCGATGTGCCCGGCGTCCCGGCGGAGAGTGATCTCGTCGTCAGGGCTGCGGCTTTGCTGCAAGCACACACTGGTGTCAATACAGGCGCGAGAATCCATATCGACAAGCATCTGCCAATGGGTGGCGGGCTTGGTGGTGGCAGCTCCGATGCGGCGACCACCCTGGTGGCCTTGAACCAGCTGTGGGGTTGCGGCCTTGGCGTAGATGCGTTGGCTGCACTGGGGAAATCGCTTGGCGCGGACGTGCCGGTATTCGTACGCGGCGAGACTGCCTGGGCCGAAGGGATTGGTGAAAAACTCACAGCGATAGCGCTGCCCCAGCAATGGTTCGTGGTGCTTCGTCCGGACGTGGAGATCTCGACACCAGCACTTTTTGCATCACCGGAATTGACACGGGACTGCCCCCGCATCAAAATACGCGACTTTCTCGCCTCGGGCGGGGAAAATGTTTTTGAACCGCTGGTGCGCAAGCAGTACCCGGAAGTCGACAAGGCCATGAAATGGCTGGATAAATTTTCGCCTTCCTGTCTCACTGGAACCGGCAGCTGTATTTTTTCTGCCGTTGCAGATAAGGCGCAGGCTGCTAGAATACTCGCGCAATTGCCAGCGGGGTTGACCGGATTCGCGGCACGGGGCGTCAATCGTTCCCCGTTGTTGGAGATGGGTTGATCAGCTGCCATCGTCAGCAAACTATCGGCGATAGCCGATGTAAAACAAATTGGGCCGTCGCCAAGCGGTAAGGCACCGGGTTTTGATCCCGGCATGCGCAGGTTCGAATCCTGCCGGCCCAGCCACTATTCAGAAGTAGCAGATGTGGATGAACCTCTCCCGTTTGCTGCTGAACCACACCGGTATCGGTGGGTGCACATACATCGAGCCTGGCTCATCTGTAGAGATACCCCAAAGCGGAAGAAGCAAAGTGTCCGATATATCAGGAATGATGGTGTTCGCTGGCAACGCGAACGCCAAGCTGGCGCATGCGATCGTCGATATACTTGGGCTGCAGCTTGGCAAAGCCAAGGTGGGGCGCTTCAGTGACGGCGAGATCCAGGTGGAAATCCTCGAAAACGTCCGCGGGCACGATGTATTTATCGTGCAATCCACTTGCCACCCTACCAACGACAATCTTATGGAGCTGCTGATTATGGTCGACGCTTTGCGTCGTTCATCGGCAGGCCGCATTACGGTGGTGATTCCCTATTTCGGCTACGCAAGGCAGGATCGCCGCGTACGGTCGGCGCGAGTGCCGATTACCGCAAAGGTGGTGGCAAACCTGCTGACCGTTGTTGGTGTGGACCGTGTCCTGACGATCGATTTACATGCCGATCAGGTGCAGGGCTTTTTCGATCTGCCAGTGGATAATATCTACGGCTCGAAGGTGTTGCTCGAAGATATCGTGCAACGCAACCCCAGCAGTGAGAAATTGACGGTTGTATCCCCTGATGTTGGTGGCGTTGTGCGGGCGCGCGCTTTTGCCACGCGCATTGGCAACAAGCTGGCGATCATCGACAAGCGCCGTCCCAAGCCGGGCATATCCAAGGTGATGCACATCATTGGTGACGTCAAAGGCCGTGATTGTGTCGTCGTTGATGATCTGGTCGATACCGCAGGAACGCTCTGTGAAGCAGCAATGGCACTCAAAGACAACGGCGCTGACCATGTCTCGGCCTATATTACCCATCCGGTGCTGTCGGGGCCGGCCATTGAGAATATCAACAATTCGGCGCTGGATGAGCTGGTGGTCACCGATACGATTCCGCTTTCGCCAGAAGCCGAAAAATGCGACAAGATTCGCGTGTTGAGTACTGCCGAAATGCTGGCTGACACAATGGGTCGCATCAACCGCGAAGAATCAGTCTCTGAGCTATTCGAGGAGTAGCATCAGCGGGTAAGGCGCAGTGCTGTTGGAGCAGCCATCTCCTTCTGTTATCAATTATTTTGGGAGCCTGTCACCGTACAGGCTTTGTTGTTTTGGGGTTGACCCCAAATCCGTCCTGGTCGCAAGGGCGGGAACTCGGCGCGCTGTTGGCGCGTCAATTTTATTCAACCTGTAATATTGGAAATATCATGAGTAACGATTATGTATTGGAAGCAGAGCTTCGGACTGAGCAGGGAAAAGGTGCGAGCCGCCGCCTGCGCCGCGAAGACAAGATGCCGGCCATCGTCTATGGTGCTGGCAAAGAGCCGGTAGCAATTACCCTGACGCACCATGTGGTGCAAAATCATCTCGAAGATGAAGCATTCTACTCGCAGATTTTAACGCTGAATCTCGAGGGCAAGCAGGAAAAGGTATTGTTGCGTGACGTGCAGCGGCATCCCTCAAAAGCCTTGATCCTGCACATGGATCTGTTGCGCATCGATGAGAACGAACTGCTGCGCACTCATGTGCCACTGCACTTCATCAACGAAGATACAGCACCGGGCGTGAAGTTGGGCGGCATCGTCAACCATCTACTGACTGAGGTTGAAATCAGCTGTCTTCCGAGTGCGCTGCCAGAATACATCGAAGTCAATCTTGGTGGACTGGGGCTGGGTGAAGCCGTCCATATGTCTGACATCAAATTGCCGGCAGGCGTTGTGCTGCCTGAACTCGCATTGGGTGAAGAGCATGATCTGGCCATTGCCATTATCCAGAAAGGCCGTGGTGGTGCCGACGAGGAAGAGAGTGCAAGCGAAGAAGTTGGTGAGGCGGAAGAATAGCCACCGATTGACGTTTCGCGAAAAACAATGGCGATTCGACTGATAGCCGGCCTCGGCAACCCGGGGCCAAAATATGACCAGACCCGGCACAATGCCGGGTTTTGGTTTGTAGAGGAGCTGGCTGCCCGCTACCAGGGACGTTTTGGCCATGAAACCAAATTCTCTGGCGATGTGGCGAAAATACTTGTCGACAACCAGGCGGTCTGGCTGTTGAAACCGACCACCTTCATGAATCGTAGCGGTATTGCGCTGCGCCAGCTGATGAGTTTCTATAAAATCGGCATCGATGAGCTGCTGGTCGCCCACGATGAGCTCGATCTGGAACCCGGTACCTGCAAACTCAAAAAAGCAGGCGGCCATGGCGGGCACAACGGTCTGCGGGACATCTTCAACCATGTTGGCAAGGACTTCTGGCGACTGCGGATTGGTATTGGCCACCCCGGACATCGTGATCAGGTCATCGACTACGTTCTCAACCCGCCGCGCCGTGAAGAGGAAGGGCTGATTCGACAAAGCATCGATGATGCCGCCGCATTGGCGCCGTTGATCATCGCCGGTGAATTCGAAAGGGCCATGCACCAGCTGCATAGCCGATAACCAGGAATACCGATGGGATTCAAATGTGGAATCGTCGGCTTGCCGAATGTGGGTAAATCGACGCTGTTCAATGCGCTGACCAAGGCGGGTATTCAAGCCGCCAACTATCCTTTCTGCACCATCGAGCCGAATGTCGGGGTGGTACCCGTACCCGATCCAAGGCTGGATGCGCTGGCGCAAATCGTCAACCCCGAGCGGGTAGTGCCGACGACGATGGAATTCGTCGATATCGCCGGACTGGTAGAAGGTGCCTCGAAAGGGGAAGGGTTGGGTAACCAGTTCCTCGGTCACATCCGTGAGACCGATGCAATTGCCCAGGTCGTGCGCTGCTTCGACAACGATGACATCGTCCATGTTACCGGCCGGATCGACCCCGCTGACGACATCGACACCATCAACACCGAGCTGGTGCTGGCCGATCTGGAAGCGGTGGAAAAAGCCGTTAATCGTGTCGGCCGGGTCGCCAAATCGGGTAACAAGGAGGCCAAGGCACAATTAGCGGTGCTGGAAGCGCTTCAGGCGCATCTCGGTGAGGGACGGTCGGCGCGGACGCTGGAACTCGACGAGGATCAGCTCAATCTGATTGGTGAACTGCGGCTGATCACCATCAAGCCAATCCTCTTTATCGCTAACGTCGCCGAGGATGGCTTCGACGATAACCCCTACCTCGACACCGTGCGCGAGATTGCTGCGAAAGAAGGCGCTGAAGTCGTGCCCGTCTGTGCGCAGATCGAAATGGACATGTCTGAACTGGAAGATGCCGAGCGCGACGAATTCTTGCAGGAACTCGGCCTGGAAGAGCCTGGTCTGAACCGTGTCATCTACGCCGGTTACAAATTGCTCAAGCTGCAAACCTTCTTCACCGCCGGGGTCAAGGAAGTCCGCGCCTGGACCGTCCATATCGGCGCCACCGCACCACAGGCCGCGGGCAAAATCCACACCGACTTCGAAAAAGGCTTCATCCGCGCCGAAGTCGTCAGCTACGATGATTTCATCGCCTGCGGTGGTGAGCAAGGCGCCAAGGATGCAGGCAAATGGCGGCTCGAAGGTAAGGACTACATCATGCAAGAAGGTGACGTCGTTCACTTCCGTTTCAACGTCTGAAGCGTGGCGGATACAAGGTAGTCAATTCGTTATTTCACGATTGACCCCCAAGCCCCCATTCGGTAAGCTTCGCCCTCCAAATTTGGCTATGTAGCTCAGCTGGTTAGAGCACATCACTCATAATGATGGGGTCCCCTGTTCGAATCAGGGCATAGCCACCATATTTTCGCTGGTCTAGCGGATCACCACGAAATCGTATAGACCAGTACCTGTTCAGCCTGCACAAGTCGACCAACCTCTCCCTTTGTCCCCAAAGCCTCCCATTTGCGGAGGCTTTTGTTTGTTGATGGTTAAACCCACAAGCTTGTGGTTCAAGCCTGTTCGCCCCGCAGACGATAGTATCCCGCTGCAGTTTCAAAACTTGTCGCTGTGAATATCATCACGGTTTGTTGTAGGCAGGGGTGCTATGATGATAATAACCATAAAATAAAAATGGACAATGGGGGCGAACATGGAGCTGGCGCTTCCGCTGGCATGTTTCCGGCTTGTGCTGCGTGCGCAATCCTCCATCCGATTCAATCACTACTCTGGTTCCGCGTGGCGCGGGTTGTTCGGTCATGCGCTCAGGCAAACGGCCTGTGTGACCGGACAGCGTGATTGCAGCGGCTGCATGCTTTACCGCAGCTGTGTCTATGCCGCGGTTTTCGAAACGCCACCGCCGCCGGATACACAATACATGCGGCGTTACAACGCCGCGCCGCATCCCTTCATTCTCACCCCCGATCCTGCGCTTCGGCTGCTCAACCCCGGCGAAGAAACCGAGCTTAACCTGGTTCTCATCGACCGCGCCGTGGCACAGCTCCCCTATCTTGTCCACGCCTTCACCCTTGCCGGAAAACGCGGTGTCGGTGCCGAAAAAGGTCATTTCGAACTCATCGATATTCGCCAGGAAACCTGCCCCGGCAGTGGCGAATGGGTATCCATTTTCGACAACGGCAGCCTGCAACCCCTGCCGCCCGCCGCACCCAAGGCGCCGCCGCTCCCTGACCACATCGAACTCGAACTCACCTCGCCGCTGCGCGTGAAATACAACAACAGAATCATGTCCACGCGATACTTTGTCTTCGCCGGTGTCATCTCCAACCTGCTGCGCCGCGTTTCGATGCTGTCCTACTTTCACGCCAGCCAACCATTCGACACCGACTTTCGTGCCCTGGTGATACAGGCGCAGGAGATCGTCCCCGCAAGCAATCAATTGAAATGGTTCGACTGGCACCGCTACTCCTCGCGCCAGCAAACCAAAATCAAGATGAGCGGCCTGGTCGGCACGATCACCTTTTCTGGCGACGACCTCGAACCGTTCTGGCCACTGCTGTGGACCGGACAATGGCTGCACGCGGGAAAAGGCACCAGCATGGGGCTGGGCGCTTACCGCATTGGGGATGCATCGCGCCGGGTGGCGGGGTCTACACGAGACATTGGGAAACGAATGGGCAAAGCAGTCACAAGCTTGTGACTGAATAAAACTGCGTATCGATGAAGTAGGCTTCTGAGCCGGAAATATCGGAGACTGATCGTGATAAAAGCAGCACCGAAACAAAAAACGAAAATGATCCAGTGCAACTATAAGGTGAATTTCAATACACCAGCCTTTCTTGGCAATGCTGAGCAGGCCGGGCTGTGGCGCACGCCGCCGTTCAAGCATCTGCTGCGGGAGTGGTGGCGGGTGGCTTGGGCGGAAAAACACGATCCGGCAGGCGTTTCCGTAATGCGTGCAGAGGAAGCGCGGTTGTTTGGCAGTGCTGCGGATGGTTCCGGTAATCGCAGCTTGGTGCGGATCAGGTTGGGACGTTGGGACATGGGGGAAGAGAAAAGTTGGGGGAATGATCTCCCGGTGATTCACTCTGAGGTTCAACGAAATCAGGGTGAGGTTGGTTCACAGTTCTACTTGGGCTATGGGCGACTCAAATGTGCTGGGGGCAACAGACTTAAGGCCAACGCCGCCATTCAGTCTGATGAAAAGGCGGATTTTCGTATTGCATTTCCTGATAACGATTCGACTTTGCTGGATCGAGCCACCGGCTTGATGAGTGCTTTCGGCGCTATAGGCGGTCGCTCGCGCAATGGCTGGGGTTCATTTGAGTTGGTGGAAGAAAAAACAGCCATTGCGCCGAACAGTTTGCCGCTGAGGGATTGGCAAAGCTGCTTGGCGCTGGAATGGGCGCATGCCATTGGTCAGGATGAAAAGGGTGCTTTGGTCTGGCGCACTGGGGAATTTTTTGATTGGCGCGAGCTGATGCAGGAAATGGCGAAAATCAAGATCGCATTGCGCACCCGGTTCCGGTTTCATTCGGGACGTAATGCGTCGCGCCCGGAAGATCGTCACTGGCTCAGTTATCCGGTGACTAATCATTCGGTTCGTGATTGGCGAAATGCTCGCCTCCCCAACAGCCTCCGCTTCAAGGTGCGCAAGGATGAAAACGGCAAATACTACGGCGTGATTTTCCACATGCCCTGCAAGCCACCATCGGATTTCAGGCCGGACAGAGCGACGTTGATCAAGGTCTGGTCATCGGTCCACAAGTTTCTGGACGCTGAAGGTGGCTTGCAAAGGGGGCGGTGATGCTATCCGTGAATCACGGAGTTTCTGTGGGCGTCCATAACCGCAGGCCGGGTTCGATTTCGGCAATGCGTTCGAAATCCCGATCATCGTGCAGCAAAGGGGTGTTGTGTTCGATGGCCAGGGCCGCGATCAGGCAGTCATGGGGGCTGCGGATGGTGACGCCCTGCCAGCGGCAACGGGCGTACAACTCGCCCGCCAGCCAATATGTAGTATCACCGGCTCGGAGCATGGGTTGGTCGGAAAACTCAACATGCAGCCGCCGTATTTCTGCTTTGCTGCGTGCGCCCTGCAGCAGCTCCTGCAGGATGACCGGTGCCAACAGGGCGTTGGCTTTGTCCAGCAGGGTGTCGAGTTGTAGGGTGAGCGGCGTTTCCCGGCCAAGCAGCCAGGGAATCCAGACGCTGGTGTCAACCAGCATCATCCATCCAACGGCGTGTTTTGAGCAGGTCGTAGCCGGGGTCGATCAGCTGGCTGCCTTTCAGCTTTTTGAGCCGTTGCTGCTTTTCCTTGTACAGCAGCTGGCGCAGCGCCAGATCGACTACCTCCCGCTTGGTCTTGGCGCCGGTGAGCTTCATGGCTTCGGCCACCAGTTCATCATCGAGAACGATATTGGTACGCATGATACACCTCCTGATGTGTATTGTAGCACGACAAAAAAGGATGACTGACAATGAACAACGATACGCTCTGGCAAACCAAACTGTCCGCGCGGATTCACGATCCGTTCGAAAAGGCGCTGGTGCTGTTGCGTGACCAGGCTGGCCACGAGGGCGGTACGACTCGGGTGCTGCGTGACTTCCTACCACTTGAGCAGGCCGATGAGCAGGCTGTGAAACGCGCCGACTGGTGGGCTTCGGCGGCGGACCGGCCGCAGTGGCCCAAGGACTGGACCCAGGTACGCTGGTTCAATGACCCGGTGCTGATTCATCCCCTGAGTGGCGAACAGATTGACTTGGCTGATAAGGGCCGTTTGTCGGATACGGATGTCGAGGCAATCAAGACCCGCAGCCGTCAGCATTTCGTCGATCTCGCTGATGCAGTGGGTAAAGACGAGAAAAAGACCTTGCTGGCCTATTGGCGCTTTGGCGGTGAATTGCGCGAGACTGGTGACCACAGCAAACTTGGCGCGCTCTGGCCCTTGTTGCCCGCCGATACTCGGGTGCCGGATCACAGCATCGCCGACCATCTCGATCTGACTTCCGCTTTTGCCGGTGCGTTTGCGGCTGATCCCGATGGCGAAGCGGCGCTGCTGGCCCTGTCCATCGGTCCGGTGCAACCCTTCATTGCCGCAGCCCGTTCCACTTCCGATCTCTGGGCCGGCTCTCATCTGCTGGCGCGGCTTTCCTGGGAGGTGATGAAACCGATCGCCGCTGAAGTGGGGCCGGATGCCATTCTGTTTCCCCGACTATGTGGCATTCCGCAGGTAGATTTGTGGCTGCGCGACGAAATGGGACTGCCTGAAGCATGGTTCGAGAACTGCGAATGGCAGAAGGGTGGCACCGACGCCAACCCGCTGTTCGCTGCGGCCCTGCCCAACCGTTTCGTCGCCGTGGTGCCCGCCAGCCGCGCGAAGGAACTGGCGGAGCAATGTCGCGAGCATGTCCGGCAGTGGTTGCAGCAAAAAGGCCGTGAGGTGATGGACCGGCTGCTCGATGAAATCGGCGAACAGAAAAATCCCAAGCTGTATTGCTATCAGCAGATGGAGGAGCAGTTGCGGGGCTTCCCCGAAGTGCATTGGGCAGCGGTACCTTTTTCACTGATCCATCCGCGTAATGCAGAAAAGCAGACCGATCTCGACACCCTGCAATTGTCCGAAGCCATGGCGCCGTTTTTCGGCGTCGAGCCGGTGCAGCCCGCCGGGTTTCTGGCAACCCAGGCCTGGCAAGTGCTCAGCCAGGAGATCGCATGGGAGGATGACACCACCTTTTTCGCGCCCAATCCCGGTGTGCTTTATCCGGCTATTTACGACCTCACCGAGCGGGTGATGGCAGCGGCTAAATCAGTGCGCGCCTTCGATCAGCTCGACCAACAAGGTTGGCGTTGCTCGCTCACCGGGGAAACCGAATGGTTGACCCTCGATGCGGCGCAACTGGAAAAATCCTACCGCCAGCAAAGCGATACCCTGTGGGCGAAAGTGGCCAAAAAGTGGCCCGCCTGGGTGAAAAAGGGCGAACACCTGGGCGCACTGCCCGCCATCAAACGGCTGTGGCCAACCTTGTTTGCCGAGGAGGTGGGCAAGGCGTTGGGTAAATCCGGCAAGCAGGCTCGCTTCGTGATTTCCACCCACACCATGGCACTGGCGCATCAGCTCGACCGCTGGCTGGAACATGGCGGCCTGATGGTGGACGGGTTGCCGGAAGACAGCGGGCGGGGGAATATCGCTCTGCCGAAAAAACTGGTGAGGAAGCACCATGCCAATCCTGCCCTGGCGGATGCCAAGCGATTGCTCTCGCTGCTGGAAAACGCAGGTGACAGCGACGACGGGCAAGCGGCAGAGCAGGCCCGGCATAAGGTGCGCGACACCTTGAAACAGGCCGGCGATTCCGACGCTGATTTCCGTCTGGAAACCTATTACGGCCTGTTGCTGATGGATGGCGACCACATGGGGAAAATTCTCTCCGGTGACGACGATCACGCTATTTCCTATTTCGAGAGCTTCCACCCGAAGATTCACGCCAGTTTCGAGAAGAAGGCGAAAGACAATGAGCACCTGCAAGCCTACGGCCAGCAGAAACGGGCGGTATCGCCCAACCGGCATCTGGCCATTTCCGGGGCGCTGAACGACTTTTCCCAGCACATCGTCCGCCATGTGGTGGAAGAGGAACACCTGGGCAAGCTGATCTACGCTGGCGGGGACGATGTGCTGGCCATGCTGCCGGTGGCCGATTTGCTGCCGGCGGCGCAACGGCTGCGCCATGCCTATTCGGGGTTTGATCCGGCGCATGAGGGCGGTTTTGCCGTCAAAGGGCTGAGTCTGGCCAAGGGCTTTGCCTTCCTCGATGGCCGCCTCTACCGCTGCATGGGCGAAAACGCCACCGCCAGCGCCGGGCTGGTGGTGGCGCATCATCAGGCGCCGCTGTCGCGCATCCTGCGGGAGCTGCGCGAGGCGGAAAGCATGGCCAAGAACGCCGGGCGCAACCGCTTCCATCTGCGCGTCATCAAGCGCTCGGGCGGCGCCTTGAGCATCACCTTGCCCTGGGATGCGCCTTTGGCGTTATTGCATCGTCTGCGCGGTTTTCTGGCGGACCCGGCCATTTCCCGACGGGCGGTGTACAACACGCTGAACTGGCTCAAGGATTTGCCTGAACCGGAAGGTGAGGGCGAGATGCTGGCGCAGTTGCTGGCGTATCAATTCAGCCGTCAGAGCGACAACAAGGCAGCGGTCGATCATCACGATGTACGAGGGCTGTCCAAGAACATCGTGGCCACGGTCATCGATCAGGCCGGGCAGGGCAAGCGTCTCGATTATCTTGCCAACTTCCTCTCCATCGCCGAATTCCTCGCCCGAGAAAGTCGCTTCGTCACAGAGGAAAAGCCGCAGCAGCCCCATACCGATGCCAAAGGAGAAGCCGCATGACCACTTGTTTCATTGAACCTGTCGATGTGCTCTACCTGCGGGGCAATAAACTGTTCGGTGATCCCGGCAGCTACGGTGAGTCGCAGGTGCCACCCTGGCCGTCGGTGGCAGCGGGCGCGATTCGTTCCATGCTGCTGGCCCGCGATGGCGGGGAATTCGATGGCTTTGTCAGTGGCGAAAAGCCCCATCCCGTTTTGGGTACAGCCAAAAAACCGGGCAGTTTCCGCATTACCGATTTCGGCCTGGCCCGGCGCGTGAATAGCCGTCTGGAGCGCATCCACGCACTGCCTGCCGATCTGGTGCTGAGCGAATCGGCGCAGGGCAAGCATCTCTCGCGCATTCGTCCTCATGCACCGCAGCAAGGCATTCAGTCGTCGTTTCCACTGGAAGCGCTGCCGGTGCTTGCCCAGCCGGAGCGGGGCAAGCCGCTGACCGGTTACTGGCTGAACGAAAAGGGCTGGCAGCGCTATCTGTATGGAAAAACACCAGCGGTCGATGATCTGCTCGCCACCACCGATCTTTGGGTGAATGACGAGCGGGTGGGCGTTGGCCTCGATCCCGCCAGGCGGCGCGCCGACGATGGTAAGTTGTTCAGTATCCAGGGCGTGGCATTTCGCGATGGTATCGGCTTCGGCGCCGAGGTCGAAGGCGCGGAGCTGCCCGAGAGCGACATGTTGCGCTTTGGCGGCGATGGCCGGGGCGCATTGCTGCAGACTATTGAAGACAAACCCGTGACCATCGATTTCGATGCGCTGTGCCAGGCCGGGCGTGGCCGTATCATCCTCACCAGCCCCGGCCTGTTCGATCAGGGGTGGCGTCTGCCGGGCATGGATGGGGATGGCCGGTTCGAGCTGGCCGGCGTCAAGGGGCGGGTGGTTGCCGCTGCCGTCTCCCGCGCCGAGGTCGTATCCGGCTGGGATCTGGCCCGCTGGCGTCCCAAGCCTGCTCGGCGGGCAGCGCCCATCGGCAGCGTCTATTGGCTGGAAGATTTGCAGGCCACGCCCGAAGCGCTTGGCAAGCTTGCCGATCATGGCCTGTGGCCCGAGCGCGGTTACGATGAACAGCGCCGGGTGGAAGGCTTCAACCGTTTCGTCTTTGCACATTATTGAGGGATTACCATGTTTGAAAAACAAGCTGCGATGTTTCTGTATGCCGTCAGCCCGGTGCATATGGGCGCGGGTACTGCTACCGGCATCATCGACAACCCCATCCAGCGCGAGCGCCATACCCACCATCCCAGCTTTGCCGGTTCGGGCATCAAGGGTGCGTTGCGGCACGGCTTCGAAGCGATTGGGGGTGAAAAAAACCTCATCGATACCTTGTTCGGCCCCGAATCGGGTAGCAGTGGTCTCCATGCCGGTGCGGTGAGTTTTGGCGACGCCCAACTGGTTGCCTTCCCCGTGCGCAGCCTCAAGGGTGGCTTCGTCTATGCCACCTGCCCGCAGGCGCTCGCGCGGGCGCAGCGGATGCTGACATTGGTGGGCGAAACGGTGGCCTGGGACATTCGTGACCCGGGCGAGGGCGAGTGTTTTCTCGCCAACCCGGCCCTGCTCGGAGACGACGGAACAACGCTGCACCTGGAAGCCTTCGAATACAAAGTCGAGCAATTCAAGGAAGCGGGGGAAATTTTGCCACCCATTGCCGAGAAGCTGGCGGAGCTGGCGATTCCCGAAGGTGAGAGCTATCAGTTTTTCCGCGAAAAACTGAAATCCGATCTGGTCATCCTCAGCGACACCGACTTCGGCTACTTCGTCGAACACGCCACCCTGGTCGAGCCTCATGTGCGCATCGATCCGGACACTGGCACGGCAAAGGATGGCGGCTTGTTCTACACCGAGAACCTGCCGCCGGAATCGCTGCTGATTGCACCGCTCATGGCCAGCCGGGCGCGTGATGGCAAGGAGGAGATGGATGCCAATGCAGTCTTTTTGATGATCAAGAATGTGCTAGGTAATGGCGGCGGCAAATTGCTGCAATTCGGCGGTGATGCCACTACCGGGCGCGGGCTGGTCGTAGCCAAAGTTGTGGGAGGTTGAGCATGACCAAAATGACCATGGAGCAGAAACGGGCGCAAGATGCCTGGGAGAAGGCGGCGCAAGGCTTGCAACAGCATGGCAAGGACTACATGAACGATGCTAAGGGCCTGCCCGCGCTGATCATGAACAGCGGTCTGATGCAAGTGATGGCCTTCCTGGAGCAAAAAGGTGGTCGGCATGTCACGCTGGGACTGCATTTGCGTCAATGGCTGCATCAAACCCGCGATACGCCAGAAGACTTCGATAGTTTCATGGAAGCGATGATGCAAGCCGACAGCCGAAAATTCCAGGCCGTGACCACTGAGGCCTTCGCTTGGCTGCGCTGGCTGCGGCAGATGGCGGCGGCGCGGCAAGGGGGTGGTCAGTGAGGCAGATCACGCAGCAGAATATAGGCGTCGCGCGGCGAGCGGATCGGCAGGTTTTCGACCGTTTCGAGCGCCAGCAGCGCCTTGTCCCCGGTCACGAACAGATCCGCGCCGGCAGCCAGAGCTGCGCCGATGATGGGCGCATCGTCCGGGTCAGGGAAATTGTCGGGCAGTGGTGCAGGTTTGTCGGAAACCAGGAAATCATCAAGAAAAGCGCGAGCTGCAACGACCTCATCAAGCGGAACGCGGAATTTATCAGTCGCGATCCGTTCGAATTCCGCAATCACCGGCGCGGACACCAGAATGTGATGGCGCTGCTCGAGCAGCAGGTAGTCGAGCAGCTTGGTGCAGAGTCCGTGACCAAAAAGCGCGCTGAGGCAGACATTGGTATCCAGAAAGACCCTCATGAATCGATCTGCAGGAAGTCCTCGTCGGTCAGGTATCCCGCCGCTTCGGCGTATGGCCTTAACCGCTCCCGCAGTTGTTTCAGCTCGTCGAACTTGGTCTGGCGCCACAACATATCGCGCACCAGATCACTCTTGCTGCGGTGCTGGCTGCGGGCAAGCTTGGCAAGCCGCCGATCCAGTTCGTCGTCGATGCGGACATTCAAAGTGGTCATGGCATTTTCTCCATTCAAAAGTGTATTACATTGTAACACAGGAGTTTTCCGATGAGTATCGCAGCAGTGCCCGCGTATTTGGGTGAGGGTTTCCAGAACGCTTCGCCAGGAATGCGCTTTGGTATGTATTTTGCGATTTGGCATAGGGGATGGGAAAAATCTAACGGCCCCGACTGGCGAACAGTCTGTGAGATGAAAAATGAACGAGACATTGTTCGAGACATTCAGAAGCGGCAGGCAACGCATGCTGAAGCGATACCCGACTGCTTCACCCTCCCGGCCCAGTCCATCGCACCCTTCGTCACCGGCATGGGCAATGAACATCCGCTGGAAAACGGCTTTTCCTTCCTTTGGCCCTACGGCCTGCCGTACCTGCCCGGCAGCGGCATCAAAGGCGTGCTTCGCCAGGCAGCACGGGAGTTGATCAGTGGTGAATGGGCTGACGACACGCCCTGGCGCCAGCTCCCCTCTCCCGCCGGGAGAGGGGCCGGGGGAGTGGGGCTTCTGGCGCTGGATATCCTCTTCGGCCTCGAAAGCGAAGACCGCCAGACCGAACGCTTCCGTGGCGTGCTTAGCTTTTGGGATGTCATCCCTAACATCAAGGGCGACAAACTCATGGTGGAAATCATGACACCCCACCAGACCCACTACTACCGCGACGGCGAGCAACCCCACGACTCCGGCCAGCCAACGCCCATCAGCTTCCTCACTGTACCACCGGGCTCAGGGTTTACTTTCCATGTGCAGTGTGACCTTGCCCGGCTGGCGCGCCTGGCGCCTGAGCTGGCCCGAGACGACGATTGGAAAACGCTGCTTGAATCGGCTTTCGGGCATGCCTTCGACTGGCTCGGCTTTGGCGCCAAAACGGCGGTGGGGTATGGGGCGATGCAGAAAGATCCTGATGCTGGGAAGAGTCCGCTCCAACGAGAAGCGGAACAGTGGATTGAAGACACCGTCAAGAAGGTTAAATCGGCCAATAACATAAAGGCGGATGTGGAAGCTGTTGCCAGCAAACCCATGGCTGAGCAGTGGTGTCAGATAGATGATGAGGAACTAAAACAGCATGTTCTTGGAGCTTTGAAATGTTCTTGGGAGGAGAAAGGCAGGGTGCCTTCGAAAAAGGCAGCCAGGATTTATGAGGAAGTCCAGTAGGGTGCTGGTTGCTAACACTGCAAAGGCTGAGCTAATACGATCATGATCGCAACCATGAAAACAATCCTTATTCTAACGGTAGGCGGCTCGCACGAGCCGATTCTCCGCGCCATTTCCGGCGTTCGGCCCGACCATGTCTGCTTTGTCTGTTCGGGCGACGATCCGGCTACGGGCAACAAGGGTTCCTATGTGCAGATCACCGGCAAGGGCAGTGTTATCAAGGCGTGTTTCGGGGATGAAAAGCCGACCTTGCCCAATATTCCCGCCCAAGCTGGTCTCGACGAAAATCAATTTGAAATCGTCGAAGTCAGCGCTGACGATTTCGATGATGTGTACCAGGAAGTCACGGGCTGGCTTGGAGGGCAGGATGGTGTGCGGCTTATTGCCGACTACACTGGTGGCACCAAAACCATGAGCGCGGCGCTGGCGGTGGCCGCGCTGGATGATGAGCGCGTTGAATTGCAACTGGTCAGCGGCAGTCGTTCGAATTTGGTGAAGGTGGAATCTGGGGCGGAATACGTCATGCCTGCCAGTGTTGAAGCCAGTCGTTTTGCGCGCCAATTGCAACGCGCGCTCTCGTCCTGGCGGCGGTTCGCTTATGAAGAGACCCTTGCCATGCTGGAGGCGATGCGGCCTCCACGTGAGGCTGATTTGCGTGGCGAATATCAGCGGGCGCTCGATCTGAGTCGGGGTCTTGCTGCCTGGGACCGCTTTGACCACGCCGGGGCACGGGAAATCCTGTTGCGTTACCGTACTAAGCAGGGCGCATTGTGGCCGCAGCTATACGGTTCGCTGGATTTGTTACCGAATGCGGAACGCGGAGAACCGATACGCATTCTCGACCTGTGGCGCAATGCCCAGCGGCGGGCAGCGCAGGGACGTTTCGACGATGCGGTGGCACGCCTCTACCGGCTCCTCGAGTGGAGCGCCCAGTGGATGCTGCGGACGCTGACGGGGATCGAAACCGCAAATGTGCCGGCGGATAAGATTCCAGCGGGGCTGACGCTGACACCTAACCGGGAAGGCAAATATCAGGCGGGCCTGTTCAATGCCTGGGCGTTGCTGGCCGAGTATGGTGGAGAGCGCGAACGTGCATTTTGGGCGCAGGAAAAAGAACGCATGCTCGATCACCTCAAACGGCGAAATCAATCGATTCTCGCACACGGATTCAAACCCTTGACCGAACAGGACTGGCACGAGTTTTCAGCCTGGACAGAGCAGGCATTGTTGCCGTTGCTTTTATCACGAACGGTGGCTGATCCATGGCGGATCAAGGTGTTGCCGCCTCAATTGCCGGTAGGGATCCAGATCGCGCCGGAATGACGGCAGCTCGTCATCCCCGCGGGACGGGGATCCAGCCACGGGGAAGTGATGCACCGCCGGTGGAAGCCCTTCCTGGCGCTACTTTCCGGCATCGGCAGAAATGACGGAGGCTCAGAAGACTCCGGCTTTACGTCGGGGGTATGGTGGTAGCGTGCCCGTCCAAAAATCAGGAGGCCAATATGTGGCAGTCATTTACCAATGTCGTTATGACCTATTTCGACCCGGTCGGCGTCGTTGTTGGGATCATTATCTCCATTCCGGTTTTTCTCACCTGGTATGAAGTGTCGCTTGGCCGCAAGCGCCGACAGAAAAAATGGCTCAGGGAAGTACGCAAGCAGCCGGGTGCACGTCCTGGTATTGTGGTGGTTGATTTGCTCGACAAGCGTGATATTCACACCAACGTAGAGAATTTCCGACAGCAGCACGATGGCCTCAATGCTATCCCATCGGATCGTATTTTCCACATCAAAAGAGACAAGCGGATTTCATCAGATGACATGCCTACATTGTTAGAAGAGATTCGTCGCATCGCAGGTCAAGTGCTTGCCAGTGGTGTCGATACACTGCATTACTTTCACGCCGGCCCCGCAGTGATTGCAGCAGCCATTGGTGCCCAGTTTGCCAATAGCTGCCGCGTCCAACTCTACCAGTACAACGCAACCAAAGGCGCATATGAAAACTTCGGGCCAATTCGGTTGGAGGAATAAAAATGCTCACCCACGTTTATCTCGTTTCATCCCAGGCGACGCCCAATCTCACCCCGGCATTGGACCGGCACACGGCGCCGCAGCGAGTCATACTCATCGTCAGCCCCGGCATGGCGCAGCAGGCTGATTGGTTGGAAGCCGTATTATCCCCCAGGCTCAAAACTGTACGCTGGCAGGTACCCGACCCTTTTGATGTCGAACTGTTGCAACTGCGTTTTCTCGAATTACTCGAAGCGCACGCTGACCTGATTCCCGCAAAACAAATCGTATTGAATGCCACCGGTGGCACCAAGCCGATGAGTATTGCAGCCTACGAAGCCTTTCGTGCCTATGATCTGCCGATGTAACTACTCAGCCCATTAAATCAAAATGGGGTAATTTTCCCGCAAAAACCAACGCCAACGCATCGGATGCACTCAGCCCTTGTTTTCGACAAGTGGATAAATAGCCCCGAATACGACAAAACA
>Ga0256839_1000460_pt1 | contig 52821 bp, 60 predicted proteins | sample 354166metaG_FD_185968 | JGI IMG/M metagenome (GOLD analysis project Ga0256839, IMG submission 185968) | Hydrothermal vent microbial communities from Mid Atlantic Ridge, Atlantic Ocean - 354-166 | ecosystem: Environmental > Aquatic > Marine > Hydrothermal vents | place: Atlantic Ocean: Mid... | reverse complement strand
GCTTAGGGGGTGGCTCACTTCGAGACATGCTACTGGATCAAGATGTTTTCTGGATCAAGGACCAAATGTTTTTTATTGCCTCGCTGGTGAGTGCTTTTGCAGTTTTTACACTGGCGCGCTTAATCGTCATCTCGCCCAGATTTTTTCTTATCCCTGATGCTGCGGGGCTTGCGACATTTGGTATTGCTGGAACTTTGCTATCATTAATGGTCGGAACACCGTGGTTAATCGCCAGTTTTATGGGGGTTATGACAGGAACCATGGGCGGTATTTTTAGAGATATTTTATGTAATGAGCCACCGATGGTTTTCACTAGTCCGCTGTATGCAACCGTATCATGGCTAGGCTCGATGCTATTTATTGGGCTTATCTACTTAAAGTTTGATGCTGCACATGCCGCTATCATTGCGGGTTTAGCTATTTTTATTGCTCGGCTTTTAGCCTTACACTTTGATATAAACTTACCGCGATTCCGGTTTAAAAAGTAATAGCCGAACTGTATGAAGTTACATAAGCTAAATAAAAATATATTGATTGCCTTAGGCTGGCTAAGTTTCTCAGTCGGCGTACTGGGAATATTTTTACCGTTACTACCCACCACTATTTTTTGGATAATAGCCGTTTGGTTATGGTCAAAAAGCTCAACTAAACTCACTGAGAAGATTTATCAAAACACCCGTTACGGGCAAGGCGTAAAGGACTTCATGACAGATGGAATCGTTTCACGTAAAGCTAAATACCTTGCTGTGAGCAGTATGATGATTAGCTTCTTATTACTTATTTGGCTAACGCATTACACACAAATGACCAAACTTATTATAGGCCTTATTCTTAGTACCGTTGCTGTTTGGCTTGCTACTCGGCGTGAAAAAAGTTAACGATAATTTAAGGCGTGACAATTACGCTGATAAATACCGGGGGTTACGCCAAGCGCACGTTTAAAATGCCGATTCAGATGGCTTTGATCGCTAAAGCCACAGTCTGTTGCGACATCCGATAACTTGTAACCAGAGTTGCACCGTAATAATTGTTTAGCTTTACGAATACGCCTTTGTACTTGATAAGCATGCGGAGGTAAGCCTACCGTTTTGGTAAATAAACGGGCCAAATAGAAGGGACTTAACTCGGCTGAATCAGCCAATGATTGCATCGAAATATTTTCAGCAAAATGCTCATCTAAATATTCACGCATACGCCTGACAAATTGAGGCTCATTCGTAAGAGCAAGCAGGGGCTTAGCCTGTTTAGCGTGGCGAGATAGGAGTTGTAGCATGGTACATAAATAAAGCGTTTCGCGTTCAAGTGTATTGCGCGATTGACTCAACACAGAAAACAACTCACGTAGCTTATTAGCCATAAATGCATCGCTGACAACTGCCTGAGGAAACCAAGGCGCATCACGCTTAGCGCCTTGCAACTCCAATGACACATCTGATAACAATTCAGGCGTGGGATACATCGCTCGATACGACCAGCCACTTTCTACCGCTTTAGATCCATCATGAACTTGATCAGCGTTCACCAACACTATACTATTTTGTGGCGCCAGATGATTCACACCAGAACGATAAAAACGCTGCGCCCCTGACTCAATAACATTAATACAATACCCCTCATGCACATGACGCGAAAAGGTATGGTTATGAAACTGAGCATCTAATAGCTCCAAACCACCTAGGTCATTGGCGCTACTATAACGGACTTGATTGGTTGGCTTATTCATCAGCTAAGCTTATCATACTGACTTGAAATAGTTTTGAACAAAACTGCGCTTGAAAATAGTTTTAGGTAACCCAATAATCTATCAATCTTCAGTCTCATTTTACAAGAAATCGGAAATCAAATCATGAAGCAATACCGTGGCACTACTATCTTATCCGTTCGCCGTAATGGCAAAGTTGTTATCGGGGGAGATGGCCAAGTCTCGATGGGGAATACGGTGATGAAAGGCAATGCACGTAAAGTGCGCCGTTTGTATGATGACAAAGTGATTGCCGGTTTTGCGGGTGGCACAGCTGATGCCTTCACTTTGTTTGAAAAATTTGAAGCTAAGCTACATGAATACAACGGTAATTTAACCCGTGCCGCAATTGAGCTGGCTAAAGACTGGCGAACTGATCGCGGGATGCGCCAGTTAGAGGCATTATTAGCCGTAGCAGATAAAGAAACATCGCTAGTTATTACGGGAAATGGCGATGTGATTGACCCAGAAGATAACTTGATTGCGATTGGTTCGGGCGGGCCTTTTGCGCAGTCTGCCGCGCGGGCGTTATTAGAAAATACAGACTTGTCTGCACGAGAAATTGTTGAAAAGGGACTGGGTATTGCGGGTGATATATGTATCTATACCAACCATAATCAAACCATAGAAGAACTTTAGTGCACAGAGCATTCTTAGTTTACCCCAACTCTGCGTTATTTTCATGCTCGAATGATCACATACTTCAGTATGCTCACATTCTCCGCGCGAAAATGCCTTAATTTGAAGTAAACTATAAATACTCTGCACCACTAAAGCCATTAATTGAAAGTTAAACCAAACTTGTAGTATTAAAAAAGCGTATCGAATAAAGATAATAGAGAAACATTATGTCAATGACCCCAAGAGAAATTGTTCAAGAACTCAATAAGCATGTTGTCGGGCAAGATGATGCCAAGCGTGCCGTTGCGATTGCGTTACGTAATCGCTGGCGTAGACAACAGCTTGATAGCGAATTACGCCAAGAAGTAACGCCTAAAAATATTTTGATGATTGGCCCTACCGGTGTGGGTAAAACGGAGATTGCACGTCGTTTAGCCAAACTTGCTAATGCACCTTTTATAAAGGTTGAAGCGACAAAATTTACCGAAGTGGGTTATGTGGGTAAAGAGGTTGATTCAATTATTCGTGACCTCGTTGATGTCGCGGTTAAATTAACACGCGAGCAAGAAATAAAAAAAGTAAAGAATCGTGCTGAAGATGCGGCAGAAGATCGTGTCTTAGATATTTTACTACCACAGCCAAAAGCAGATAATGAATGGACCGAAAACGAAGCAAGCGAAGAAAATTCAACCCGCCAAAAATTTCGTAAAAAGCTGCGTGAAGGCAAGCTCGACGACAAAGAAATTGAAATAGACATGCAAGCCAGCCCCGTCGGTGTAGAGATAATGACACCGCCCGGTATGGAAGATATGGCCGATCAACTCCAAGGCCTGTTTAAAGACATGGGCAAAGGAAAAACAAAAAAACGCAAACTAAAAATTAAAGAAGCGCTTAAAGAACTCGCCGAAGAAGAAGCCCATAAGCTCGTTAATACGGATGATTTAAAAGCTCAAGCCTTAGAAAATGTAGAGCAAAATGGTATCGTGTTTTTAGATGAAATCGACAAAGTAATTCAAAAAGGTGAAATGGGTGGCGCTGGTGTTTCGCGCGAAGGCGTACAACGTGATTTGCTTCCACTTATTGAGGGCAGCACCGTGACTACAAAACACGGTAGCGTTAAAACAGACCACATTTTATTTATTGCCTCTGGTGCCTTTCACCTTGCCAAACCTTCTGATTTAATCCCAGAGTTACAAGGTCGTTTACCGATTAGGGTTGAGTTAACCGCATTAACTGCAGATGACTTTAAACGTATTTTGACCGAGCCAGATGCATCATTGACTGAGCAATACCAGGGCTTACTCAAAACAGAAGGTGTTGATGTTAAGTTTACGGACGATGGTATCCAACGCATTGCCGAAACGGCTTATCAAGTCAATGAACAAACTGAAAATATAGGTGCAAGACGCTTACACACCATTGTCGAGCGACTCTTGGAAGAAGTCCTTTTCTGCGCACCTGATTGTACCGATAATATTGTCGTTGATGCCAAAATGGTTGATGAAGTTTTAGGTGAATTGATTGAGGATGAAGATTTAAGCCGTTACATTTTGTAAGGCTTCGCCTCTCTATCAGCAGTTATACGTTACAATCATAAGCAATATGTTAAAGAGACTATAAAGATGACCCCAACAAATATAGCATTACACCAAAAATCCAGAGTATTAGAACTCACATGGCCAGACGGCGTGGTACATAACCTACCCTGTGAATACTTACGAGTTTACTCACCGTCTGCCGAAGTGCGTGGACACGCCCCAGGACAAGAAACTCTGCAACTCGGCAAAGAAAACATCAATATCAAAGAAGTAGAAGCCATCGGTCGCTACGCAGTAAAACTAGGCTTTGATGATAATCACGACAGTGGTATTTACGACTGGGGTCTACTTCGCGACCTTGGTGACAACTACGATAAACATTGGGCAGATTATTTAGCACGCTGTGATGAAGCTGGGTATACCCGTAAAGAGCCTGGACAAATTATTTAGCGAGCTTCCCATTTGTGTAACAAATGGTAAACTCGATTATGTCGCCAGCTTCATCGGCGACGTGTGCGATAAACAAACAAACTTACTTTGTACTAAACTACTAGCACTGTGTTAAAACCCAAAAAAATAGCTTCCTCACCATTAGCAATGAGTTACAACTTGGGACCCTTGCATGACTCGGATAACGAGTAAAATGACTGAAATTTCACCACTTTTCGCCTCGATTAGCGAAATATCACCCGATGTTTCTTTCGCCACCGACTTGTGCAAAGATCTCAACTTATATAATTTTCATACCTTTCGTGGATTTCTCACATGTGGATAAAAAACCTAAAATATAACCAAGACGGCTTAATCCCCGCTATTGCGCAGCAGCATGACACGCACGAAGTGTTAATGATGGCGTGGATGAATGCTGAATCAATCAAAGAAACGCTAGATACAGGTCGGGTTTGCTATTGGTCTCGCTCTCGCCAAGCCTTTTGGCGTAAGGGTGAAAGCTCAGGGCAAGTTCAAATGCTTAAGGAGTTTCGTGTGGATTGTGATAATGACACATTGCTGTTACTCGTTGATCAAACAGGCCCTGCTTGTCACACAGGTCGGCGAACGTGCTTTTATCAAGTTGCTGATGGTGAAAATTTAAACATTGATTCTGAGCCACTGATTGATCCAAAAGATCTGTACGGCAAATAAGTAAGACCTTTGCACGAATCACTCAAGTAGTAACAATAGGAATGAGCTTGTAAACAATGCGTTGGATTTTACTTAAAATTATCAGAGGCTATCAGTTATTTTTAAGCCCGCTCTTTATCAGCAGTTGTCGTTTCGAGCCGACCTGTTCTTGCTATACGCACCAAGCTATTGATCAACATGGCACTTTAAAAGGCTTATGGCTAGGACTTCGTCGTATCGGAAAGTGCCACCCGTGGCATGCTGGCGGCTATGACCCTGTGCCTAAAAAGAAATCTTAGCCTGATAGCCATCAAGTCGTTATAATACTTTCTTTTTCCTTAGACTGAACTTTATAAAATGATTATTGATGAAATCAAAATTGGCGACGATACGCCCAACGTAGTAAATGTAATTATTGAAATACCTGCAGAATCTTCCCCTGTAAAGTATGAAATAGAAAAAGAAAGTGGTGCACTTGTTGTTGATCGTTTCATGTCAGCACCCATATTTTACCCAGCAAACTATGGCTTTATCCCGCATACACTTGCCGATGATGGTGATGCAATGGATGTGCTTGTGGTGACACCAACACCTTTAGTTCATAACTGTGTTATCCCAGCGCGCCCAATTGGTGTTTTAAATATGACAGATGAAGCGGGTGAAGATGCTAAAATACTTGCTGTTCCTGCACACGGACTTCATTCAGCATCAGACTACATCCAAAGCTATACAGATTTACCTCCTTTATTATTAGAGCAAATTGAGCACTTTTTTGAGTACTATAAAGTTCTCGACAAAGATAAATGGGTTAAAATTGCAGGCTGGGCTGATGCCGATGCCGCAAAAAAAGCTATCATGGACAGTATCGATTTATACAATAAGTAGTTTATCAAGCTAGCTGAACACACAGCTAGCTGCTTTTGGGCAAACATAATAAGGTGAGACTTTACACGAATCAGATGACGAGTAAAAATAACTAAAATTTCACTGCTGTTCGTTGAAAAACTTGCTAACAACCTATTATTAGCTTCATTTTCCGCCTCAATCAGTAAAATCTAGCCCTTTTTTCTTTCGTCGCTGACTCCTGCAAAGGTCTCAAGTTATAACAACGACTTAAATATGGCAATAAAAGATAACACGGAAAAAACAGAACGAAGCGAATATCGGCTCTTCCGCGCACGCGCCTATGTCGCTGCAGCGCTCGTTTTACTCGCTATGCTGGTGGTTTTTTTTCGCTTAATTAATTTGCAAGTCCAGCAATACGATCACTTCACCGAACTCTCTAAAGAAAACTACCTCAAACGAATTCCAATTCCTCCTGTACGAGGGTTAATTTACGATCGAAATGGGGTGCTTCTCGCTGACAATCACATAGAATATGTCTTAGAAGCCAAGGAAGATGATGTCGATGACATGCCATCAATGCTTCGAAGTTTGATGCAATTACTGCCCATTAATTTGCAAGAAATTAAAAAGTTTAAACAAAAAATGCGCGTAAATTCGCGTTTTCACCCAGTCGTTTTACGAAAAAATCTAACTGAACAAGAAATTGCCACCTTCTCCGCAAATCGTTTCCGATTCCCTGGGTTTAAGGTTAGTGTACGAATGGAAAGAACGTATCCACTAGGCTCAGTCGCGGGACATTTATTGGGCTATGTTGGGCGTATCGATAAACGAGATTTGAAAAAACTCGATAAAAAAGAGTATAAAGGTAGCACCCATATTGGAAAGACTGGGATAGAAAAGCAATATGAAACACGTCTACACGGAAAAGCTGGCTATGAAGTTATTGAGGTCGATGCGCATGGCAAACCACAACGAAAAGTATCTGAGCAAGCACCCATTGCCGGCGAAGATATTTTCTTAAGTATTGATCTTGAATTACAAATTAAAGCCGAAGAATTATTGAAAGACTACAATGGTGCGGCTGTTGCTATTGATCCTCGCAATGGTGATGTCTTAGCAATGGTAAGCATGCCAAGTTATGATCCCAACCTATTTGTTAACGGTATTTCATACGCAAATTACAATGCCTTACGAGACAACCCTGACCGCCCCCTTTTCAACCGTGCCATTCAAGGTGCTTACCCGCCTGGTTCAACCATTAAACCCATGGCCGCACTTGCTGGTCTAAATTTAGGGGTTACCACTCCCTCCAAAACGGTTTACGGAAAAGGTTTTTTTCAAATTCCCGGTAACAGACATCGATTTAGGTGCTGGAAAAAATCAGGTCACGGACATATCAGCCTAAACCGTGCAATCTACCAATCTTGTGATGTTTACTTTTATGATTTAGCATTTCGAATGGGCATTAACCGCTATTCAAAAGCAATGAATAAGTTTGGTTTTGGCAAGAAAACAGGAATTGATCTACCTCATGAGCGCTCTGCGCTAATGCCAACACAAGAATGGAAGCGCAAACGTTATGATAAGTTTTGGTACCCTGGGGATACTGTTAACACAGGCATTGGCCAAGGCTATTTTACCGCAACGCCAATGCAGCTTGCCTTTGCTACAGCGACCTTAGCAAACCGTGGCAGAAAAATTAAACCGCACCTTTTATGGGCAACTAGAGTATCTCGTAACCTGCCAGAAAAGCTGGTAAAGACCGTCAAGCTTCCCTCCATTGGAGTAACAAAACTACGCTACTGGGACGATGTTATTCGGGGCATGGTGAATGTGGTGCATGGTGCTGGAGGAACTGCAAGACGCTCAGGTGCTGGTGCAAAATATCGTTTTGCAGGAAAAACAGGCACCGCACAAGTCTTTGGCATTGCACAAAACAAAACCTACAACGCTTCAAAACTTAAAAAGAAATTACATGACCATGCCTTGTTCGTTGCCTTCGCTCCCGTCAACAATCCACGAATTGCATTAGCATTAATCGCAGAAAATGGCGGTGGTGGTAGTAAGGTGGCAGCACCAATAGCCAGACAGTTACTTGATACCTATCTATTATCCAAAGAAGATAAACAATTACTAAAAGAAAAGCAGGCAGCTATTGCAGAGCAGGCTGAAAATAAAGCTAAGAAAAAAAGCAGGCGCCGCTAATGGGGAGAAAAAATGGACTACAATAACAATGATTCTAGCTTATCGAAGACAATCTTTCGGCTCTTATCGCGCATAGATTTAGTGTTAATTGTTACTCTCATCTTATTACTCTCACTAGGTAGCGTCACGCTTTTCAGTGCCTCAGGCGAAAATATGAGAATGATGAATACGCATACGGTTCATCTTATTCTTGCAACCTCCGTAATGCTAATCGCCTCACAACTATCCAGTGAAACGTTAAACCGCTGGTCCATTTGGATTTATACTATTGGACTTATTGTGCTAATTTTAGTGCTAATTCAAGGCACGATGGGGAAAGGCGCACAACGCTGGTTAGAGCTGGGAAGCATACGCTTTCAGCCCTCTGAGGTAATGAAGCTTGCTGTGCCTATGATGGTTGCCAGCTATCTTTCAAATAAAAATTTACCCCCTAGCTTTAAAGAAATATTTATAGCCTGTATTTTAGTCATCATTCCGATGCTGCTAATAGTACAGCAGCCTGATTTAGGTACGGCTTTATTAGTGGCGACGGCAGGTTTTTTTGTTATCTATTTTGCGGGAATACCGTGGAAGTGGCTATTTGCTTCTTTAGCTGCAATTGCAGTTGCTGTTCCATTAGTTTTTAAATACGGTATGCATGAATACCAGCAACAGCGCGTTTTAACATTTCTAAATCCTGAATTAGACCGACTTGGCTCTGGCTATCATATTTTTCAATCAACCATCGCTATAGGTTCAGGTGGCATCCACGGAAAAGGCTGGTTAAATGGCGATCAATCTCGCCTAGATTTCTTGCCTGAGCGCCATACTGACTTTATTTTTGCCGTATTTGGTGAAGAGTTTGGACTACTCGGTAATATGATTTTGTTCTCTTTATATATTTTTATCATTTGGCGTGGCTTGTATTTAGCAACAAAAGGCCATGATAGCTTTGCGCGCCTATTAGGGGGCAGCTTAAGCCTGACTTTCTTTATTTATTTATTTGTCAATACAGGCATGGTAAGTGGCATATTACCTGTAGTTGGCGTACCTTTACCATTAATTAGTTATGGTGGCACATCCATGATAACACTCATGGCTGCATTTGGGCTTTTAATGGGTTTACGTCGCCGTAAGCGACGGGATTATAACGCTTAAAATCTAGGAAACGAGCTACTTCTGCTCTGCTTTAATTCGAGACACATAATCAGCAATAGCGTTTAAGCTTTTATCATCTAGGTTTTTAATTAGTGCCAACATCGCTGGATTAGCATTTTTTCGTCGTCCATCACGAATCCATTGTAATTGTCTTAAAAGGTAACTGTAATGCTGCCCTTGAATGCGAGGGAAAAAACTATCAGAGTCTCCCTGCCCTGTTTTTCCGTGACATGTTACACACTTCTCTTTAAATAAAGCCTCGCCCTTACTTAATTGTTTTCCATCACCTTTTCCAATATTCGTTGTTTTAGGCAATTGAGAAACATAGGCAGCAATATCAGCTAAACCCTGTGTACCACCTATAACATCATTGCCTGAAAAAGGAAACATCGTGGGATTTTCCCGGTTTCTCGCACGAATATCAATAAGCTGTTTAATGATAACACTCCGATGTTGACCCGCTATTACGGGAAAACTTCCATCAACCTTCCCCCAACCACTCGCATCATGGCACGAGGCACAGAGTTCATAGGTTTTCTTACCATTTTCTATATTGGGAGTTAATTTTATTGCCTCTGCAACCTCCTCTCCAGCATAAGAAAGTGGGCTCAGAGCTTGTAACAAGAGCAACGTACTAAATAATTTAATTCTCTTCATAATATTCTACTTGACCAATATCAATATAATAATATCATTATATACTTATACTCACGTCATATTCTAAAGAGATCATGATATGAGTCAAACTTCACCCTATTATCTTCAAAAACTAATAACAGTAGGCTTATTCTTTCTATTCCTCAGTTCCAATCTATTTGCAGCTGACGAAGTTAAAACAATTGAAATGGCTAATTCTACAGATATTGATATTCGTATTTTTTCTGCCAAAGGAGACAAGCTTTTAATTGGCTTTGCTTGCGACCAAGGCTCGAGCAAAGCAGAAGAGGAAACCTCTAAGGCATTAGCTAAAGATGGAGTTGAAGTTTGGATGCCTGATATGCTATCAGCTTATATGCTACCTAAAGTTCGTAGCAGTTTAAGCGATATTCCCACTGACTCACTGATAAAAATTATCGAAGAGGCCCAAAAAACCAATAAAAATATCTACTTAGTTGCCAGCGGTCCAGATACTGAATTGATTCTACGAGCAGCCCAAACGTGGGAGTCAACTCATAAAGACAAACAACTTGGTGGTGCCATTTTAATGTTTCCTCGGCTTAATAAAACCAAACCAGAGCCAGGTAAAGCCCCAAACTACCAAGATATTGTCGGAAAAACAAAACTTCCTATCATGGTCTTAGAAGGTGAGCGAACACCTAACCGTTGGGGAATTCAACACTTAACACATGCACTTAAAAAAGGCGGTAGTACAGTTTACGCAAAATTAATTCCTGATGTACGAGGCTATTTCTTTAAACGCAACGATCCTAACGTACCTGAAGACCTTGTGACTTCACAAATGTCAGGGTTAATTAAAGCAAGTTTATTTTACCTAGGGAAGGCACACCAATGAAAGTATCTATATCTATAAAAAAGGTTCTGCTCGCATCACTGTTGAGCATTTATTCACTTAGTAGCCTAAATGCTGCGGAGCTCAAGAAAGTTGAAAGTGAAATAAAAACACCCTCTCTCAAATTAGAAACCCTTGATGGTAAATCCTTAGACTTAAAAGATGAACTAGGAAAGGTGGTACTAGTACAATTTTGGGCAACTTATTGCACACCTTGCCGTGTAGAAATGCCATCGATGAACAAGTTAATCAAAAAACTAGAAGCGGACAAAGTGCCCTTTAAAATTATTGCCGTTAATATGGGGGAAACAAAGGCAGAAGTGCAAAAATTTGTTGATGCGGTGAAGCCTGAATTCACTATTTTACTGGACTCAAAAGGAGAGAATGTCCAAGCATGGAATGTGTTTGCCGCGCCTTCTAACTTCGTTATTGATACCAAAGGTAAAATTCGTTACACACTGTATGGGGGCGTTGAGTGGGATTCTGAAGAAATAACAAAAGCAATTAAAGACTTAGCGAAAGAAAGCTCTTGAAGCATCGTATAAGGCAAATAAAACTCTACTTACCTTTTTCTTTCATTTTCTCTAAACGTTTTTTGGCAAGATTTACAACATTTTTATTTTCAGGAAAAAAACGTAATACATCTTCAAAAGTGCGACGTGCTAAATCCCATTTTTTTAGCGCATAAAAACTGTAACCTAACTTGATTGCAGCATCAGGTGCTTTTTCACTAAATTTATAGGATTGTAATACCTTTATAAATTCTTGTACTGCCCCTTTATAGTTGTTATGTGAGTACATAATCTCGCCTATCCAATATTGCGAATTTGCCGATAGCGGGCTATTGGGTTGCATTTTTATATATTCTTTGAATGCTCTAGTGGCGGCAGATGGCGATACTTTAATTTTATTAAACGCTGCTTTATAGGTTTCTTTTTCATAACGTGTCGGCTGTCTAATTTTATTATTGGCTACTTTTGTTGCATTGGGTTGTTGAGCAGCCTGAGCTGGCTTGACTGAAGCAGTTGGATTTTCAGGTGCTTTAGTAACAACAGCAGGCGCCATCTTTTTCACTTCTGGAGCCTTAGCTACTGGGGTTTCATTATTTTGCACTACAGGCTTATTTTTAGCACCCATTTTTGCAACAGATGACGATGAACCCAGTGCTTCAATCTGTTCATCAATATTCAAAAAACCTTGTTTCTGTGATTTTTTAAGTTGTTGAAGCTCGTTTTTAAGCTCTTCATTACTGCCACGTAACTCTCGTGACTGGCTTTCAAGCTTATCCAAGCGATTAAAAATATCAACAATAGATTCAGGGCTAACTTCTGCCTGAGCTGTTGAAAATAAGCAAAGTACGCTGACTAATAGCCCCGCTCGAATTGAATACATGGTTTCCCCTTTCTATAAATGCCCTTAAAATTACCCAACACCAAATAGTACTGGGTAGTTTTTAACCATTTTAGTACTTATCGTACTTAATCTCAACACGACGGTTCTTCTGCCACGAACGCTCGCCCTTTCCTGCAACAATTGGCACTTCTTCACCATAACCTATGGTACGAATCTGACTTGCTCTTGCACCCTGTGTGCCCATGATACGTTTTACTGACTTAGCACGATTTTCAGAAAGTGCCACGTTATATTCACGTGAACCACGCTCATCCGCATGCCCCTCTAAACGCATTCTTAACTGTGGAAACTTTGCAGCCAGTTTTGCATGGGTGTTGATCACCACCATAAATTCAGGCCGGATTGCCGCTTTATCATAGTCAAAATATATGATGCGTTGTGAAAGTAAATTATTCGGATCTTTCAAACCAGACAGTGTTAAATCACTGCCATCTGCGCGGTTCATGTTTGCAGCACTTCCACCGCCGCGTCTTCCTGTACCGCCGCGGTTCTTCTTGTTCCGAACGTTTGATTCCGCAGCACTTTTTACATTACTTTTTTTCGAACCACGATTAGCCCCTGAACCTGAGCTATTTATTGTTGTTCCACCCGAGCTCACTGCAACTCCAGCATTAGGGTCATTTTGGACTTGCTGGCTACAGCCTGCCAGAATGAGAAATCCAATGGACATTGGTATGATAAGTTTTATGTTTAAATTCATTGTTAATAATCCCTTTGCTTAAATATTGTTCAATATTGTTATTCTAACGTAAATATGGCGACCATGCAGGTTCTCTTATATCTCCTGCAGGCGCTGATAAAAATTGCCGAGCTCTGCCGTTATCACTAACGACAGATAATCTATTTTGGTTGCCCTTTTTTGTTACGTAAGCCACCATAGCTCCATTGGGTGAGACGGAGGGTGACTCGTCTAAACGCCCGTTAGATAAAATCACTTTGTCTGTACCGCCTAATGTTTTAAGGGCAATATGAAATGCACCCCGCTGACCTGTTACAAACGTGATTATATTATTGGCAACATCCGCCGCACTATTATAACTATCATTAAAGGTTAATCGGCGTGCCTTACCACCGCCAGCAGGAATTTGATAAAGTTGCGGGCTCCCCCCTCGGTTTGAGGTAAAGATAATAGAATTAGTGCCGCTCCAAACCGGCTCAGTATCAATTGCATCTGACTTAGTTACCTGCGTTAACTGCCCTGATTCTAAATTAACCGTATAAATTTCTGAGTTCCCATCAATAGACAAATTCATCGCCATGCGTTTTCCATCGGGCGACCATGCCGGAGCGCCATTAATACCCCGCCTACCTGAAACCATGACCTTCTCACCAGAGAAAATATTTTGCATATAAATAGCTGATTCACCCCCTTCAAAAGAAACATAGGCCAATACCCTGCCATTGGGTGACCACTCCGGTGACATAACGGGTTCTTTTGAAGTAAGAATTGTTTGAGGGTTATACCCATCAGCATCTGAAATCATTAAACGAAATTGTCGATTCGGACTGGCCTTATTGGTCACCACTACATACGCAATCCGTGTATCAAAAGCGCCCCTGATACGGGTAATTTTTTGATAAATTTTATCCGCAGCTTGATGCGCTACACGGCGTGCTCGTTTATTTTCGGGAATATTAAAACGGGTTACAGCCGCATCTGAGGTACTAATAACTTCAATCGCTAAAGACCCTTCTTTACTTATTTTACCCCGAACAATGTAGTCAGTAATATCTGAAAACTTATTAATACCGGCTATTGACCCACCAAACGGCGTTAGCCCTGTAATTTTTGAATGACTAATAATTTTTAAGCGACCACTGCGTTTTAAATCAGCCTCAATAATCCCACTGGCTTTACCTGAGATTGGCATGATTGTGATTGGTATGCTGTCATCAGTCTCTTCTAAGCTCAACTCTAAAGAAAAGCCTAACGTAGGTACTAACAATAAGGCTGATAATAAAAATGCTTTAATCATAATGCTTATTTTATCTTAATAAAAAAGTTGTGGTAAAAATCATACACTTTTAATTAGTCACTATTCATTCGAATAGTTCAGTTAATTTTAAAAGTAAAACCAATTGTTCTTTCACCTTTACTAAAGCGGTACTTGCTAGGTGGCACTGGTAATGGCTCTGAACGCATCACAGCCTCTTTAATTGAAGCACAAAACCCCGGAGTTCCTGTACAAGAAGATACTTTCACTGAGCCTGAAATAAAACCACTGCCAGAAACGGTAAACTCTACTCTACCTTTACTACCTTGACTGTCAGATGGCTTATGCCAATGTCTCTTAATATGCTTTACAACTTGTCCGCCCCAGGAATTTAGCGCACCTCCTTTAGCCTTTTCAAGTAACTTTCTTTCTGCTCCGGCTTTCGCATCCGATATTTTTTTGGCTTCAGCCACCGCTGCTGCGGCCTTTTTCTTCTCTTGCGCTTCTTTCCATTTACGCTGATATTCTGCTTTTTTGACCGCTAACTTTTCAGCGGCTTCTTTTTCGGCTTTCTCGTTTGCAGCATTTTCAGCCGCTTCTTTTGCTGCTGCCTCCCTTGCTTTTTCTTGGGCAGCTTTGGCCTGGGCTTCTTTTTTTGCTGCTTCCTGAGCCTTTTCTTTCGCTTTCGCAGCTTCTTCTACTTTAGATTTTTCTTCAGCTTCAGCCGCCTCTTTTTCCTTTGCCGCTTTTTCTGCTGCTTTCTTTTTAGCTTTCTTACGCGCTTTTCGTTTCGCTTCTTTCTCAGCTTTTTCTTTGGCTTCAGCGTTCTTTTTAGCTTCGGCTGCTTTTTCTGCCTCACGCTCTTTTCTAGCTATACGTGCCTTCTTAGCTTTTTCTTCCTCTTCAGCCTGTTCTTTCTCTTTCGCCTCTTGTTTAGCTTTTTTACGTGCTACCTTTTTCTCTGCTTCCTTTTCAGCTAGTGCTAACTTTTCTTTTTCAGCTTCTTTTTCTTTCTCTGCAAGTGCCTCGGTTTCTGCTTGCTCCCGCTTTAATTCTTCTTCAGCATCAGATTTTTCTTTAGCAACCTTCTCATCCCTTTCTTTTTGTTGCTTTTTTTCTATCTCAGCTTGCTCTTTTTTCTCCGCTTCCTGTTGTTTTTTTAGTTCTGCAGTCTGCCTTGCTTTTGCCTCTTTTCTTTTTTCTATTTTTGCTAGACGCTCTGCCTTTCTCTCAGCTCTTTTCTTCGCCTCTTTTTTTTCTTTGAGCTTTAGTTTACGTCGTTTTTCTGATAATTTTTTTTCAGTTTCTTTCTTTAGTTTTAGTGCTGCCAAAGCGGCGGCCTTCTTCTTATTAATTTCTGGAGGCTTTTCCTGTTCATCTTCTAAAATTTCTTTCACTTCTTTGCTTGGGTCACCATTGTTTTCTTTGGCTATTGAGTTGCTGACAACGTCTAACGACTCTGCAGAAATTAGCACTATAGGAATTCCACCCTCCGCCTCTTTGGGTTTATCAGCCCAATCAAAACCCGCCACAAATAACGCAATAATAATAAGATGCAAGAGTATTGCGCCTGTTATTGCTTTGGGATGTTTTAAGAAGGTTTTAATCATGAGCTGTATTAACCAAGATTTAATTTGCTTCCGGGTCGGCTTTTAAACCAATTTTCTTAGCGCCTGCTTGTTGCGCCGCAACCATCGCTCGTAACACAATATTGTATGATATTTGGCTGTCTGCACTAATATAAACAGGACGCTTGCCCTCTTTACCGAGCAAGCCCGTAAGTTGCTGAGTAATATCTGCAGTGCTTTGTAACTCACTTGTTTCGCCTTTATCATCAATACTAATATCACCTGCTTGGTTTATATTAATAATGAGAGGTGGCTCATCATTTTTGGTTTCCAGAGGGTTAGCATTGGCTTCGGGCAAGTCGATTTGTACGCCTGATTGTATCATCGGTGCGGTAACCATAAAGATCACCAGCAGCACTAACATGACGTCGATATAAGGCACGACATTCATTTCCGCCATCAACCTACGTTTTTTACAGCGGCGTGACATTAGGCTTTCTCCTCATTATTAATGATCGCTTGGCGCTCTAACAAGGTAGTGAATTCTTCTCTGAAATTTTCATAACGTACCGCCACACGGTCAACTTTATCGGTAAAGCGGTTATAGGCAATGACGGCAGGTATCGCCGCAAATAAACCAATCGCGGTTGCAATCAGTGCCTCGGCTATTCCGGGTGCGACGACTGAAAGCGTCGCAGAGTGCATCTGACCCAAAGATAAAAATGAATTCATGATACCCCATACAGTGCCAAATAAACCCACATACGGGCTGGTCGAACCTACGGTAGCAAGGAAACTGAGGTTTTGTTCGAGCTTATCAATTTCACGCGTTTCAGCCACCCGCATTGCTCGCATCGCAGTATCAACAACAGGTAATCTGCGCGGAGTTGCACCTTTGTTAAGACGCGCATATTCGTGATAACCGTTAAAAAATATCGCTGCCATACCTTCGCGATCTTGACGCTGAGAGAGGTCAGCATAGAGTTTATTCAGTGAGATTCCACTCCAAAAGCTGTCTTCAAACTTATTCAGTTTATTTAAGGCTTTATTGATCTGCCCGCTTTTTATAAAAATAAGTACCCATGATGCGATGGAGGCAAGTAATAAAATAACCATAACAATTTTTACGACAAGGCTTGCTTCAATAATCAAATTTACGATGGACATTTTTTCAGATAACACTTTTTATACTCTCCATAACTTGTTCAGGTAAGCGCGTAGGCTTAAATTTAGTCGCATGAACACTAACGACAGTAACCTGCCCCTTTGCTAATATTTCACATTCTGTTTCTGCGCCTTTCGAAGCCCGCATTACTTTTTGTTCAAACTGTATGCTGGTTTTCCCTAGCTGTATGATTTCTGCAGAGACAAAAAGTTCGTCATTAAATTTTGCTGGACGTAAATACTCACAGCTTAACGCTTTTACTACAAAAATTAATTGCTCAGTTTTAGCTAATTCATCAAGCTCATAGCCCAATTGACGAAGCCACTCTGTACGGGCTCGCTCGAAAAAATTAATATAGTTCGAATGATAAACAACGCCACCCGCATCAGTGTCTTCATAGTACACACGAACAGGCAATATAAAAGTTTGATGCGAAGTTTTCTGTGATTTGTCAGGTTGCTTAATCATTAAGCAATCATAACATAGTAGATGTTATAATGAGGCTGACACACAACCTAAAAAATGAATAAAGTATCTAAAAGTCAGACGTTAATAGGTCTGATTAGGTTATCGTTTTTTTCGTGACTTTCGTGGACTTTATTATAATAAATCCAAGTGGTGCTTCATTAAATACAAAGCAGCAACACTGCGCCCTTCCGCAAAGTCATCACGCTCAAGTAAGGCATCTACCTCACTGATTTTCCATGGTACTACTTCTAGCGTCTCTGGCTCATCGCCTTCTTCGCGGCGCTCACTCAAGCTTTCAGCAAGAACAATATGTGTAAGATGCCCCATATAACTCGGTGCAAGGCTAAGCTTTTTAAGCAAAGTAAGCTTTTCTGCCTGATAACCAACTTCTTCCATGATTTCACGGTTGGCGGCTTGAAGTACTTCTTCACCCGTTTCTACTTTCCCTTTGGGGAAACCTAGTTCATAACGCTCTGTTCCCACACAATATTCACGAATCAGCAAGATTTCATCACCGCTACTATTTCCCCGAATCGGTATAATTAAGACTGCACCATCACCACGGCTCGCTATGCGCTCATAAACACGCTTTTCGCCGTTTGAAAATTCCAAATCAACTGCTTCTATATTTATTAATTGGCTACTGGCAACAATTTTTGTCTTGTGTATAGTTGGCTTTTTTTTCATAATTTTAATTACGGAGAGTTAGCTCTCAAGTGTACAGGTTGATGCAAGTAATTCCTATTGATTGGCAAACCATTGAAACCGTATTTTTAGATATGGATGGCACGCTGCTGGATTTACATTTTGATAATCACTTTTGGTTAGAGCACATGCCGCAACGCTATGCTGAAAAACATAGCCTTACGTTGGCAAATGCTCGAAAAGATTTGATGAGAAATTATCAATCTTTTGAAGGCTCTCTAAAGTGGTATTGCCTTGATCATTGGCAAGATGTTTTACAGATGGATATAGTCAGCCTTAAACATGAAGTGGCAGATCGCATCGCGATTCGCGCCAATGTTACTGAATTCTTAGAGTATCTGCGCAATAAAGGTAAACGGCTTGTACTACTGACAAATGCACACCAAAAAACGGTTGATCTAAAGTTTCAATATGTCAACTTACGCCCTTATTTTGATCGAATAATTACAGCGCATGATATTGGCTTAGCTAAAGAAGAGGCAGGTTTTTGGCAAAAACTGGAGAAAGTCGAGGTGTTTGATAAAACAAGTAGTCTGTTTATTGATGATAATCTTGAGGTATTAAATGCGGCCAATCAATTTGGCGTGGAAAAGTTATTGGCCATTCATCAGCCAGACTCACGCCAAGCAGGGGAAAACGCTGATAACTTTACGACAGTTGAATGTTTCACCCAGCTAATGAAAAATTAGCTCTCTCAATATTTATTTAAAATCCCGATTCGTGCTACTATCGCCAAAAATAAAAATATTTACTTTTTGGGGATCAAAAATGAAATCAAAGCCTATAATATTAGGCGCTTTAGCGCTAACCTTAATTTCTACCAGTGGCTGTAGCTACTTTGCAAAAAAAACTAAAAAAGTACCTTCTGCTTCGAGTGAAATGAGCTTTCCGCCTACACTCAAAAAAATACAATCACGACCTCCGTTGAAGCGTGCCAAAAGCACGTCTGAAAAAATGAATGGTCAAGCAAGGGCTAAGGTAACCCCAACCATTATTAACGCGAATACAAACTACTATATTGTCGTTGGCACTTACCCAAACAATGATCAAGCTTTAGATATGTTTATTAAAATGTCATCCTTCGGTTTCACCAATACAGCGATGGAGACTCGCACGACTAAACAAGGGCGTTCACTGCACATGGTACGCTTAGGCCCATTTAATAAACAAATTGATATTGATAAAACAAAAGATACCTTAACCAATGCTGGTATGACACAATTTAAAGTTGTAGGAAACTAAACGGAGTCCTTTGCACAAGCCAGTGACGCAAGAAAAAACAGGCTAAAACTTTACTGAAAATAGCTTATTCACGTTTTCCAACATTAAAACAGTGAACTTTTAGTCATTTTACTCGGCACCGATTCCTACAAAAGGTCTCAAATCGATTATTTTTAACAAACGTGATATTTTATAAATGAAAATTAACTTTCAACACAAGCCATTACAAAAGAGCATAATTACTTTCCTTCTATTTTTAAGCTTTGCTACGCCTTCATATGCGGCCCAAAATTCATTTCCTAAAGGTCCGGAGCTGGATATTGAAAGCTATCTATTAGTGGACTTTCATAGCGGCGTAGAGCTCGCCATGAAGAACCCCGACAAACGTGTAGAACCAGCCAGTATCACCAAACTAATGACCGCTTATATTATTTACCAAGAGCTAGAAAAAAAGACTACTTCGCTGAAAGATAAAGTTTTAATCAGTAAAAAAGCGTGGAAGATGGAAGGCTCACGCATGTTTGTGGAAGCAGGTAAAAACGTACCCTTTAACCGTATATTACATGGCTTAATCATACAATCTGGCAATGATGCAGCAATTGCTTTAGCAGAGCATATATCAGGTACTGAGGCGGCATTTGTTGAAAAAATGAACCAACAAGCAAAACGCATGGGAATGAACGCAACGCACTTTGTAAATGTGACAGGATGGCCCGATAACAATCACTATACAACACCCAGAGATATTGTAATTCTAACTCGCGCACTTATTAAAAATTATCCTGAACGCTACAAGTTATATTCGAAAAAAGAGTACTCATACAACGGCATAAAACAATACAATCGAAATAAGCTATTATGGCGTGATAAGACCGTAGATGGTGTTAAAACAGGCCATACCAACTCGGCAGGCTATTGTTTAGTAGCCTCAGCTAAACGAAATGATATGCGTTTAATTTCTGTCGTATTGGGTGCAAAAGATGATAAGTCTCGTGCCGACAATTCTCAGGAGCTGATTGAATATGGTTTTCGTTTATTTGAAACACACAAGCTTTATGATGCTGGCTCTGTTCTCTCTGAAGCAAGAATCTGGAAAGGTCAGCAAAGTACAGTACCCGTTGGTATTTTAAATGACTTTTATGTCACGGTCGAAAAAGGTCATTATAAAAACCTTAAAGGCCTAATGGAGCTAAATAGCAAACTTGACGCACCCATTAAACGCGGTGATGTAGTTGGCAAAGCTATTATTAAAGATGGTGATTCTAACGTTATTGAAGTCCCCCTTCTAGCGCTTGATAACATCGATGAAGGTGGCTTTTGGTCAGGTATCACGGATAGCATTAAAAAAATATTTGTGAAATAATCCAACCTAACTTTGAAATAGAATCTTATTTAAATATGACGGATCAATGTACTCCACCTGAAATAGAAGAGTCACTTATTGACTTCCCCTGTGACTTCCCTGTAAAAGTCATGGGAGCAGCAATACCTGAGCTCCATACAGCCATTGCAAACATTGCCGCCAAGCATGACAGTGAGTTTAATAATAATGAAACCACAAAAAATGTAAGCAAGACAGGTAAATATGTCAGTTTAACACTGAATATTCACGCTAAAGACAAACCCCAGCTTGATGCACTTTACCTTGATTTAACCGCTAACGAGCTTGTGCTTTGGGCACTTTAACCAAGCCTTATTCAACCCCTCCGCTTATAAAAAACTTAGGTTTACAAGATTACGCATCTGTTTGGCAGGCGATGCAAGGTTTCACCCAAACCCGCAACGAAAATACAGCCGATGAATTATGGCTAGTAGAACACCCTGCCGTTTATACGCAAGGGCGCAATGGCAAGGCAGAACATATCCTCAAGCCGAGCGGTATTCCCATAGTTAAAGTCGATAGAGGCGGACAAGTCACCTATCACGGCCCGGGGCAGCTTATTATTTATACTTTAATTGATTTGAAACGCAGGAAATTAGGTGTTCGTCGTTTAGTTACGCTGTTAGAAAAAGCGATTACTTCCTTACTGAGCGAGTTTAATATTAAGGCTTGTAACAAGCCAAAAGCACCAGGTGTTTATGTTGATGATAAAAAAGTTGCGGCGCTCGGCCTGCGTGTTTCTAAAGGTTGTACGACACATGGTTTGAGTTTAAACATTGATATGGATTTATCCCCCTTTAATAATATTAACCCCTGCGGGTATGCAGGGCTAGAAGTCACGCAATGTAAGGATTTAGGGATTACCAATAACCTGCAAGACTTATCAAATCAATTATCCAAGATACTGGTTGATTTGATTATAAAAGAGGCCACTTGAAGCTCGTGCCCATTGAATCCATAATGGGTTTATCTACTTCTTTAGTAAATGACTCATAATGTTTGAAATAGCCCTCTACGAACCAGAAATCCCCCCCAACACAGGGAATATTATGCGCCTTTGCGCAAACACCGGCTGTCGTTTACATTTAATCCACCCCTTAGGTTTTAAGCTGGATGAAAAAAGTTTACGTCGCGCAGGGCTGGATTATCGAGATGCAGCAACGGTTAGCGAATATACACATTTTGCAGAATTTATCGCTAAAATGAAAGATAAAAACCTCTTTGCGCTAACCACTAAGGGCACTCAAAATTACAGCCATGCAAAATTTAAGCCGGGTGATGTACTTTTATTTGGCCCAGAAACCCGTGGCCTACCCACAGAAGTACTCGATAATATTACGACTCAAAACAAGCTACGTTTACCAATGCTGGAAGATAGCCGCAGCCTTAACTTATCAAACACCGTTGCCATCGTAAGTTACGAAGCATTACGCCAGCAAGGTTTTGAAGGTTTGGGATAATAAAATGCAGGTTTGTTCTGCTACAAAGGTCTGGTTATGAAAATCATACGAAGTTTAAATGCTATTCCCCACTCGCAAAAAGGGTGCGTAGCCACGATAGGAAACTTTGATGGGTTACATCTTGGGCATCAAAAAGTAATCAATAAATTAAAAGAAAAAGCACAGTCGCTTAATTTACCGTTAACGGTTATCAGCTTTGAGCCATTGCCTGCTGAATTCTTTTCGCCTAAACCACCCGCACGTATTTATCCACTGCGCGATAAAATCCGCTCACTCAAGCACTTAGGGGTAGATAATTATCTTTGTCTTAAGTTTAATGCAGATTTTGCCGCAATTCCTCCGCAAGCGTTTGTTCAAGATATTTTATTAGATACCTTAAAGGTGAAATATTTAGCAGTAGGGGATGATTTTCGTTTTGGCCACAAACGCACGGGAAATTTTGACTTATTAAAACTCATGGGCGATAAATCTGGAATGACCGTTACTGATACATCAACCTGCAAACACGATAAGCAACGCATCAGTAGTACCCGAATTCGTGAATATTTAGAGATGGGTGATATCGCTAACGCTAATCAACTTTTGGGGCACAAATATCAATTGTCAGGACGAGTTCGGCATGGCGATGAGCGCGGTAGAACCATTGGGTTTCCTACTTTGAATTTACGCTTACCAGAAAACATTGCACCAGCAAGAGGCGTTTATGCCGTGCGAATAGCAGGTTTAGCGAATAAAAATCTCATTGGCGTTGCCAACTTAGGGGCTCGGCCAACAGTAAAAGGCACAGAAAACCGCCTAGAAACACACCTTTTTGATTTTGAGGATAAAGACTTTAGCGCTTACGGAAAACATATCTGTGTAGAGTTGTTTCGCTTTATTCGCGCCGAGAAAAAGTTTGATGATTTTCAAGCCTTAAAGAAACAAATTGTGAAAGATGCAGAATGTGCTCAGGAAATCCTTACCAGCTGACTGATTAAAAATAAGCTAGAACTCGCAACAACAATAGACGGCCCCGCTGGCGTATCCCAAAGATAGGATGCCCACAGCCCTAGCATTACCGCAATCACACCAACCACAACTGATAACAGCGCCATTCTCTCTGGTGTTGAGGAGAATTGCCGCGCAGTAGCAGCGGGAATAACTAATAATGAGGTCACCAATAACGCACCTATAATTTTCATTGAAATTGCGACTAAAATGGCAATTAATAGCGTGTACAACGCGCTCACTAAGGCAACATTCACGCCTTCAACGCGGGCTAACTCTTCGTGCACAGTAAGGGATAAGAGGGGTTTCCAAATAAAAGCTAACACTCCTAAAACAAGTATTACGCCCACGGCTATTATCCATAAATCTTGCCAACTTACCGACAAAATATCGCCAAATAAAAGCGCATTTAAGTCTACTCGCCCTTCAACAAAGCTCATCACTATTAACCCTAAAGACAAGGCGCTGTGTGACAATATACCTAGCATGGTATCGCTGCCGAGTTGTTTTTTTCGTTGCGACAGAATCAATAAAACAGCCATACTGATGGAGGTAATTAAAATACCGAGATTAATATTAATACTCAATAAGAAACCCAACGCAACACCTAAAATAGCCGAATGAGATAGCGCATCACCAAAATAAGCCATGCGCCGCCATAAAATAAAAACCCCCAGTGGCCCCGCTATTAACACTAACGCTAATCCCGCTAATAAAGCACGAAGAATAAAATCATCCATGCTCGTTAGTCTCATTATGGTTGTTGCTGTGTTCTGGGTGCCTACAACTCCCCGTAACGACATTGCCTTGCAAGTCATGACAATGGTCATGCTGATGGGTATAAACCGCCAAACCCTCAGCAGGAAGATCACCAAACAAGCGTAAGTATTCTGGATGACTACTCACATCATCGGGTTGCCCGCTACAACAAATATGTTGGTTTAAACACAGCACTTGATCGGTATTTTGCATCACTAAATGCAAGTCATGTGAAATCATTAACACACCAAAACCATGTTTGTCTTTAAGTGCCGAAATTTTTTCATAAAGCTCCGCCTGGCCAATCACGTCAACGCCTTGCGCCGGCTCATCCAATATTAATAACTGCGGCTTTTGGAGTAAGGCGCGTGCCAATAAAACACGTTGAAACTCCCCACCAGATAAGCTCTGTATGGCTTGTTGATTTAGATGGGTAATGCCAGTTTCAGCGAGTGACTTAGCAATATCATCGTTATTCTGGTATTTTGCTAATGCCACAAACCGCTCGACCGTTAAAGGCATCAGCTTGTTAATGGCTATCTTTTGCGGCACATAGCCGATTCGTAAGCTTGATTTGAGCCAAACTTCACCTGAATCAGGCTTTTGCAAACCCAATAAAACACGAATTAAGGTAGACTTACCTGCGCCATTTGGGCCGATAACCGTTAAGATTTTCCCTGCTTGCAATTCTAGGCTGACATCATGCAAAATGCTCTTGCCTTGCAGGCTTAAGCTAATTTGTTTTAACGAAGCTAATAGCGGCGTTGGGTTTTTTTTTGTTTGGAGTGCAGACATGCGCCGTATTGTACCTTTCTTTTCAATAGTTTTTCTACTACTTGGCTTGTTATCAATTTCAATAAGCCGCGTCAGCGCACAACAAACTGAAAGCCAGCAAGAAAAACGCCAAACAGAAAAACTACGTGTACTGAGTACGATTAAGCCCATTCATGCAATCGTTTTAGCCATCGCTGGCGAACAGGTTGAAAGTGCGCAACTTATTCCTGATTTTGCATCGCCTCATAACTACAGCTTTAAACCTTCTGATATTTCACACATACAACAAGCCGATGTGATTTTTAGGATTGATGAAAACTTTGAGATTTTACTTAATCACGCCTTTGAAAATAAATCACCGACAACACCCCTTATTGCGTTGGCTGATGATGATAATATTCATTTATTAGATCGTATAGGAAAGCATCAGCATTCTGCGCCCGCTGTAGAGCATCAACCAAATAGCGCGCATCATAACCATGATTCGGAAGACAAAAAAGATTTACATATATGGACTTCACCAGAAAATTTACACATTTTAGCAGGCCATATCGCTACAACATTAAGTCAATTAGATGCTAACAATAAAGGACTTTATGAAAGTAACTTGGCTCACTTTAAGAATAGGCTTTTAACCGTTACAAAAACAATTCAAGCTGAATTACAGCCTATAAAAAAACAACCTTATATTGTCTTTCAAAACTCATGGCAGTATTTTTCAAAGCAATTTGGTTTACAAAAACCGACTATTGTAGATTTCCATGAAAGTATTTCGGCTGGTATTAAAAGCATAAAAACGATTCGGCAAAAAATTCAGGATACGAATATTCATTGCGTACTCGCCGACCCCAACACTAAGGCTCAACGGTTAACAACATTGACCGAAAGCTTATCGGTAAATACAGGCATTATTGATATTTTAAGTACGGAGCTTGCTCTTAACAAAAATACTATCTTTGCAATGCTACAAAAAATGGGACATGAAATAGTTCATTGTTTACGCTAAACAAGTGCTACTAGCTTTTCTAAAAATACATCCATCTCTTCATCCGTGCCAATCGTTATTCGTAGGTAACCCGCAATTCGTGGTGAATTAAAGTAACGGACTAAAACCCCCTCTTTTTTTAATGCTAAATAGAGTTTCTCGGCATCCGCACTATTGGGCTTTGCAAAGACAAAATTAGCTTGCGAAGGCAATACGGTAAAGTCCATTATTGTCAACGCTTCGCTGACGTTCTTACGAGTTTGAATTATTTTTTGGCAAGTCTCATCAAAATGTGGTTTATCTTTAATGGATGCTGTTGCACCAGCAATCGCTGCACGATCCAACGGGTAAGAATTAAACGAATTTTTAACCCGCTCTAAACCCTCAATTAAATCTGCCTGCCCCATCGCAAATCCTACGCGCAAACCCGCTAGTGAACGAGATTTTGAGAATGTTTGAGTGATTAATAAATTGGGATATTTATCAATCAATGGAACAGCCGTTTCGCCACCAAAATCAATATAGGCTTCATCAATTACCACCACAACGTCTTTGTTGGCATTTAGAATAATCTCAATATCATCCAGTGAAAGTGCAATTCCACTTGGCGCATTAGGATTAGGGAAAATAACGCCGCCGCTGTCAGCAGTATAGTCTTGGGGGTTAATTGTAAACGCATCTGTTAAAGGGATACGTTTGGTTTCGATATTGAACAAGCCACAATAAGCAGGGTAAAAACCGTAACTAATATCTGGGAAGAAAAGCGGCTTATCTTTTTTCAAAAGCGCAACAAAGGTGTGGGCTAAAACCTCGTCCGAGCTATTGCCGACAAACATCTGCGATACATCCAAGTCATAAAAATCAGCTATCGCTTGTTTTAAGCTTTTCGCCATTGGATCTGGGTATAAACGCATATTTTCATCCGCCGCTGCGCGCATTGCCTCAATCGCTTTGGGTGAAGGCGGATAGGGGTTCTCGTTCGTATTGAGTTTAATGTATTGTTGGTTTTGTGGTTGCTCACCCGGTGTGTACGGGTCTAACTCGTGGGTACGTTTGCTCCAGAATTTACTCATGATGTTTACTTTAATAACAGTGAGAAATTAATATAGCAGGATTAAGAAGCATACGAAATGTAAAAAAAGCGGTAGGTTGATACCTAACCGCCTTTTTAATAGTTACAACAAATTATTGCTAATAAAAGCTCTAGTTTGTTTTTCTTACACAGCGTACACCGGCATTACTAGAACCCCATGGATTCACTTTTCCAATGGGGTCGGTATTGTGTGTATTGATCGTGCTAATGGTTTTATCAGCATTGAAACCAACCACTCTAGGGCATGAACGATTTTGATAAAAAGGAGTTAGACCAGCTGTTTTCATATCAACCGTGTATTTTTGAAGATCGCCCACCTTAGGAACAGTCCAATCAGTATGACCTGCAAAATCTAAATTATTACAAAAGTTATTGGCCTCCGTAACAACACCATCTGTTGATAACCCAGGTGGCATTGGATGACATCCTGTCACCGTTTTACTACTACCTTCTGCTAAACCGTTGACCCACTCCAAGCCGGTTGTTTTATCACGCATCACAATTTCTTCATTCATGGTTGTTGGTGTAAAACGTCCATCACTGGAAGCGCCACCTGGATTATTATTGTCATTTGAACTAGAGCTACCGCAAGCAGCTAAAACTGATGCTGAAAACAAAAGGCCACTGATTTTTAATAAAGACATTCTTTTCTCCTTTTTGAAATACATTAATATCCTCCTCCAAATGGAGGCAGGTATTAATTAATACGCTAAAAAGGCAGTCATGGATGCTCTACAAAAGATCTCCGATCAAGCTAGATACAATAACATTAATGAAAGACTAAAAATTGACAGTGCGTTACCCACCGCTACCATTGAGGCAACTTCTGTGGGTTGTTGTTGGTATTTTTCTGCGAACATATAGTTGAGTACAGCTGGCGGCAGTGTGGCGAATAGTAATAGCTGGGTACGTTGCATCGGTTCTAAAGGTATAAAGAGCAGTATTAAAAATGCCGCGATTACGCTAACCAATGGACACATGATTGCACCAATAATTCCGATTCGCCATGCACTGAAATCAACCGATGTCATGCGCACACCGAGTGAAATGAGCATTAAGGGTATTGCTATTTGAGCCAGCATTTTTATCGGCGTGTGTAGTATTTCTGGCATTTCCCAATGGCTAAAGCTTATGATTAAGCCGATTATTGTGGCAATATTGACGGGCATTTTTAATAAATTCCACCATGATATTTTGCCGCCGACGATATAAGTACCTAAGGTAAAGTGCAGTAAATTACTCATTAAAAACAAGATAACGGCGGCGCTTAATGCATCATCGCCATAAGCTAGCACCGCCAGCGGCAAGCCCATATTTCCTGAGTTATTAAACATCATAGATGGGATGAACATAGGCGTTGAGAGCGAAAAAGCTTTAGCGAAAATCCATGCGAATACACCGGATAATAACACCACTAACAACCCTGCCAAGGCCAACGGTTGGTAATCTAAAAGTGCAAAATTTTGTTTTGAGAGTGCATCAATCAATAGCGCCGGGATGAATAATTCCATATTCATCCGATTGGCAAACTCTATATCTACCGTTTGCTTATTTTTTTTATGATAAGTCGCATAGAGAAATCCCACCAATATAATGGCGAAGATAGGAAATAGAACGGGCAAAAGCATCGACATTTAAGCAGTCTAAACTTTATTATTTAAAGGGTCTAGCGTTCTTTGTAAGAGCAATAGAAACGAGTAATCCTTATGCGTTTATTTCGATTTAGACACCATGTAATCAACCGCTGCTGATACCGCTTCATCCGATAAGCCTGCATTTCCACCTTTCGCAGGCATTGCTCCTTTACCTTTTATAGCAGATGCATAGAGTGCATCATTACCCGTTGCAATTCGATCTACCCATGCAGCTTTGTCACCCAGCTTTGGCGAACCAGCGATACCCATATCATGACAAGCAAAGCATGAGTTTCTATAAGCTTTCTCGCCCTCTTTATTATCTACCGCTATTACTTTTTCAGCTACTTTCATCTCACTGGGCGCGACAGGCTCTTGAGGTGCAGCTGGCGCTACAGGTTCTTTCATGATCGCTAATGATGCGACTGTGTCTTCTGTGGCCGTTTCAGTATTTGGCTCAACGGCTGCCGTTACTTGTTCAGGCTCTTTGATCTTAGAGATACTTTCTTCGCTGAGTTCAAAACCTGCTGTCTTAGTCATATAAAGTACCGTTGCCTTAATCTCATCATCGGTTATCGCAGGGTTTCCTCCCCGTGCTGGCATAGCACCTTTGCCATTTATAGCGGTTTTTAGCAACGTATCAAACCCTGTGGCAACACGAGGTTCCCATGCGGCTTTATCATCTAGTTTAGGTGCGTTGGCAACCCCTGTTGCATGACAGGCCATACAACTTGCGTTATAAACTTCCTTACCTGATCGCGCTTTGCTACTACCCGATAAGGCTGTATCTTTAGTTGAGACAGCACCTATGGGTTTAAGGTTTTTCGCTACACTCTTCATCTGACTTTCGCTGGCGCCATCATCCTTCCCGCCACCTTGAAAGTATGTAATCAGAAAGCCTATACCGACAATGACGGCTAAAGCGAGTTGCATCCAAAAGAATTTGGGTAATTTATCGTGTGCTTTTGACATTTCTCCTCCTAAGTATCCGTAGTCTTTAGTTTAAGAAAGTTACTTCTTAACTTTTTTTGTGTTTAATTTAATGAATAAAAATAACAAAATGGCTGAAAAAGAGAACCATTGCATTGCATAGGCATTGTGTTTGTCGATGCTGCCATAGTACGGCTGCCAGTCTCTGATAAATCCTGTTTCATCCTCTTTATCTAGTTCAATAATGATGGGTAATAATTCTAGCTTTAACGCTTTTGCTAGCTCAGTGAGTTGTATCGACTGAACCAGCTTTGGGTACGTTGATTTAACAACAGTATCACTACTATCATTAAGAACAATGGCACGAGCTTGTTGCTTCATTACACCATGAATAGTCCGTGTGTCTTTTGTAATGCTTATGTCGGGAATATTATCTCTTGTTCCTTTGTAAGCTATCCAGCCTCTGTTTATAAGAATTGCTTTACTTGTTTCATTGAAACTTGAACTGCCTAATGAACTTGAACGATCTACTATGAAAGCGCTCAGAACATGAAACCCTGCCCTGCCTTTATGTGTTCTATTGTCCAATAAATACTGACGCTGATTGTCGTAGTAACCTGTTATTGACGCTGTACGGTATATCTCTTTTGTAAAGTCATAGCGACTATTGCTGTTAATAACTGTATTTAAATCCAATGGCTCCTTTGCTTGGGCTTGCTTAACACCCGCATCAATTTCTCGCTTTTGTTCGGCTCTATCTAGTTGCCATAACCCTAGTGAAGCCAATAAAGGGACTAAAATAATAGCTGCAAGTGTGGGAATTAACCGAGGAGAAAACAGATAATTTCCAATTTGTACGCGAATCATTAGCCTAAGCTACACCTGCGGGTTTAATCCACCCCATCCAAAACGAAAATAAAACGAAGACAAACAGCGCGATGGAAACAGCGACGCGAATGGTTAATGCTTTTACCATGCGTTTGGAGCCACCACCGCTATCATTCATCATGTAGTACAAGGCTGAGCCCAAGCTGTAAATTATGAATATGAAAAATAGTAGAATGATGTAATTCATTGCTTATAACCTTTCTCAATTAGCTGAAATCATAGCCAGTAAACCACAATAAATAACCCCAACCAAACCACATCTACAAAGTGCCAATACCATGCTACGGCTTCAAAACCAAAGTGACGATCTTCTCTAAAGTGACCACGAATAGCGCGCATCAAAATAACTATTAGCATAATCGTGCCCAGCGTCACGTGTAAGCCGTGAAAGCCTGTAAGCATAAAGAAAGTGCTACCATAAATACCCGACGTTAACTTTAAGTCTAGGTGCTGGTACGCTTCCATGTACTCGGCGACTTGTAAACCTAAAAATATTACGCCCAAAATAATCGTAGCGATTAACCCGCCAATAAGTCCGATGCGATTTTTGTTCATTAAAGACCAATGTGCATAGGTAAGCGTTGCACCACTAGTTAATAGCGTAAGTGTATTCAGGGCAGGAATATGCCATGCCTCAATAATCCCCTTTGGAACCGTAAAGTTAGTTGAATCTGGCATTTGAATTAATGGCCAAACCGACTTAAATTCTGGCCATAAAACCTCACCAGTGTAGAGATTATTCCCATCCCCGCCTAACCAAGGCACAGATAACGTTCTCGCGTAAAATAAGGCGCCAAAAAAGGCGGCAAAAAACATCACTTCAGAAAATATAAACCAGCCCATACCAATGCGAAATGATTTATCAACTTGTAAATTATAAGTACCCGTCTCGCTCTCATTAATGACTTGGCCTATCCAACCAAACACCATAAATATGATTATCCCAAAACCCAGTATCATGGAAACTGTACCAGCCGTATTACCATGCAAGGAGCTAGCAAAACCGCCTAGCATCGCAGCCATACCGACTGAGCCTAAAATAGGCCAATAACTTCCCTCGGGTACAAAATAGTCTAATCTCGATTGCATCGTGTTCTCTCCTTTTAAAGTCCTGCTGAGCTTTTTTTGTGGTTTTTAGTATCAGCCGTTTGTTTAATTCTTATAAAATTGTACGACAAAGTAATATTGATAATGTCTTTATCTAGCTTGCTATCAATATAGAAGCGCACTGGCATTTTTACAGGCACTTTGGGTTCAAACGTTTGATTCTCAAAACAGAAACACTTTAGTTTTTTTAAATAGGTTGCCGCTTGACCAGGTGCAACACTAGGAACGGCTTGACCTACAATAACTTCATCAGAGCGATTCTCAGCGTAATAATCTACCGTATAAATTTTACCCGGTGTCACCTTCATGCTTTTTGTTACGGGATAAAATTTAACAGGAAAGCCTGGTGTGGTGGCTGATAAAAAATCAATCTCGATGGTGCGAGAATAATCGACTTCACCTATCGACTTTTCATCGTAAACAACAAGGCTAGTGCGCCCATTTAATCCTGTAATATCACAAAACGTGTTGTAAAGCGGAACCAACGCAAACGCAAATCCAAACATGCCAAAAGGCACCAGACCGAGTTTAATCCAAAAGCTTTTCGTTATTGGCTTTCTGCCATTAGATTCACTAGTAACTTTCGGCTTATTCATGTGACTCATCGTCTATTCACATAAATAGTAAAAATAAAAATCCCTAGAGCAATAGCACCAACGATAAGTGCTGTAACCCTTGCACCTTTACGTTGTTTGGCTAATAGCTCATCTTCTGTTAGGGATGACATCAGTGCACTCCTTCGACATGAATATGGCTAGACTCGGCAAGAATTAACTCCTTTGACGGTGGCTTATCAAAGGTATGGTATGGCGCTGGGGTTGGCACAGTCCATTCAAGACCTTTCGCACTTTCCCATACTCTTGCATCCTTAACAGGCTCACCATTTCTAATGCAATCAACAATAATATAGGTAAGAAGAATAAAGGAAGCTCCAAAAGCGAATCCGCCAATACTTGAAATCATATTAAAGTCGGCAAACTGTAATGAATAATCAGGAATTCTTCTCGGCATACCTGCTAACCCTAAGAAATGCTGCGGGAAAAATAAAACATTGACTGAAATTATTGCCCACCAAAAGTGAATCTTAGCTAGTTTCTCGTTATACATACGACCACACCACTTAGGTAGCCAGTAGAAGACTGCCGCTATGATTGAAAATAGTGCGCCGGTTACTAATACATAATGGAAATGAGCTACCACAAAATAGGTATCTTGATATTGAATATCTGCAGGGGCAATACCCAACATAAGCCCTGAGAAACCGCCGATGGTAAATAAAATAACAAATGCAACTGCCCATAACATAGGGGTTTCAAATGACATCGAGCCCCGCCACATAGTCGTCACCCAATTGAAAACTTTCACCCCTGTAGGAACAGATATAAGAATAGTGGCATACATAAAGTAGAGCTGACCACCGATCGGCATACCCGCTAGGAACATGTGATGCCCCCAAACGACAAACGATAATAAAGCGATTGATGCTGTCGCATACACCATTGAGCTATAACCAAATAGCGGTTTACGAGCAAAGGTCGGGATGATTTGAGACACGATACCAAAAGCAGGAAGAATCATAATATAAACTTCAGGGTGCCCAAAAAACCAAAAAATATGCTGGAACAAAACGGGGTCACCACCACCAGCGGCATCAAAAAAGCTAGTCCCAAAATTACGATCCGTTAGCATCATGGTTACTGCGCCTGCTAATACAGGCATCGCCGCTATCAATAAGAAAGCAGTGATAAACCAAGTCCATACAAATAATGGCATATCCATCAGCTTCATATCAGGTGCGCGCATATTCATAATCGTGGCAATAACGTTGATCGCACCCATGATGGAAGAGAAACCCAACATATGAATCGCAAAGATAAAATAGTCGGTACTAGCAGGCGCAAAAGTTGTTGAAAGTGGCGCGTAAAAAGTCCAACCAAATGCAGGGCCACCACCTTGCATAAACATCGTACTTAAGAGCATTGCACCTGCAAAAGGCAGAATCCAAAAGCTCCAGTTATTCATTCTGGGTAGCGCCATATCCTTAGCACCAATCATCAGAGGAATTTGCCAATTAGCCAAGCCTACAAAGGCTGGCATTATGGCACCAAATACCATGATCAAGCCATGCAATGTGGTCATCTGATTAAAAAACTGCGGCTCCACCAATTGCAATCCTGGCTGGAATAACTCAGCGCGAATCACCATTGCCATTGCACCACCTATTAATAACATGGTGAAAGCAAACCAAATATAAAGCGTGCCAATATCTTTATGGTTGGTGGTTTTAACCCAGCGCATCAAGCCTTTTTCAGGTCCATGATGATGGTCATTATGTGAAATATGAGATCCTTCAATTGCATCAATCTCATTTTGTAAGTCGGTCGTTGTTGTAGACATTATGAGGATCTCCTATCGTGCTGATTTTATGGTTGCAGGCTGAACGAGATCACCTGTGTGATTATTTAAAGCATTTCGCTCAAACGTAATAACAGCGGCTAAATCACTATCACTTAACTGCTTGCCAAACGCTTGCATGGCTGTCCCGGCCTTGCCGTTCATTACAATTCCTATATGTGCTTTAATATCGCCAGAGGCAAAAGGGCTACCTGTAATTGCAGGGAATGCACCTGGCACACCTTGGCCTGTAACTCCATGACAACTCGCACAGGTTGAGCTATAAACTTTCTGACCCTGCACCATCAGCTCATCTTTCGTCCACTCTCTATCGCCTGCAGCGGCAGCAGCCTTTTGCTCTACTTTTTTATTTTCAAGCCATTTTTGATAATCAGCCTCAGATTTTGCCTCAACGACAATTGGCATAAAGCCATGATCTTTTCCACAAAGCTCTGTACATTGACCACGATAAACACCAGGAACATCAATTTTCGCCCATGAATCATTAATAAACCCAGGATTTGCATCTTGCTTAACACCCAGTTCACGTACCCACCAAGAATGGATAACATCGTTCGAAGTCATTAAAAATCGAATTCGCTTGCCGGTTGGTAGAACCAAACGATTATCAACATCCAATAAATAATTAGCATGGTTTGCTCTTGCTTCCGCGTCCCCTGTAGCATCTCGGCTAGCCTTATCTAAGTTACTGAAAAAGCTTACCCCTTCGTTCATATATTCGTATTCCCACTTCCACTGATAGCCTGTGATTTTGACTGTCATATCAGCCCTTTCAGTATTTTCTAAATCAATTAAAACCTTGGTTGCTGGAAAGGCTATTGCAATCAAGACAGCCAGTGGCGCTAATGTCCAGACTAACTCTACCGCGGTACTTTCATGAAAGTTTGAAGCGACAGCGCCTCGCGATTTACGATGGAATATCATCGACCACGTCATCACACCAAATACTAAAATGGCAATTCCCACGCAAACCCAAAAGATCAGCATATGTAAACCATAAATATCACGACTAATCGAGGTTACCCCCTTAGGAAGGTTTAAACCAAATTCTGCAAAAGCGTTTTGAGAAATAAAAAACAAGGGAAGAAATGAAAGACTTTTAAAAAAGAATGACACTTTTTTAGGGTGTAATAAGAATCTATTACCTAGCATGCAACCTCCTTGGTAGAAACCTTTTCAGTTTAAGGCTTCACAAATTCAAAAAAACTAGCAATAACTACCAAATAGCGGTTAATATAAATTATGATTCTTTTCATTGATAAATATCAAATTAAGTAGGTATTTTTTTGCAGTCTACCTTTTCAAAAAGAATTTATCTATCACTTATTGGATATTTTTTATTTAACGACAAGAGAATAGGTAATACAAAACCCCTGTAGTCGTTAATCACGTTTAAAGAACGTTAATACATTCACAGTTTCTAAATTAATGCTAAAGTCTTATTAATCACTCAGGAGAAGTAAATGGATAAAGGGAAAAAATCATTCTTATGGCTAATAGCAGTATTTGTTGCACCCATCTTGATAGGAACACTTTTATTTTTCAACTTAGAAAAATTAGGTATTAAAAAAGGCAGTGTGAATTATGGAACCCTCATTCAACCCGCTTTTCCCGCTAAAATTTATAATCTGATGCAAGGAGACAAAAAAGCACCAAGAGAAAACACATTGGCCAAAAAATGGACAATGCTTTATATCGAACAAGGTAATTGCGATAGTCTTTGTCTAGAGCGTTTATTGCTTATAAAACGTATTAGACTGTTAATGAATGAACAGATGCGCCGTGTTAGAACCGTTTTTGTATCCAAGGCGGCAACCATCCGCCTAGTTTCAAAAAAAGAAAATCCGGATTTGGTTTTAACGAACCTCGCTCACACGCCAGCAGCAGCTAATGAAAATCCATCAATGTTTTTAAAACAATTCCCGGAGCTTAATAAAAACCCCATTTATCTGTTAGATCCGCTTGGAAATCTTATGATGTACTATCCTCAAGTTAAACCTAATGCAAAAAAAATGATTAAAGATTTACAAAAATTACTTAAATATTCTCACCTAGGTTAGATACACATGTCGGATTCTATAACTTCAACCCTTAAGCCAAAGCCCAGCGTCTCAGACTTTTTAACACTCTGTAAAGTGAAAGTTGTCTCCTTGATTATGCTCACGGCGGTGGTAGGCATGTTTTTAGCAACACCAGACATACCCCCAATAAAGATTATTATCTTAGCATCCATTGGGATTGCGCTAGCCGCATCTTCCGCTGCTGTTTTTAATCATATAATTGATCAAAAAATAGATAATGAAATGTTCAGAACCAAAAACCGGCCTTTACCTGAGGGTAAAATTACCGCCAAAACAGCGTTAGTTTTTGGCATTATACTGGGGGTAGTCGGCATAGGAACCTTAGCTATTGGGGTAAATATGCTCACGGCAGTATTAACTTTATTGGCGCTCATCGGCTATGCCGTTTTTTACACCATGTATCTAAAAAGGGCAACTCCGCAAAATATCGTCATTGGTGGTGCCGCAGGTGCTGCGCCCCCATTACTCGGCTGGGCTGCCATCACGAACTCCATTGAACTCGGTGCATTACTGCTGTTTTTAATTATTTTTATTTGGACTCCTCCCCACTTTTGGGCATTAGCGATTCACCGTGAAAAAGAGTATGCCAAAGTCAATATCCCGATGCTACCTGTTACCCATGGTCACTACTTTACTCGTATACAAATTCTGCTCTACACCATCCTTCTGGTCGTGATTACGGTTATCCCTTATTTAGTCGGCATGAGTGGTTTAATATACCTTTTAAGCGCGATGCTACTTGGGCTAGTTTTTTTATATTTTGCCATACAAATGCTGCGTTTACCTGACAACAAACAACTACCCATGAAAACATTTGGCTATTCCATCAACTACTTAATGCTACTGTTTATCGTATTGTTAATTGATCATTACTTTCTTTTTCGACTTACTTAAAATACAGCAGAAACAATGACATATTATTAGAGACCTTTGCACGAGTCGGTGGCGAAAGAAAAATCGGATGAAATTTCACTGATTGAGGCGGAAAACTTGCTAATAACGAGTTATTAGCAAGTTTTTCAACGAAAAGCAGTGGGATTTCAGTTATTTTTACTCGTCATCCGATTCGTGCAAAGGTCTCTATTAATCACTAATTTGTACAACTATCTCCACTAACCAAAGAGGCTCTATGGAATTTTTACGCACATTAAAAAGTGTTATGTCAGCGATGATCGGCGTACAAAATAAGAAAAACCTTAAAGAGGACTTTTCTAAAAATAGCGCAACTCCGTTTATCATTGCGGGACTTATTATGACCTTGGTTTTTGTCTTAGCGGTTTGGTTCGTGGTGCAACTTGCACTTAAAGCAAACAGTTAGAAACCTTGGTACAAGAGACATGACAGATTAAAAATGATCTCCGTAAAAACTCTATCACTAGCTCAGCCATTAACCTCATTATTAAGAAAATCAGAAAGAGTCACTATGATTAGTCTCGCATACTTCGTGCAAAGGTCTCAGTTAATTTCATTAAATAATACTTAGTGCCTCTGAACTAAATATATCAAAAAACATCAAAGAACCATGATAAATGCACTAAAACCTTTTTTATTCTTACTGAGTATTTTCTTAGCTTTCAATACCAAAGCAGATTTGAACCTTGATTTACCACAGGGTTTTTCATCACCTATTCAAGCTCCAGCTAATCAACGGCAGTTCTCCGCACCCTTAAAGTCACAGATTAATGGCCTGAAACTTGTACGTAAACTCAGAGGCTCTAAGCATTATTTGGAAGACCCAGAAATCAGTGAATGGATTCGCGCCCTAGGTAGTAAGTTAGTTTCTCGCTCACTCGGTTCTACCAGCCCTTTTTATTTTTTAGTCTCTAAAAAAACCTCTCTCAATGCCTTTGCAACCGAAGGTGGTGTTGTTGTTATTAATGCAGGGCTTATTTTAAAAAGTGATTCTGAAAGTGAGGTTGCCGCAGTCCTCGCACATGAGATAGCCCATGTTTCGCAGCGACATATCACGCGCCTAAAAGCCAAAGCAAAAAAGAATGAATGGGGGTCAAAAGCAGCGCTTGTCGCAGGAATGATTGCGAGTACAAAAAATGCACAAGCAGGACAAGCCATCATTAATACAACTATTGCAACACTCGCTCATAATCAACTAGCTTTTACGCGTGAAGCCGAAGCAGAGGCCGACAGAGAAGGCTTACGCATTTTAACGAGAGCCGAATTTAATCCATTGGCAATGCCTACAGTATTACAAAAACTAGAGCAATTTGGCGACAATAATACCGCAGGAGTTCGCGAGTATTTACAAAACCACCCACTCACTCAGCGGCGTGTGAGTGACACCTTGGCAAGAGCTAAACGCCTAGGAAAGTACAGAGGAATAGAGAAGCCCACTTTTTTTTATATACGTGAAAAAATTAGAGCTTTATCAAACTCACCGTTATCAACCCCGAATAATATGACGGACTCCATTAAAAAATATGGGAAAGCTCAAAAATTAAACAGGCAAAGAAAATACCTCAATGCATTAGGTCTTTTAGGTGTAAGTTCAAAACAATTCTCGGAAAGCTTATTAATTGCACGCTTACTGGCAACAACAAATCAATATGAAAAAGTACAGCATGTGTTGCGGCCGCTATTAACTAGTCACCCTCATAGCGAGGCAGTGACAATACCGTTAGCTGAAGCTTATATCGCCTTAAATCAAGCACATAAAGCTTGGCAGGTATTAGAACGCATAAAAGTCTCGGAGCAAACAAGCATAGCGCTTTTTGAAATCAAGCAAAGAGCTGCCCTCTTAACTAAAAATTCTTCTCAAGCATATTATGCTTCAGCACAACGTAATATCCGGCTTTCAAAGTATAAGGTGGCAAAAGTTCAGCTCAAAAAAGCGATTAATCTACCTAAAAAGGGGAAAAGCCACTATAAAATAAAACAAACGTTATCACTACTTGAAAACTTTATTAAACCATAAAGCTCTCTCTAAACTACCTTCATTAGCATATAGAAGACTATTTTGACCGCTTATCGTTCTGCAACCACCTTTCAATCAATTGTTGGGTTTGAGATACAGAAAATACGAATATTAAAACATGTTAATATTCTTATACTGCATTGATTTATAAAGTATTTTTTGCATCGTTGGTTTTATTGGGGTATGCTGAAACTTCAGGTAATTTACGGTGCTGTTATTTTAAGCAGCCCTATAAAAGTAAAAATATCTGCATATAAGTATTTTTTAATTAGGAGGTTAATATGCGAGGAAACTTTCGCATCGTGTCAACAACATTATCTGCATTGGCACTTATAGGAGCTATAGGATTATCAGCAACCGTTAGTGCTGACCCTATGGAGGATGGCAAGAAACTTGCTTTTAGTAAGAAAAAAGGTAACTGCTTAGCTTGTCACCTTATACCAGGAGGGGACCAACCCGGCAATATTGGACCACCTTTGATAGGAATGAAAGCACGCTTCCCTGATAAGGCAAAGCTACATGCACAAATTGCTGAGCCACGTACTGCCAACCCAAACAGCATAATGCCCCCTTTTAGTGCGCATGGCGTTCTTTCAGGAAAAGAAATCGATTTAGTTGTAGATTTTATCTATAGTTTATAATCATAATTTAACCAACACCAAACCAAAATTTTCAAGAAGAGGAAAATTAAATGAAACGTAGAAGTTTTCTAAAAAACACTATCATCGCTAGCGCCACAGGCGTAGCTGTAAGTGCGGGTATTTTAAGCCCATCAATGGCGCTTGCAGCAAAGCACGGTGACGATCCTTTTAAATCTAAATCAGTTGATGAAGTTTTAAAAATGATTGGTGCAACAGCTGCTGAGGCATCCGATAAAATTAAAATCAAAGCGCCTGAAATAGCAGAAAATGGGGCTGTAGTTCCCGTAACAATCACATCTAAGATTGAAGGTACCACTGAAATTTACTCAATTTCATCTAACAACCCAACGCCACTATCCGCTAAATACACGTTTGGCGAAGGTGCTGAAGCATCGATAAAATCTCGTTTTAAAATGGGTAAATCAGGTGATGTTGTCGCTATTGTAAAAGCAGGCGACAAATTCTACACTGCGAAAGCAGCTGTTAAAGTAACTAAAGGCGGCTGCGGAGGCTAATATCATGGCAAAATCAACAATTAAATTACGTACTAAAGTTAAAGGCGACAAAGTTCAAGTTAAAGCTTTGATCACTCATCCAATGCATACAGGTCTTGTTAAAAACAAGAAAACAGGTGAAAAAATACCTGCGCAATACATTACCGAAGTACTTGTAGAAGCTAATGGAAAACCCGTTTTAACGGCTAACTGGACTGGCTCTGTTTCAAAAAACCCGTTCTTATCTTTTAATTACGCAGGTAAAGAAGGCGATGCGATTAAGCTTAGCTGGAAAGATAATACAGGGAAAAGTGATTCAATAGAAAAGACCGTGGGCAAAAAATAAGCTCACAGTATAGTATTACTTTGAAACATAGTCTTGTGTTGCCATTCATGATTTTAGTCATGTAATGGTGCACAATTAGGAGGAATAAATGAAGAAATTAATTGGAGTAGTTGCGCTACTATCATTAGCTCTATCTCCTTTGTTAACTGCACAGGCAGCAACGCCAGCAGAAGACAGAGAAGCTTTTAGAGAGTATTTTAAGAAGAATATGCCTAGTGATGATCTTGCTGATTACAAAAATGGTGTTTACGCTTTTAACAAAGATGCGCGCGAGCAATGGGAAGAAATTGAAGAGTTTCCCCCTTATGAGATTCAATTGGATGAAGGTGAAGAGCTTTGGAACAAGAAATTTGCCAACGGTAAATCATTCGAAAATTGTCTAGGTAAGCTTGATACCATTCGTGCTAAATACCCGCACTTTGATGAGAAGAACGACACTATCGTTACATTGGAAGGTAGCATCAACAAATGCCTAACTGATAATGATGAAAAGCCACTTAAGTGGAAAAAAGGCAAAATGGCCTCATTATCTGGTTACATTGCGCGCGCTGCTGACGGTCAGAAAATTAAAGTTGAAGTAAAAGGTGATAAAGCTCTTGCTTGGTACAATAAAGGCAAGAACTTCTTTTACGCTAAGCGTGGTCAACTCAATCTATCTTGTGCAGATTGCCATATGTACAATGCTAGCAAATGGATTCGTGGTGACAACCTTGGCCCAGCACTAGGTCAAGCTACTCATTTCCCAGTATTCCGCTCAAAATGGGGCGAGCTAGGTACGTTACACCGTCGTTATGGTGGTTGTAATAAACAAGTAAGAGCTAAGCCATTCAAAGCACAAAGTGACGAGTACAAAGCGTTAGAGTACTTCCAAGCTGTAATGTCTGATGGTATGGATATTAACGGTCCAGGCGCTCGAAAATAACAACCTGTATTAACATTGTTAAAAGCCCGATTTATCGGGCTTTTTTGTGGCTGTTTTTTACGTTTACTTGCCTTACTGAAGGATTATTCGTACTCTAGACACAACTTATTACTAAACTGGTGGAACAATGGACTTAGCACAAGCACGCTTTAATATGATCGAACAACAAATTCGTCCGTGGTCAGTACTGGATAAAACTGTACTACAAACAATGGGAGATATTCCCCGTGATATATTTGTTCCTGAGTCATTAGTTTCAATGGCATATGCAGACATTGAAATACCATTGGGTCATGATGAGACCATGATGTTTCCTCGGGTTGAAGGACGCATGTTGCAAGAGCTTGAGATAGACATTGATGACGAATGTTTAGAGGTTGGTACGGGCAGCGGCTTTGTTACGGCCTGCATGGCCACTATGGCGAGCCATGTTGATAGTATCGACATTCATGATGATTTTTTAGAAAGCGCAGCACGCAATTTAGAAAAAGTTAACATCTCAAATATCCAGCTAAGTAAGCAGGATGCACTTTTCATAGAAAATACCAATAAGCAGTATGATGCCATCGCAGTAACCTGCTCTTTACCAGAGTATGTGCCACTCTTTGAGCAATTACTAAAACCCAATGGGCGGCTATTTATTATCGTAGGTAGCGATGAGACGATGCATGCTCTAAAGGTTGTTCGAAAAGATAACGCCTTTATTCGCCAAAGTCTATTTGAGACCAAACTAAAAAAAATGGTGGGCGCAAAAGAAATCGCAAAATTTTCATTTTAGTTTAAGCTTACTCTGCTTTAATGTTTAATTATCGTATAATAAATCATCTATATTTCTAAAATTAATTTTGGATTACATAATGTTACAAACACAAATACGTCGTTCTATTGGTAGTTTTCTTAGCCTCTCCATTGCAACAAGCGCTCTACTGTTGCCTTTAAGCGTAAACGCTGAAAGTTTATTTCAAGTTTACCAGCAAGCAAAACAAAGTGATGCACAGTTGAAAGCGAGCGAAGCAGGCTATTTAGCCACGCTAGAAAAGAAAGCCCAGGTATTATCAGCATCCAAGCCTCGTGTTGATTTAGGTGCAAGCGCTACTTATAATCTCCAGCAAATCGAAAGAACTGGCAGAGGGGATGGAGGAGGTGCATTTCTAAATTTTGGTTATGACTTAACGCTAACTAAACCTTTAATTCATCGTGAATTAAAGGCGCAAGAAAACCAAGTTGACGCCGTTATACTGCAAGCTAAAGCAGGTCTCGAAGCAGAGCGTCAGAATTTAATTATTCGTGTTGCAGAAGCCTACTTCCAATTTTTAAAAGCAAAAGATTCCTACGCATTTGCCAATACAGAGAAGGGCGCAGTAAGTCGCCAGCTAAACCAAGTAAAAGCATATTTTGATGCCGGCCGATCAGCAATTACCGATGTTAAAGAAGCACAAGCTCGCTATTTCCAATCAAATGCCCAAGTAGTTATCGCTAAGGAGCAGATTGATTTAGCCCGTGAAAACTTACGAGCGATCACCAGTAAATACTATAAAAGCTTAAGTGGTGCAGCTCAAAATACCCCCCTGTTAATTCCGAAACCTAATAATATCGATCAATGGGCTAAGTCAGCTGTTGCAAATAGCAAGCAAGTACTCGCGGCAAAACATGCCGTGTCGGTAGCTCAAACAAGCATAGATATTGAACGCTCTGCAAAGTCGCCCACCTTGGATTTATTTGCCAAGCATGGCGGAAATTCGACTCATGGTGAAACCCAGTTTGACCGTGATAAGTTTGATGCATCCGTTGGAGTTCAGTTTAAAATGCCGCTTTATCGTGGTGGAAACATTTCATCTAAAATACGTGAAGCCCGGCACAAATTACATCAAGCGCAACAACAGCTCGAAGTACAAAAACGTGCAGTAACACAGAAATCACGTGCAGCTTATACGACCATAATTTCTGGATTGTCTCAGATTAAAGCATTTAAACAAGTACTTAATTCAAACAAAGTAGCGGCGAGTGCAACGCAGGCAGGGTTTGAAGCAGGTACGCGTACAGCCGTTGATGTGCTGTTATCTTTGCGTGAAAGCTTTAGAGCACAACGTGATTATTCTAGCGCTCGTTATGACTTTTTATTAAATACGCTTAAACTTAAACAGGCGACTGGCACATTATCCGAAGCTGACTTGCAGTCTTTGAGTAAGCTGTTAAATAAAAGAGTGGTTGATAAAAAAGCGAAGCCTGCGGTAAAGCATAAGAAAAAATAAATTAGTCCCTATTAAGGCAAGCTCAATAAGGAAGGAAAAGAATAGCTATCAACTTCTAATGAGCGCGTCATGATATTTTGAACTTTCCGTGCTTGTTTGATTAATTGTTGTTGCCCAGAAAGTATACTGGCTTTAAGTAATAATGCTTCAGACGAAACTAAAGAGCTATCAGCGATATGCACTTGTATCGCCCTATTGGGCAATAAGTTATCTGGGTTTTCTACCCAACTCTTCTTCAGGTAAAAAGTATCCCACCCAGCCTTTGCTATTACCTGTCCGATGTTGACAGCACTGCTATTTTTCGTGGCAGTGCCCCACTCTATCAAGCCAAGTGAAACAGCGGCATAGTCATATAAGGTTCCTGGCTTTGAATTCGCAGCAGATCGGCGTAGTGTTTTACCATCCCATAAACTAATTAGAAATTGGGAAAGATGAGTGCCCGTTGTTTTAAGCGCAGAATCATATTGAATACCTTTTGCAAATGCTGACAACACTAAACCATTCATACCTGCGAGTAATTTTGTATCTCGTGGTAGCTTGCGTGTTTCTTCTCTATGCGCTTTAAGCTTTGTCTTAACTAAAGCTAATTGCTTCTGCGTAGTTTCGTGGCTACTCCCTAGTTCTTTAGCTAACTCATTTAACGTCATTGCTTGGCGAGGCAAATTACCTGCGGGTAATTCATTCGAGCGGTTTAAATTCCAATATTGATTAGCTACCTTTAACTCCTCTTTATTCAATATCTTCTTTAGTTCTGATTGTGTCCAAAGGTAAAAGCCGCCCTCCTCATTTTTGTCATCTACTGCCGATAAGCTGGCGATAAAAGCATTGCTTCCACCACGTAATGAATCTGTTAAAAAATGCAAGGTTTCTAAAGCAATTATTTTGTAATTCTCATTTTTGTATTGCTCAAAAGCATTAAAGTACAAAATTGGCATCATCGCATTGGTGTAAATCATTTTTTCAAAATGAGGTGTCTCCCAATCTGGATCTGTGGTGTAGCGGTAAAAGCCACCACCCAGCTCATCGTGCAGACCTTTACTGGCCATTTGTTTAAGGGTGAGCTGGATGAAATCATCCGCCTCTCTATCCTTGTTATATTTAGCGTTTAGGTTTAATAGTGCTAATAGTTGCGGTATTTGAGGAAACTTACGCTGCTCACCAAAGCCACCTTGCATTTTATCTGCATATTGCATCGCTGTAGGAACAAAGCCTTGCTGGAGCTGTTGTAGCGTCTTCCCTGTTGTATTACGCTCTTGTTTTTGTACCATTGAGGTAAGCGTTTTACTCATATCTAAGGCCTGCGCTGTGAGCGAAGCTTGCTCTGTTCGCCACTTATGATCGAGCTGATCGAGCACACTAGAAAATTGTTTTCGTGGCATATAGGTAGCGCCAACTAGAGGATAACCCTCAGGCGTGACAAAAACATTTAACGGCCAGCCAGCAGTACCATTGGTGATTTGTACAAACTCAATCAGTTGTTTATCAAGAACAGGGTTTAACTCACGATCTACCTTTACTGAAATATAATTTTTGTTTAATTTTTTTGCGATATTTTTATTTGAATAACTTTCACGCTGCATCACATGACACCAGTGACAAGAAAAATAGCCAATGGAAATAAACAATAATTTATTTTCTTTACGCGCTTTTTCAATGGCAGGCTTGCCCCACTCCATCCAATTGACGGGATCATTGCCATGTAAGCCAAGGTAGGGAGAAGAATGATTTTTTAAATCATTAGCAATGATAGGCGTTTGTATAACGAATATAAAGAGTAAAAAAGTAAATGCTTTTCTCATGACGGTTCTTCAGTAAAAAAGGATAGATAACTTTCATTATACGCAGTTAAAGGCGGATTGGTTTCAATGCTGATATAATCAAGCTTAATATTAAAACAATTAATTCAGGAAAGCTTTTAATGTCAGGAAATAGTTACGGGAAATTATTTACAGTCACCTCATTTGGTGAAAGCCACGGCCCAGCAATTGGTTGTATTGTAGACGGTTGCCCTCCGGGTATGGAATTATCCGAAGCCGATATTCAAGGTGATTTAGACCGCCGTAAACCGGGCACCAGCCGGCATACTACGCAACGTCGTGAGCAGGATGAGGTGCAAATATTATCGGGCGTCTTTGAGGGTAAAACCACCGGTACACCAATTGCGATGATTATTCATAATACCGATCAACGCTCCAAAGATTACGGCGATATTATGAATAGCTTTCGCCCAGGTCATGCAGATTATACTTATTATAAAAAATATGGCTTACGTGATTACCGTGGTGGAGGACGCTCATCGGCACGCGAAACAGCAATGCGTGTAGCTGCGGGTGGTGTCGCTAAAAAATATTTAAAAGAGCGTTATGGTATTGAGGTTAAAGGTTATTTATCACAACTTGGCCCTATAAAAATAGAAACCGTTGATTGGCATGTAATTAACACGAATCCTTTCTTTTCGCCCGATGAAAGTAAAGTTACCGAAATGGAAGCGTATATGGATGCCTTGCGCAAAGAGGGCGAATCCATCGGTGCGAAAATCACCACAGTAGCAACAGGTGTTCCCCCTGGATTAGGCGAGCCTATTTTTGATCGTTTAGATGCTGAAATTGCTCACTCTATGATGAGTATTAATGCTGCAAAAGGTGTAGAAATTGGCGCAGGATTTGATTCAATCACTCAAAAAGGCACAGTACACCGCGATGAAATTACCCTTGATGGTTTTATCGGAAATAACGCAGGCGGTGTATTAGGCGGAATTTCATCGGGGCAAGATATTGTGGTGCACACCGCCTTTAAGCCAACGTCTAGCTTACGCCTACCAGGGCGGAGCGTAAATCTTCAAGGTGAAGAGGTTGAGGTGATTACGAAAGGTAGACATGACCCGTGCGTGGGGATTCGCGCGACCCCAATTTGTGAAGCCCAGTTAGCAATTACCTTAGTGGATCAAATGTTGAGGCACCGTGCTCAAAATATGGACGTGAAGACTGACTTGAAAGATATATAATGTTTGCCTGAATTTATGAAAATATAGCATGTTTAAAAAAGCTAATAGCTTATTGTTTGTTGCGTCGATGTTTTTCTTTCTTGCATCGTTGTCTGCCTGTGGCGGAAGCGACACCAGTTCAGATATAAAAAAAGTTAAAAACCTCACCTTATTTGTGCACGGTTTTGATAAAGACGGTTATAAAACCTCAGGTACTTTTGGTAATAATCACCCTGACGAGGCATTAGAAAAATTTCAAGCACTTGGTGAACACTATCCCGTCACAGAAGATACCATTGTCATCAATATCACCAAATCTACCACCTACTATGGTGATACCCCGCCTAACTATTATTCAAAGCAAGATATTCAAGATTTGTCCACCATCACTGCGCAGTGGGATGGTGGTATACCTCGGTATGCATTGATTATTGCAAAATATGCCAAGCACTTAATGAAACAAGAAAAGGTTAACCGCATCAATATTGTCAGTGGCAGTATGGGTTCTTTAGTAACTCGCTGGATGATTGAAAAGGATGTAGAAGGCTTAGCAAGTAATAAAAAAAAGCCAAGTGGTACAGCCTTGAAGGTGTGATTACGGGCAACTACGCGGCTGATCGAAAAAAGTATATTCAAAAAATTTACGGTGGTAATGCACTAGATAGTATTGATATTACCCATATGACTTCTGACTGGATTGAAGAAAACTTTCAAAACCCAGTAAGTGATGCAAGCAGTCCATACTACATAAATATTTTACTGGGTCAGCAAGCTTCAACAGACGACGAGTTAAGTGACGGAGCATTAACGAAGCTACTTTTTTTAAATGGTCAGTTCTCTGCCAATGATGGTACACAGCGAGTTAAAGACTGTCGCTTTGATGAGACTTTGACAGAAGCACGTTTAAATGATCAGCCACCCACTTTTACGTTAATACACAAAAATCATTTGAGCTTAAAGGATCATAAAGGTGTCTGGGCGAATGTCATGATTTTTTTAAACGCAAAAAAACGGGTCAAAATTACTTTAGTGAATGCTAAAGTTGAAGATATTAAAGAGGAATATCATTGGTATAGTAACAATGAAAGAGCAGAGATTGTGTTTGCCAGTAAAGTGCATTCTTCTAAGGTTGATGAACAGTGGGGAATTGAGGAAGCGATTGCAGAAAATACGCGGAGTGGTGCAACTTTGTCCGTGCATCATTATGATGAAGATGGAGATGAAAGGGAGTTGAATCAGTTCATTTTAGATCAGTTTGTGCCAGCTAATGAAACAGAACTCAGAATTGATTTTAAAGTCGAAGAAATTGACTATGCTGCAAAATACGGGGTATATGAGCGACTTAATCATCACTATGACTTAGTGGATAAAACACAAGTGATGGTGCCTGTAAAAAACGGCATTTATGCTTTTAGTGGTGATAATTGGAGTTTTCACTTAAAGGTGGAGGTCATAAATTATCCTGAGCGTTAATTGTTTGAACATTTCTAACGGTTTATAGACTAAGCCTTGTAAACATTGGTTCTGGAGAATCTATGCCTAATTTCACTTTAAAAACAGCAGCGCTAAAATCATTCCTTTTAATCTTGATGATACCGCTTTTATCAACCTGCTCTTCTTATAAAATTGCCTACGATTATACCCCGCCTAAAACCAAGCAGGGCTTAGTGTGTATTCAACAAAGCCAGTCACAATTAAACCGGTGTAATAACAGCTGTTTTTACCAGTATCAAAGTTGCTTAAAAACCTCGCAAAATCAAGCCCAGAAAAAGTTACCTAATCTGTTAAAAGAATACCCTTTACAGCTTGAGTCGTGGCTCAATGAAAGGGAACAATACCGTCGAGATTTAGACTTTTATGAATTAAGAATGGATTTGGCAGAAGCACGACGTGAAACTTATCTTGGTCATTGTATGAAACAAGGCACGAAGAAAAGTAAATGTACGAGCCGACATGCTTATATTAGTTTAATGCCTTCAGTGAGCCGACCTTATTTTAATAAGGGCCGACCTATTAAGCCGACTTTATTAAGTGTTACTAACCGTACACGTGCGCAAAACTGCTCTCAGCAATGTGGCTGTCAAGCAAGTTTTAGACAGTCTTATGCAAGTTGTGGCGGAGGAGTAAAATCAAAAAAAGTGTGTATTAAAAATTGCAACTAGACCATAAAATAATTAGTCATAAACTGCACCACTTCATCACGCCAAATAAATGCAACAAAACCGGCTAAAGCTAACCAAGGTCCGAAAGGTATAGCTTGGCTATCCTTTTTGCGTTGGATTAGCATCCACAAAATTCCGAAAAATGCGCCTAAGAAGGATGCTACAAAAACAGTGAAAGGTAAAATCTGCCAGCCACCCCATGCACCTATTGCAGCGAGTATTTTAAAATCTCCATAACCCATACCTTCCTTGCCAGTAATCAGCTTAAAGACATGAAAAAGTGACCACAATGAGAGGTAGCCAAACATCGCACCAAGTACGCTACTTTGTAAATCTACAAAGGCAGAAAAGTAGTTTACGGCAATACCAATCCACATTAAGGGAAGCGTGAGGTTATCAGGTAGCAACATGGTTTTTGCATCAATGAGCGATAACAAAATAAGTACCCAAGTAAATAATAATGCCGCGAGAACAGGCCAACCAAAACCGATTTTCCACGCAACAAAAACTGACAATAATGCAGTGAAAATTTCAATTAAAGGGTATTGGATAGAAATTCTTGTTTTACAGGATGAACATTTCCCGCCTAAAAACAAATAACTGAGTACAGGAATATTCTCTAAGGCTGTAATCATATGACCACAATGAGGACATTGAGAACGAGGCACAAATAGATTAAACGGCTGTGAGGATTGTGAACTCTCAGACGAATCTTCACCGCCTAATAACTCCTGACATTCACTACGCCATTCATTTTGTAACATGATCGGTATACGATAAATTGCTGCGTTAAGAAAGCTCCCAACGAGTAGCGAAAATAAACCAACCACCACCAAAAAGAAGGTATTGTTAGTTTCTAGTAATGCAATAACTTCCATATTCCCAAAATCCTTTTTATTAGGAAGACTAACCATAATGGTTAGTTCTTCTTTTTATGCTTGTTTTTAATTAGCCTACTGCCGCGCCCATTTTAAAGATAGGTAGGTACATCGCAATAACTAATCCACCCACTAAGACGGCCAATATTGCCATAATTAACGGCTCAATTTGCTTGGCTAATGAGTCAACTAAGTCATCGACTTGCTCTTCAAAGTAATCGGCAACTTTATCCAACATTTCTTCAAGGCGACCTGACTCTTCACCGATTTTGGTCATTTGAATAACCATATTAGGGAATTGCTGGGTGGTCGACATTGCAACGTTTAGCTGAACACCTTTTGAAGCATCTTCTTTAATTTGCAAGGTAGCTTTTTCATAAACCACATTACCCGTAGCACCGGCAACCGCATCCATTGCTTCTACCAGAGGAACACCCGCAGCAAACATAGTAGAGAGTGTTCTTGAAAAACGCGCTATGGCTGATTTATTGATAATTTGTCCCATAATTGGAAGCTTTAGTGCCACTTTATCCAAAAAGTGACGGAATTTTTCAGAGCGCTTTTTACCTTGAGTGTAAGCAATACGGAGTCCAACCGCAACGCTGGTCGGGTAAAGCCAATAAGCTTGCAACCACTCTGACAAACCAATTACCCACAATGTAAAAGCAGGCAAGTCTGCACCAAAACCCTCAAAAATATCTTTAAAGGTAGGAATTACCCAAACAAGCATGATAACAGTAACAATAAGCGCCATGGCTAAAACACTGATGGGATACATCATTGCTTTCTTCACTTTGGCCTTCATTGTCTCAGTTTTTTCTTTATAGGTTGCAACCTTATCAATCATATCTTCAAGCGTTCCCGCCTGCTCTCCAGCACGAATAAGGTTAACAAACAAATTATCAAAGTGATCAGGGTGTTTAGCTAACGCGCCTGCTAGATCAGAACCACTCTCGATATCTACAGTAAGCTGCTTGATGAGTTTTTGCATTGCGGGCTTTTCATGACCAGAAGCGATAATTTCTAATGACTGCACCATCGGTACACCAGCGCGCATCATGGTGGTTAACTGGCGAGCAAACTGTGAAATATCAACAGTCTTAACGGCACCACCCGTCATTCGATTACTTTTCTTTTTGATCATCTTGGGGCTAATACCCTGTCTTCTTAACTCTGCTCTCAAAAAGTTTTCATTAATCGCAGAGTTTTCTCCGCGTATTTTAACACCCGATTTATTGATGCCAGCCCACTCAAAAAGTTGGAGTTCTTTGGGCTTAGAATTTGTTTTTTTTGCAACTGCGGTCGTGGCCATTATTGTTTACCTAAAGTTTTAATTTTATTATTAATCTTTCGTTACACGTTCAAGTTCGGCGAGCGAAGTAACGCCTTCACGTACTTTCTCAAGTGCAGATGTTCTTAAGTCGTTAATGTCTTCTTTGCCAGCCTGTATGGCAAGCTGTAAAGAGTTTTCGCCTTCCATAATCATCGTTTGCATTTGGGTCGATATTGGCATCACTTGGTAAATACCAACGCGCCCCTTGTAACCATTAGAGCAACTTCCGCAGCCAACCGGCTCGTATATTTTAAGGGATCTTAACTCATCCTCAGCAAACCCTAGCTGAACAAGTGCTTTATCTGGAATAGTTGTTGCTAAGACTTTGCATGACTTACACAAACGCCTAGCCAATCGCTGTGCCACAATTAAATGTACCGCCGAAGCTATACTAAAGGCTGGCACACCCATGTTAATGAGACGTGTTAAGGTTTCTGGCGCACTATTTGTGTGCAACGTTGATAACACTAAGTGACCTGTTTGTGCTGCTTTAATTGAAATCTCAGCAGTTTCTAGGTCACGAATCTCACCTACCATGATGATATCTGGATCTTGTCGTAAGAAAGCTCTTAACGCACTGGCAAAAGTTAATCCCACTTTTGCATCTACGTTAACTTGGTTAATACCCGGCACTTGTATTTCTGCTGGATCTTCTGCTGTGGCAATGTTTTTTTCAGAAGTATTTAATATATTTAAGCCTGCGTAAAGCGTTACTGTTTTACCCGAACCTGTTGGCCCTGTTACTAATATCATGCCATCTGGCTTTGACAATGCCTCCATTAAGTCTTTTTTCTGGCGCTTATCAAAGCCAAGGTTATCAACACCTAAAGCGGCAGTATCCGAATCTAGGATACGCATGACGATTTTTTCGCCGTAGAGTGTCGGTAAAGTATTGACACGGAAGTCGATATGTCTTTCACCATATTTAAAGTGAATACGTCCATCTTGTGGTACACGTCGTTCAGAACTATTTAAACGCGCCATAACCTTTAAACGCGATGTCATTTTCCTTGCGATAGATTTAGGAGGCATACTAACTACCTGCAAGATGCCGTCGATACGGTAACGAACCCGCAGAATTTTCTCGTAAGGCTCTATATGTATATCTGATACCTTCTTGTTAATCGCATGAGTCAATAGCTCATTTACAAAAGTCGTAACGTCTACGCCTGAGTCGTCTTCACTTTCATCTTCTTCATTTTCTAAGTCTTGTGTTTCTAGCACTAAATCTTGCGCTGCGGCATCAGATGAAATTGACATACCCGTGTTAACCGAAGATTCACTGTAGTCAGGGTTAAGTATTTTTTGAAACTTGCCGTATTCTACAATGACAGGCTCAGGTACTAGCTCTGTTGCAAACCGGACATCGCTGAGTTTAGACAAGAAAAAAGGATCAGCAACTGCCACTGTCAAAGCTTTGCCCATTCTAAATAGTGGCACAATCTGTAGCTTACGTAACATCTCTGTATTAAGAAGTGTGCTTACATCGAGTGGAATTTCGATAACATCAAGATCAACAAAACTTAAACCATATTCATTACTGTTGTATCTTGCTAATATACTTGGATCAACGAGCTTCTTTTGAGCTAAGTGTGTCGTTATCGATATTTTTCGTGACTTAGAATCAGTTTGAGCTTGCTCTGCTGTTTCTAAAGTCAATATCTCACCAGCAACTAATTGAGTCAGCAAGCTTGAGAGTACGATTTTTTTAGTCTTTTCCATTGAATGATATCTTTTTAGTTATTTTTATTTTTAGATGTTCCTACCTATTCTACGAGGACTTTGGTAAAAGTAAAAGAATCACTAGATAATCGGTATAACTATTATTAATTTAGCATTGATAGAAACCTCTACTGTCATGCAATATCACCATTAGAAATCAATACAGGAATAATGAATGAAAACATATATGTGCGCGGTATGCGCTTGGGTTTACGATGAAACAAAAGGCTCCCCTGAAGATAGTATTGAACCCGGTACAAAGTGGGAAGATGTACCAGAAGACTGGGTTTGCCCTGATTGTGGCGTAGGTAAGTCAGATTTTGAAATGGTTGAGATCTAGGCTTTCTTAAGGAATTCCTGATTAAGTCCTAGGATCATGAGAAAATAGCATAATCCAAAGAAAGGGGTTATTCAATGAAACAACAAAGCTTTGCCAGCCTAGCCTATGATAAAAAGAAAATCACCACGAAG
>Ga0256839_1000459_pt1 | contig 52863 bp, 48 predicted proteins | sample 354166metaG_FD_185968 | JGI IMG/M metagenome (GOLD analysis project Ga0256839, IMG submission 185968) | Hydrothermal vent microbial communities from Mid Atlantic Ridge, Atlantic Ocean - 354-166 | ecosystem: Environmental > Aquatic > Marine > Hydrothermal vents | place: Atlantic Ocean: Mid... | reverse complement strand
TGATAAAAAACACCCTATTCAATTGCCAAGGAGCCGGAAGGGTATCTAAACCCTTCTTATTGTCCAGTAATAACTTAAAGTTCTTAATTTTAAAATCGGTATGATCTGTGTCAGGGTTCTAAATTTTTTTAGAAAAATCAAAAACTTACAAATTCATAAAAACTGGAGATAGTATTTTGTCAGATAAGATTTATTTTTCCCGTTTATATGATACTGTAATGAGATACATCGTAGCGTATGATATTTCTAAATCTGCAGTTCGTGTTAGGGTTTCAAAAATATTGACTAAATACGGTTACAGAATTCAGCTCAGTGTTTTTTACTTGCCGAATGTAACAGAAGGGGAGCTTGAACTTATATATAAGGAAATAAAAGCCTTGATAAATCCAAGAACTGATAAAGTCTTCTTTTACCCTGTAGAGGAAATAGAAGTTTTCAAAGGTTTCCCTATAGAACCTTGGGAGGTTGAAATCGTATGATAGATAGAAGATTTCTTTTAATATCCGATTTTGCGGAGCTAAAGAAGGAAGGGGAAAGGTTAAAGGTTATCAAAGGTTCACATGTTTCCACTATCCCGATACGCTACATTGAAGCCATTGTTGTTATGGGTAGAATTTCCTTCACAGGGGAAGCTATAAATCTTGCACTAAGGAGTAATGTTCCTGTATTTTTCATGTCTAAATTTGGTAAACCTAAGGGATTGCTTATCCCTCAACTATTAACCAGCAAATACAATGCAAGACTTAAACAGTATGAGATTTTCAAAAAAAATAGACCAGCTGTCGCTGGTAGGATAATCTTGGAAAAGATATCAAATATAGAAAAAAACTTCAATATAGAGTTGAATTCATTAAAGTCTCAAATCAAAAAGGCGGAAACATTGGAAAGTATTATGGGAGTAGAAGGTATAGCTTCACGCGCTATGTTTGAAAAGTTTAAAGAAAATATAAAAGGAAGCAGAATAGAGTTCAACGGTAGAAACTATTATCCTCCCGCGGATCGCACAAACGCTCTACTGAGTTTAGCTTACACCTTTACGTATTTTTTAGCTTTGCCTTTGATAATATTCATGGGATACGATCCTTATATATCTTTCCTTCACTCAAAAAGAGGCAAGCATTTATCTTTTTGCTCAGACATTGTAGAACCTGTTAGACCTTTGGTAACTAAGAAACTTGAAACTCCAATAATTACAGAAGTTTTTTCAAAAAAAGATTTTATAAAAGAGAACAACGGTTTTTATTTAAAAAAAGAAAGTTTACCTAAGTTTCTCAACTGGTTTGAAAGCATAAAAGAAGACGTTATTATCTCACTCAAGAGTTCCATACTATTGGTGGAGGAGATTATAAGATGAAAAGATATGTAGTTTGTTATGACATTTCTATTGACTCTATCAGAAATAGAACATTAAAAGAATTAAAAAACAAAGGATTCCATGCCCAAAGAAGCTTTTTTGAACTCAAAGCCGGAAATGCTCAAGAAATAGAGAAGTCCTTAGAATTCGTATTCAGTCCTGCAAATAGGTTTGCCATTATAAGACTTAACCGTAGGGGAAAAATAAAAAGAATAGGCAGTTTATTAGAGGGTATGGAATGGGTGCTTTGAAGTATTTGATAGTAACAAGAAAAAATCCGATAATAAACTTGCAGGATTTAAACACCTTAAAGGGGATTCTTTCCTTTCATAAGTTAAAATGTCTTGAAGATTTAGAAATCCCATGTTTTATTGTAAGTAAAAATAACGTAGAATTCCTTAATATACCAGTAAATAACAAATTATCCTGTTCTTCTTTTTATATAAATGAAGTTTTAAGCTTAACCTTACATGCAATTAATTCTAAAACCGATTTTAAGGTTAAGAAAATTACCGAACTACTTGCTTTAAAAGATATAAACAGTCTTCTTTTTAATACTTTCTGTGCTTTTTTAATCCTTCACAACTTTGCAAAAATAAAACATATTAACTTACAAAGTCCTGTTAATGTTAAAGGAATAAATCTAACACCATGGGAGATTTTGTTTTTACCCTGTAGCTGTTACGCAGTCTTAAAAGAAACCGAGAAGGCTATAAATTACAATTTGGAAGTTTGTCGTGAACCTGTTGAAGCAGCAAACACTGTGTTAAGCTATTTATTAAGCTGTGATTTTTTTAACTTCTTACTGAAAAAATCGCTCAATCTTATAGAATTACTTATCCCTGATGAGTTTAACCTTACCGAATCCCATTGTGGTCTTTATTCCCACACCGGCGAATTCCGCAAATCTGGAAAGAGCTTGAAACCACTTAAGAACTTTCCCCTTATCGGAGTCTACTGAAAATGTAACGCGTCCTGTAAACCCTACCACCCACCCAAGATCGGAAAGCTCAATCTTAGAGGTTTTAATTCCTACTCCTACCACTTTTATTTTTTCTACTTCTTCTTTCAAATCTGTATCTATCTTATAGTCGGAGAATATTTGCCATTTTCTTATAAGCCCTTTAAATATCAACTTCGGATCTGGTAAAGGGTAGTTGTATTTACCTTTTCTAAAAGAAGTAGGTGTCAAAAACTCAAAACATATTCTATCTTCCTCAGGCGCTTCTTCAAAAAGATGTCTGTAAGATTTTATAAATTCTTCCCTAATATAAGGTTTTCTTATCTTCTGGAGCTTTACTCCGCCTAAGCTAAACTCTGATTCTTTACTTAACATAAAATTTGATAAAAACTTAGGAAACAGACCTTCTTCAAGGAAAGATATTTCAAGGTATACTTTTTGAACAGCTTCAGTTTTACTTAGCTTATTACTAAGTAAAAAATCCCTTTTACCAGTTTCCGAACGGGTTGAAAAACCAAGGGAAAAAGGTTTAATGTTTCTATAACTGTGAATTTGAGAAGCCAAAGCTTCTCCGCTAATAGAGAAAAATAAACCGTGTAGCCTATCTGGATAAAGCTCTTCAGCACAAAGCCTGCTTTGCAAATTAAAAGACACAATCAATTTCGCAGGCATGTTAACTATGATACCTACCAAACATTACATTTTGGAATTTTATATTTATATTGCAAAAAATCTGTATTTTTCCATATTATAATGAAGAGGATTGAGGGTGAAGTATAAATCCTTTCTCAACATTCTGCCTGTTCCTACTTTATTACTTGACAAAAGAACTAAGGATATAGTTTTTGCCAATCCAGCTTTTTACAAAGTTACAAATCTACCGCCTGTTGAAGGACAGAAGTTTAGTGATCTTTTTCCTCAACTGAAAAGTTTAGAAGATGCATATTTAGAAGAAGTAATTGTTGGAGAAAAGAAAACCTCTGTTGACATTAAGTTTTCATCAGTAGATAAGAACTATATACTGGTTGTAGTTATATTTCCTTCCCCAGAGTTTACTGCCAATAAATTCCAAACTCTTTACAAAACTCTCAGTAAAATAAACAAGCTTACTACAGAAGCAACTAACGTTGTGGAACTCTTAGAAGGAAGTGTAAAATCCCTTTATGAAAGCGGTTTATTTGAATATATAGCTGTATTTCCTAAGGAAGGAAAGAAACCGTATGCGGAGGAGGGAAAACCAGGTGGAGACAGAAAAATATGTTTGAACGTGGGAGACAATCTCTATTCTCCTTACATACTTATTTCTAAAAGAGGAGATTTTTCAAGGGAAGAGTTAAACTTGCTTTACGAAGCGGTTCACGATATAGCCTTCGGCTTGAGAAGATTGCGCACAGAAGCGGAAAAAATAGAAGCTCTTTACACCGATCCTCTTACAGGGCTTCCTAACAGAAATAACTTTGTTCGGTATATGGATAGAACATTACAGCTTGTGAATTCAACAAAAAAGACGGCTGCTCTTTTACTCTTAGATATAGACAACTTTGGGGATATAAATCAAGCTCTTGGACATTCCGCAGCGGACAATATTCTAATACACGTAGCTCATACGATTCGGTCTTTGACAAGGAAAACCGATATGGTAGCAAGAATAGGATCCGATGAGTTTGCAATCCTTATAGTTTCTGAACAACCGAAAGAAGCGGTTTTAGAACTGTCTAAGAGAATAAGAAAAGCTTTTTCAAAACCTATAAAGATAAATTCCTACAGCCTTTACATTTCCTTCTCCGGAGGGGTATCTCTTTATCCCTCAGACACAACAGACTTGGACACGCTCTTTGCAAATGCAACCGCTTCTTTACAAAAGGCGAAATACATAGGTGGAAACACGGTTGTTTTTTACTCGGAAGATATAACAAGAGCTTCTGAAACAAGTTTGCGTTTCCGTTCGGATCTTAGAAGAGCGCTGGAAAACAGAGAATTCACTCTTTTCTACCAACCAAAAGTAGATTTGAAAAGTCGTAAAGTAATAGGTGCTGAAGCCCTTTTAAGATGGATAAGGAATGGAAAGGTAATTCCTCCTGCGGATTTCCTTCCTTTTGTAGAAAAAAGTGAACTTATTCATGAACTCGGCTTGTGGATTTTGAAGGAAGCTTGTTCCCAAATAAACAAATTCCGCCAAAGCGGGATTGACTTACCCATTGCTGTAAACATTTCACCCGTTCAGCTTAAAATCTCGTCTTTTTCCGGAGGATTTCCCTTTATAACCGCAGGTTGTAGAGAGAATTTAAGTAAATTAGAAGTAGAAATTACAGAATCGGCAATTATGGAAGATCCTTCCAGAGCGGTTGACTTTATAAATACGTTGACTTCTTACGGGATTAAAACTTACATAGATGATTTCGGAACTGGCTATTCTTCTCTTTCTTATTTGAAAAAGTTACCCGTATACGCGATAAAAATAGACAGAGAATTTGTAAGGGATCTACCTATTGATAAAGACAGTCTTGAAATAGTTAAAGCAACAATAGCACTCGCCAAAGCCTTTGGTTTAAAAACCGTAGCGGAAGGGGTGGAAAAGGAAATTCAAGCACTGTATCTGACAGAACTCGGCTGTGATTACGCTCAGGGATATCTGTTTGCACCACCCTTACCGGCGGAAGAGTTTGAAACTTTTGTAAGGAGGGGAGTATGAATGTTTACGAATTACAGAAAGAGTTACAAAGAGATGAAAAGTTTTTCAAAAACTATATGGATACTTTTGTAGATAAGTTTTCTAAAACTCTCAGTAGTTACGATGTTCGCTTGGCTACTCTTCCCGTTTTGAATACTCTTGTAAGCAGACTCTATCTGCTTATGTTTTCTTTTAATCGTGATCCCAGAAAAGAACTCAGAGAGATAACCTTTACCCTTGCAGGTTATAAGCTTGAATTTAAAAAAGTGCTTACAAATACCTGTCTTGCTATGGTAAAGGACTATATAGATTACGTAGTTCAGTATTCCAAGCCGCTACCCAGAATAAAAGTTCTGCTTGATCTTTTGGAAATGTATATATCCGCTACTGAAGATGCCTATACAGCTTATATAAGGAAAATAGAAAAACAACTTTCGGAAAAAGAAGAAGTCAGAGCAAAGGAAGAATCGGAACTTGCCTTTGGTATCGTGAAGAAAATCTGTGAAACAGGAGAGGGAAGAGTAATAGTTCATACAAAATTTAAAGGTCTTTTCATAGACACAAATTCGCAAATAGTTGACGTGGGAGATAAGGAGATATTGATAAAAACAACGCACTTAAGAGTTTATAAAGCGGGAAAGAAAGTTCATCTTAAATGTTCCGCAGCTCCCAGAGCTATAACAGCTGTAGTAGAAGAAGTGAATTTTCCTGAAAGTAAAATAAAAGTAAGAGTTATAGGATTTGAAGATTTGCCGGAGGAGCAGCGAAAATACGTGCGCGTTGTTCCTGAAGAGGATATCCCTGTTGAGCTGAAAGGATTCGGTAGAGAAATTGTGGGAGTGGTAGCAGATCTGTGTGTTAGGGGAGTAGGAGTTTACACAAATATTCCGCACAATTTCTATGTAGGCAGTAAAATCTTAGTCAGATTTACACTTCCAAAAGGCACAATAGAAACGGAAGGTATAGTTAAATACGTTTCTCCCCACGGAAGAATTTACAGAACAGGTATATACTTTGAGCCGGATTTAAAATCCGAAGAAATAATAAGCGATTACGTTATGGAACGGCAGTTTGAAATCTTAAGAGAAATTAAAGGATTTGAGCTATAAGTGGATAGGATTTATAATTATAAAGAAAAGGGCGCGTAGCTCAATTGGCAGAGCGGGCGGCTCATAACCGCCCGGTTGGGGGTTCGAGTCCTCCCGCGCCCATAAAAGGGTTTTGTATTGGCAGAAAGAAAATCTTACTGGAAGCCTTATGCTTTTGGAAAGAAAGAAAGATACGAATACACTTATAGGGAAAAATTAGGAAAGGAAGTCAGAAAAGGAAAAGTAGAATTCTTTATAGAGAAAAAAGGGGAAGAATTTGAGCTTACTGTAAAGGGAAGTTATCATAAGTGGAAAGGCTCTGCGGATTTTCGCTTTAAGTCGGTGAAAGAATTAGCAGGGTGGATAACAATGAAGATGTATTTTAAACATCATTGGCTTATCCCCTTGGGGAAAACCCTCTTTTCCCGCGGACTTGTTCAGGTGCTTTTAGCTAATAGACTTGAATGGACTCCTTCAAAAGAAGGAAAATTTCACAGGAAAGTAAAAGATTGTAAAATCGCTTCTTTTAAGGGAAAACTACTTGAAATATCAAGAGATTCGGAGGTAATATTCCGGCTTTGTGTAAACAGAAAAATTCCCTTACCTCTTCAGCTTTACAAGAAAACCTCAGAAGGAGATATCTTTGAAATTACTCTTGTGACTTATAGCGGGGGTTAATCAGTGAAGAAAGAAGAGCTTATATCTGTTCTTAAAATTCAAGAAATAGATCAAAAGTTAAAAGATCTTGAAAGACATTTAAAAAAATTGGAAAAGGAAAAGGAATCTGTGCGAGTAAGTATAGAATCCTTAAAAAAAAGAGCATCTCTTATAGAGAGTAAAAGAAACAGTATAAAAAAGGAACTCCGTGATTTAAGGGAAGCATTGGAAAGAGAAGAGGAGTTACTGCGAAAAGCTGAGGAAAAAATGAAAGTGGTAAGAAAAGAACACGAATACAGAATGTTACTGCGGGAGAAATCAAGACATGAAGATAGTGTTCTTAAGTTGCTTTACAGAATTGAAGATGTTGAGAAACTTTTATCCGATTACAACAGAGAAGCAACTGAAGAACTTAACCTTATTAAAAAAAAACTGAAAGAAATTGAATATGAAAAAGAAGAATTAAAAAAGGAAGAAGAATCTATAAAAAATAGAATAAAAGAGCTTGAACTTGAAAAAGAAAAAACTATAAATACTTTGAATCCAGAGGTTATTAACTTTTATTATGAAGCTAAAAAGGTTTTTGGTGATTTAATAATAGCAAAAATTGAAGAAGGTATTTGTAATGGTTGTGGACTTAAAATACCAAATATCCTTTTTTCTAAATTAATGAAACATTATTCTGTAGAAAGATGTCCGAATTGTGGCAGATATATTTATTATAGGTTATAATATTACTATGAAAAATCAGAAGGAAATAAGCGTTAAAAATCTAATTTACAGTGCGGAATCTATAAAAGCTGTAACAGGACTTGATCACGTTCGTCTCAGACCCGCAATGTATATAGGAGATATAGGAGAAAGAGGGCTCCACCATCTCCTATGGGAAATAGTTGACAATGCCGTTGACGAAGCAATGGTAGGTTATGCCCATACTATTACTGTGGTAATTCACGATGATGGCTCTGTAACCGTAGAAGATGACGGCAGAGGAATACCAGTGGACATACATCCTGAAACAGGAAAACCAGCTGTGGAAATGGTTTTCACCATGCTCGGCGCAGGAGGTAAATTTGAAAAAAAAGTATACACCTACTCTGGAGGACTTCACGGTGTAGGGGCTTCCGTAGTTAACGCTCTCTCGGAATGGCTCGTTGTTGAAGTTTACAGGAACGGAAAAATATACCGCCAAGAGTATAGAAGAGGAAAACCCGCTTACGATTTAAAAGTAGTAGGAAACACTACTAAAAGAGGAACAAGGGTTACCTTTAAACCCGATCCAGAGATATTTGAAGTAACAAGAATAAGATTTGATACTGTTGAGAAGAGAATAAGGGAGCTTGCTTACCTTAACCCTGAAGTTGTATTTCATTTAAAAGACGAAAGAACAGACAGAGAATTGATTTACAGATTTGAAAAAGGAATAGAGGAACTTGTAAGGTTTTTATCTCAAGGAAAAGATCCTCTTTTTGAGAGTGTAATCCGTATTAAAGGAGAGAAAGAAGGTGTAATAGTAGATATAGCGTTTCATTACACTAAGGATTACAGGGAAGTAATAGATAGCTTTGTAAACAACGTCAAAACCATAGAAGGCGGGACTCATGTAACCGGCTTCAGAAGCGGTTTAACGAAAGCTGTAATGCGTCTTACGGAAGGACTAAAACTCTCTAAGGAGCTTAAAACTGTATTTTCTGGAGAGGATATAAGAGAAGGACTTGTAGCTGTAATTTCCTGTAAAGTCCCAGAACCTCAATTTGAGGGACAGACTAAGACAAAGCTGGGCAATCAAAATGTAAAGGTTATAGTTGAATCCTTGGTTTACGAATATCTTACAGAATACTTTGAGAGGAATAAGGAGATACTTAAACTAATAGTTGAAAAAGCCGTAGAAGCTGCTCTTGCAAGAGAAGCTGCGAAGAAAGCAAAGGAATTGATCAGGAGAAAATCTCCCTTAGAGGACGGAATTCTACCTGGAAAACTGGCAGACTGTTCAGAGAAAGATCCAAAGAAATGTGAAATCTTTATAGTAGAAGGAGACAGCGCAGGCGGGTCAGCAAAGCAGGCAAGGGATAGAAGATTTCAAGCTATCTTACCGCTTCGGGGAAAGATAATAAATGTAGAAAAAGCAAGGATTGATAAAGTCTTATCCAATGAAGAAGTAAAAGCTATAGTAAGTGCCTTAGGATGTGGAGTAGGCCAGAGTATAGATCTTTCCAAACTCCGCTATCACAGGATAATTCTTATGACAGATGCAGATGTGGACGGTTCTCATATAAGGACATTACTTCTTACATTCTTCTACAGATTCATGAGAGAACTTGTGGAACAGGGATACGTTTACATAGCTTTACCTCCTCTTTACCGTATAAAGAAAGGGAAAAAAGAGATGTATATAAAAGACGATAAACATATGGAAAATTTCATATACGAACTTATAAAAGAAAACGCCTTTATAAGGGATTCAGAAGGTAAAGAATACAAAGGGCAAGAGCTTATAAAACTTCTCAAGGCACTAAAGGAGTATAAAGACAGTTACAAAGCTGTTGTTAAAGGTAAAGGGGAAAAAATTGTTAACTTTCTTCTCAGCCGTAGAATAGGAGAAGAAGATCTCAGAGAAGAGGGAAGAGTCAGAGAAATAGCGGAGCGAATGAACAAAGAGTTTAAAGATCACACTGTATCAATACGTTACGATGAACTTGAGGGAGCCTACGATATAATTCTACAGGACAATCGTATCGGCAGTAGGGTAATAATTGACGCGGACTTTTTATCTTCTCTTTCTTATAAACAAATACTTGAAGGAGTTCCCCTTCGTTTACCTGTTACAGTTTCTTTTGAAACTAAGAAAAGACAGGTTGACTCTCTACAGGAGATTCACACAGCGCTTATAGAGCTGACAAAGGAAGGAATAGAAATACAAAGGTATAAAGGTCTCGGAGAAATGAATCCCCAACAGTTGTGGGAAACTACTATGAATCCTGAAGGGAGAAGGCTTGTAAGAGTAACAGTAGAAGATGCTGCAGAAGCCGACAGAATTTTCACAGTTCTTATGGGGGAACAAGTAGAACCCAGAAGGGAGTTTATAGAAACCTATGCCAGAGAAGTTAGGAATTTGGACGTGTAATATATGAGAGCTGTTGTATCTGTTTACAGAAAAGAAGGAGTTGAAATACTGGCAAAAACTCTTGAAAAACTCGGATATGAAATTCTGTCCACAGGGGGAACAGCTGAATATCTTAAAAGAAAAGGCATAAAGGTTAGAGAAATCTCAACCGTTACCGGATTTCCCGAAATCATGGAAGGAAGAGTTAAAACCCTTCACCCTGTGATACACGGTGGTATTTTATATCGGGATTGGGTTAAAGAAGACAGGGAAAATGCAAACAGGCTAGGAATTCTACCTATAGATGTAGTGGTGGTAAATCTTTATCCCTTTGAAGAAATGATGAGAGAAGATCTTGGTGAAAAAGAACTTATGGAATTCATAGATATAGGTGGACCTGCTCTTATAAGGGCTGGAGCGAAAAACTTCTTTAGGGTTACCGTAGTGGTTGATCCTGAAGATTACAGTTGGGTGGCTCGTAAACTGGAAAAAGGGGAACTTTCCCAAGAAGATAGAATTTTTTTAGCACAAAAAGCCTTTTCCCATACAGCTTACTACGATAGTGTCATAGCTCAGCACCTACGAAAGCTAATGGATCAAGAACAGGAACTTAAAGAGTTAACCCTTCCTATGAAACTTGTCCGTAAACTCAGATATGGAGAAAATCCTCATCAAAAGGCTTGGCTTTACACGAATCCTTTTGAAGATATAGGTATAGCTAAAGCAGAACTCCTTCAGGGTAAAGAAATGTCTTATAACAACTACCTTGATGCTGATTCCGCTTCTCGCATAGTGCTTGAATTTCCCAACGACCCCGTGTGTGCAATTGTCAAGCACAATAATCCTTGTGGGGTGGCTGTAGGTAAGGATTCTGCGGAAGCTTTTATCAGAGCTTTTGAAGCGGATCCTCAATCAGCCTTTGGTGGTATAGTTGCTTTTAACGATACGGTAACTAAGGAGACCGCAGAAAAGTTAACTTCAGTCTTTTTAGAAGTAGTAATAGCACCGCACTATGAAGACGAAGCTCTTGACATACTCTCTCGCAGAAAAAATCTCAGGGTTTTAAGACTTTACGGAATAACGAGCTTTTACGAAATAAGAAAAATCAGCGGTGGTTTTCTCTTACAAGAAGAGGATACCCTGCTGAACAATCAGTTTGAGACAGTAACCAGCAGAAAACCTACGGAGAGAGAAAAGGAAGATCTCTTATTCGCTTGGAAAGTTTGCAAATACGTTAAGTCAAATGCAATCGTAATAGTGAAGGATAAAAGAACCCTTGGTGTAGGATCGGGTCAGGTTTCTCGTATAGACAGTTTAAGATGTGCAATAGAAAAAGCTCTTAGATACGGATATGATCTTAAGGGTTCTGTTTTTGCCTCTGAGGCTTTCCTGCCTTTCAGGGACAGTGTGGATCTTGCTCACAGGGTGGGAATAAGCGCCATTGTTCAACCCGGAGGATCCATAAGGGATAAGGAAGTTATAAAAGCAGCTGAGGAATTTAGCATATCTATGGTATTTACCAAAACAAGGCATTTCCGCCACTGAGGGATATAATATCCTCCGATGAGGAATCTCTTGAGAAAGATATGGCAAGCTTTGTCTTTTGTTTTTGTGCTTTACGGCTTTTACCTTCTCTTTCTATTTTTAATGGATACCTTTACAAGATTGAACGAGAGCATTGCATTACCGCTTTCTTTGCTTATAACCTTTATCGCGATGGCAACAAGTGCGTTCTTTTGGCTTAGAAAACACAAAAAACACTTACCTATACGCCTTTAATGCCGGAGGCGGGAGTCGAACCCGCACGCCCTTGCGGGCAGAGGATTTTGAATCCCCCGCGTCTGCCAGTTCCGCCACTCCGGCTTGAAATTAATTATCTAACAGAAATCTTAAGAAGGCAACATTATCTCTTGCAAAGATCCTTCTTATCGGTATAAATTTTAAAATACCTATGAAACTTCTGATGATAGATAACTACGATTCTTTTACTTACAATCTGGTTCAGTATTTTCAAATGCTAGGAGCTGAAGTAGAAGTGAAAAGGAACGATGAGATAACTCCGGAAGAAGTAGAGAGCTTAGCTCCTGCGGGTATAGTTATATCTCCGGGTCCCTGCACTCCTTCCGAAGCGGGTATATCTGTTGAAGTTATTAAAAGGTATTACAAAAAGATACCTATCCTTGGGGTCTGCTTAGGACATCAGGCTATAGGAACCGCTTTTGGTGGTAGGATAGTAAGAGCAAAAAAACTTATGCACGGTAAGATTTCCCGTATTGAACATACAGGAGAAGGAATCTTAAAGGACATTCCCAACCCCTTTAGAGCTGTGCGTTATCACTCCCTTGTAGTGGAAAGGAATAGTCTTCCCAAGGATTTGCGTATAACCGCTTTTTCAGAAGAGGGAGAGATAATGGCACTCCAGCACAAGAAGTATCCGGTTTACGGTATTCAATTTCATCCGGAGTCTGTCCTTTCAGAATTCGGTATGGAAATTCTTGCGAACTTTTTAAAGGAAATTTAAATAACAGCGAAGTCCGTATTGAGGAGGGGAAGATTGATGTTTGTTGTGCTTGCTTTCCTAATCTCTTTGTGTTTTGCTCTTTCCCAAAATTCGGAGGAGAAAGAGGTAAATAATTTTCAGGACTTTCTCTATGAAGAAGTTACGGAAATTTCTCCAGAAGAAGACTTAGAAGAGGAAACAGACAAAGAAGTTGAAGAACCTCTGTCTCCAATAGAAAAAATTTACAAAGACTTATACCCTGAAGATCAACTGAGGCAGTTTGGTTACGATGTGTTTGAAAAAAAAGAAATTATCGTTTCCGTTCCAGTGGGAGATTCTTACATACTGGGACCGGGAGATGAACTTGTAATTTACTTTTGGGGAGATCCCGTTGAAGTTTTAAACTTGGACAGCTTTTACAGAGTCCAAATAGACAGGGAGGGAAAGGTTTTTATTCCCTCTGTGGGTGTAATGTATTTATGGGGTAAAAGTGTCTCTGATTTCAGAGAGGAGCTTAAGAAGAAGTTATCCCGTAAATTCAAAAGATTCAGTATAGAAGTATCCTTAGGCAAACTTAGAAAATTTCCTGTTTACGTTTCCGGCTTTGTGAAAAAACCCGGCATAGTAACAGCTACAGTAACGGATTCTGTTATAGACATCCTCGCGTCAGCAGGAGGAGTTTTAAAAAGTGGTAGTCTCAGGAATATAGTTATTAGAAAAAATAGCGGTGAAGAGATAAAGGTAGATCTATACGATTTCTTGATAAAGGGTAAGAAGATTAATATCAAAATAACTGACGGAGATGTTATTTATGTCCCTCCCATAGGTGAAACGGTTGGTGTAGTTGGAGCGGTTAAAAGATCCGCAATTTACGAAGTTAAAGAAGAGAAAAAACTCAAAGAAGTTCTGTCCTTGGCAGGAGGAATTTTACCTTCCGCTTATCTTCCTCTTATAAAGATTAAACGCTACGAAAACGGAAAGATAAGCGTGCGGGAAGGTAGTTTTGAGTATCACATTAAAGACGGTGACTTAATCATACTGGAAGGTGCATATACAGGAAAACCTCAGGAAGGAATACACGTTGAAGGATTTGTAGCGTATCCGGGCTTTTATTCTCTGGAAGAGACAAAAACACTTAAAGATCTTGTGTTTAAAGTTAAGCTTTTGCCTGATACAAATATGTATTACGGAGAAATTTTAAGAAGAACACCTCCCGATTACTCTCTGAAAATTCTCAGATTTGTTCCTCTTGACGTTGTGAAAGGTAAAACGAACCTTGAGTTAAAGAATTACGATATAGTCCGGTTTTTCCCACGTTGGGTTTTTCCTCCAATCTATTTAAGCGGAGAAGTTGAAAATCCAACCGTTATTCCCTTTTATGAAGGGATAACCCTTTTGGACGTTTTAAGGGAGAAAAAGTTTACCCAAGAGATAAATAAACTGAGAGTTGATATATACAGAATAACAAAAACAGTGGAAGAAACAGAGGAGAAAGAAACAGAAGAAATAAAAATTCTTACTACTGTATATCTCTCTGAACTTCTCGTTGAGGGTAAGAACAATTTAGCCTTAATGCCGGGTGATAGGGTGGTTGTTAAAAAAACGAGCCCGGTTGAAAAGGATAAAACAGTTACTGTTCTCGGTGAAGTTGTAAAACCCGGTATTTACAAACTTGAAAAGGGAATGACCCTTTACGACTTACTGCTCAAAGCAGGAGGGTATACAACCAGAGCCTATCCGAAGGGAATTGTATTTGTAAGAGAAAGTGCAAAGAAATTGCAGGAGGAACACCTCAAAATAGCATTGAGTGTTTTAGAAGAGAGCCTTATTAAAGGAGAAGAGGGATTAGAACTTACAGGTGCTTCTGCGGAGGAAAGAAGAGCTTTAGAAATAACTTTAAGAAAACAGAAGAGACTGTATGAACTTATAAAACATAAAGCTCAGATAGGATTAGGCAGAATAGCCTTAGATATTCCAGAAACCTTAGAAGAACTTAAGAAAAGCAAGGATAATATAATTTTAGAAGCCGGTGATTACATATACATACCCTCAAGACCGAACTATATTCTTGTTTTAGGAGATGTTTACAATCAAATATCGCTTCCCTTTAGAAAGGGAGCAACCCTGTCGTATTATCTGAATCAGGTAGGTGGACCTGCAACTAATGCGGATCTTGAAAATATATACGTAATCAAAGCAAACGGCAGGGTTATATCCCGCAGAAACTACAGAAAAACCTTAGCGTTTAATTGGAAAGACAACAAACTTTACTTTGCTAAAGATTTTATGGATTTGCCCTTGGAAGAAGGGGATACAGTTGTAGTTCCTTCAAAACTCAAAGTCCCTACTATGTGGAGACCTCTTATAAGAGACGTAGTTCAGATTATTTTTCAGGCTATATCCACTGCAGTATTGGCTAAGAGGTTGTAAAATATGAATGTAAGGCTTCTTACAGTTTTTATTGTTTTCTATACTTGTTGCTTAGCAAACCCCTTACTTAATCTCAATACAGAAGAGTATATAGTCTATGAAAATCTTGAATCTTCTTCAGCATACCCTTACTTTAACTTTTCCATTAAGCCGTTTTCCTTAGAAAAAGCTTACGTAATTGTGGAAAATCCTGGCAGGATAAAGACTTATATGAATGCTCTTTCTGCGCCGGGGTATTACTGGAAACCTTTAAATTCCTTAACGATGAAGGTAATGCATACTACTGAAGATTTTTTCCTTCTTGAAAACAGTGCGGGAACAGTTCTAAGAAAAGGTATTAATCTCTACAACTTTGCGGACGGATTTTTATCTACAGGCAAAAATTTTGTTCTTTACTACCAGATCAGACATGTTAAAAGGAACAGGCTGCAGAAAGTAGAACTTTTCAGAGGCTACGCCAAGTTCAAAATTGGGAAGGTTTCCCTTCAGGCAGGAAAAGACAACGTCCATTTAGGACCCGGTAGGTTTGGATTATTTCTCTCTTCAACGGCGGAGCCGTTCTTTCTTATAAAAATTCAAACTGAGGAATCCTTTAAAGTCTTTGGAAAATGGGACTTTATATTTTTAAAAGGTTGGTTAAAAGAGAAAAGAAAGGATATAGATAACCCGAATCTCTTGGCTTTGAGGGTTGTTTGGAAACCTTTTGATACTCTTGAATTGGGAGGAACCAGAAGCGCCCTTTTCGGTGGAAAAGGAAGACCTGGGTTGAAGTTAACAGAATATCCAAAAATGATTATAGGTTCTGAAGAGAATATCCCTTATAGTAAATACGATTCTGACGGATACGGAGGTTGGGATATAAGTCTTAACTTACCTGTAAACAGGATTTTTAAAAGTGTGAAAACCCTTAGGGTTTACTATCAAGAAGCAGGAACTGATATAAAAGCGTGGTGGCAAAAAGAGGATAGAGGTAAATTCTACTTTCCCTTTGGTTTTAAACTGCTTTTTATGAGTTATGTAGCGGGGTTTTTAATGTCAACAGATAAACATATACTCAGGCTTGAATTTACAAAGGTAAGCGATAAATGGTATATTCACCATATTTACGGTATAGAAGGATACACGTATCGGGGTATTCCCTTAGGACATCCATACGGAAGGGATTCCAGATCTTTAATTCTCTCTCACAGGTTTTATTTTTCCAAAAGCTCTTCTTTCAAATATCAGTTAGGTCTTTACGAGAAACCGCTTACGGAGAAACCTTCAATGAAAAGGTATTTTATTTCCTTGGGTGGAGAGAAGAGACTTAAAAGTTTAATCTTAAGATTAGCACTTAGATACGACAGAACTCATAACTACGATAAAAATCCCTCCCCTGTGCATTTCAAAATTGTAAGGGAAAATAAAAACTTTTTTAGCTTTCAGTTTGCCATAAGCTGGAGGCTATAATCATGGAAGAAAATAAGAAGTATCCTACATCAGAAGAGGAAATAGATCTCTACGAACTTTGGGAAATACTTTTAAAAAGAAAGAAATTAATCTTTTCCTTCTTTACTATCGGATTAGTATTAGCAACAGTTGTAAGTTTTCTTATGAAACCCGTATACAGATCGGAGGCTTCAGTTATACCTGTATCCTCTCAACCCACTTCCGGAATTGCGGAATTGGCGGGACAGTTCTTAGGAATTCAAATAAAGGGAGAAAATACTTCTTCCAAGATAATGGCAGTTTTAAAAAGTAGAACCTTAAGGGAGCGCGTAGTGAAAAAACTCAATCTTGTGGAAATTTTAGCAAAGGAAGTTCCTAAGGGAAGAGATCCTCTTAGTGTTGCGGTTTCTTCTCTTGAGGAGATCATAACTGTAAGTTCAGATAGAAAAACTGGTTTGATAACCATAGGAGTGGAGTATACGGATAAGGAACTTGCTAAGCTTATAGCCACTGCTGTTTTAGAAGAGTTAAAGCAAATACTGAAGGAAAAAGCACTTACCGTTGCTAAAGCTAACAGATTATTTCTGGAATCACAGCTTAAGGAAACAGAAGAGGATCTTAGAAAAGCTTTAGAAGAATTCGCTCTGTTTCAGAAGAAGGAAAAGATTTTAGTTCCTCAAGAACAAATCAAAGGAGCTTTAGAGCTTTATACAGAACTCCTTTCTAGAAGGATAAGCCTTCAGATGGAACTCCGTAAGCTGGAAAATGTTCTATCTCCCGACAGTCCTAGGCTGACTTATTTGAAAAATCAGATTAAAGAAGTAGAAAAACAGCTCGCTAGTATAGAACGTTCCACAGGCGGATTTTCACCTATACCGAGTCTTGAAGCTACTCCGGAAAAGATGGCTCGCCATACGGAGATTTTTCTAAAAGTAAAAGGATTACAGGCTAAGTATGAAACCCTGTTAAAACTTTACGAACAGGCTAAACTGGAAGAGCAAAGAGATTTTATACACGTGGAGATAATTGATCCTCCTTCCGATCCAGATATACCGGTAAAACCTAAGAAAAAACTAATAATAGCGGTTGCCGGAATCTCCTCCCTTTTCGGAGGTGTATTCTTAGCTCTGTTTACGGAATGGCTTTCCGAAGCTCGTCGTAGACGTTCTCAAAAGTGATAGGAAAGCCCCACTACATAGGAAGTGTTAGAAAGATCTATTGATATACTTTCGTCTACAGACTGCGTTATCCTATTGCCCAGTGTATCCGTGCATTCAACGTTTCCGCTTACACTCATATCTACTTCCTTAGCATACATGTATTTAAGCTGAGCAAAAACACCCCAAATACCGCCTATGGTAGGCAATCCGCCAAATACGTATTCTCCACCACCGAATATCTGAAATCCGGGAGTGAACTCTGTCTTACCTGTTACACTTGCACTGCAGTTAATCCCGTTGGTAAGATCTGTGTAGGAGAGAACAACGTTGGCTTGTGCAATACTTATATTAAGACCTCCTCCTATCCAACCTCTGATCTTTGGAGTTCCCAAAACATAGGCAACATTGGCTTCAAAGGGAAGATGAACAGCAACACCTGTTATATTCACCGCCACAATGTTCCCAAAACTATCCGCTCCTATGACGGAACCAACCGCTATGTTTGTATTTGCAGATACTCCGTAGCCGAAGTGTAGATTTTCCAAGAAAGGAGATTGAGCCAAGAAGAAGGAACCTACGTTCAGAGCGGGAGTTTCTCCATCTTTGTAAGATGTCTGTCCTATCCACACTCCACCAAAAGCTTTATAATCCTGAGAGAATGCTATCAGGGACGTTGAAAATAAAGCAAACATCAAACGCTTCATACAAAAACCTCCCTGATTTTTTGTAAAAATTATAGCAAACGAATTTTTAAAAGTCTTTTAAGAAAAAGTAAAGGAATAACAACAAAAGCGTATCCTATTCCGTTATTACACCCGGAGCTTGAGTAACACACAATAAGTTCTGAAGAGTCCAATTTTCCTTTTAGATTAACTTCAGCTACAACCTTGTCCGTATAGAAAAAAATCTTTCCTGTATAGTTTCCCGTTTTGGGCGGATTAAACTCCACTGAAAGTTTGCACTCTTCTAATGGATCAAGTGTTTTTCCGGAACAGTTGTCCGATTTCAGAAAAAATCCCTTTCCGTTAACAGAAATTTCCCTTACAACAAGGGAATTAGATCCCGTATTCCGGACAACGAGCGATTCTCTCAGAGTTGTGCATGAGGACACGGTGCCGAAATCTATAGTTAGTCTGCTCAGACAAAGAAAGGATTCCGTTTCATTTGTGAAGAGACTGTAAAGGTCAAAAACACCACAGGAGTATGTATGTTCGGATAGATTCAAATTCTTACGTGTATTGATAATTATTGTTTTCTTTAAGTCTTTGTAATTTAAAAGTGAATTGTATCCTTTCAAAAGAGCAACCCCTCCTGTAACAAAACCCGTTGCCATAGAAGTTCCGCTTATTTTTACAAGGGATTGCTGACAGTCATTACTGTAACTTCCAGATTTTAAGCTGGCAATTTCTTCACCTGGAGCAAGAAGTTTTACTTTTTGCTGTCCGTAGTTAGAAAAGTAAGCCTTATCTCCTTCTGGATTTATCGCTCCCACGCATATTTGATTTTCAAGATCGTAATTACAAGGATATACCCCGTTTTCTTCATTACTGAACCCCCAGTTTCCCGCAGCACTTATGTAAAGGATATCTAAATCTGCCAGTTTAGATATCTCCGATTTCTGAATGTCAGAAGCGGGATAAATAGCACCGTAACTGGCGTTGACTGCGACTACGTTTAAACCTCTTTCCTTTAAAGATCTTATGTATTTTAAACACTCTATCTCTCCCGCTATATCACCTATACCTGCGGAATTTAAAAATTTACAGGGAATTATCTTAACTTTCCAGTTTATACCTACTGTAAGGAAGTTGTTGTTACCTACAGCTCCGATTATACCGGCTACATGAGTTCCGTGACCGTTATCATCTAAGGCGTCAGGAGAATTGCAACCTGTGGCTGTCGGATCATAACTACCTTTGGGATAGCACAAAACATTAACACCGAAACAGTCATCTACATAACCGTTCCCGTCATCATCAATGCCCGGAACTCCACCGCACTCCGCTGTATTTTTCCACAAGTTTACCTTTAAATCGGGATTGTTGTAATCTACTCCTGTATCAAGAAGTCCTACGTATACTATTTCGCTACCTGTAAATATATCCCATGCCTTATAAGCTCTTATAAATTCAAGATCCCACCTTTCTAAGCAGGGATCTAAAGGAACATTGAAAATTTTCAATTTATGGTTTTTTTCCAGTAAAACTCCTGACCTTTTAAGACCTAGAATTTGAAGATCCGCTTTTTCTACTAAATACACGTCTTCTGAAATTTTCTTTTTAAAAGAAGTGGGGGGAATCGGTGATTTTACAAGATATTCAGCACCTAAGGTAGAAATCACACCTATCATTAGAGCCAGTAGCAGAACCATTATTTATATAATAAATAATTGTGGATTTTGCAAAATTAGAAGGATCCGGTAATGATTTTATACTAATTGATAATCGTGACGGCAAGGTGGATAAATTCCTAAGTAAAATATCTATTGCTGTTGAAGACTTTGTTCGCAAGCTCTGCCAACCTCACAAAGGCATATCCGCGGACGGAGTGATTTTGATTGAATCCCCTTTAGATCCATCAAATGATTTTAGATGGCAGTTTTTCAACTCCGATGGATCTTCCGCCGAGATGTGCGGAAACGGCGCCAGATGCGCTGTTAGGTTTTGTTACGATTTGGGACTGGTAGAGAAAAATGTAAGCTTTGAAACTGATGCGGGTGTAGTTAAGGCAGAAATACTGGAAGGGGGAAGGAGAGTGAAGGTTCAGCTTACCACTCCTTCTGAGGTTGAAGAGAAAACCATTGAGTTGGAAAATGTAAAGCTTACAGGGTATTTTGTCAATACGGGTGTTCCGCACTTTGTAGTAGTAACCGAAAATTTAAGTAATATTGATGTTGTTCGCCTTGGAAGAAAAATAAGATTTCACAGCGAGTTCAAACCTAAGGGAACTAACGTTAATTTTATAACTACAGTGGATAAGAGAACATTAACCCTTAGAACTTATGAAAGAGGAGTTGAGACAGAAACCCTTGCCTGTGGAACAGGAGCAACCGCTGCAGCGCTGGTTGCCCATACTCTTAAGCTTATTGAGTTAAAACCCGTTAATGTCCTTACAAGGAGTGGAGAGATTCTTAGAGTGGATTTCAGCGATGATATAAAAGAGATTTTTCTTGAAGGACCAGTTCGCAAAATCTACGAAGGCTTTCTCTTTTCGGAAATCTTCAAATAGTTTTCCATTACTTTAATAGTTTCCACGTAACCAACTCTGTAAAGCTCCTCCGCTTTCTTTATGTCCAACGGAGAGTAACGGACAATATCGGGTGTTATAACAACATCACACATTTCTTTTCTCTTATCGGTGTTTGATCTGACCGCAAGAAAGAAACTCCTAACAAGAATGGACACTATATTACCTACTGTTTCTATTTTCTCTAAGGGATTAACATCAACCCCTATCCGAAGTATTCTGCTCTTTTCAAAAGGTTCAACGGGCAGGTTATTCATAACACCACCGTCTATTAACATATAGTTTTTGTATTCAACCGGCTCAAATATTCCCGGCAATGCGCAGCTTCCCAAAAGAAGCGGAATTAAATCCCCTTCGGAAAAGTAAAGAGATTTAGCAGACAGAATATCAGTTGCACATATATGAACTTCTTTTTTTAATTCTTCTAATCTTTTACAACTCAAAAATTTTTCAAGGTATGACGCTGCTTTTGAAAAAGAAAAAAGACCGCTTCGCGGTATCTTAGGTTGAAATAAAGATATCCAACGGGTTTTCTTTATAATATCCAGCATATCTTCAGGAGAATACCCTTCTGCGTAAAAAACAGCTACTATAGCACCCGCACTCACACCGCTCAGAGCTTTAATTGATACACCGAGTTCTTCAAGAGCCTTTAAAACACCTATGTGAGCTACTCCTCTTGCTGCCCCGCCTGATAAGACTAAATTAACTTTCATCTGCGGATTCCAACAGGACACAGCAAAGACAAGCTATTCCCTCTTCCGAGGAGAAGCCTTCCTTTCTCTTACCTTTTACGGAAATAAACTCCTTAGAAATACCTATAAGCTCCGCAAGTTTACCTTTTATTTTTTCTTTATACAAGCTTATCTTAGGCTCATCTGCTATTACTATGCAATCAAGATTTACAAAACGAAAGCCCTTTTTACTTGCCCTTTTAATCGCTTCTTTTAAAAAAACCTCCGAGGGAACACCTTCCCATCTTTTATCTTTATCACTGAAAAGTTCTCCTATATCTGGTTCTCCAAGCGCTCCTAATATAGCATCTGTAATTGCGTGCAGAATAACGTCTCCGTCAGAGTGTCCCTTAAGACCCTTAGGAAAATCTATACGAACACCTCCCAATATCAGGGTTTTCCCTTCTTCAAAAAGATGGGAGTCAAAACCTATTCCCACGCGGTATTTCACTGTCAACTTTCCAAACACCACTTTAACACCGCTGTTCTTATGTAAATTCCGTTTTTTACCTGCTCCTGCACAAGAGATTTTTCTGAATAAACAAGATCACCTTCTATGTCAACTTCTCTGTTAACCGGTCCGGGATGCATGAAAAAACCTTTCAACTTATTGTATCTCTGAGCTGTTAATCCAAAACGGCGGAAATAACTTCTTTCGTATATGAACCTTTCTTCCTGACGTTCTTTTTGTAACCTGAGCCATATAACCGTATCCGCCCAATCTAAAGCTTTGTCAAGATCAAAAAAAACCTGCTCCACTTCAAAAACATTTATATCTTCTGGAATAAGGGACTTCGGTCCGCATACGGAAACTTTTGCTCCGAACATTTTCAAAAGCGGTGCTCCGGATCTGAAGACTCTGCTGTGAAGAATATCACCTACATAGAGAACCCGTAGGTTTTTAATATCTCCTAACTTTTCCTTAAGAGTAAATAAATCTATAAGTCCTTGAGTAGGGTGTTGATGGGTTCCGTCACCTGCATTTATAAAAGCTATTCTGACTTTGTCAACAATTTGTCTGTAAGGGAAAAATACAAAAGGAAATCTAAAAATAACACAACGAAACCCCAGAGCTTCAATGGTTTTGAACGTATCGTATAGACTTTCCCCTTTAACAATTGAACTGCTTTCTCCTATCACAGAGTAAACCTCTAAGCCCAATCTTTTACAAGCTTTCTCAAAAGACAGTCTTGTTCTGGTTGAAGGCTCTAAAAAAAGCAAAATTGCTTCCCCGGACAGTTTTTCACCCTGCACTTGCTTAGCTTCACTTCCAAGGGAAAGGATCTCTTCTACTTCTTCTTTACGGAGATCCATTACAGAAATAAGGCTTCTCATACTTTTCTTGATTATTTTAAAACAATTGTAACCTCTTGCACTAAAGGATTTACTGTAAGATAATATTTCCCTTGTCCAAGGAGGAAAGTTCAATGCCCCTTCTGTTCAAACGTGTAAAGGATATAAGAAATTATCTACAGGAGTTAAAGTGTGCCAAAGGCAAGAGTATAGGCTTTGTTCCCACAATGGGATACTTGCATGAAGGACATAAAGAGCTTATAAGGAGATCCACCCTACAAAACGATATAACCGTTGTTAGTATATACGTAAATCCTACTCAGTTTGCGCCTTCTGAAGATTACAATAAGTATCCTCGTGATCTTGAAAGGGATATGGCTATATGTGAAGAGTTAAACGTAGATGCTGTATTTGCCCCTTCTGATAAAGAGATGTATCCTGAAGGATTCGGTAATACGGAAGTAAGGGTAAAAGATTTGGAATCTATTTTAGAGGGTGAATTCAGACCCACTCACTTCAGGGGAGTGCTTACAATTGTCTTAAAACTTTTCAATGTGGTTCAGCCCGACAGAGCTTATTTTGGGGAGAAAGATTATCAGCAGCTTAAGATAGTGGAAAAAATGGTTAAAGATCTCCTTATACCTGTTCAGATAATCCCTGTAGAAACAGTAAGAGAACCCGACGGACTTGCTTGCAGTTCCAGAAACGTATATCTAAGTCCTGAGGAGAGAGAGTCGGCACTTTCCATATACAGATCTTTTCTTTTAGCTCAGGAAATGTTTAATCAAGGAGAATACAAAGCGGATGTCATAAAACAGGAAATGAAAAGATTTATACTTTCACACCCTCATATTAAGAAGATAGACTATATAGCTATAACGGATCCCTTTTTAAATCCTAAGGAATTCGTAGAAGTCGGTGATAGGATATTGATAGCTCTATGGGTGGGAAATACAAGACTTATAGATAACTGGAAGATCAAGAAACCTGAAACACAGTTGTAGTTTGTAAGAAATTCTCTAAATTTATATTTTCCCCTCAGGAGGCAGTTCAATGGGTGCGGGTTTTGAACTCCAAGAAAAGGAACTTACTCCACAGGAGATAAAAAATCTTCAGAGAAAAATTCGCAGATTGGTAGAGGAAAAAAATGCAGTAATTCTCGCTCATTACTATCAACGTCCGGAGGTTCAGGATATAGCTGACTTTATTGGAGATTCCCTTGAACTCTCTCGCAAAGCGGCAACTACAGATGCAGACATTATAGTCTTCTGCGGTGTCCGGTTTATGTGTGAAACCGCAAAAATCCTAAGTCCTCACAAAAAGGTTCTTCATCCCAATCCAGAATCGGGATGCCCTATGGCTGACATGGTAAGAGCAGATCAGGTAAGAGATCTTAGGAGAAAGTATCCAGATGCAGAGTTTGTTGCTTACATAAACACTACCGCTGATGTAAAGGCTGAAGTGGATATATGTGTAACCTCCGCAAATGCTCCTAAGATAATAAAAAAACTTAAATCAAAGAAGATAGTTTTTCTCCCCGATCAAGCTCTCGGTGAATGGATTAGCAGACAAGTTCCCGATAAGGAATTTATTCTCTGGAAAGGTTTTTGTCCTCCTCACTTTGAATTTACCGCTCGTGAGGTTTCCAAGCTTAAAGAGAAATATCCCGATGCAAAGGTGGCGGTTCACCCAGAATGTCATCCTAAGGTTATAGAACTGGCAGATTTTGTAGGTTCAACTTCTCAAATAATAAAATACGCAACTTCTGTGGAAAGCAGGAAAGTGATAGTCATTACCGAAGTAGGATTAAAATACACACTTCAAAAAATAAATCCCTATAAAGAGTATATATTTCCCGAATCCATGAACTACTGTGGAACTGTTTACTGTTGCACTATGAAGGGTATTACCCTGCCCAAGGTTTACGAAACTGTAAAAAACGAAACAAATGAAGTTCTGCTTCCCCCAGACATTATGGAAAGAGCAAGAAAACCCATAGAGAAAATGCTTGCCATGAGCTAATCCTTTATAAAGAGCCTTTCCTCTTCATACCATCCCCAAACAGTTGGAAAAAGATTTCCAAACTTATCGTAAACCGCTATCATACTCTTAGGAGTTGCTATGAATATCATGGGTTGCTGTTCTGTTATGATTTTAAAAGCCTTTTTGTAGATTTCCACCCGTTTGTGAAAGTTAAGTTCAACAGCTCCTTTGTCTATCAATCTATCTACTTCAGCTTCCCAATCTGTAGCGGGGCTTTTCTGGCGCGGATTCCACATATGAAGTAGTCCGGAAGAGTGCCAAACATTTCTTCCAAAATGAGGATCTAAGGATCCCGTGAGTCCTATTATAACTGCTTCCCATTCATAGGGAGGTGCGGTGAGTCTGGATACAAGATTGTTAAAATCTATGGGTTGGAAGTGGACTTCTATGCCTATCTTTTTAAGATCCTCTTTTATTATGTTGCCTATGGTTTCCCTTTCCTTATTACCTGCGTTGGTTATTAAAGTTATTTTAAGATCGTTGCCTTCGGGATCTTCTAAGATTCCGTCTCCGTCTTTATCGGAAAATCCTATACTTTTTAAAAGGGATTTTGCCCTATTAAGATCAAACTCAAAGCGTGGATAGTAGTTTTCAACAAAATAAGGTCTATTAGCGGGTGTAATGGGAGTGTAAAGGGGTTCAGCTAATCCGTTGTAAACCAAAGCACATATTCCTTTTCTATCTATGGCGTGGGATATAGCAATTCTGAAAATCCTGTTACGAAACCACTTGAGCTTGTAAGAAGGTATTTTAGCGGAAGGGTTTTGATTAAAAACCAAAAAAGTTGTTGAAGGAGTGGGACCGAGATCGTAAACCTTTATATCTTTTCTACTGAGCTTTACTATGTGTTGAATATCTTGAGATCTTAACCCTATGTAGTCAACTTCACCGTTTGAGAACTTAAGCAGTGCGGTATCGGGATCGCTGACAATTATTCCTACTTTTCTTTTTATATACGGAAGCTTGTTGTTAAACTCATCTGTGCGGTAATAGTAGGGGTTTCTTTCATAAACTACTCTTTGTCCTTTTATATACTCCTTTATAACCCATGGACCTGTTCCTACTATTTGGGAAGGATCTGTATTAACGTTCCAAGCGGTATTGAAAGTGCCTTCCCTTACGTATTTCTCCAGTTTGTGCTTCGGTAGTATTTCTGCGCTCAGAGCATTTAAAAAAGGTGCAAAAGGTTCCGGCATGGTGAATCTTACAGTATATCTGTCTAATTTCTCCACTTTTATCCTTTTACCTTTTACAGTGAGTATATCCCTTGTGGGAGTCGGTATGTTGTCATTGTAATACACTTCGTTGAAGGTAAATACAACATCGTCTGCGGTAAAAGGTGTTCCATCGCTCCATCTTACATCTTTTCTAAGATAAAAAGTCCACACCTTTCCATCGGGAGATACTTCCCATCTTTGAGCGAGATCCGGTTTTACTTCCATGGTTTTCAAATCAAGTCTTGTCAGTCCGGAAAACAGATCGCCTATTACAGCTGTTGAAGTAGTTTCCTGAGCAAGAGCGGGATTAAGAGTTTTAGGATCTCCGTTGAGTATAAAGTAAAGAGTTCCTCCTTCTTTTCCTTTGACAGGCACAAAGTCCTTAGGGTTGACTTTTTCAAAAATAACTTTACCCCCCGAGGGAGATCCGCTCATGTGAAAAGGTAGAAAAAGAACAAAGGCAAAAAGAATAGCGCTCAGGACGTAAAACATTAAATAATTATTGTAATGTCATGGCGTTTATAAAACCTTACGGAGGAAAAACACCAAAAATCAGCAGAGGGGTTTACCTATCGGAGAATGTGTATGTAATCGGAGATGTGGAAATAGGTGAAGATTCAAGTGTGTGGTTCGGGAGCGTGATCAGAGCAGATGTAAACTTCATAAGAATAGGTAAGAAAACTAATATTCAAGACAACTCTGTAATTCACGTAACGAGCGAAAAGTTTCCGACCCTTATAGGAGATAAAGTAACGGTGGGACACGGAGCAATTGTTCACGGTTGCCTTTTACACAACAACATATTGGTAGGCATGGGAGCGGTGATTATGGACGGGGTTGAAATAGAAGACTTTGTCTTGGTAGGTGCGGGAGCGGTTATACCACCGGGACGTAAGATTCCGTCGGGTGTGCTTGTAACCGGAGTGCCTGCAAAGATAGTAAGAGATCTCAAAATTGAGGAGATAAAGCTCATAGAAGAATCTGCCGATAATTACGTTCGTTACAAGAACGAGTATCTTAAAATATCTTCTTAATGTATCTTATGGAAAACTACTCAAGACTTCCCGTAAGTTTTGTAAAAGGAGAAGGAGTTTATCTTTACGATGAAAAAGGTAATAGATATTTGGATCTGATAGCAGGTTTAGGAGTTGTTTCCTTAGGACATTCCCACCCGGGTGTTGTAGAAGTAATCAACCGACAATCCGCAGAGTTGCTTCACATATCAAATCTTTTTTTGAATCCATGGCAGGAAGAGTTAGCTGAAAAACTGGTTAGGGAATTCGGATCTCCTGCAAAGGTGTTTTTTTGCAACTCTGGAACTGAAGCAAATGAAGCAGCTATTAAACTGACCAGAAGATACTGGCGTTTAAAAAACAAAAGCAGATACAGAATTATTACCTTTTGGAAGAGTTTCCACGGTAGAACCTACGGTAGTCTCTCAGCAACAGCTCAGAAGGAGTTTCACTACGGATTTGAACCTTTGCTGGAGGGATTTGATTACGCTTATTTGAACGATATGGACTCTGTGAAAAAAGCCTTTAGAAGAGAAACAGCTGCTGTTATGCTGGAAGTTATTCAGGGAGAAGGAGGCATTAACGAATGTGAAAAGGATTTTCTGAAAGAACTTCAGAATTTTTGTAAAGAAAAGGAAATTCTTTTGATAGTAGATGAAGTTCAAACAGGTGTTGGCAGAACAGGACTGTTCTTTGGATTTCAGCATTACGGAATAACTCCTGATATGGTTACTCTTGCAAAGGGCTTAGGGAGTGGAATTCCTATAGGAGCTCTTATTGCAAAAGAGGAAATAGCTTCAGCCTTTACAGTGGGATCTCATGGCTCTACATTTGGCGGAAATGCTCTTGCCTGCAAGGTTGCCAGTTTCGTGGTGGACACTGTGAAAGATATGTTACCTTCCGTAAAGAAAAGAGGAGACTTTTTCCAAAGTAAGCTTCAGGAACTAAGGATTGGAAAAGTCAAGGGAAAGGGATTAATGATAGGTTTGGAAATGGAAGAGAACTGTAAGGAAATGGTTCTTAAAGCCCTTGAGAAAGGGCTAATAATTAACTGCACCTCAGGAAATGTTTTGAGATTTTTACCTCCTCTTGTAATTACAGAAAATCATATAGAAGAAGCAATAGCTGTTTTAAAGGATATCATTTAAGTAAAACTACTTTATTTTTTCCTTCTTCCTTAGCTTTATACATTGCTTTGTCCGCATTTTTAATAGTTTCTGTAAGGGATATCTTAAAGGGTGATATTCCTATACTGACTGTTACTTTTAAAGAAGGATACTTTTCAAATTTAAGAGATTCCACAGACTTTCTTATGCGCTGAGCAATTTCCAAAGCACTTCTTTCTTTTATCCTGTGAAGTATTACTACTATTTCTTCTCCTCCGAAGCGGACAACGTTATCGTAAGTTCTCACAGATTTTAAAATACTATCCGCTATACTTTTAAGAACTGTATCTCCTACTAAATGACCGAAGGTATCGTTAACCTTTTTAAAATCGTCTATATCTATCATCAACACATAGAGATCTCTGATTTTTTGAATATGAAGACGGCTACTTAAGTATTCCAAAAACCTTCGGTTTTCAAGACCTGTAAGAGGATCAATAAAAGCGAATTTAGGTAATCCTCTGAGAATATCTGTTCCTGTTATTATTCCCACAAGATTTCCCTTGTCGTTAACAACGGGAAGATGTTCTATCCCTTTTTCTTCAAAAACTCTAATAGCTTCTATGATGGTACTTTCTTCCTTTACAGTTATTAGATTTTCTTTTTTAAGAAGATCTATAAGCTCTTTAACGGAGCTGTCTAACATGCTGTGATATATGGCTGATATTATGTCTTTATGGGTAAGAATGTTAACCGGCTTTCCCTGCGGATTCTCCACCACTACAACACTACTTATATCATGAGCTTCCATAAGAGATATGGCTTCTCGGACAGTATTGTCAAGGGTGCAGGTAACAGGAGTGCGAATCATAAAGTCTCTTACAAGGGGCGATACTGTCAATCCAATTCTCCCCCAAGAACTTCCATAAGATTATCTATTTCCTGTCGGGTTCTTTTTTCTGTGACCGCTATCAGTAAGGTATTTTTTAGACCTAAATTCTCCAAGGGTATTCCCAACATATAACCCTTTTTTAGAAGTTTATCCCAAAGTTTACGTGCATTCTCCTTTTTTAAAGGAAATTCCCATAAGTGCTTGCCTGAAAACACTTCTTCAAAACCGAGGCTTTTTAGTCTTTCTTTTAAATAAATAGCTTTTGAAAGACTTTGAAGGGCAACCTCTTGAAGTCCTTTTCTGCCGAGGAGACACAAGTATATGAGATTTGCAAGAGCCATAAGATTCTGATTGGTGCATATGTTGGAAGTTGCCTTTTCCCTTCTGATATGCTGTTCTCTTGTCTGAAGTATAAGGGTGAAAGCTCTTTTTCCTTCTATATCCTGTGCCATACCCACAAGTCTGCCGGGAAGTTTTCTTATATACTTCTCCCTTGTTGCAAAGAAGCCAACGTAAGGTCCGCCGAAGTTCATGGGAAGTCCAAGTTGTTGACCTTCTCCCACCACTATATCCGCACCAAAGTATCCGGGGGGTTTTAAAAGAGAAAGTGCTATAGGATCGGCAACCACTATGAAAATTGTTCCGTATTTGTGAACAATATCTCCTATGTCCTTCAACGGTTCTATAAAACCAAAGAAATTGGGGTATTGAACCACAAAGATATCTACACGTTCTTTTTTTAAATAATCTTCTAACAAAGATAGATCCGTAATGCCTTCAGGGGATACTTTGATTTCCTCTATTTGATGGGCGGAATTTGTGAGGTAGGTTTTTACCGTTTGTTTGTATAAAGGATTTATTCCCTCGGAAAGAAGGATTTTACCTTCAGCGCTTTTTCTTATATTTCGTCCCATTAAAACAGCTTCCGCAAGAGCGGAGGCTCCGTCATACATGGAAGCGTTTGCTACTTCCATAGCGGTAAGTTCACAGATAAGGGTTTGATATTCAAAAATAGCCTGTAGTGTTCCTTGGGAGGCTTCTGCTTGGTAGGGAGTGTAGGGAGTTAAAAACTCTCCCCTGCTGATTAAATACTCAAGAGCAGAGGGGATTATCCTGTCGTAACTTCCGGCTCCTGTAAAGTATATAAGATCTCTGTTGTGTTGAGCTATTTCTTTAAAAAAGGTTCTTATTTCCTCTTCTGACTTGGGAGTGGGTAAATTAAAAGAGGAATTCAATAACTCTTTATCTATATGGGAAAAAAGATCTTCAAGAGATACCAAGCCAAGCTCTCTGAGAAGACTTTCCGTCTCCTCAGGAGAGTGAGGGATAAACATCACTTCTCCTCTTCGTAACCCAGCTCTTCCTCCGGGAGATTTTCTAAAGACTCTTCCAATCCCTCTACTGGTATTTCTTCTGTGGATTCTTCTGTGCTTTCCTCCTTTATTATCTCCCTTATTATCTCCGCATAGTCCTCTGGAGGCATTAAGTCTTCAACTTCGGTTGGATCTTTCATTTCTACCACCGCTATCCAACCTGCATCGTAAGGATCTTCATTTAGTATAGAGGGATCTTCTGTAAGATCTTCGTTTATTTCTATTACAGTTCCGGTTATGGGACTGTAAATAGGAGCTACATTTTTGACAGATTCAACGTTGGCAAGGGTTTCCCCTGCGTCTATACTCTGTTCTTTTTCTGGCAAGTCAACATAGACTATGTCCCCCAACATTTTTTGAGCGTAATCTGTTATGCCTATTTGAGCTTTTCCGTTTTTTATAAAAGCCCATTCGTGATCCTTTGTATAATATCTGTCCCCTTTTATTAAATAGCCTCCTATGACTATATCCTCCATTTTTTACCCTCCGATTTCCATAATTTTACAACTCCTTGCACTGGAAAAGAACTTTAAATCTGTCGCCCATACTTATAAGCATTGTTTTAAGACGAGACAATCTTTCCACCGCGGAGGGGTTCTCCTGACCTGCAAGTGATTTCAAAACTTTTATAAAATACCCGTTGCTCATTAGAAAATCTCTCTGGCTTTTCAGAAAAACTGTTCTAAGGCCAAATTCCTTTCCGTATTCCATAAGAGCAGAAAAGTTTACCATGGCAGATATGTCAGCTGTTCCTGCACAGGAATATATATCGTTCTTTACTTTGTGTTTTTTATAAGCTGTTAAAGTTCCCTGAGGAAAACGATACATTTCCGCCGAAGTATAACCGTAATCTATAGCAAGGTGAAATCCACTGCGTAAGGATTTACTTATTTTACTGAGAAATTCTAAAGCATCAAGAGGAATTTCAATCCGTTGTTTAAGATTTGTGTAATTCATCTTTTCTAAGAAATCTTTTATTTTTTTATTTTTTAAAGGTAGCCAAACTTCCTCGGTGTTTTTTATAAAAAGTTCCTTGTCTTCTTGAACTACATGAACGGGTAAAGCGTCAAAAAACTCATTTGATAAGATGATCCCTTCTGTTGTGGGAATTTCATCAACCCACGTAACCTTATCAAATTCGCTCAGAATTTTTTTCTGAACTTCTCTAAGGTATGGGCTTATTTCGTATATTGCATAACGGAGTTTTGAAAAAACTGAAGGGAAATTTTTACGGTAGTAGCTGAGTATATCCCTTGCCATAAGCCCTCTGCCTGCACCCAGTTCCACTAAAAGAGGACGCTCCATTTCCTTAAGAAAAGGAACTAAAAAATGCGCTACTGTTTCACCGAACACGGAATCCAATTCAGGAGCTGTGAAAAAATCCCCACCCGCTCCGAACTTGTTGCACGGCAGAGAGTAATACTCTTTAACCTTTTGCTCCATAAAGTCTCTAAAGTTCTTCAACTCTCCCATCTTTCATTCTAAGTATCCGTCTTGCTCTCTTTGCTAAATAAAGCTCATGGGTAACCATGATTATAGTTCTACCCTCTCTGTTTATACTTTCAAATATATTCATAACTTCTTCTGTATTCCTTGAATCAAGATTTCCAGTAGGTTCGTCTGCCAGAATTACAGAGGGATCATTGGCAAGAGCGCGCGCTACAGCTACTCTCTGTTGTTCTCCTCCTGAGAGTTGATAGGGTTTTCTATGCTCTTTTCCTTCAAGTCCAACTTTTTTCAAAATTTTTCTGGATTTAACAATCGCTTCTGGGATAGGTATTCCTTTTTTCAACATAGGAGCCATTACATTTTCCAATGCAGAGAACTCAGGAAGCAAATAGTGAAACTGAAATATAAAGCCCATTTTTAAATTCCGTATTGTAGAGAGTTCTTCTTCGTTCCTGTAATTGATCTTTTTTCCCTCAAAGAAAACTTCACCTGTTGAAGGTTTGTCTAAGAAGCCCATTATGTAAAGGAGTGAACTCTTTCCGGAGCCTGAAACACCTACTATACTTACAAATTCACCCTTTTTTATTTCAAGAGTTATGTCTTTTAGAATCTCTTCCTTACCTATCTGTTTCTTTACTTTTTTTAAGGAAATAATTATGCTCATTTGAAAGGGTAATCTCCTCTAAATCTATTATTACAGCGGTTTCATCGCACTCTGGAAATTTTACACAAGATATACATTCCTTCCATACCTTATGAGGGAGGCTATTTTTTTCCACTTCTTTAAAACCCATTTTTTCAAAAAAATCTTTTGCGTAAGTAAGTGAAAATACCTTTTTCACACCGAGTTCCACCGCCTCTTTAAGGCAGGCTTCTACAAGTTTTCCTCCTATACCCTCACCAGTTTTGTCTTCTCTAACAGCAAGACTTCTAATTTCTGCCAAGTCCTTCCACACTATTTGAAGAGCGACACAGCCTAAAATTTCCCCTGCTTCTTCATACACCCAAAAATCTCTTACATGTTCGTATAGAGAACTTAAACTGCGTGGTAAAAGTAATCCAGCTGTTGCATACTTCTCTATAAGGGAGTATATAACGGATATGTCTTTAAGCTTTGCCTTCCTTACCATGGTTTAATATTAGTATAGGAAATGGACAGGATAGGGCGGTTTGTTCTGCTGTTAGCATTGTTCTCTGTTCTTGGAATAAAAGGTGGTTATTCTGAAGTCTTGTGTATTCATTATAAGGAGGGAGTAGCTCACATAGAAAAAGAACACCCCAGTTTGCCGGCTGATGAAGATGAAATCCACATAAAACTTATACCTGATGCTTCCCTTAAAATATGTAAGGAATCCTCTGACAGTTTCACAATCCTAACGGGAAACTCCTTTCTTTTGTTCTTTAAGAATGTCATAAAAATGCCTTTACCGAAAGAGAAGATTCCTTTGGGAAAAAGTTTTGAACCTATTAAAACAGTGCGACTTATCATTTGATAGTTTTTTCTTCTCTCTCAATACTCCCGCTGGAGGTGAAAATATGATCTTTTTAATGCTCGTATTAGTAACTTTGAGTTTTGGATTGAACTTAGAAAGAGCAATAGAAACTGCTCTTGAAAAGAATCCACAACTTAAAGCTTTGAAAGAACAAAGAATGGCATTTGAAGGTATGGAGCGTTCAGCTATGGCTTTTCCAAATCCGGAAATACGTTTTGAAAGCGGATTTATAACTAATGATAAAAACGGTAAACCTGCCGGCAGAGCTGTTTATCTGTTGGAATACTCCCAACCTGTGCCTTTGTGGGATATTCGTTTGAAAGGGAAAAAAGTTGTTGAAGAAGAAAAAACCGCTTTTGATCATATGATAGAGAGCTTTCGTAGAAAACTCGTTGCGGAAGTTTACAGGAATTTTTATACAGCGTTAGTGAAAAAGGAAACAGTAAGGATATGGAGGGAAAACTTCAAAACAGCGAGTGAAGTGGAAGATTTTGTCAAAAGAGCCTACAAACTGGGAGAAGCAACGGAATTAGAACTTCTGAGAGCTAAAAGGGAAAAAGATATGGCGATTCTGCAGTTGCGGATTGCAGAATCCCTTTACCAAGCTTCTCTAAGAGATTTAGAGCGCTTACTTAATGTAGATGTAAAAGATCCAGAGGGGGATCTATCAAAAATCCCTTCTCTTAAAGACATAGAACCTGAAAAAACTCCCACAGTTGCGTTTATAAAAAAGCGCATAGAAGCAGTTAAAAGACAAATAGAACTTGAAAAGGCTCTTGCTAAACCTTCTCTTTCCGCAGGTTTCGTAGTTGAAGATTCAGAAGAAGGTTTCTACGGACTCAGAGTAGCTCTTTCAACCCGATTCCCACTCTTCTACAGGCGTCAAGGAGAAATCCTTCAGGAAATAGCCCGAAGAGAAAGCTTAAGTAAGGAGCTTGAAGGGGAACTTTTGAATATTAAAACCAAAATATCCTCTATAAAGATAAGATTGGAAATTCTTTCCAAGGAACTTGAAAAGTTGGAAAGTAAAATAATTCCCAGAGCGGAAGAAGAACTTAAGTTAGCTTTGAGAAGTTACCGTCTTCGGGTTATAACCCTTTTGGAGCTTTCTGACATCAGAAGGAGATACTATGATCTATTGCTCCGCAGAGCGGAGCTTTACGGAATGCTTCATAAGGTATATTCAGAGTTCATAGAAATAGGAGGCTGGAGATGATAAGGAAACTGTTTTTCCTGTTGGCTTTTGGCTGTATCCTTTATGCGGGAGAAGATCATAAACACGAACATGAAGAGCTTACCGATAAAGAAATACACTTAAAGGAAGAACAAGTAAAGGATCTGGGAATAGAACTGCAAACTGTAAAAAAAGAACTTGCAGGCAGAATATTGAATCTACCAGCAGAGGTTAAAGAAAATCTCTTAAGAAGCTTCTCGGTTTACAGTCCCGTAGAAGGAATAGTTAGAAAACTCTACGTGAAAGAGGGTGATTATGTAGCTAAGGGCGCACCCGTCGCGGAGATATATTCTCCTGAAATAGCAGATCTTATAGGGAAAATCAAAATAGCAAAGGTTCGTATGGAAACTGCCAAGAAACTGTATGAAAGAGATAAGCAACTTTACAATCAAAAAGTTATCCAATACACGCGATTTTTTGCTTCAATGATAGAATACGAAAGAGCGCAAGGAGAATACAAGGCTCTTTTGGAAAAACTCAAAAGTTATGGAGAAATAAAAGGCTACCATCTCCTACTCAGATCTCCGGGTGAGGGATACGTAGTAGAACAAGATGTCGTTCTCGGAGAGAGTGTAGGTCCGCAAAGAGAACTCTTTAAAATCCACTCCCACGAATTTGTCTGGGTTTACGGATGGGCTGATGAAAAGTCTTCAAGGGAAATTAAAGAGGGGATCAAAGCTGTTGTAAAGACAGGTGAAACAGAAATACCTTGTAGAGTTGACTTTATAGGTCATGAAGTAGATGAAAAAACAAGAAGGGTTAAAATCAGATGTGTAGCTCACAACAGAGATCACCTTTTAAAACCGGGAATGTTTGTCAAACTATCTTTAAAGACAGGAAGAAAAAAAGCACTTTTAGTTCCTAAAAGAGCTGTTCAAGACATAGAAGGGAAAAAGATCCTCTTTGTGTGGAAAGGAGATTATTTTGAACCGCGTGAAATACACGTTTATAAGGAAATAAACGGCTATTACGTAGTAGAAGAAGGGGTTAAAGAAGGAGAAAAGATAGCCGTCAGTGGAACAGTTTTTCTCAAAACAAAACTCGTGGGTGTAGAAGAAGCAGGGCACGCTCATTGAGGAGGTAGCAATATGTTCAGAGCTATACTCAGATTAAGACTTCTTGTTCTACTTGCTCTTGTAGGAATTGTGATATACGGAATTTATAGTTTTAGGAAACTTCCTATAGATGCTTTTCCCGATCCAACACCAGTGCAGGTCAATATATACACTTACGCTCCTGGCCTTTCGGCTGAAGAAGTAGAAACCCTTATAACAATACCTGTTGAATCCGTCATGAACGGTTTAAAGGACGTAATTTTGGTAAGAAGTGCTTCACTTCCCGCTATGTCTTACGTATCCGTTTACTTTAAAGACGGAACTGATATATACTTTGCACGCCGTCTTGTAATGGAAAAACTGCCGGACGCAAGAGAAAAAGTTCCGGAAGGATTTACTCCTGTTATGGGTCCTAACGCTACAGGTTTGGGAAACGCCCTGCTCTATGTTCTTCATGACGAAAAAGGCAGGTATTCAAATGCAGAGCTTAAATCCATTTTCCAGCAATGGGTCGCTCGCCCACTCATTATGAGTGTAGGTGGTGTTGAAGAAATTGTTCAATTCGGTCCTGAGTTGGCATACCGCATAGTCCCTGATCCAGATAAGTTCGTAGCCTACGGGATAACTCTTGAAGATCTGATAGAAGCTCTTGAAAAAAATAACCTTTTAGTAGGAGGTGGATTCTTTCAATCAGCTGAAGGTGATCTTGTTGTAAGAGGTCTTGGGAGAGTTTACAGTCCGGAGGATATTTTGAGAATTCCGGTAAAAGTAGATAAAGAGAAGGGAATAAGTGTTTACATCAAAGACATAGCTAGGGTGGAAAAGGGCGAATTACCTAACAGACGTGGTGCTTTTACAATGAACGGAAGGGAAGTTCAAGGAAACATAGTGGTTAAAAGAATATTTGAAAATACTAAGGAAGTTGTAGATAAAGTAAAGAGAAAACTCCAGGAAATTCAAAAAATACTCCCAGAAGGGGTTAAAATAGAACATCTTTACGATCAGGCTTATCTAACAGAAAAAGCTGTTTCTACTATTCAAAAGGCTCTTATGAGCGGAATGTTTCTTGTCGCTTTTATTACAGCTTTCCTTATGGGAAACTTTCGTGCTTCTCTTATAGTTATATCCTCTCTGCCTTTGACTCTTTTAATTGCCTTTATAGTTATGCGTGAAAGTGGAATGACAGGAAATCTAATGACCTTAGGAGGACTCGCTATAGGAATAGGTATGTTTGTGGATTCTTCTGTGGTTATAGTGGAAAACATATACAGACACCTTACTGAGAAAAAAGACGGGCTCAAATTCTCCGTAGTGCTGGATTCCGTCAAGGAAGTATGGAGACCTGTCCTTTTTGCTGTTTTGATTATTGTTATAGTCTTTTCCCCTATTTTTGTCTTTGAATCTATAGAAGGAAAGTATTTTAAACCTCTTGCACTAACGCTTATAATTGCTTTATTAGCTTCTCTTTTTATAGCTTTCACATTTATTCCCGTATTAACTTACTACTTTCTCAAGCCCGGTAAGCAAACGTATAGCAAAATAATGGCTATAATTCACAGAGTATACGACGTAATTCTTGAAGCTTCTTTCAAAGCCAGAATTCCTATAATAGGAGCTGTTGTCCTTTCTTTTATATTCAGTCTCTTCCTGCTTACTAGAATAGGAACAGAGTTTGCTCCTGAGCTTGAAGAAGGGGCGGTTCTTGTTAAAGCTTTTATGGATCCTAACGTATCCTTGGAAGAAGGGAAAAAAGTTGCAATGGCTATAGAAAAGGAGGTTTTAAAATTTCCCGAAGTTGTGAAGACATATTCCACCATTGGAAGAGCTGAAAAAGGAGAAGCTGCAGATGTTAATTACATAGAAACTTGGATAATTCTCAAACCTCAGAATGAATGGAAAACCTTCAGCACAAGGGAAGAGTTTAATCAAATACTGCGAAAAAGATTGGAATGGCTCCCTATATCCATAGCTTTTACCCAACCTATAAAGATGAGAATAGACGAATTACTATCGGGAGTTAGAGCGGATATAGCTATAAAGATTTTCGGAGAAGATCCTGAAGTTTTAAATACCCTCGCGGATAAAGTGAGGGAAATTACAGAACAGATTCCCGGCGCTGTAGATGTTCAGAAAGAAATACAAGCAGGCAGACTCCAACTGAGGGTATATCCGCGATGGGAAATTCTTGAAAGATTTGGGATAACGGTTGAAGAAGTTCTTAACATAGTCAAATATACCTTAGGCGGAGCTGAGGCTGGCGTTCTTCAAAAGGGAACTCTTCTTTTTCCTATAGTGATTACTTTACCCGATGAGTTCAGAGGGGATATCAGTAAATTAAAAGAAGTTCCCGTATTTGAAAGAGATGGGAAAATTCTCACATTTGGAGATATAGCAGATCTCAAAGTAGAACCGGGTCTCTTTGTAATAAGAAGGGAGAACAATATTAGATTTTCCTTAGTTATGTGTAATGTGGAAGGGAGAGATATAGGTGGTTTTGTAGAAGAGTTAAGAAGTAGAATAGAAAAAGAAGTAAATCTTCCTAAGGGTTACTTTATAACTTACGGTGGACAGTTTGAAAATCAACAAAGAGCTATGAAAAGACTTTCTGTAGCTGTGCCGGTTTCCATTTTTCTTATATTTGTGCTTTTGTATTTAAACTTTAACTCTGTCAGAGATGCTCTTGTTGTTATGTTAAACGTTCCTTTTGCGGTTATAGGTGGAATAATAGCTCTGTATATTTCGGGATTTAACCTATCTGTTCCTTCAGCTATAGGATTTATAGCTATATTCGGTATAGCCACCCTTAACGGTGTTGTTCTTGTTTCTTATATCAGACAGCTTTTAGAAAACGGATACAGTATAAGAGAAGCTGTAAAAAGAGCAGCTATTTTAAGGATAAGACCAATCCTTATAACCGCAATAACCACTTTTATAGGATTAATCCCTTTGCTGGTTATAAGCGATATAGGGTCGGAAGTTCAAAAACCCTTAGCTACGGTAGTAGTAGGCGGGATTTTTACCTCAACACTGCTTACTTTAATAGTCTTACCTTCTGTTTATGAATCGGTTTACAGAAGATTTGTAAAAAATATATAATGGCTAAGATGAGAATTCTAATAACAGGAGGAGCGGGTTTTATAGGTTCTAACTTAGCCCGTTCCCTCCAAAATAAGTATCCCAATGCAAAAGTATACATACTTGACAACTTTTCTACAGGACATTTTAAAAACCTTACAGGATTTAAAGGAGAGATTATTACGGGAGATATAAAGGATAAGGATCTATGGCAGTATTTGAGGAAATACTTTTCCTTTGACGTTATATTTCACCAAGCCGCTATAACGGATACGACTGTGACAGATCAAAAGCTGATGATGGAAACCAATGCGGATAGCTTAAGGTATATACTAGAATCCGCTCTTGAGTGGAATTCAAAAGTCATATACGCTTCTTCCGCAGGAGTTTATGGAAATACCTCACCCCCCATGAGAGAGGAAGAGGGACTTGAACCGGAGAACATATACGGTTTTTCAAAATTGATGATGGATCGTATAGCTATCAATTATATGGAAAAGTATCCTCACATGAGAATAATCGGTTTGAGATATTTCAACGTTTACGGTCCCGGAGAGGCTTTTAAGGGAAAAAGTGCCAGTATGATATATCAACTTGCTGTTAAAATTCTGCACGGACAAAAACCCAAGCTCTTCAAGTGGGGAGAGCAGAAAAGGGATTTTGTCTATGTAAGAGATGTCATAAAAGCCAACCTTCTGGCTCTTGAGAAAGATATTTCAGGGATATTTAATGTAGGAACGGGTAGGGCTCGTTCTTTTAATGAAATAATGAAGATCCTGAACGAAGAACTGGGAACAGATTATGAACCTGAATACTTTGACTGTCCTTATGATTTCTATCAAGAACATACAGAAGCGGATATCAGCAAAATAAAGAAAGCTCTTGGCTATGAACCTTCTTACACGCTGGAGGAAGGGATTAGGGATTATCTCAGATACTTAAGGTCTTAAGTGGTTGTGAGGGAAAGTTTAAAAACTTCATCTAAGTGACTTACAAAGTGTAATTTCATTTTTTCCCTAACGTAGGAGGGTAAATCTTCAAGAACCTCTTCCTTGTTTTTTTCAGGTAGTATCACCTCGTGTATTCCCGCTCTTTTAGCAGCAAGGATTTTTTCCTTTAATCCGCCTACCGGTAGAACTCTTCCTCTTAAGGTGATTTCTCCTGTCATAGCTATATCCATACGGACAGGTTTATCGGTAAGCAATGATTCAAGAGCTGTAGCTATAGCAACTCCTGCCGAAGGCCCGTCCTTGGGAACTGCTCCTTCCGGCACATGCACGTGTATATCTATTTGAGGAAATATATCCGGATCAATGCCGTAGTTTTCAGCATTTGATCTAATATAAGAAAGCGCAGCCTGTGCTGATTCTTTCATTATATCTCCTAAGGAACCTGTAAGAAGAAGATTCCCTTTTCCTTTCATCTTTGTAGCTTCTATGAACATTATTTCACCACCTACCTCTGTCCAAGCCAATCCCGTAGCTATTCCGATAAGAGGTTCTTTTTCTTTTTCCGGTAAATATCTGGGAACACCTAAGAGTTTTTTTATATCTTGAGCTTTTACCGAAAAGGGTCCTTTTTCTCCTTTAAGCTTTTTAACAGCAAGTTTTCTGAGTATAGAAGAAATTTGCCTTTGCAGATTCCTAACACCCGCTTCGCGGGTATATCCTCTTATGATTTCAAGAATAGCTCCGTCTTCAAAATCAACCTCTTCTTCCTTTAACCCGTGAAGGGGAATAAGCTTAGGAAGTAGGTGTTTTTGAGCTATGAAAAGTTTTTCCTCTTCAGAGTAACCTGATAACTGTATGAGTTCCATACGATCTAACAAGGGAGAAGGTATTGTATCCGTCCTGTTTCCTGTGCAGATGAAGATAACATCGGACAAATCAAAAGGGAGTCCTATATATAGATCTGTAAAATTTACATTCTGCTCTGGATCAAGAACTTCAAGAAGAGCCGCTGCAGGATCTCCTTGAAAGGATATAGCAAGTTTGTCTATCTCGTCTAACATTATAAGGGGGTTTTTTGTTCCTGCTTGTTTTATAGCCTGTATTATCCTACCGGGCATAGCTCCCACGTATGTTCTCCTGTGTCCGCGTATTTCCGCCTCATCTCTTACTCCTCCAAGAGCTATGCGGACAAACTTTCTACCCAAAGCAGAAGCAATTGATCTACCAAGGGAAGTTTTCCCAACACCTGGAGGTCCGACAAAGGCAAGTATTTGAGCTTGAGCTTCTTTTCCTTCAGTTAGTTTGCGGACAGCTAAATACTCTATGATTCTATCCTTTACTTTATCAAGATTGTAGTGATCTTTGTCAAGAATTTGCCTTGCTCTCTCAAGATCGTAGTTATCCCGTGTTTTTTTATTCCACGGAAGCTCCAGAACCCAATCAAGCCAAGTCCTTATAACACCAGCTTCTGCGGAGTCAGGGTGAAGCCTTTCTAATCTTTTTATCTGTTTTTCTACTTCAGTTTTTGTTTGTTCTTCAAGTTCCAAACTCTCTAATTTTTTCCTGTATTCTTCTATTTCAGCCCTTCTTTCATCTGCTTCTCCCAACTCCTCTTGTATAGCTTTGAGCTGTTGTCTGAGAAAATACTCTCTTTGTTCTTTTTCTATCTGCTCCCTTGCTTGCGCACTTATCTGCTGTTTAACTTCAAGAATTCCTACTTCATTTAAGAGAAAGTTATAAACTCGCTTGAGCCTCTCTCGCGGGTCCAAAGTTTCCAGAACCTTCTGGGCGTCTTCCGCTTTCATTTCAAGAATGGACGCTACAAGATCCGCCAGCTTTCCCGGATCTTCTATTTCCCTTATGATCATTACTATATCGGGGATAACCTGCTTTCCAAGGGATATAGCTTTATCCAGCAGTTCTTTTACAGATTTTATAAGAGCCTTTTCTTCTATAGTGAGATCTTCTGGTTTTACATCTCTTTCAAGCACGGGATCTACCAAAGCACTGTAGTAATTATCCTCCTTTATTAACCTTTTAAGAATTCCTCTTTTTATTCCTTGAACTAAAACCTTTATCCTGTTATCTTCTATAGGAACAACTCTTAGTATATGGGCAATTATTCCTACACTGTAAAGCTCATCTTCTGAAGGTTCTTCTATATCTTTTCCCTTTTGAAGAACTAAGAAGATAAGCTTATCTCTTTTGGAAGCTTCTTCTACAGCTTTTATAGAAAAAGGCCTTCCTACAAACAGAGGAAGCACCATGGTAGGAAATATAACTAAATCTCTCAAAGGCATTAGCGGATATTCCTTAGGGACGGGTGGAATTTCCGGCATTTGCATTATGTCCTGTGTCACTTTATACCTCCTTTGGAGTAGTTTATATTATAATTCCCCATGAGGATACTTCTTAACGGAGATGAAAAATTTTTGGAAGGTGAAGTTACAATAAGGGAACTTTTAAACATACTGGGAATTGAGCTTAGGGAAGTCGGTCTTGCGGTTGCTGTTAACGGAGAAGTAATTCCCAAATCCGAATACGAAAACTACAAATTGAAAGAAGGGGATAAAGTAGAGATAGTTCACCTTGTAGGAGGAGGTTAACAATGTTAGATTGGGAAAATTTACTACAAGATGATATCTTTGAAATAGCAGGGAGAAAGTTTAAATCCCGTCTGATAATAGGTTCGGGAAAATTTAAAAGTTTCCAACAGAACAAGGAAGTGTTGGAAGCTTCTGGAGCGGAAATAATAACCGTTGCGGTAAGAAGGGTTAATATAACAGATCCCTCTCGGGAAAATCTTCTTGATTATATAGATCCGAAAAAATACCTTATCCTTCCCAACACGGCGGGTTGTTATACCGCAGAAGAAGCTGTAAATACCGCCATGCTCGCGAGAGAAGCAACTGGAATAAACTGGATAAAACTTGAAGTTATAGGTGATAAGAAAACCCTTCTTCCCGATATGGAAGAAACCTTGAAAGCAGCCAAGATTCTTGTAAAGGAAGGCTTTGTAGTTCTCCCTTACGTATTTGACGATCCCGTGTATGCAAAGAAATTTGAAGATATAGGCTGTGCAGCTGTTATGCCTCTTGCTTCTCCTATAGGATCTGGCTTGGGGCTTCAAAATCCCTACAATTTGATATTCATAAAAGAAGCTGTTTCTGTGCCTGTTATCGTTGACGCAGGCATAGGGAGTGCAACTGATATACCTCCGGTGATGGAATTGGGTGTTGACGGCATACTTACCAACACAGCTCTTGCGGAAGCCAAGGATCCTATAAAAATGGCGGTAGCTATGAAATACGCTACAATCGCAGGAAGACTTGCTTACCTTGCGGGGAGAATGCCAAAAAGGACTTACGCTGTTCCTTCTTCTCCGATGAAGGGTGTTCCCTTTAAAGAATGAAAAAAATAGTAGTTGTAGGAGCTGGAATTTCCGGATTATCTGTAGCTTTTAGACTCAAAAAAAAAGGATATAATGTAAGTGTTTTTGAAAGAAAAACGAAAGCGGGTGGAAACATAGAAACCCTTAGGGATAGGGGATACCTTATAGAGCTTGGTCCTCAAACGCTGATGGCGGATCAGTATATAGAAGATTTCCTAAAAGAAATCAATCTCAAACCGCTAAGGGCAAATCCTATTTCAAAAAACAGATACATATACAGAAAAGGGAAACTTATTCCACTCCCTTTAAATCCTGTTTCTTTTTTTCTATCTCCCCTTCTCTCCTTTAGAGCAAAGCTGAAAATTTTTACAGAACCCTTTATTCCTCCTACGGAAAAAGAAGAAAGCATTGCTGATTTTGTTAAAAGACGTCTCGGAAAAGAATTTCTTGATTATATAGTAACACCTTTCATTTCAGGAGTCTATGCTGGAGATCCCTACAAATTATCTGTCAAATACGCTGTTAAAAGAATTTATATGTTGGAAAAAGAATACGGAAGTCTTATAAAAGGAGCTTTAAAGAAAAAAGCTATAGGGCCTAAGGGAAAACTTATTTCCTTTGAAGGGGGATTAAAAGCTCTAACAGACAGATTATCTGAATATGTAAAGGTGGAGAAAGAAAGAGAAATTACAGCTTTGGAAATCCGAAATAGAAAATTTATCCTTAAAACGAAGAAAGAAGAAAAAGAAGCAGATGCTGTAGTTCTTTCTACACCAGCTTACGAAACAGCGCAGATCTTAAAAACCGTATCGGAAGGAAAATCTCTTATCCTTAAGGATATAGACTACGTTCCTGTTGTAGTTGTAAACCTTGGTGTAAAAAGTGGAAAAATTCCGGAAGGATTCGGTTTTTTGATTCCTCGCACAGAAAGGAAGAGAATTTTGGGCGTTATTTTTTCTTCTAAGTTATTTACAGGAAGATCTCCTGTCGGAAGGGATTTGCTTACCGTTTACATGGGAGGAGCTACCGACAGAGAAGTTATAAATCTAACAGAAGAAGAGATTCTTAAAATAGTTAGCGAAGAACTGAAGGATATATTAGAAGTAGAAAGTGTAGATTTTTATCATGTTAAGAAATGGGAAAAAGCTATTCCTCAATATACAATGGGCTATGAAAAGTTTTTAAAAACAGTTGAAGAATTAGAAAACACTTTTAAAGGGTTGTTTCTTACAGGTAACTATATAGGAGGTATTTCCTTAGCGGACTGTATAAGAAATTCAGAAGAAATCTCCCGCCGAGTTGAGGAATTTCTCACTCTAAGGGACGGCAACGGTTGAGATTGTTAAAACACTGAGGACAAAGATCAAAGAAAACAAGCAATCCTAAACCTCCTAACATCAAATTTACTTGAGTTATTACCATTTTTTCTTGTCTGTCGGGCAGAATTTGGTATTCCTTCAGAGTTTTATTACAAGCGGTCTTCCCTTCTGCAGAACCTAATTTATGAAATTGGAAAACTAAACGTTTAGTCCGCCTGCACTTCATCCACAGTGGTTCAAGATCAAGCATAACAAATTCAATAGGTGTTGTGTTTTGGATAGGTTTTACCTTTTGAAAAAGTCTTCTCAATCTATCAGGATCTTTCATAACATTATTTTAATGTAAAATAGTTAGTGTTTTGGAGAGGTGGCCGAGTGGCCGAAGGCGGCCGCTTGCTAAGCGGCAGAGGGTTAATAGCCCTCCGAGGGTTCGAATCCCTCCCTCTCCGCCACTGGAGAAGGATCATGAATTTGACTATCTACCTTATAACCGATGATGCCTATCTTGAAGGAAGAGATATATACGAAGTGATAGAACAAGCTCTTGAAGGTGGAATAACAGCAGTCCAATACAGGTTCAAAAGAAAATCAGGTCGTCAAATGTATGAAGAGCTTTTAAAGATTAGAGAAATAACAAGAAGGTATTCTGCAGATCTTGTGGTGAACGATCGTGCTGATCTTGCATTAGCAGTGGAAGCGGACGGGATTCACGTGGGTAAGAAGGACATACCCCCTCATGCTGTTAGAAAAATTGTAGAAAATAAACTCTACATAGGATACAGTGTAAATTCCCTTGAAGAACTTCAGGAAGCCAATAGATTACCTATAGATTATGTAGGATTCGGCTCTGTATATCCAACTTCTACAAAGGAAGACTATAGACTTGTAGGATTATCTGCTCTCAGGGAGGCTGTTAAGCTATCGGAAAAACCTGTTGTCGCTATAGGGGGAATAACCCCTTACAGAGTTAAAGAAATTTTAAAAACCGGTTGCAGGAACATAGCTCTTTGTTCGGGGATCTTAGGTTTTGAGAATATCAAAAAAGCAACTCAGGAGATAAAAAGAGCTTATAAAGAGGCTTTAAGGGAAATTGCTCTTTTGGGGGAGTTTTAAAAGAACCTGCAGGTATTATTATAATTAATATCTTTTATCCTTAAGGAAGGGTGGCCGAGCGGACGAAGGCGCGGCGCTGGAAACGCCGTGTGCTCCTTTTGGGGCACCGAGGGTTCGAATCCCTCCCCTTCCGCCATAAAAATCTTGAAGTTACTGGCTTTAGATTACGGGCTTAAGAGAGTAGGAGTAGCAGTAGGAGATACGGATCTTAAAATAGCAATGCCGGAGTGTGTTCTTGAAAACAACGCTAAGCTTAAGGAAAAAATTGTGCAAATGGTAAAAAGTAAAAATGTAGAAAAAGTAATTGTAGGATTACCTCTTACTCCCTCTGGAAAGGAAGGGGAAAGAGCCAAAAAGGTGAGGGAATTTGTAAAGGAGCTGAAGGAATTACTTCCGCATATACCTGTAGAAATGCACGACGAAAGATACACTACACAAGAAGCTTTGAGAAGACTGATCGGTGTAAACAGTAAAAAGAAGAAGAAAATCTTAGATGCAATTTCTGCTCAAATAATTTTAGAAGAATATATACAAAGCTTATGAAAAAACTTGCAGTTCTTTCAGTAATATCCTTTCTCTTAATATCTTATCTTGCTTATTCTTTTCTACCTGTTTACGTAAGCAAAAAAATTGTAGATATACCTTACGGAACATCAACTGTTAGGATAGTGGATACACTTTACAAAGAAGGTTTGATAAGAAATAGAATATCTTTTGCTTTAATTCATTTGTTCAAAAAAGAGAAATTAGAAGCAGGTGAATATGAGTTTAGAGGTTACGTATCTCCTTTTGATGTCTATAATAAGTTGTCAAAAGGCTTGCGAAAGCTCCATAGAATAGTGATTTTTGAGGGAAGTGATATATACGATATTGCAAGAATTCTTGAGCTTAAAGGCATATGTAGAGGAGAAGACTTCATAAAATACGCTACTTCAGAAAAAGTTGCACGTAATTATGGTTTATCTTCCCATACTATGGAGGGATTTTTGTTTCCGGAAACTTACTTTTTTTCAAAAAATACACACCCTTTAAAGGTAATAGACACAATGTTCAAAACTTTTCTAAAGAAAACAGAGATTCTAAGAGCAGAACTTATTCAGAAAAGAATTTCCTTAGAGGAATGGGTAACCATAGCTTCTATGATTGAAAAAGAAACCTTTTGGGAAGAGGAAAAACCACTTATATCCGCTGTGATATACAACAGGTTAAAGAAAAAAATGCGTCTTCAAATAGACCCTACAGTCATATACGCCTTAAAGCGCAAGGGTTTGTGGAGGGGTAAGTTAACAAAAGAAGATCTACAAATAGAAGATCCCTATAACACTTATAAGTATTTTGGTTTACCTCCTACTCCTATATGCAATCCCGGTTTATCTTCCCTTGAGGCAGCTCTTAACCCTGCTAAGGTTTCCTATTTGTATTTTGTAGTAGATCCTCATACCAGAAAGCACCTTTTTAGCAGTAGCTACAAACAACACAGAAGGAATATACTCAAAGTCCGAAGAAGATAAACTGTTCACCGTATCTTACCGATGGATTAAAATTATTCAGCTATGATCGGTGCTGTTTTTTTAAAACTGTGTCCAAATTGCGGGGGAAAGGTCTCTTCCTACAGACTTTTAAAAGGTCTTCCCTGTGAAAAATGTCTTCCGAAGGAGTTAGACAGAGATGAAATATGCTCTTTTCTAACAGAGGGAAACCTATCTGAACTCTGTAATATAAACAAGAAAGTCCGAAGATGGGAAAGGCTTTTTAAGAAAGTAGTGGGAACAAAGCCTTGGAGTCTTCAAAGATCGTGGGCTAAGAAAGTGTTCTTAGGAAGAAGCTTCGCTCTCTTAGCACCAACGGGAGTGGGAAAAACTACTTTTGGTTTAGTTACAGCTTTACTTTTAGCAAAAGAGAGGAAAAAGAGTTACATAATTCTTCCGACAAAACTGTTACTTAAACAAGTAGAGAACAAGTTAAGGGAATCAAATCTCAAAGAAGAGGATCTTTTAGTAGTTTTTGGGGCTTCTTCTAAGGAAAGAGAAAAAGCGAAAGAAAGAATAGTAAAAGGTAATTTTAAAATCCTTGTAACTACTTCCATGTATCTTTACAAAAACTACGCAATAATACCACGGGAATTTTCCTTTATATTTATAGATGATGTTGATTCATTTCTTAAAAATTCACGCAACATATATAAAGTATTATACCTTTTAGGATTTTCTCAGGAAGATATTGAAATAGCTCAACAACTCATAAGAATAAAAGAAAAAAGGAAAAAAACGGAAAAGGATTGGGAATTGATAAGGGATACAAGCAGTAAAGTCAGAGAGCTTACTTCAAAAGCAAAAGGAGTATTAGTGGTTTCCTCCGCTACGGGAAATCCAAAGTCCGGTAGAATAAAACTTTTCAGAGAACTATTGGGTTTTGAAGCAGGAAAACCCACTTTTAATTTAAGAAACGTCTTAGATCTCTACGAAATTCCCTCTGATTTGGAAGAAACTCTTCTCAAACGTGTAAAGGAACTCGGAAAAGGTGGATTAATATTCGTATCTGCGGATAAAGGTAAAGCGGGAGTTGAAAAGGTAACAACTCTTCTGAAGAAGGAGGGTATAAAGGCAAAGTCTTATGAAGAGATAAAGGATATATCTTCTTTTGAAAGTGGAGAGATAGATATTTTAGTAGGTATTTCCTCTTTTAAAAATCCATTAGTGCGTGGTCTTGATATACCTTACAGTGTCAGATACGCTCTTTTTTTCGGAGTTCCCAAAATAACTATATCCTTAAATATAGAAACCGGTGTTTTTCCCCTCCTTTGGTTGCTACTCTCTTTAAGATCATTACTTGCTAAGAAACTTCCTTACAGATTAAGAGAAGTGGACAGATGGATACGAATACTGAAGAAGCATTCTTATATAAGTGAAGATTTTATAGAAATGAATCCTGATTTAAAGAAACGTATTAATAATCTTAAAGAGGAAGTAAAGAACTTTCTCCTTTTAAAAGAAGTTAAAAGAATAATAGAAGAGTCTGAAGAAATATCCCTTGAAAAAACACCGCAGGGTTTCTCCCTTAGTGTTGCAGATGTAACAGGTTATCTGCAAGCTTCGGGAAGAACATCTCGTATTTATGCAGGCGGAGTTAGCTTAGGTCTTAGCTATGTCCTAGTAGATAATAAGAAAACTTTTAACAATCTTGCTCGCAAGATAAAGTGGTTTAACGAAGAAATTCGGTTTACTCCTTCCAGTGAAGCTAATTTAAAGGAAATCCTTGTAAAAGTGGATAAGGACAGAAAAAGAATAAAAAAACTTCTAGAAGGCGAAGAAAAGGGAACTGTGAAAGATCATGTAAAACCTGTTCTGCTCGTAGTTGAATCTCCTACCAAAGCCAGAACAATTGCAAGTTTTTTCGGCAAACCTGTTACCAGAAGAGTAGAAGGTTTTGATCTTATGGAAGTTAGTGCGGGGGATATTCATCTTCTGATAGCCTCTTCTTTTGGACATGTATTGGACATTTCTAAGGAAGGCGGATTTCACGGTATTTTTGTGGAAAATGGAAACTTTCTGCCTTTCTACGAACCCTTAGAAGGGAAAGAGAAAACGCTTACAGGTTTGCGCCTTGTAGCTCAGGAAGTAGATTCCGTTTACATAGCTACAGATCCCGACACGGAAGGGGAAAAAATAGGTTGGGATATATGTGCTGTTCTTTCTCCTTATGTAAAGGAAATAAACCGCATTGAGTTTCATGAAGTTACAAGAAAAGCCGTAAAAAAAGCTCTTGAAGAACCAAAGAATTTTAATGAAAATCTTGTAAAGGCTCAAATCGTCCGCAGAATTTCCGATAGATGGATAGGTTTTGAAGTATCTCGCATACTGCAAACCATCTTTGGAAAATTATGGCTTTCAGGTGGTAGAGTTCAGATTCCGGTGCTCGGTTGGATAATTGAAAGGGAAAAACTCTACAGAAAGCGGAGACATATTGTAGTTGTAAATATAAAAGAAGCGGATCGCAGATTGAGAATAGATTTTGAATTCGCCAATAAAAAAGAAGCAAAAGCTTTTTTTGAAAATTTAGATTGTATTGAAGTGGAAGTTTTAAAAGAAAGAGAAGAGTATCTTACACCGCCTCCTCCTTATACTACGGATACAATGCTCAAGGAAGCCAATGAAAAGTTCAGGTGGAGCGTAAGAAAGACTATGGAATTAGCACAAGACTTATTTGAAAAAGGATTAATAACGTATCACAGAACAGATGCTACAAGGGTTTCTTCCAGCGGTATTTCGGTAGCTGTTGAATACATAACAGAAACTTGGAACAGTTCTCTTATAAAACCACGCCAGTGGAGTTCTGAAGGTGCTCACGAGTGTATAAGACCAACACGCCCTATTGATGCGGAAGAGCTAAGATCTGTTGTATATTCAGGGCAAATTCAGGATATAAACACAGATCACTTAAGGCTTTACGATTTAATCTTTCGTAGGTTCATAGCGTCTCAAATGGAATCACCCAAGGTAAAGATAAAACAAGTAAGGATTAAAGCTTTCAACAAAAAAACTGAGATTGTTCTCAGAACAGAAATTCTTAAAGAGGGTTATGATTGTATCTATCCTGTGGAATTACAACCAGACTTAGCAGGAAAAATCAACGTAAGTGATAAAAAAGAAATTAGAGAGATGCCTAAGGCGTACCTCTTTACTCAGGGATCTCTTGTAGAAGAGATGAAAAAAAGAGGTATAGGCAGACCTTCTACATACGCAACAACTGTTGAAAAGCTATTGGAAAGAGGTTATGTAATAGAAAGAAAGGGGTTTTTAATACCAACTAAGCTGGGTAAACAGGTTTACGAATTTTTAAGAAAACAGGAAGATATAATTCCCTTCCTATCAGAAGATTTCACCAGAAAGCTTGAAAACATCATGGACAGAATAGAAGAAGGAAAAGAAAACTATGAAGATATTTTGAGGCAGTTGCACAGGGATATAATAAAGTTTGAATCGGTTCTCAGGAGGTAAAATATGAATTTCCACCCTCTTTTTGTTTACCTCGTAACAGGAATACTGTTACTAAGTTATACAGCTTATCTTTTACACTTTTTACTACTGCGTAATTACAAATTCGTATTCTACTATGCACTTACAAATCATGCTCTCTCCGCGATTCTTTCTCCTTTTACTGTATTGACAGGCTTTCACACTGCGGGAATACAGTATGTCCAACAAAAAGCTCCCTTTGTTTTTTTATTTCCTCATAAGTGGCTCGGTGTAGCTCTTGCTGTTTATACTGTCCTAACCTTTGCTGTTCTCTGGATAAAACAAAGAGAGCTTAGCAGAAAAGCAGGTATAGTTTTTTCTCTCTTAGGATTAGGACTCTCCGTAGCTGTTATAGTTTTAGGTTGGTTACTGCGATTGATTTTCTTTTAAAGGAGGTTAATTTTTAGCTTATGTTTGAAAAATACAAATTGCTCCGCGATTACAGTGGATTACAAACCCTTAAAAACCTTTCTCACGCAGAACTTCTTCAACTTGCTCAAGAAGTAAGAGATCTTATAATTCAAATCACTTCAAAGAATGGCGGGCATGTGGGTCCGAGCTTAGGTGTTGTAGAACTTACAATAGCTCTGCTTAGGGTATTTGATCCACCGCGTGATGCTGTAATTTGGGATATAGGACATCAAGCTTATTCTTGGAAAATTCTCACCGACAGAAAAGATCTTTTTCACACACTCCGTCAATACGGGGGTATTTCTGGTTTTCTTCGGAGAGAAGAAAGTCCCTTTGATGCTTTTGGAGCTGGACACAGTTCCACTTCCATATCTGCAGCTCTCGGTTTCCGTATAGCTAAGGATTTGAAAACAGATAACAGTTACGTAGTGGCTGTCATAGGTGACGGTGCTATGAGTGCGGGTATGGCTTTTGAAGCTTTAAACAACGCAGGACATCTGAGACCAGATAGATTTATCGTAATCCTGAACGACAACGAACTGTCAATTTCACCCAACGTAGGAGCTTTTTCCACTTACTTGAGCAGGATCATAAGCGGACACTTTGTCCAAGAGTCAAGGCAGAAGATAAAAAAGTTTTTAATTCACTTTGGGAAAACTCCTTTAAGGTTTATGAAATTAACAGAGGAATTTTTAAAGGGACTCATATCACCCGGCATTATTTTTGAAGAATTAGGCTTTAATTATATAGGCGTTATAGACGGACACGATATACAATCTCTTGAAAAAACTCTTGAGAATGCAAAGGAGATAAAGGGTCCTGTTTTACTTCACGTGGTTACCAAGAAAGGAAAAGGTTATAAGCCAGCGGAAGAAGATCCCGTAAAGTGGCACGGTGTAGCTCCCTACAAAGTTGAATCTGGTGAATTCATAAAAAAACCTTCTCCTCCTACGTGGACTTCGGTTTTTGGAAAAGCCATAGTAGAACTTGCGGAGAGAGACGATCGTATAGTGGTTATTACTCCCGCTATGAAGGAAGGTTCTGGATTGGTTGAATTCGCCCGCAGATTTCCTAAGAGATTTTTTGACGTAGGTATAGCTGAACAGCATGCAGCAACCTTTGCTGCCGGACTTGCCTGCGAAGGGTTAAAACCTGTTGTAGCTTATTACTCCACTTTTTTACAGAGAGCTTACGATCAAGTAATTCACGATATAGCCTTGCAAAATCTACCGGTTACTTTTGCCATAGACAGGGGTGGACTTGTAGGGGAAGATGGTCCTACTCATCACGGTTCTTTTGATCTTTCTTTTCTCAGGTGTATTCCCAATATGGTAGTCTCAGCTCCAAAAGATGAACAGGAACTTAGAAATCTTCTTTATACCGCTGTAAAAAGCGAAAAACCCTTTGCTATAAGGTATCCTAGGGGAACCGCTTACGGTATTCCTACAGAAGATTTTAAAGAAATTAAGATAGGTAGTTGGGAGGAACTCATAGAAGGTGAAGATATCGTCATATTAGCTGTTGGATACACCGTCTATCAAGCTCTAAGAGCTGCTGAGAATCTTCATAAAGAAAGAATAAAAGTAGGTGTTGTTAACGCCCGTTTTGTAAAACCTTTAGATACAGAACTCTTAACACGGCTGGTTCAGCGCTGTAAATTAATAGTTACAGTAGAAGACAACACTGTTATGGGGGGATTCGGTTCTGCGGTGCTTGAATTTTTAGCAAAGAATAAAACTATCCCACAAGTTATAAACTTAGGAATTCCTGATCGCTTTATAGAACACGGCAATCAAAACTTACTCAGAAATTTAGTAGGAATAGACGCGGAGGGAATAGAAAAAACCGTTAAAGAGATTCTCAAAAAGTCCTTAAAATAGTTTCATGACTAAGCTGTGTATAGCCTTAGATACTGATTTAAATAAGGCTTTTTCTATTTTGGATCAACTGAAGGAATTCCCTATTGTATTTAAAGTAGGACCTGTTCTTTTTTTGGAAGGAGGAATAGAGATCTTAGAAAAAATAAAATCTGCTAATAAGGAGCTTTTTTTGGATTTAAAGCTTTACGATATTCCCAATACTGTAAGAA
>Ga0256839_1000458_pt1 | contig 52901 bp, 35 predicted proteins | sample 354166metaG_FD_185968 | JGI IMG/M metagenome (GOLD analysis project Ga0256839, IMG submission 185968) | Hydrothermal vent microbial communities from Mid Atlantic Ridge, Atlantic Ocean - 354-166 | ecosystem: Environmental > Aquatic > Marine > Hydrothermal vents | place: Atlantic Ocean: Mid... | reverse complement strand
GCTATCTGGGCGATCGGCCGCACCAGAAGGAGCGGTTACGCGAAGATGTACAGGTGACAGCCGACGACCTGCTGGACTTCCGAGTGCCGGGTGGACGCATCACCGAAGCTGGTCTGCGTAACAATGTGAGTGTGGCTTTGCAGTATCTGAACCAGTGGTTTTCAGGCAATGGAGCGGCTGCCATCTTTAACCTGATGGAAGATGCAGCCACGGCCGAGATCGCGCGGGCACAACTCTGGCAATGGGTCCATCGCGAGGCTCGGCTGGATGACGGTAGGCCGATCACGCCCGAATTGTACGCCCAGATGCGCGAGGAAGAACTGACCAAGCTGGGCGGACGGGAAACGGCGCACTATCGAGAGGCCGCCGAAGTGCTCGACGAGCTGGTGCTTTCCGATTCGTTTGTCGAATTTTTGACGCTTCCAGCCTACGAGCGGCTGCTGCAGATGGAGACCGTGCCGGGCTGATCGTTTCAGAAAATCAGCCGATTGCAAGCCATTTTGTACGCTCCCCATCAGGGAGCGTACTTTTTTAGCGGACCTGCCAGAGAGATAGGGCGTTTCTCCAGCATTCTTAACGGGCCAATGGCCCGTCCAGTGTCTGAATTGCGTATTTTTCAGGGATTCTCGAGCGTGCAGCGGCAATTCGTCAACCGATTAGTACCGTAAGGTATGAAGCGATTTAAACAGGTGGAACGGTTTCGGCATCCGGAAATCGAGCGCGAGATCCTGCACTGGTGGAAGGAACACCAGATCTTTTCCCGGAGCATTGCGCAGCGGGCGCAGGGGCCCACGTTCTCCTTCTACGAAGGGCCGCCCACGGCGAACGGGAAGCCCGGCATCCACCACGTTCTGGCTCGGACGATCAAAGATATTTTTTGCCGGTACAAAACCATGAAGGGCTTTTGCGTAGAGCGCAAGGCGGGGTGGGACACGCATGGGCTGCCCGTTGAGATCGAGGTCGAAAAGGAACTGGGGCTGGAAGGACGGGCGCAGGTGGAGGCGTTCGGCATTGAAAAGTACAATGCAGCTTGCCGCCGGAGCGTCCTGCGTTACAAGGAACTCTGGGACCAGCTCACCGAGCGCATTGGCTACTGGGTAGATCTTGAGCACCCGTACATCACCTTCGAAAACAAGTACATCGAAACCCTCTGGTGGCTGATTAAGCAGATTTATGAGAAAGGCCTTCTGTACAAAGGATACAAGATTCAGTGGTACAGTCCGGGCTCCGGCACTGTGCTTTCTTCGCACGAGGTGAGCTTGGGTTATAAAGAGGTAGATGATCCCAGCGCTTACGTGCGTTTCCCGGTACGAGGGGTTGAGCGCACCTATCTGCTGGCCTGGACGACGACGCCCTGGACGCTCATTTCCAACGTGGCACTGGCGGTTGGTGCGGACATTTCCTACGTCAAGGTGCGTCGGGAAGACCCGGAACGGGGAACCGAATACCTGATGCTGGCTCAGGATCGGATGGACGTGCTGCGGGACGAGTCGGTAGAGGTGGTCGAAACGTTTCCAGGGCGAGCGCTGGTGGGCATGCGCTACGAGCCGCTGTTCCCGTACTTCAAGGATCGTTTTAAGGAAGGGGAAGCCTGGCGAGTCATTGCGGCCGACTTTGTCTCGACCGAAGAAGGAACCGGCATTGTGCATCTGGCGCCGGCCTTCGGTGCGGAAGACTATGAGGCTGCGCGGAAAGAAGGGCTGCCGATGATCAATCCGATCACCCCGGAAGGTACGTTTACCGACGAGGCGCCGCTGGTGGCCGGCCTATGGTTTAAGGATGCCGACCGCGTCATTCTGCGAGATCTGCGGCAGCGTGGCCTGCTGTTCCGGCAGGAGACCTATCGGCACAACTATCCACACGATTGGCGTAAGGGCACGCCCCTGATGAATTATCCGGTCGAAAGCTGGTTCATTCGGACCACGGCGGTCAAAGATCGGATGATTGAACTGAACGAGACGATTCGCTGGCATCCGCCGGCTATCGGGCAGGGGCGTTTCGGAGAGTGGTTGCGGAATAACGTGGATTGGGCGCTGAGTCGCCAGCGCTACTGGGGGACTCCACTGCCCATCTGGCAGAGCGATCGTAATCCTGATTATATCGAGGTAATTGGCTCCATTGAGGAGCTTCGTCAGAAGCTGGGAGGCACGTTTCCGCCCGAAGCCTACAATCCGGAAACCGGGGAGCTTGATCTGCACCGGCCGTATGTGGATCGGCTTACCTGGCCGGCCCCCGACGGAGGCACGATGCGCCGCGTGCCTGATCTGATCGACGTCTGGTTCGATTCGGGAGCCATGCCCTTTGCCCAGTGGCATTATCCGTTTGAAAATCAGGAAGCTTTCCAGCGCACCTTCCCGGCTGATTTTATTGCAGAGGGCGTGGATCAGACCCGCGGCTGGTTTTACACGCTGCATGCCATTGCCACTATGGTGATGGACAGTGTGGCCTTCCGGCACGTGGTGGTTAACGGCCTGGTGCTCGATGAAAAAGGCGAAAAGATGTCCAAGTCGAAGGGTAACGTGGTTGACCCCTTCGACGTCGTCGAGCGTTACGGAGCGGATCCGGTGCGGTGGTATATGATCAGCAACGCACCGCCGTGGGAAAACATTCGTTTCTCGGAACGTGAGCTGGAGGCGACACGACGCCGCTTCTTTAACACGCTGGAGAACGTCTATGCGTTCTTTGCGCTCTATGCCAATGTAGACGATTTTGTCTATCCGGCCACGCAGATGCCGGTGGCGGAGCGGACCGAACTGGATCGCTGGATTATCAGTCGGCTGAACAGCACGGTCGCTGAGGTAGAGGCTGCTTACGAAGACTACCATCCGACGCGGGCCGCCCGGGCGATTGAGCGTTTTGTGGATGAACTGTCGAACTGGTACATCCGGCGGTCGCGGCGGCGTTTCTGGAGCGCTCGCACAGGTGAGCAGGAGAATGAGCGGGATAAACAGGCGGCGTACCAGACTGTTTATGAATGCCTGGAGACTACGGCGCTGCTGATGGCGCCCATTGCGCCGTTCTTTAGCGAATGGCTCTATCGGGCATTGCAAGAGGGCAGTGAGGTGAAGGGGCCGGAGTCGGTGCACCTGGCCGATTTCCCGCAAGTGAACCGAGATGTTATCGATCCGACGTTGGAACAGCGCATGGCCCTGGCGCGCACCATCGTTTCCATTGTGCTGGCGCTTCGCAATCAGGCCCGGATTAACGTACGGCAACCGCTGCCCCGTATTCTGGTGGTAACAGGGACAGGCGTTGATCGTGAGGTCGTCGAGTCGGTGCGGCCGCTTATTCTGGAGGAGGTCAATGTTAAAGCGATCGAGTACGTGGAGGGTACCAGCCGAGTGGTGCGTCGCACGGCCAGGCCTAACTATCCGCGGCTGGGCAAGCGACTGGGGAAGCTGATGAAAGGCGTGGCGGCCCGTGTCGCGCAGCTTACTGAAGCGGAAATCGACCGATATTTGCGTGAGGGGCGATTGGTGCTGGAGGTAGAGGGGCAACGGGTAGAGCTGGGACCAGAAGATCTGGAGATCAAAAGTGAAGGGATTGAAGGCTGGCTGGTGGGCCAGGAAGAGGGGGTAACCGTGGCGCTTGACACTAACCGGACCGAAGAACTGATCCTGGAGGGACTGGCTCGGGAAGCGATTAACCGTATCCAGAACCTGCGTAAAAAGGCAGGATTTGCGGTGACTGACCGCATTATGATCAGCTACCAGGCCAGCGGCCAACTGGCCAAAGCGCTGACGCGACACGGCGAGTGGATTCGGAACGAGACGCTGGCCGTAGCGTTGCAATCATCCAAGCAGCCTGCAGGAACGCATGTAGAGACGTTTGACATTGATGGAGAGCGTTTTACGGTAGGTGTGCAGCGCGTACCAGCCGAGACGACCACAGGACAGCAGGCCTGATCTTTGCAGCGATGGTCTGCTGCCTTTTGTTTTTTACAAACAGGCGTGGGGTGGTAACGTTAAAGTTCAGCAGCAGCGACTATGGCCGAAAAGCACGAGCAGTATCCAGTGCAGGAAAACCAGACGACAGCCTCTGGGCGTCTAACGCCATTTACGGACGAGGAACTGGAATACTTCCGGCAACTGATCCTGGAGCGGCGTCGGCAGGCGGTGGAAGATATCGAGCGTATGAAGGCGCAGCTGGAAGATGCCCGGGATCAGGGAGGAACCGATACGGCCTATAGCTTCCACATGGCTGATGCGGGCACCGACGCGATGGAGCGCGAAAAGCTCTTTCTGATGATTGCGCGCCAGCAGAAGTACATTAGCCACCTGGATCGGGCGCTTGAACGCATCAAAAACAAGACCTACGGCATCTGTAAAGTGACAGGCAAGCCGATCCCGCGGGAGCGTCTGGAAGCGGTGCCGCACACGGAAGTGTCTATTGAGGCCAAGCTAAAGCACAAAAGGTAACCATTGTCAGACGTACGGGATCGGCCAGATGATGCGGATACTCTGGGTTACGCTGCTGGTGGTCCTGGTAGACCAGCTTACCAAGGTGCTGGTAGTCCAGACCATGTATCCAGGTGAGTCTATTCCTATTCTCGACGACTGGCTTAAGCTCACCTACACAGAAAATCCCGGTATGGCCTTCGGGTTGTCATTTGGGCCGCCGGGAACGGTGGCAGTACTGGCAATTGTGGCGACGATTCTGATTGCCTGGTACCTCTACCGCGTTCGTGAGGGCTACGTGCCATACCTGGCCAGCCTGGCAGTGATCCTGGGAGGGGCGCTGGGCAATATTATCGACCGTCTGTTTTATGGCCTGATCTACGGCTATGCCGGCTTTTTTCATGGGCGTGTGGTCGATTTTATCCACGTTGACCTCTGGCGCGGCTACCTGCCCGAAGCCATTCCTTTTATCGGAGGCGCCTACGTGGCTTTGTTTCCTATCTGGAATGTAGCCGATATGGCCATTGTCATCGGCGTAGTGGGAATGCTGCTGTTTCAGAAGGAGTTTCACCGTCGTCAGCAAGCAAGCGAGGCCCCTTCGACAGAAGCGTCTCCGAAGCAGCCGGTCGAAGAGATATAACCGGCCGGTGGAACCCGGATATTCTGCGCGGTATATCAGCGCTGCATTCCTGTAGATTTGTGTGGTGTCGCGTAGACGATGGCTTCGTATCGAGATCGCATTCGAAATTTCTGCATCATTGCTCATATTGACCACGGCAAGAGCACGCTGGCCGATCGACTCCTGGAGCTTACCGGTACGCTCTCGGAGCGAGAGCTCCAGGAGCAGGTGCTCGATACCATGGAGCTGGAGCGCGAGCGCGGGATCACGATCAAAAGCCATGCAATTCGTATGACGTACCGCGCGCGCGATGGCGAGACGTATATTCTGAACTTGATCGATACGCCTGGACACGTCGACTTTACCTATGAGGTCTCGCGAGCACTCAAGGCCTGTGAAGGGGCAATCTTGGTAGTTGATGCTTCGCAGGGTATTGAGGCGCAGACCATTTCCAACCTGTATCTGGCGCTCGGGCATGACCTGGAGATCCTTCCGGTACTGAATAAAGTCGACCTTCCCAATGCCCGCCCCGATGAAGTAGCCCAGTCGATCGAGGAGCTGATCGGAGAGCCGGCCGAGGACATCCTACGCATCAGTGCGAAAACAGGCGAAGGGGTACCGGAACTGCTGGAACGCATCGTGCAGCGTATTCCTCCACCTCAAGGAGCGCCGGAGGACCCGCTGCGAGCGCTGGTGTTCGACTCCGTCTTTGATCCCTACCGCGGAGCCGTCGTCTACGTGCGCGTGTTTGACGGCACGCTGAAGCAAGGCGAGCGCATTCGTTTTATGTCAAACGGCCGCGAGTACGTAGCGGAGGAAGTAGGTATCCTGCGGTTGGAGCGGCAGCCGGTGGAAATGCTCCGGGCGGGCGAAGTAGGTTATGTGATTGGCTCCATCAAAGACATCCGTTCGGCACGGGTAGGCGACACGATCACGCAGGCCCGTCGTCCGGCGGCCGAGCCCATTCCGGGTTTTCGGCAGGTCAAGCCCATGGTATTCAGCGGCGTCTTTCCGACCAATCCGGATCAATACGAAGACCTGAGGGCGTCGCTGGAAAAGCTGCAACTGAACGATGCCTCGCTGACGTTCACGCCGGAAACGTCAGCGGCACTGGGGTTCGGCTTTCGCATCGGATTCCTGGGATTGCTCCACATGGAAATCGTCCAGGAGCGACTGGAGCGCGAGTTTGGCCTGGATATTATTACGACCGTGCCGAACGTGGAATATCAGGTCGTGTTGCGCTCCGGTGAGATAATCACGGTGGACAATCCCAGCGAGATGCCTGACGCTGGTAAGATTGCCGAGATTCGGGAGCCCTATGTGCGCGCTGATATTATCACACCCACCGAGTATATCGGTCCGCTGATGCAACTCTGCCAGGATCGACGCGGCATTTATCGGAATCAGATCTACCTGGACCGCACGCGCGTCAACCTGCAGTATGAACTCCCACTGGCTGAGATTATTTTTGACTTTTACGATAAGCTGAAAAGCGTCAGCCGGGGCTATGCTTCGTTCGACTATGAGATGCTGGACTATCGGCCCAGTGATCTGGTGCGGCTGGATATCTTGATTAACGGTGAGCCGGTCGATGCGCTTTCGACCATTGTACATCGGAGTAAAGCCTACGAGGTAGGACGAAAGCTGACGCAGAAGCTTCGCAAGCTGATTCCGCGGCAACTGTTTGACGTGGCCATTCAGGCAGCTATCGGGTCGCGCGTGATTGCGCGCGAGACGATCAAAGCCCTTCGCAAGGACGTTACGGCCAAGTGTTACGGAGGCGACGTAACCCGAAAGCGGAAGCTGCTGGAGCGCCAGAAGGAAGGCAAAAAGCGCATGAAGCAAGTAGGACGGGTCGAGGTCCCTCAGGAGGCCTTCCTGGCCGTGCTTTCGGTGGGAGACTGAAGATGCTCAGGGGCTCGATAGCTTACAGCAGGTGGTGGGGGAGCTGGCTACTTGGCCTGCTGCTGGTCGGAGGGGTGCTGGCACAGGAAAACGACATGGATCGACTGCTGCACCACATTCAGGCGCAGCGGGCGCTGGTATGGACGTACCGAACCGCCTGGTTAAGACAGCAGGCTGCCGAATGGGCGAGCATGCTGCCTCCGCGCCCACCGGAGCCGGTGCCGCTTGCCCTCTATGAGCGCTATCCAATGCTGGGTCGTCTGATCGCGCAGGCAACGGCTCAGAAGAAGCCCCTATCGGCTTTTGTGCTGGCGAACTGGCGGGTTGTGCGTCGCTTCGAGCAGCGCTGGTTCCAGCGGCGCTTCGGACAGGATGGCTGGGCTTATCTGGGGAGCAGCAGTTGGACCCCGCTGGACACGCTGCGCACCACTGAGCTACGTGCCCGTCTGCAGGCACACTTCGGTAATCCAACGCGTACGCTGGCCGAGGTGGATCTGCATCAGCAACGTCCCCGCGAAGAATACATCCAGTTTGAGTACTGGCTGGTGCTGAACGATTCGATTCCATTTCGGATTATGGACGTAAACGGTCCCTTCGAGCGGGGCCTGGTGGTGGCCAGCGCACCGCGCTATCGGGATCAACTCTGGATAATACGACAAACGTTGCTGGGGCGCCTGATCAGTGACCCCCGCCGGGCGCCATTTGTGGATTACTATTATCAGCGCGAGACTGACACCTGGTACCTGACCGGTTTTGACGGTCAACAGTTCTTTCTGAAACCCATTCGACGGCCTTATGTGCTGCCTGGTCGTCCCCGTCTCTCGGACATCGATTGAACCGAAGCGGCTTTATGACGTTTTTTTCGACGTTGTTCAGACCAAACCCCACCGAGCCTTGGCAACTACGCATTCTGAGTCGACCACGAAGGGGCGCACCCGCAGGCGTCGGGGTAAAGGTAAGGTGAGCGCGCCCACTACTCCTTCGGCGGATGGACAGGCCCGGCCTCCCAAGAGCAAGTTGCGCGAATGGGTAGAGGCGCTGGCCTTTGCGCTGGTGGTCATGTTGGTCGTGCGCACGTTCCTGTTCGATCTCTTTCGCATACCTACTCCTTCCATGGAAAAGACGCTACTGGTAGGGGACTATCTTTTCGTTTCCAAGCTGCATTACGGGGTGCGCACGCCGGTTTCTCTGGGCATTCCATTTACCAAGATCTACCTGAAAGGCGTCGAGCTGCCACACACGCGCCTGCCAGGATTTACCGAGATACGGCGGGGCGACGTGATTGTGTTTAACTATCCGCCCGAAGATCTACCGGTTGATCGCAAGACGCACTACATCAAGCGTGTGGTGGGGCTGCCGGGAGATACCCTCTGGATTGAAAACAAAGTGGTTTATGTGAACGGAGAACCGCAACCCCTGCGCTCCACCATGCAGCAGTACTGGCGGGTGATCAAAAGCGATCCACGTATCATGCTGCCCGAAGTGCGCCTGGCAGAGCTGGGGATCGAGGAGGTGCAGCCAACGCCGGACCCCCGTCAGGTGCTGGTAATGGCAACACCCGGTGCCGTTGAAACCCTTGCCCAGTGGCCTTATGTGGAGCGTGTGGAGCCACTGATTATCCCTCAGGGTGATACCTACAGCGACCTGATGTATCCACCAGGTAAGGGCTATTCGCCCGACAATTACGGGCCGGTGATCATTCCAGCCCGCGGTCAGACGATCACGCTGACCGAAGAAAACTGGCCGATCGTAGAGCCTGTAATTCGGCGCTTTGAGGGACATACAACCGGCCGTCAGAGCGATGGAACGTTCCTGATCGATGGTCGGCCAGCGCGCACTTACACGTTTCGGCAGGATTACTACTTTGTCATGGGGGACAACCGGGACAATTCAGAGGATAGCCGTTTCTGGGGATTCGTGCCTATGGACCATGTGGTGGGCAAGGCCCTGTTTATCTATTTCTCCTGGGACGGTAAACATCATCTCCCCCGCTTGGATCGTCTGTTTAAACCCATACGCTGACAAGCAGAAGTGACGGGGGCGAACAAGATGGGGGCGACGCTCCGGTCGGCCGATACCGCCAGTTGGAAGCGACGTATGCGTGACTGGCTGACAGCGCTGGGGTTGGCCATGGGCCTGGCCCTGTTGATCCGCCTCCTGGCCCTGGAAGCTTATCGCATTCCTTCTCCTTCGATGGAGCAGACCCTGCTCGTAGGCGATTTTGTGCTGGTCTCCAAGCTCCACTATGGGCCCCGGCTGCCCGTGTCCCTGGGATTGCCCTTTACAGCGTGGTATGTGCCAGACATCCGCCTTCCTTATCTGCGCCTGCCCGGGTTTACGGAGATTCAGCGCGGGGATGTGATAGTATTTAACTATCCGGTTGAAACGGGTCCGATCGATCGCAAGACGCCCTATATCAAACGCGTGGTAGGGCTACCGGGCGATACGCTCTGGATTGAAAACAAAGTGGTCTACGTGAACGGTCGGCCGTTCCCTGATCCTGACCTGGTGCAGCAGCGCTGGATGCTGCGGCTGCGGCCCGGGGCCCGGCTTTCTCCAGATTCGCTGCAGGCGATCGGTGCGCGCAACGTGGCGCGTTCAGCCTATCGGGCTACCCTCCTGTTTTTTGATGCAACGGTGGCGGTAGCCCACCATATTGCCCGCTTTGCTGAAGTCGATACCCTGCAACCCTACTCGGAGGCGGTGCTTCTGCAGGGAGCCACCGCCCGAAAAGCACGCCAGCGGGAAAGGTGGGGACCTGTCTATATTCCAGGGCGTGGCGACACCCTTTATCTGACCCCCCAGACCTGGCCCTTCTACCGGGAACTGCTGGTTCGTTATGAAGGGCATCAGATCTATCCCCGTCCTGATGGGACGTTTCTGATCGATGGACGTCCCGGACGATACTGCGTGATCCGACAAAACTACTACTTTGTACTGGGCGATAACCGAGATAATTCCCTGGACAGTCGTGCCTGGGGACTGGTACCGGCCGATCATGTGGTGGGGAAAGCCCTGATGATCTATCTGTCCTGGGACGCTGAGCGGCACCGACTTCGATGGGAACGTCTGTTACGTCCTGTCCGCTGACCGGCCCATTACGGATGTCCCAACAGGCGCAACGCTCCGATCAGCACGCTGCCGGGGCGGGTATCGGGGTACAGGACCCATTGTAGATCAAGCTGAAGCGATAGCCCAGCGCTGAGGGCAAAAAGATAGGTGCCTTCCAGCACCCATTCGGTGTGGCGTACCGGTGCGCCGTGTTGGTGTTGCAGACGGCGATAAGCCTTGCTATTGTGAGCTGCAGCGACAGCCAGCCCCATGCGATCGTGCGGCCGTCCCGGCAACCAGCCCTGGCCACTGAGGCCACCGCCCGTGTAGGCACCGAATCGGTTCACCCGAGGGTGTGCCCACCCCACACGCAGAAACATCCAGAGCGTTCGGGTGGCTGTGCAGTAGAGGCAGGCCTCACCCAGCAGGTAGCCCCCACAATTGCCGCGCTGCGCGTGATCGGTGTCAAGCCACTGAAAGCGGGCCGTGTAATACCAGAAGCCCAGCGCCAGCTTGTGGTCGTAGGGATGCTCGCGCAGGCGGCTGACCAGCAGCGTTGGCGAAAGGGGAAGTTCAGATTTTTTCGGGTGAACGAACGCACCGGCTTCGGCTGCCAGGAGCCATCCATCATTGCGTCCAAAAAGAATGTAGGTGCCTGTCCGGGTATGCGTGTGTCCCGGCGCACCGTCCAGCACAACAGCTTGCACATATCCAGCGTGATTGGGCGTCCACCAGGGGGCAAAGCGAATGCGCAGGCCCAAAGCCGTCACAGGAAAAATAGAAGGCCCCTCAGCCCGGCTATTGGCAAATTCAGGTCCTATGCCAAATGAGCTGTTCAGGAACAGCTCGGCTGCCGGCAGGACGTCGAACTCGCTGTTCAGGTCGTAGAGACCAGCCAGCAGGGAGAGATGCCCCTGACCCATCACATGCTCGACAAACGCCTCGTAGAGGCGCCAGGAAGTGGGGGCTTCGATGTTACTGAGGGTCTGCGCAACGCCAACGCGTTCGCTGATGGCACTTCCCTGATTGCCCAGCCCGTAAAAGAAGAGCGCCGTTTGCGAGGTAAGCCGAAGCGTCAGGGTTACGTCTACGTTGTCCAGCCACACCGGCTGGGCTGAAGCGCCGGCCAGAGGGCTCATCAGGTCCATCGTGTAGGCTACCTCCAGTTTGTACGTGAACTGGCTGGTATCAGCAGTCAGCAACCAGCCGCCCAGCACCAGCGCCAGCATTTGGATGATTTAAGGTTTTAGGTATAACTAAAAACGCCTGTTAAGATACGCAACCGGGATAAGTGGCGCAAGCGGGACGTGTAGTAAGGGGGTATTTGTATCCTTGCAAAAAGGTTACGATGCCGGATTTGCAAGGCTGATCGCGCTAATTTGCTTACGGAAGTACTTTAGGGATTATGTGGAAGTGCTGGTCGTTTGTTTGCTCGGGCTGCGGCAGGCCCATGCCATTGCAAAGAATTGATGAGGTGTTGTTCGGGAACGCACTAAATGGTCAGGTAATTCGTTTGTATTTTTCTGATAGGGGTGGTGGAAGGAGGGAGCTTGTAGCGCTTTTCTGATAGCGTCGCACCACGACCATGAATACCGGCACGCGTGTCATGATTGAGGTACGCGAGCTGACGAAGCGGTACGGGTCGGAGGTTGCTGTCGATCGCATTTCGTTCTCCGTGCGATCGGGTGAGGTGCTGGGCTTTCTGGGCCCCAACGGGGCTGGAAAGACCACCACGATGAAGGTCATTACCTGCTACCTGCCTCCGACCGAAGGCACCGTCCTGGTAGATGGCCTGGATGTGCGGCAGGATAGCCTGACCATCCGACAGAAGATTGGCTATTTGCCTGAGAACACGCCGCTTTATCCCGACATGGTCACCTACGATTATCTGGAATTCATGGCGGCCATGCGGGGGCTCGACGGGGCGGTGCGGCGCCGGCGCCTGGCGGAGGTAATCGAAGTGTGTGGTCTGGGAGAGGTACTCAACAAGCGCATTGATACCCTTTCGAAGGGATACCGCCAGCGCGTTGGACTGGCTCAGGCCATGGTGCACGACCCGCCCATTCTAATTCTGGACGAACCGACCTCCGGGCTTGACCCCAATCAGATCGTGGAGATCCGCAGTCTGATCAAAACGCTCGGGCGCGAAAAGACGGTGATCCTTTCGACGCATATCCTGCCCGAGGTGCAGGCTTCGTGCGACCGGGTGCTTATCATTCACCGCGGACGAATCGTGGCCGACGGAACGCCCGATGAGCTGCAATCCGCTCATGGAGGGCAGCGTATCCTGTTTGGCGTGCAGGCATCGGAGTCCGAGGTGCGTGCTGCGCTGGAGCGGGTCGATGGCGTCAGGGTGGAGGACGCGCGGGCAGAAGGTGACGGCACGCTGCTGTTTCGCCTGAGCACCGATGGCCAGCAGGACCTGCGACCAGAGTTGTTCCGGCTGGCTGTCGAGCGTGGTTGGACGCTCACCGAGCTTCATCGGGAGCGTGTGGATCTGGAGGAAGTGTTCCGTCAGCTCACGATGAACTAAACGAACGGCAACCATGCGGGAAGTCTGGATTCTCACGCGACGTGAATTGCGTGCGTTTTTTGATAGTCCCTCTGCCTACATTGTGCTGAGTGTGTTTTTGTTAATTACCGGTTGGTTCTTCGGTAACACGCTGTTTGTTGAGAATGTCGCGTCGTTACGATCGTTCTTCGATCTGGCGCCGGTGCTGTTTATGTTTTTTATCCCGGCCCTTACGATGGGGACCTTTGCCGAAGAGCGTCGGGCTGGTACCATTGAGTTGCTACTGACATTGCCGGTGCGTGACGGACAGGTTATTGTCGCCAAGCTGCTGTCGGTAGTGACGGTGTTGCTGGTGGCGCTGGCGCTGACCGGCATTTATGTGCTGACGCTGGCTGTGCTGGGGGATCCGGACAATGGCGGTACGCTGGGCGGCTACCTGGGGCTGGCTCTGCTGGGCCTGTCCTGCAGCGCCCTGGGCTTGCTGGCCTCCAGCCTGACGCGTAACCAGATCGTGGCCTTTATCCTGGGGTTTGCCATGATTTTCGGGCTGTATCTGCTGGATAAAGTCACGATCTTTGTGCCGGGCTGGCTGGCTTCCGTTCTGGAATATCTGAGCATTGATTTCCACTATCGCAACCTGATGCGTGGCGTAATTGACTCGCGTGACGTGCTTTACTACCTGTCGCTGACGGCTTTTGCCGGTTTGCTGACCGCGTATCATCTGGCACGACGTCCGGAGTGAGCCATGCAACGGAACTGGACCACCCGCACAACCCTGCTGCTGGTCGGACTGATTCTGGTAGTGCTCAACCTGATCGGCCTGAACGTTTTCTTTCGCATAGACCTGACCGACGACCGGGTCTACTCGCTCTCAGATGCATCGATCGAGACGGTGCGTGCGCTTGAGGATCCGGTCACGGTGCGCGTGTTTTTTACGGCCGATCTACCTGCGCCTTACAGTAGTTATCGGCGTTTTTTGCGGGATAAACTGGACGAATATCGGGCCTATGGGGGCAATAAATTTCAGTATGAATTTCTGGATCCAAGTGCAGATGAATCGCTCCAGCAAGAAGCAGCCCGCTACAATATTCCCCCCGTGCAGGTGCAGGTGATCGAAAATGACAACCTGCAGATCAAGAATGCCTACATGGGGCTGGTGGTCGAGTACGGAGGTAAGCGCGAGACGATCCCGGTGATCGAGGACCTATCGACGCTGGAATACGACCTGACCAGTGCTATTCGCAAGCTTACGCGGGATCGGTTGCCGGTGGCGGGTGTGCTGACGGGGCACGGAGAGCCGGGGCGTGCGGCTATTGAAATGTTCTGGCGGGGACTGGAGCGCAATTACGAGGTGCGCACCGTATCGGTAAAGGATAGTACGCTGGATCCTCGGCCCGACCTGCTCTTTATCATTGCGCCAACCGACACCTTTCCGGAAGCGCACCTGAAAGCAATCGACCGCTACTTGATGGAAGGTGGCCGGATAGCTGCGTTGCTTAACCGGGTCAATGCAAACCTGCAGTTCGGCTTTGCCAGCGAACAGCAAACCGGGCTGGAGGATCTGCTGGCCCACTATGGCGTGGTGGTGCGGCCCGATCTGGTGATGGACCGCCAGAGTTCGGTGGTAACGCTCCAGCGAACCGTGGGCTTCTTCCGGGTGGCGCAGATGGTGGAGTATCCGTTCTTTCCTATTGCTACGCGCTTTAATCCGGAGCATCCCATGGTCAGTCGGCTGCGGGAGGTGTTTTTCTACTATGTCAGCTCAATCGATACGAGCGTAGCGCTACCGGAGGGTGTCGAACGCATTCCGCTGGTGTATTCGACGCCCCAGAGCACCACGCAGGAGGGCTTCTTTACCATCCAACCTGCTATGCTGCCAGATGCCACAAACTTCCACGGAGGACCCTATGTGTTGGCGGTAGCGCTGCACGGCAGCTTCCCGAGCGCCTACGACAGTACCCGGGTAGGACAACCTGCCCGGCTGGTTGTGGTAGGCGATGGCGATCTGGTCAACGAGCAGCGTTACGGGGGACAGTTGCCGCCGGGCAATCTGGCCTTTGTGCTGAACATTGCCGACTGGCTTGGGCAGGATGAAGCCCTCCTGGCAATTCGTACCAAGTCGATCGCGCCGCGAGCGCTTGAGCCAGTAAGCGAAAACCTGCGTCCCTTCATTAAGTATGCAAACATCTTGGGACCAGTGATCCTGGTGGTCCTTTTCGGATTGATCCGCTGGCGCATGCGGCGTCAACGCCAGATCGTGCTGAGCGCCTAAAACCAATCCAAGAAAAAGCCATGCGGAAAAATCCGGTTGTGATCCTTTCGGCCGTGCTGGTAGTCCTGCTTGTGGTAGCCTGGGCCACTGGAGCCTTTAAACGGAATCCCTCGACGATTGACGTGCCGGAATGGCAGCTTCGGGCCGAACAGGTTTCGCGCATTCGGTTGACATGGCCAGGTAAGGCACCGCTGGTGCTGGAACGAAGCGGCGCAAGCTGGCAACTAACGGCACCGATTCACTATCCGGCCGATTCATCTTTTGTGCGTCGCTTTGTGGAGAACTTGGCAGAAATAGAGCTGGAGAGCGTTGTCTCGACCAATCCAGCGCGCTATGGTAACTATGGCGTAGCTGATTCAAACGCCGTCCTGCTGGTATCCTATCAGCAAAATGGCGACTCCCTTCGCCTGTTCTGGGGCAATGCAGGGCCAGACTTCCAGACGCGTTATGTGCGGTTAGGAGGGGACGCACGCGTCTTTCTGGCGCGTACCGATCTGACGGTACCTGAAGACCTGAGCCGCTGGCGTAATAAGATTGTGCTGGACGTGCCCGCCGCCCAGCTTGAAGCGTTGGCGTTAAAACGCGAAGGAAAGACCTATGAAGTGCGGCGCGGAGAAGCTGGGTGGGAGCTTCTGGAAAACGGTCAGATAAGTCGTGCCGATTCGATCGCTGTCGTGCGCTGGGCCAGCCAGTTTGACCCCCTGCGGGCAAATGGATTCTTTGATGAGCTGTCGGCCGATTCGGTCCGACAGGCCCCCGACTATGTGCTGACGCTCCGCTTACCCGGTGGCGTGCAGCAGGTCCTTTACTTTAAAGAGCATAGTAATGGATGGGCGCTGGTGCGCGGAGATGATGATACGGTGTTTCGCCTCTATGCTTACCGGCGCACGCAACTCCTGCCCGAAGTTACCTCGCTTCGCGCACGGTCCAGCTGAGGACCGGGGACTTGACCAAAAGGCCCGTCCGGTGCTTTCTTGCCGGACGGGTTTTTTGTTGGCAAACTACTGAAGGTCGAGTATCATGCGCACACTGATAGGATTACTTGGACTGTTTGGCTGCTGGATGCTTGGAACCGCGAAGGTACCGGCGCAGGAAATAGAAGGACTGGTTCCCCGTTTTGAACGACCGACCGGTCGCCTGGTGCTAACGCGACCCACGCAGGCCGGGGCGTTTCTGGACGTGATAGGGCGACGGGCGGCCCTGCTCGGCTACGAACACCGCCCGTTCGAAGTCTGGATCTATCCCTTGAAGATCCTGCGCGACCTGCGCCTGACCTTTCAGATCGCTGACTATCCGATCCCGTTGAGCGGTGAGGAGACGCTGGCTTTTATTGAAGTACGGCCAGAAGCTACCATACTTACCTATAGCCATGCCGCCTTTACCGTGCGGCAGATTCTGTATGCCCCCTTGCATGAGCCGGGCGTTGTGATGCTATTTGATGTGCAGACCGTACGGCCGCTAACGATTCGCGTGGCGTTTCGGCCCGACCTGCGGCTCATGTGGCCGGCCGGGTTGATGACCGGCTATCTTGGGTGGAACGACGAAGCACACTACTACACGATTACGGAGGAAACCCGGCGCTTTGCCGGTGTGATCGGCTCGCCTTTGGCCCGGGATATTTCCGTACAACCCTACCAGGAGGAGCCCAAAGATCTGCCCAACCAGTTTGAGCTGGAGGTGACGCCTGAGCTGGCCAAGCGCTATTACATTCCGGTGGTGATCACAGGCAGCGTCGAGGGTATCGATGAAGCAATTGCAGCCTATCGCCGGCTGCTTGATCGGGCAGCCTCCTACTATCACCAGAACGTGGCACACTATGAACGGCTGCTGGACACGGCCCTGCACCTCGAAACTCCGGATCCGACGCTGAACACGGCCTATGCCTGGGCGCTGGTGGGGATCGACAAAGGATTGGCGACCAATCCCTATCTGGGAACCGGGCTGCTGGCAGGATTTCGCACCGCAGGCAATAGTGAACGGCCTGGCTTTGCCTGGTTCTTTGGACGTGATGCGCTCTGGACCGTGCTGGCCACAACGGCTGTTGGACATTTCGAGACGACACGCACAGCGCTGGACTTCCTGCGCAAGTTCCAGCGAGAAGACGGCAAGATTCCCCATGAAATCTCCCAGAGTGCGGCGCTGATCGACTGGTTCAAGGATTACCCGTATCCCTGGGCGTCGGCCGATGCTACGCCGCTGTTCATCGTGGCCCACGCCGACTACTGGCAGACCAGCGGTGATCTGGACTACATCCGGCAACACTGGACCTCGCTGGTCAGGGCTTATCGCTTCACAGCAGCTACTGATACCGACGGCAACGATCTGGTGGAAAATACCGGCGTGGGACATGGCTGGGTAGAAGGCGGATTGCTGTACCCGCCACATGAGGAGCTATACCAGCAGGGCGTATGGCTGGCCGCGCTGGAAGGAATGGTCGCCATGGCCACGGCGCTGGGCGAGACCGACCTGGCGGCCGAAGCACGGAAGCAGGCGCTACAGGTGCGGGCAGCCATCGAACGTACCTACTGGTTAGACGATAAAGGATTCTATGCCTTTGCCACCTGGAAGCCGGACGGAGCCGCTACCTCCGAACTGCTCCCGGAAAATACCGTGCTGCAGGCAGTGCCGCTCTGGTGGCGACTGCTCCATCCAGAACGAGCCCGTCGGGCACTGGAGCATGTGGGCAGCGCTGCGATGGCTACTGACTGGGGTACCCGGATCCTTGCAAGCACCAGCAGCCGGTACGATCCCCTTTCCTATCACCACGGCTCGGTCTGGCCGCTGTTTACTGGCTGGGCCTCGATGGCTGCCTACCGCTATGAGAAGCCACATATCGGTTACCAGGCGCTGATGGCAAACGTGCTCCTCACCTATCAGGGAGCGCTGGGATATGTGACCGAGCTGCTGTCGGGGGCCTTTAACCGTGATTTTGGACGCTCGTCGTATCATCAGATCTGGTCAGAAGCCATGGTGGTAACCCCCCTGGTACGCGGACTGCTGGGATTGGAGGTGCAAGAGGGGGGACGTGTGTTGCGGCTGGCGCCGCAATTGCCGGCTACGTGGGATTCGCTGCAGCTGCGGCGCGTGCCCGTGGGAAGTGATCGGTACGCCATTCGTATCCGTCGGACCGCGGAGGCCTTCCAGATACAGATAACGCCTGAAGGTGAAGCGGCGCCGATATCCCTGGATCTGGCGCCAGCCTTTCCGCTGGATGCCCGCGTAGAGGCCGTAACCGTGAACGAACGGCCAGCCGTGTTCGAGGTACGGGAGGAAGGGGATCTGCGGCGCGTGCGCATTCGCGTGCCGGTGGTCGGTCCCACCACTGTCCGCTACCGCATGCAGCCAGGCACCGACGTGTATGTAGCGCCCGAGCCACTGACGCCCGGTATGGAGAACCAGGGGCTGCGCGTGCTGCGCGTGCGGGCCGAGGCAGACCACCTGTTGCTGGTGCTGGAGGGACGTGTGGGCCGAACGTACGCATTGCAGGTGCGCACCCCCCGCCGCCTGCAGGCCATCGAAGGGGTGCAGCTTGAGCCCGCACCGGATGGCTATCGCCTGCACGTACGTCTGGGCGAGGAAGGCACAGGCTACGTGCGGCGTGTGCTGCGCCTGCCGCTGCAGTGAAGCCAAAAAAAGAGGGGGACAAAAGTGCGCCGCACCTTAATTGATCTGGAGGGAAATACGATGTGCCCGGGCATAAAAAGAGAGCGGCAGGGAGGACGGTCACGTAGAAAGCCTGGACTGAACCAAAGGGCCGGGCATTGAATGCGCAGGAGCTCCTCAGCTCGCACGGGATTCGGTGATCGCTTCGGTCAGCGAGTGGGACACGGCTCGGAAAGGGCCCTGCAGTGACCCAGGTGCGGATGTGGATAGGCATACGATGCACTGACAGCGAAGAGCCGGAGCCAGCAGGCCTTATTTAGCCGAAGAAGGCTCCTGGTTCGCCGATGGTGAGCGGCTTCCTCTCTTTTTTGAACGCGCATGTTGTCGCATCGATCACGGTATCGAGGCCCTACGGGTCGCATGATGCGAACAGTGTCATGCCTGCAAAGCGAAGAAGAAAAGGCTTACACGAACGTTGGGTTCAAAGTCTCACCGGAGCGGTTGGGGAGCGAGTAGATAAGAGATTGGCGCTGTTTGGATCGATGGCATTTTGTTGCGTGGTATTGGGTTGTCTTCATTGTGAATATTATGTTAAGGGTTGCAGGATTGTTACAACTAAACCGGTTAATTTGGCGGGTGTCCCTTAAAAAAGGGCTTGCTTTTCCGGCAGAAAGCATGCAGATTGGGAGCGTTTCCATCATGTATGAAAGCTCTTTATTCAAACAACTGGATCTAAAAAGTGCTATGAGCAAGCTGCATCAACGGAGCCTTTGGTTGGGGTTGTTGCTGATGTGTTGGAGTGTAAGCGTTGCCATCGGACAACCCCGGACGGTAACCGGGACGGTAACCGATGCCTCGACCGGTGAACCGCTGCCCGGCGTTAACATCGTGGTGCTGGGCACCATGACGGGCACAACGACCGATGTAGAAGGACGCTATCAGATCGAAGTGCCCGGTCCGGAGGCCGTGCTGGTTTTCTCGTTTGTAGGCTATGAGCAGGTGCAGGAGGTTGTAGGGGATCGCACGGTCATCAACGTGCGCATGCAGCCCACCGTTGAGGTGCTGGAAGAAATTGTCGTAGTGGGGTATGGCGTGCAGCGGCGTGAAGACGTGACCGGATCGGTGGCCATGATCAATGCTGATGATGTGAATCAGGGCAATTACATTTCACCGGATCAGCTACTTCAGGGGCGCGTAGCGGGCTTGACTATTTTCGCAAACAATGGCGAGCCGGGGGCGGGGTTAAACATTCGCTTGCGGGGTGGTACCTCGATCAGCGCCAGTAACGAGCCCCTGATTGTGATCGATGGGGTCCCGATTAATAACGTACCGCTGATGCCGCAGGGGGCCGGTATCAATGGGGCGCCGCCACCTCCGCGTAACCCGCTGAGCCTGATTAACCCGAACGACATTGAGTCGATCACGGTCCTGAAAGACGCGGCGGCCACGGCTATTTACGGGTCGCGGGGTGCTAACGGCGTCATTCTGATAGAAACGAAAAAAGGACGTCAGGGGCAGTTGCAGGTAGACTACGACGCGTATATCACCGCAGCCTCTCCCTATAAAAAGATGGATGTGCTGAATGGGGAGGAATACCGGCGGTTCGTGGAAGAGCAGATTCAAGCCGGGAATCTGCCGGCCAGTGCCCGCGAGGTGCTGGGGAATGCCAATACGGACTGGGAAGAGGCTGTGATGCGTACGGCGATCACCCAGTTCCATAACCTGGCTTTTTCAGGGGGGACCAGTCAGACGCGGTACCGTGCGTCGGTCAGCTACCTGAATCAGCAGGGCCAGGTGATCGATTCTGGGTTGGAGCGGCTGACGGGACGCCTCAATGCGGATCATCAGGCCTTTGATGGACGGCTCCGTTTGCAGCTTAACCTGACGGGGTCATTCCAGTTTGATGACCTGTTGCCCTATAACCAGACGGCCGGCTTTGAAGGCGGCGTGCTTTCGAATGTGTTCCAGATGAATCCTACCTATCCCATTTATGCAGAACGCAATCTGGATGGCACGCCGGCTACCGATGGCTATTTTGAGGTTTCAGACGGCCGCACCTCGGTGCGTAACCCGGTGGCGATGGCCGAGCAGGTTGAGGATATTGCCAAAACGACGAGGACGCTGGGGAACATTGCGGCCGAGCTGGACCTGATGCGAGGACTGACGGTTAAGGTAAACTTCGGCGCAGATCGGGCCCAGTCAAGCCGCCGTCAGTATTTCCCTCAGCAAAATCCAACCGGTGCCGAGTTTGGTGGACGTGCCCTGCTGCGCAACCGGGAGCATTCATCCATGACCTTCCAGAGCTACCTGACCTACCGTGGTACGTTTGCACAGGTGCACAATGTGGAGCTGTTAGGGGGCTATGAGTTCAACGAGTATATGACAGAGGAATTCGGCGTGGAGGGCCGTGATTATGTAACAGATGCTACGTTGTATAACGCGGTGCAGGCAGGTGCTCAGCTGGTAAAGGAGGGAAGCTTCTCGTTCAAAGAAAAAAGCCGCTTGGTTTCGTTCTTTACGCGCCTGAACTATAACTACCAGAATAAATACTACCTGACGGGCGTGCTCCGTTATGATGGCTCCTCACGTTTCGGTGAGGGCAACAAGTGGGCGCTATTTCCCGCGGTTTCCGCGGCGTGGCGTCTGAGTGCCGAGCCTTTCCTGCAGGGGTTGGATTGGCTTACAGACCTGCGCCTGAAGGTTGGCTATGGGATTACGGGAAGCCAGGAAATCGGAAACTATCTGTCGCTGGCGCAGCTTGGGGCCCGTCAGGATCTTCAGGCCGTTTTCAATCAGACGGCATTTACCGGATTTGCTCCGGTCAACTATGCAAATCCAAACCTGAAGTGGGAGGAAACAGCGACCTTTAACATCGGGCTTGATTATAACCTGCTCAACGGCAAGTTCTCCGGTACGATCGAGTATTACGTCAAGAACACCAGTAATCTCTTGCTGGAGATCCCCGTGCCACAACCGGCGCCCGTGCCTACCCGGATCGAAAATATCGGCAAGACCCGCAATCGGGGCTTTGAGCTCTCGCTCGATGCCCTGGCGGTTGACCGACCGAATCTGAGCGTGCTCTTCGGATTGGTCTTCAGTGCTAACCGAAATGAGGTGGTTAGCCTGGGCCCCCATGAGTTCATCGTAACCGGGATTGTCAGTGGGCGCGGTCAGTCCGGCACCTTTGCCCAGCGGCTGATTCCTGGCGAGCCGGTAGGTACCTTCTATGGATGGATTTTCGAGGGCGTCGAAAACGGTCGCCAGAAGTTCCGGGATCTCAATGGGGACGGACAGATTACCGATGCGGATCGCACCATCATTGGCAATGCGCAGCCGGACTTCACCTACGGGATTCGCACCAATATCTATTGGGGTAACTTCGACATCAACATCTTTATCCGAGGAGAGCAGGGCCGTGATGTCTTCAACAACACTGCCCTGGTCTATCAGACAAAGAGCGCTGTGCTGCAGAACCAGAACTTCCTGAAAGCGGCGCTGGATGACCCGGATGCCCTCGATGAGCCGGCTATTTTCTCGTCCCGGTGGATTGAAGATGGTTCCTTCCTCCGCGTGGACAACGTTACGATCGGGTATACCTTCAACAATCTGGGCGGTGTCTGGGGACGCTATGTGCGGCGTGCCCGCATCTACGTCACGGGCCAGAACCTGCTGGTCATTACGCCTTACTCGGGCTACGATCCAGAGGTGAACATCAATGCCGGGCTGGCTTCGCTGGGCATTGACTACGCCCAGTATCCACGGGCTCGAAGCTTCACGCTGGGGGTCAGCCTGGGCTTCTAACACGGACAAGCAACGAGAGCAATGCGATCAGTCGAACGTCTATCAAACGTGCCTAATCGAACAGCCATGATGCGATGGAATCATAATACGCGGCGCGTGGCAGGGGTTGCCTTGCTGGCGCTCCTGTTGTTCGGAGGGTGTACGGATCTGAGTGAAGAGACATTCTCGGTCATCACTCCGGACAAGTTCTATAGGACCGAAAAGGAAATCACCGCCGCGTTAGCGCCTATCTACGCGCAGTTGCGCGCCCTGGAGTGGAGCTACTGGACGATGAGTCAGGTAACCACCGACGAAACGGTGGTGCCAACGCGCGGGCAGGACTGGTTTGACGACCGCCGCTGGCTCAACCTCCATGAGCACAACTTCCAACCCACGCAGGTGGACTTTAACGGTGCCTGGGTGGATCTATACACCGGTATTGCGCGCGCAAATGGGCTGCTCCAGACCCTGGCCGAAATTGAGGCGCCGAATGAAGCGCAGTTGGAAGCCGAGGTGCGGCTGTTGCGGGCCCTCTACTACTACTTCCTGTTAGATCTCTTTGGCAATGTCCCGATTGTAGGGGATGACGAATACGTGGTGGATCCCAACAACCCCCCCGCGACAGAGCCGCGCAGTAGGGTCTTCCGTTTTGTGGAGAGTGAGTTGCTGTTTGCACGAGACAACCTTCCTGAAACCCCACCGTTACCAGGCCGGGTGACCAAGTGGGTGGCAGAGGCGCTGCTGGCCAACCTGTATCTCAATGCCGGCGTGTTTACCAAAAACAGCACCGAGCTGGATCCCAATGGCTATAACTCCTGCATGGATGTGCAGACAAGTGGCGGCCAGAACGCCTGTCAGGCGGCTATTCAGCACGCCGATAACGTGATCAACTCCGGCTATTTCCGGTTAGCCGAGGGAGAGGAGTGGTTCCAGAATTTCCTTCCCAACAACGAAAACTCGCCGGAAATCATCTTTGCCACGCAGCATCTGCCCGAACCCGGGCTGGGCATGAACTTCCAGATGCGAACGCTCCACTACTTCCAGCTGGAGCCCTCACCCTGGAATGGCCATGCCATCCTGGCAGAAACATATAATCTGTTTGATGATGACGACCTGCGAAAGACCATCTTCCTCGAGGGACAGCAGTATGCCGAGCCTCGGGGCAATTGTATTGGCCGGCAGTGCTATTCGCAGGGTGAGCCGCTTACGGACCGGGCCGGCAATCCCCTGATCTATACGCCAGAGATTCAAAACATCTTCAATGCTACCGAATACGAAGGAGTACGCGTGCTCAAGTATGGGCCGGACCCGAACCATGTAGGCGGGGATCATGGGAATGACTATGCATGGTTCCGGCTGCCCGAAATGTACCTGATCAAAGCCGAGGCGCTTAACGAACTGAACGGACCGACGCAGGAGGTGGTCGACCTGATTAATGCCGTGCGCAATCGGGTCTTTGAACCGGACAAGCCAATCAGTTTGGCGGATTATCCCACCAAGGAGGCGATGCGGGAAGCCATCCTGAATGAACGGCTTTTCGAGTTTACCTGGGAAGCTAAACGGCGGCAGGACCTGATCCGCCACGGCAAATTCACGCGAGCCTACCAGTTCAAGCCGCAGAGCGATCCCAAAGTGCTGCTGTTGCCCATCCCGCAGCAACAGCTCGACGCCAACCCGAACCTGGTCCAGAATCCGGGCTACTGATGCGCCGGTGAACTGCACGATGATGCACCGCCGGAGCGCTGCTTTGCGGCAGGGCTCCGGCGGTGTTTTCTTAGGGGGAGGACAGGTGTACAACATGCAGTCAGTATTAGCGGGTGCTGTTTTGCTTCGCAGGGGCATAGCACTGGGTCTGTTGTTGGCGCTGGTCGGCTGTCGCACCGCCGATGAATCGGCCGATACGCTATTCGAAAGGCTGTCGCCCGGGCAGACGGGCCTTCGCTTTGAAAATCGCCTGCGCGAAACCCAGGAATTCAACATCTTTATCTACCGCAATTTCTACAACGGCGGCGGCGTTGGGCTGGGTGACTTTAACGGAGACGGGCACCTCGACGTCTTTCTGACGGCCAATCAGGGGGCAAACCGGCTGTATCTGAATCGGGGCAACTGGCATTTTGAAGACGTTACCGAAAAGGCAGGAGTGGCCGGCACAAAGCCCTGGGCTACAGGTGTGGCTGTAGCCGATGTAGACGGCAATGGCTGGCTCGATCTGTACGTGTGTTATGCCGGACCATTTGCTGATAGCCTTCGCGCCAACGAGCTCTACCTGAACCTGGGGCCGGACGAAGCCGGTATCCCGCGCTTTCGCGAAGCCGCTGCCGAGCTGGGACTGGCCGATACCGGCTTTTCGGTCCATGCTGCTTTTTTTGACTACGATCGGGATGGCGACCTGGATGTCTACGTGCTGAACAATTCGATGCGGCCCATCATCAGCCTGGACTTTCGCAACACGCGTCACGAACGCAACCACGAAGGGGGAGACCGCCTGTACCGGAATGACGGTGGTCGTTTCGTGGACGTCAGCGCTGAGGCCGGCATCTACGGACCGGAAATTGCCTTTGGGCTTGGCGTGACCGTGGCTGACCTGAACCGCGATGGCTGGCCCGATCTGTACATCTCCAACGATTTCTTCGAGCGCGATTACCTCTACCTGAACCAGGGCGATGGCACCTTCCGGGAAGTCCTGGAGGAGGCCATGGCCGCTATCAGTCTCTCCTCCATGGGGGCGGATGCTGCCGACCTGGACAATGATGGCTTCCCAGAGCTTTTCGTGACGGACATGCTGCCCGAAGACGACGCGCGGCTGAAAACAACCACCACCTTCGAAGGGTGGATGCTCTACCAGACCAAGGTGGAAAACGGATTTTATCATCAGTTTACCCGCAACACGCTGCAGTACAACAACGGCGACGGCACCTTCAGCGAAATCGGGATGTGGGCCGGAGTGGCCGCTACCGACTGGAGCTGGGCGGCGCTGATCTTTGATGTCGATCTGGATGGCTACAAAGACATCTTCGTGGCTAACGGCATCTTCTGGGATGTGATCGACCAGGATTATCTCGAATACCTGTCGGCCGAAGAAACCATGCGGGCGGTCATCCGCGAGGAAGGGGTCGATTACCTGACGCTGATCCGAAAAATGCCCTCCCATCCCCTGCCAAACTACGCCTTTCGCAACAACGGCGACCGCACCTTCACCAACCGGGCGCAGGAATGGGGGCTCGGACAGCCCGGTTTTTCCAGCGGCGCCGCCTACGGGGATCTGGATGGCGATGGCGATCTGGATCTGATCGTCAATGATGTAAACGGTCCGGTTCGCGTCTATCGTAACCGGGCACGTGAGCGCCTCGGCGGACATTTCCTGCAGGTGCAACTGATCGGCATACCGCCCAACACCCAGGGCATCGGAGCCCAGGTAACCGTGCTGGCAGGCAACCAGCGCTTCTATCAGGAGCAGATGCCCAACCGAGGATTTCAGTCGTCGGTCGACCCGGTGCTGACCTTTGGATTGGGGACGCACGACACGGTCGACGCGGTGGTTGTGGTCTGGCCTGACGGCCGCTATGAGGTGCGCCGTCAGGTAATTGCTGACCAGCGACTGGTATTTCGCCAGGAGGAGGCAACGCTCGGCCAGCCCGATCTTCCCCTCCTGCCGGCGCGTGCGACTCCGCGCTTTACCGACGTAACGGAGCAAGTGGCTCTGGACTATCGACATCAAGAGGACGCTTTCGCAGACTTCCTGCGGGAAGGACTCATGCCATGGATGCGTTCCCGCGAGGGACCCAGGGTGGCCGTGGGCGACGTGAACGGTGATGGCCGCGACGATTTCTATATCGGGGGCGCTAAGGGATCTCCCGGCACGCTCTTCGTGCAGCAGGCCGACGGCCGGTTCATACGCACCAACGAGGCCCTGTTCGCCGCCGACGCGCTCTCGGAAGACTTAGGCGCTGTGTTCTTCGATGCGGACGGGGACGGCGACCTGGACCTGTACGTGGTCAGCGGGGGCAATGCCTATGCTCCCCGAACACCGGCGCTGCAGGACCGGCTGTACCTGAACGACGGCCGGGGCCGCTTCCGGAAAGCCGTAGATCATCTACCTCGAATCCGCAGCAGCGGCGGACCTGTGGCTGTTGCCGACTATGACGGCGACGGCGACCTTGATCTGTTTGTCGGGGGGCGTATCGAACCCTGGTTCTACGGCATGGCGCCCAAAAGCCTGCTGCTGCAGAACGATGGCCACGGCCGCTTTGTAAACGTCGCGGATGCCCTTGCGCCTGGTCTATCCCGGATCGGGATGGTCACCGATGCGGCCTGGACCGACTTTGACGGCGACGGACGGCTCGACCTGCTCGTCGTGGGCGAATGGATGCCGCTTACCATCTTCCGCAATATCGGGAACGGTCGGCTGGAACGCTGGGAGCTGCCCGACCTGGTCACTACTTCGGGCATCTGGCACCGCGTGGCTGTGGCCGACTTTGATGCCGATGGCGATCCGGACTTCATCGCCACGAATCTGGGGCTGAATACGCCCCTGAGAGCGTCTCCGGAAACACCGCTTCGGCTTTTTGTCAAGGACTTTGATCAGAACGGCTTTGCCGATCACCTGCTGGCCCATCCCGAAAGCACAGCGACCGGACTCCGGCACCGCCCGCTGAATCTGCGCCGCGAACTGCTCGGTCAGCTGCCTTTCCTGAACGCTCGCATCCCTTCACATGCTACGTATGCCCGCATGATGCTGGAGGACTTCATGCAGCCAGATGAATTAGATGGAGCGGCTGTATTGGAAATTCGAGAATTGCGTAGTCTGTATGTAGAAAATCTCGGAAACGGTCGCTTCCGTCTGCATCCGCTGCCCCCGGAAGCACAATGGGCGCCAATCTACGGGCTACTGGTCGATGATTTTGATGGCGATGGTCATCTGGACGTACTGGCCGGGGGCAATTTTCGCTGGGCTCAGACCAGCTTGGGCCTGATGGAGGCAATCTACGGCCTGTGGCTCAGGGGGGATGGAAGCGGACACTTTACAGCAGTGTTACCACGTGATAGTGGCTTCTTTGTTCGGGGTGAGGTGCGAGATATCCAGAAGCTGAATCGTCCGGGCCAGCCCTCGCTGATTCTGGTAGCCCGTAACGACGACACTCCTCGGTTTTTTGTGGTACGCCAATAAAAACAATGCGAAAAACCTGGTTGCTGTTCTGGTTTGCCGGGCTGGCCGCCTGCCGGCCTGCCGAACCGCCGCTGTTCGAGCGCATGGATCCCGATCGAACGGGGATCACTTTCGTTAACGAGGTGCCCTTCGATACGGCTTTCAATATCATCAACTATATGTATTACTACGACGGAGCAGGAGTGGCGGCCGGCGATTTCAACGGGGACGGCTGGCCAGACCTGTACTTTGTCGCTAACCAGGGACCCAACCGCCTGTACTTGAATCGCGGCAACTGGCGCTTTGAGGATGTAACTGAAACAGCCGGGGTGGTCGGATCGGGCAACTGGAACACGGGCGTCGCGGTGGCCGACGTGGACGGCAACGGCTGGCTCGACCTCTACGTGATCACTTTCAGTAACTACCTGGACCGCACCGGGCACAACCAGCTCTTCCTGAATCAAGGACCGGACGCCGAAGGCATTCCACGCTTTCGAGAAGCTGCCGCCGAATTCGGGCTGGATATTGCCGCCTATGGGTCGCAGGCCGTGTTTTTCGACTATGACCGCGATGGGGATCTGGACCTGTACCTGTTGAACCGCGCCCTGCACACAGACGAGAGCTTTGGTCCGGCCGAAAGTCTCCGCCATCGCTTTGATCCAAACGCCAGCGATCGCCTGCTGCGCAACGATAACGGGCATTTTGTGGACGTCACTGCCGCAGCCGGCATCGTAGACGGACTGATTGGTTATGGGCTGGGGGTCGTGGTGAGCGATCTGAACCTGGACGGCTGGCCCGATCTGTATGTGGCCAACGATTTCCACGAGGACGACCGGATCTACCGCAACAATGGCGACGGCACCTTTACTGATGTGCTCCGCATAGCTACAGCCTACACCTCACAGGCTTCCATGGGGGTAGATGCAGGGGATATTAACAACGACGGGCTGCCGGATCTGGTGGTGCTCGACATGATGCCCTTTGACCCCGTTATTTTCAAAACAGCTGATGGGCCGGAGTCTTTCACGCTATTTCAGCGCAAACGACAGTTCGGGTATTACCCTCAGTATCCCCATAATGTGCTGTTGCGTAACCTGGGTGCCTGGCAGTTTGTGGACGTTGCCTTCCAGGCCGGCATAGCCGCCACCGACTGGAGCTGGGCAGCTCTGCTGGCCGACCTGGACAACGATGGTTATCAGGACCTGTTTGTGACCAACGGCATCTATCATCGACCTAATGATCTGGACTATATCCGCTACGTCAGTCAACCTGAAATTCAGGAAGCCCTGGCCCGGGGCATTACGCCGGAGCTTTTAGAGGACCTGCTGCAACGCATGCCGCAGGTGCCCCAACCTAATTTCGCTTTTCATAACAACGGAGACGGAACCTTCACAAACCGGGCCCAGGCATGGGGACTGGGGCAGCCTGGCTTCTCCACCGGCGCGGTGTACGTGGATCTGGACCGCGATGGGGATCTGGACCTGGTAACCAGCGAGATCAACGCACCGGCGGCTGTGTACCGTAACCACACGCGCGAGCGCACCGGTGCCCACTACCTACGGGTGGTGCTGGAAGGCGAAGGCATGAATCGCTGGGGTATCGGCGCCCGGGTAACTGTGCATTACGGCGACAGCCTTCAGCTTCGCGAGCAGCAGCCGGTACGTGGCTGGCTCTCGTCCGTCGAGCCAGTGCTGCACTTCGGGCTGGGGGGGCACACACGCGTGGATTCGGTAGTAGTCGTCTGGCCTGACGGTCGCTACGAGGTGCGCCGTCATGTGGCAGCCGATCAGACGTTGGTCTTTCGCCAGGCTGAGGCACAGGCGTTGTATCGCCCGCCGGCAGCCCCTTTGCCTCTTTTTCGAGAGGTGCCCAATGCGCTGGCGTATCGTCACGAAGAAAATGCGTTTGTGGATTTTACTCGCGAACCCCTCCAGCCTCATCGCCTCTCGCGCGAAGGCCCGGCGCTGGCTGTGGGTGACGTGAACGGGGATGGCCTGGACGACGTGTTTCTGGGTGGGGCCAAATGGCAGCCAGCCCGACTGCTTGTGCAGCAACGCGACGGAACCTTTCATCCCGCCAATGAAGCGCTCTGGGAAGCCGAAAGGCGCTATGAGGACGTAGATGCTGCTTTTTTTGATGCGGACGGTGACGGTGATCTGGACCTGTACGTGGTCAGTGCGGGCAACGAGTGGTGGGGACAGGCCGAAGCGCTGCGGGATCGGCTCTACCGCAACGATGGAAGCGGGCAGTTCGTCCGCGACGAACAAGCCCTGCCAGACCTGTTCGCGAACGGCTGTTGCGTACGGGTGGCCGATTACGATGGGGATGGCGATCTGGACCTGTTCGTGGGAGGACGGGTCGAAGCCCGTCGCTACGGAGAAACTCCCCGCAGTTACCTGCTGGAAAATCAGGGAAATGGCACCTTCGTGGAGGTTACCGAAACACGGGCGCCTGCGCTGGCCCGCGTGGGGATGGTGACCGATGCCGCCTGGGGCGACTTCAACGGCGATGGACGGCTGGATTTGCTGGTGGTGGGCGAGTGGCTGCCCCTGACTGTGTTCTTTCAGCAGCCAGATGGTCGGCTGGCCCCCACCCCGCTGCCAGACACGGAAGGGTGGTGGTTTAGCGTGCAGGCGGCTGATCTGGACGGCGACGGAGACCTGGATTTCGTGGCGGGTAATCTGGGATTAAATGCGACGCTGCAAGCAACACCCGAGCGACCGGCACAGCTCTATCTGCACGACTTCGATCGGGATGGACAGACCGATCCAGTGCTGGTAGCTTACTGGGATGAAAACGCTTATCCGGTGGCAACGATTGATCTGCTGGCGCAGCGTTTCCCAGAGCTGGGCCGGCGGTTTGAAAGCTACCATGCCTGGGGAGCGCGAACGCTGCAGGCACTTTTCGGAGAGGAGGTTGTGCAGCAAGCAACGGTTCTGTCTGCTTACACCTTTGCGTCGGTCTGGGTGGAGAACGATGGGCGGGGACAGTTCACGTGGCATCCACTCCCCGAGCCGGCGCAATGGTTTCCGGTGCGTGCGCTACACGTCGGCGATGTAACTGGGGACGGGCTACCGGACGTGATCGCGGCCGGCAACTTTGACGAGGCCAATCCGGCGCTGGGGCACTACGGCCATGGCCCGGGTGTCGTGCTGGTGCAGACGGCAGCAGGGACACTTACGCCCTTACGACCAGGCATTTCTGGACTAAGGCTACGGGGCCAGGTGCGTCGTCTTGCCTGGCTACAACGTCCAGATGGTCAACGTTGGTTGCTGGCAGCCCGTAACGACACATCCGTTATAGCACTTGCGCTGCAGCGGCGTGGGCGCTGAGCTGTCTATACCTCGTTCGGTACCTTCGACAACGTACAGCGTCTCGGACTTCAACTTACCTTCTGAAGCTACCGGAGGTAAGGTAGAAGGCTGGACGAGCAGGGCAGTTTTTTCTGGAACGTGCGCAGCAGATTCGGCAACTCTCTGGCAAGATCGGCCAGGCAATGCGACATGCCTACCAGAGCCAACATGCGCGCTCCTGGCGGAAGCTGGCCAGGTTGCTGATTCGGGCGGGGCAATTGCAGGAGGCACGAAAAGCGCTGGCTGTGGCCATTTTCTGGGAGCCGAACAACCCAACGTCGCAAAATGATCGAGCCAATCTGTCGTTACTGCTGGGTGATACCCTTGATGTCGTGCAGTGCTATTACCGGCTGCTGCAACATGATTCGAGGCTGGCAGATGTCATGGGCGTAGTACTGCCCGGCGGCATCAGTACGAAGCGGCACGTCGGGCACGGTTACAGGTCTTGCGCTATCGCTCGCAGGATGCTACCTTGCGACAGTATGTGGCTGAAGTGGCATGGCAGCCTGACTTTTAAACATACGATGAACGTATGCGGCGCTCGCGTAATAGGCAGCTATTTCATCTGCCTCACGGACAACGTCGGCTGGTGAGTATCCTGCTGGGGGGCTTTCTCGTACTGCTGCTTAACAGCCTGGTGCTCGTGCTATTTGATCGCTCAACGGCGCTCATCTATATGAGCAACGTGCTGCTGCATGTTGGGCTCGGGCTGCTCTTGATCATTCCGTTTTTGCTGTTTCTGCTGACGCACCTCCGTACGATGCCGCTGCGCTGGAATCTTCGCGCTGCGGCGGCTGGCGCGTTTACGGCGCTTTCCATGTTGTTGCTGCTGCTGAGCGGCATCCTGCTATTCTGGGGCGAAGCCACGCTGAATCGGCGCTGGCTGCTGACGCTCCATGTGGTGACCATGTTCACCTCACTGCTGGGCTTTCTTGTACACGTGTCGCTCAAACGGGGCGTTCGCTTTCGATTCTTGCTGGCCAGAGGGGAAGCTGTCCGGCATTGGAGGCGGTTGCTGTACCATCCCTTGACGCTGACCTTCAGTGCAGGGGTGGTAGTTTCCATTGCCTTCTTTCTGGTGCCCTGGCTGAAACAACCCGACCCGGTCTATCTCGATACCGGTTCCGAAAACCCTCTGGCGGCTGCTGAAGCATTGCTGGCCCATGAAAAGTTCTTTGAAGAGGCTACGTTGTCGGGCTCCCGAACGTGTGGACAGGCAGGCTGCCATCCCGATATTTACGCACAGTGGGCAGCTTCCGCCCATCACTTTTCTTCGTTCAACAATCCATATTACCGTCGCTCCATCGAATACATGCTCCAGCGTCGGCCGGTTGAAGCCGCCCGCTGGTGCGCCTCCTGTCATGATCCGGTGATGCTCTTTTCCGGACGCTTTGGGCATCGCATGCCGCTTGACACCACACACTGGACAGCACATGAGGGGATCACCTGTCTTTCCTGCCATGCGATTACGGGACTGCGCGACCTGCGAGGCAACGGACGCTACGTGATCGCCCAACCGGACGAATATCCGTTTGCCCGGAGCACAAATCCGATCGGACAGTGGCTACACCGCCAGCTTATCCTCGCCAAGCCAGAACCCCACCGGGAAGCGATGCTCCGTCCGGTGCACCGCACCGAACAATTCTGCAGCAGTTGCCACAAAGTGGGGCTGCCACCCGCGGTCAATTACTACCGCTGGTTACGTGGACAGAACGAATACGACGCCTGGCAGATGAGTGGCGTCTCGGGCAATACCGTCCGCTCCTTCTATCTGCCCGAACAACCACGCACGTGCATCGACTGCCACATGCCCCTGGTCCCCTCCAATGATCAGGGAAACGACGGCGGCTTCGTACGGAGTCACCGCTTTCTGGCCGCAAATACAGCGCTGCCGTTTCTCAAAGGACATGATGAACAGCTTCGGGCGACGCAGGCGTTTTTGCAGGACTCCATTGCCACGGTCGATCTGTTTCGGGTACGGGTGAATGGCCACACCTATGGCCCCGACGAGCCGATGCCGGTGCTTCGGCCCGGCGATCAGGTAGAACTGACCGTGGTCGTGCGCAACCGAAAGGTGGGACATGCCCTGCCCGGTGGCACGAACGACTCAAACGAGCTCTGGCTGGAGGTGATCGGACGCGACCGTGAGGGACAGGCTGTGGTAGCCTCCGGGTTGCTCGATCCGGAAGGCCGCGTTGATTCTACCGCGCACTTCTTCGGAGCGGTGTTCGTCGACCGGGCCGGACAGGAAGCCAACAAGCGGAATCCGCACGATTTCCGCACGCCGGTTTATGTGAACGTGATCAATCCCGGCACAGCCCGTACGGTTCATTACCGGTTTACTGTGCCACCTGGCCGTCCTATCACCGAGCTAACCGTTGCCTTCAAGCATCGCAAGTTCAAGTGGTACTTCCATAACTGGACATTCCGGGGACAGGTAGCACCCGGCCAGCCCGACTCACTGGCTACGCCTGAAGTGGACTATCGGCGGTGGATTCTGGCCAAAGACCGCCAGGCACCGGAGTTGCCGGTAACCGTCATTGCTTCGGCACGGCGCGTAGCCGGACAGGTACCCGAAAGCAATGTACCGCTCTGGGAACGCTGGAATGACTACGGCATCGGCCTCTTTCTGGAGGGCAATACGCGTAGGGCTCTGGAAGCCTTCGAGCAGGTGAGTCGACTGGCACCCGACAATCCTGAAGGACCCATTAACGTGGCGCGTGTTCTGATTGCCGAAGGGCAGCTCGATCGTGCCATGGAGGCGCTGGCTGAAGCCGAGCGGCGGCGTCCTGGCTATTTGAAAACCGCTTATTTCCGAGGCAAGATCTATCAGCGCCGCGGCGAATACGACCAGGCCCTGCGTGAGTGGATGCAGGTGGTCGCTCGCTATCCCCGCGACCGGGTGCTGCTCCAGGAAATCGGACGCATCCATTACCTTTCCGGCCGCTACGAAGAGGCACTTCGCTGGTTCGATCGTATTCTGGAGATCGATCCGGAGGACCTGGGCGGCCTCTACAACCGGATGCTAACGCTGGGCGCGCTGGGACGTACCGAGGAATTCCGGGCCGCCAAAGCCCGCTACGAATATCACAAAGTAGACGAAGAAGCTTCGGCCTGGAGCACGCCCTACAAGCACCGACATCCTATGGCGAATCGCGAAGCACAGCCTATCCACGAACACGAACTGCATCGGGTGGACGACCGCGGATCGTTACAGCGCATGCCGGCGCTGGCCTGGCAAAACGAACGCAGTAAACCATGAGAAAATGCATGGTATATAGCCTGCTGGCGCTCCTGATGGTCGGCTGCGAGCGTGCCGAGCAGGTGCGAAAACCCGTAGAGGAAACGGCCTCCATAGTGACCGTGCAGATTGCCTTTACCGATGTGACCGAGGCGGCCGGACTGGGGGCCTTCCGACATGAGACAGGGGCGTTCGGGCAGAAGTGGTTCCCCGAATCTATGGGACCGGGATGTGGCTTTTTCGATTACAACGGTGACGGCTGGCTCGATATCGTGCTGGTGGGCGGGGGAGTCTGGCCTGGCTACAGCGACAAAGACTGGGTACGGCCGCTGTGGCTCTTTCGCAACAATGGTGACGGTACGTTCACGGACGTGACCGACGAGGCAGGACTTGGGCAGTTGGACGCCTATGGCATCGGGATCACGGCCGCCGACTACGACAACGACGGCGATGAAGATCTATACTTTACCACGCTCTGGAAGAATATCCTGCTTCGCAACAACGGTGACGGCACCTTTACGGACGTGACCGATGAAGCCGGGGTGGCCGGCGACTCGGTCTGGAGCAGCTCGGCCATCTTCTTCGATGCGGACCGCGACGGCGATCTGGACCTGTTTGTGGGCAACTACGTCTACTGGACGCCAGAGACCGACATCTGGTGTTCGCTTGATGAGAAAACCAAGGGCTACTGCACGCCTGAAGCCTATGAGGGCGTTCCGCCCTACTTTTTCCGTAACAACGGCGATGGGACGTTTACCGACGAGAGTGAAAAGGCCGGATTCGTACCAGCACCCGGCAAAACGCTGGGGGTTGCCGAAACCGACTACAACCGCGATGGATGCCCGGATCTCTACGTGGCCAACGATACACAGCCGGATCAACTCTACCGAAACAATTGCGACGGGACTTTTACAGACATCGGGCTGACCAGTGGGGTAGCCTATGATGAAAATGGAAAAGCGCGTGCCGGTATGGGGCTCGATGCGGGCGTGGTCGACACAACCGGCCAGATCAGCCTGTTCGTGGGCAACTTCTCCAAAGAAATGATCGGCGTTTACCGCTACATCGGCAATGACCTGTTCATCGATCGCGCTGCCGTTTCAAAGATCGGCCGACAGAGCCTGCAGACGCTCACCTTCGGGCTGTTTCTGTTCGACGTCGATCTGGATGGCGACCTGGATCTGTTTGCCGCCAACGGACACGTACAGGACGAGATTGAGCGCGTGCAAGATGGCATCACCTATGCGCAACCGCCCCATCTCTTTTTGAATGACGGCTATGGTTTCTTCGAGGATGTCGCTCCCCAAGCCGGGGGGGTGCTGACGCAACCAATAGTCGCACGTGGGGCTGCTTACGGTGATTTTAACCGGGATGGGCTGGTGGACATCCTCGTGATCGAAAACAACGGACCGGTACATCTATGGCGCAATGATACCCGAGGAGCCGGGCATTATCTGCGGGTGCAGCTCGTCGGCACGAAAAGCCATCCCCAGGGCATCAGCAGCCGGGTAATGGTGTGGGTGGGGGGACGACGGCTGGAGCAACGCGTCCGCACGGGAGGCAGCTACCTGGCTGTCTCCGAAAAGACGTTGACGTTTGGACTGGGGACCGCGCGGCGGGTGGAAGCCGTCGAGGTCGAATGGGCAACCGGGCTGCGCGAGCGCTTTGGTCCGTTTGAAGCCAACCAGGAAGTGCAACTGGTGGAAGGAACAGGACAGCCCCTGGGAACGCTGGCGCAGGCTGATTTCTAATGGAAATGACAGGGCACTGCCGCATCGGCCGGATCGGGTGGCTGATCCTTGGGCTGAGCGTGTTCAGTGCCTGCCAGAAAGCCCCCCGGTCTCTCCCCCTCTTCTGCCCCGGACCCGGGCGCTGTTGGCCCGGGCCGAACAGGCATTTCAGCGGCAACAGTTTATCCGCGCCGTTCAACTGGCAGATAGTGCCACGGGGCTTCAGCCCGAACATCCAGATGTTTTATTTTTTCAAAGGCCGCGTCTACACGCACATGCGGCTGCTTGACGCAGCCGACAGCCTGTACTGGCTGGTGGCCCGGCAGGCACCGGCCTGCCCGGATCTCTGGCACAACTTGGCCAACAATGCGGCCCGTTGGGGCGGTTTCGTAAGGCGATCGTGCTGTTCCGGCTGGAGCTGATCCGGCATCCCAATGCCCTCTCGTGGCGCAGCATCGGTCGGGCTTATCTGGAGCTGGGGCAACCCGACAGTGCACGTCTGGCGCTGAAGACCGCCTCTTCAGTACGACAGCACCTATGCCGAAGCCTGGCTCGATCTGGCCGAACTGTGCGAAGACGAAGGCCGTTATGCCGAGGCGCTCCGGGTAGCTCATCGCGCTCGTGAGCTGGCCCCGCAAAGTCTAATGGCCTGCGATCGCCGGGGCAATCTGCTGCTGACCGAACAACCGGCGTAGGCCCACTCCTTGCCTGAAGCTGTAGTGCGGGAAGCACCCTGGCATCAGGCCGCCCACTATAGCCTGGGGCGTACCCTGCAGCAACTGAGAACGTCCAAAGCCGCCCCTCGCGCCTGGCAACAAGCCCTTCGGCCGGCACCTGATCGTCCAGAACCCCGCCATTATCTATTCGGTCTCCTCAAGAACAGATAGATCAGACAAAATCTTACTCGGGAGATGGGAACGCTTCCATTCAGGAAAGCCAGTTGGCAGGCTTGAGTTTTTCCATTATTTTGTTCTAAACTTCTTCACGAGAAAAGTAAGCGTTTTCTCCTACCAACAGCCTCCCTGTAGCTATGAAGCGTTTCCTGGGCATGCGCCTCAGCGCGATGATGTTTCTGGAGTTCTTTATCTGGGGTGCCTGGTATACGTCGGTGGCCGTCTACATGGCTGCCGAGGGGATGGGCACGCTCACGCATTGGCCCTATACCGTCAATCCGATCGCGGCCATTGCCGCGCCGTTCTTTCTGGGGCTGGTGGCCGACCGCTACTTTGCCACAGAAAAAGTGCTGGGGGTGCTGCACCTGCTGGGCGGTCTGGTCTTGCTACTGGTGCCGCAGTTCAGCGGAGCGCCCGTTCTCTTTATTCTGCTGCTCCTGCTTTATAATCTTTGTTACATGCCCACGCTGGGGCTGGCCAATTCGCTGGCGTTCCATCACATTCAGAGCCAGGAGAGGCAGTTTCCCCTGATTCGGGTGTTCGGCACCATTGGCTGGATCGTCGCCGGACTATTTGTAAGCTTTGTGTTGAAGTTTTTTGTTGCGGAGGGGCGCCTGCCCGAGCAGACTCCGCTGCCCATCTACACAGCGGCCGTGGCCAGTATGCTCCTGGGGTTTTTCAGCTTTACACTGCCGCATACGCCCCCGCCGGCTGCCGGCCAGCGTGTTTCAATTAGGAGCATCGTGGGGCTGGATGCACTTGAACAACTGGGTAGTAAGCCGTTCTACGTGTTCCTGGTCAGTTCGTTTTTGATCAGCATTCCGCTGGCCGCTTACTATAACTTTACGCAGCTTTTCCTGGAGGCGACGGGATTTCAGAACATTGCCGGCACGCAGACGCTCGGGCAGATGTCCGAAGTGGTCTTTATGCTGCTGATGCCGGTATTCTTTGCGCGGTTGGGGGTTAAATGGATGCTGCTGGTGGGGATGGGTGCCTGGGTACTGCGCTACGTGCTGTTTGCGCTGGCCGCCCCCAGTACGATCTTCTGGATGATCATTCTGGGCATTCTGCTGCACGGCATCTGCTATGACTTCTTCTTTGTGACGGGACAGATCTATGTGGACAAAAAGTCGACCCCGGAGATTCGCGGTCAGGCGCAGGGCATGCTCGTGCTGGTGACCTATGGACTGGGCATGCTCATCGGGGCACAGGTAGCGGGGAATCTGTACAACAGCTTCCTGAGCGAAGCCGGGTCGCTGACGCTGGAAGCCTGGCAGCAGTTCTGGTTCATTCCGGCGGTGTTTGCTGCCGTGGTGATGGTGCTGTTCGGCCTGCTGTTCAACGACCGAGTGGAACGGGCGCCGGCCGCAGCCACCGGGGCCCCTGCTACCGTAGAGCAATAACGCGGCGCCATGAATCGACGGGACTTTCTGCAGCGAACTTCGGCGTTACTGGTCGCTGGCCTGGGATGGCCGCAGGCCGGTAGCGCCGAGGCGCCCCCCTGGTTTCGAATTTCGCTGGCCCAGTGGTCGCTGCACCGGACAATCTTTGGCGGGAAGCTGGATGCTCTGGACTTTCCGGTGGTGGCCCGGCGCGAGTTCGGAATTGAGGCGGTCGAATACGTGAATCAGTTCTTTTTCGACCGGGCGCGCGACCGGGCCTACCTCCGGGAACTGAAGCGACGGGCCGAGGGCGAAGGCGTGCGCAGCCTGCTGATCATGTGCGACCGGGAAGGGCGCCTGGGCGACCCGGATCCGAAGAAGCGCCGCCAGGCTGTTGAAAACCACTACAAATGGGTAGAGGCCGCCCGCTTTCTGGACTGCCATTCCATTCGGGTCAACGCCGCCAGCGAAGGCAGCTACGAGGAGCAGCAGAAGCTGGCGGCCGATGGATTGCGTCGATTGACCGAATTTGCTGCCGCGCACGAGCTGAACGTGCTCGTCGAAAATCACGGCGGGCTGTCCAGCAACGGTGCCTGGCTGGCCGGGGTCATTCATCTGGTGGATCACCCGCGGTGTGGCACGCTGCCGGACTTCGGCAACTGGCGCATCGACGCCACTACCCGGTACGATCCCTATCAGGGGCTGGACGAGCTGATGCCGTTTGCCCGGGGAGTGAGCGCCAAATCGTACGACTTCGACGCCGAAGGTAACGAGACCCGGCTGGATTATGTACGTTTGCTGCGCATCGTGCACAAGGCAGGCTATCGCGGCTACATTGGCATTGAATACGAAGGGCATCGATTGGATGAACCCAGCGGCATTCGGGCGACCAAAAGGCTGCTGGAGCGCGTGCGCACGCTGTTGACCGAAACAACCCGGAACGATCAGGGAGCACCGTGATGAACCGAACGCTTCTACGGGTAGGTGCCCTGCTGGGCCTGATTGTGCTGGCCGGCGGATGCGGATCGTCGCAATCGGGCGCCTCGTCGGAGCGGCAGGCAACCGCGGCCGACACGTCGAACGGCTGGATCGTCCTCTTCGATGGAACCAGCCTGGAGGCCTGGCGCGGCTACCGGAGCGAGACGATTCCGCCCTGTTGGCGGATCGCTGAAGACGGAACGCTGCACTGCACGGGCGAAGGTAGCGGCGATCTGATCACGAAGGAGCAGTTTGCGGACTTTGTGCTGGAACTGGAGTGGAAGGTAGCGCCGGGCGGCAACAGTGGGATTATGTACCGGGTGACCGAGACGTACGACGCGCCGTGGATGAGCGGGCCGGAGTATCAGGTGCTGGACAATGCGGGCCATCCAAACGGCAACGACCCAAAAACGAGCGCCGGCGCCTGCTATGCGCTCTATCCGACCGATCCGCAGGCGGTGCGACCGGCCGGAGAATGGAACACCGCGCGCATTGTCGTTGACGGCACGCACGTAGAACACTGGCTCAATGGCCAGAAAGTGGTCGAATACGAACTGGGCAGCGACGACTGGAACGCCCGCGTGGCGGCCAGCAAGTTTCGGGTCTATCCGAACTTCGGCAGGGCATCTGAGGGACACATTGCGCTGCAAAATCATGGCGATCCGGTCTGGTATCGCAATATCCGGATTCGCCTGCTCCGCTGACGGAGCGCACGGCCGTTGAGGACCGGGGTGCTGCAGAGAAATCTTCGAAGGCTAAACCAACCCGACGTGAAAAATGGCGGGCCAGAACATTTCACGACGTCGGTTTCTGGGTACGATGGCCACTGCAGGGGCAGCCTTCATGGTGGTGCCCCGGCACGTGCTGGGTCGTGGATTCGTACCGCCCAGCGACAAATTGAACATCGCCTGCATTGGCGTAGGAGGACGCGGCGCCTGGAACGTACGGGGTGTGGCCAGCGAAACCCTGGTGGCTTTCTGCGACGTGGACGATGAGCGCGCCGCGGAGACCTATCGCGCCTTTCCGGACGTCCCGCGCTACAGAGATTTTCGCGTCATGCTGGAGCGGGAAGAAAAGCGCATCGATGCGGTGGTCATTTCGACGCCCGACCACACGCACGCGGCGGCGGCCCTGATGGCAATCCAGATGGGCAAGCACGTCTACTGTGAAAAGCCGCTCACGCGTATGATCTACGAGGCACGGCGTCTGGCCGAGGCCGCCCGGGAGCAAGGCGTGGTGACGCAGATGGGCAATCAGGGGCATGCGGGTGAAGGGACGCGCCTGATTCGAGAATGGATCGAGGCCGGGGCCATTGGCACGGTGCGGGAAATTCACTGCTGGACAAACCGGCCGATCTGGCCCCAGGCCCTCAAGCGCCCGCTGGAAGCCTACCATGTGCCACCCACGCTGGACTGGGATCTGTGGCTGGGGCCGGCCCCGGAACGCCCCTACCATCCCGCCTACCTGCCCTTCAAATGGCGGGGCTGGTGGGACTTCGGTACGGGGGCCCTGGGCGACATGGGCTGTCACATCATGGATGCCGCGTTCTGGACGTTCGACCTGCGCGATCCTGTGCGCGTGATGGCTGAAACCACTCCGGTCTTCCCGGAGACCGCGCCCCTGGTTTCGCGCGTGACCTACGAATTCGCGGCCCGCGACAACCGGCCGGCGCTTCGATTGATCTGGCGTGACGGGAGCCTGGCGCCGCCGCGCCCACCCCTCTGGGAAAAGAACCGGCCCTGGCCCCCCATGGCCAATGGACAGATGTTCGTGGGCGACGAAGGGGTGCTCATCGCCGGTCCCTATGGGGATGATCCGCGGCTGGTGCCGGAGCACCGGCATCAGGAATGGCTGGCTTCCGCTCCCGAGCCGCGCTACCCCCGTTCCCGCGGGGTCTATCAGGAGTGGATCCAGGCCTGCAAAGAAGGGGGACAGACCGGTTCGAACTTCCCGGACTATGCCGGACCCCTCACGGAAATGGTGCTGCTGGGGAACCTTGCCGTACGACTGGGGGGCCCCATCGAATGGGATGCCGCTGCGATGCGCGTGACGAACATCGAGGTTCCGGAAGAATACATCCGCCCAACCTATCGCGAAGGCTGGCAACTGTAGTCCGCCGGATGAGGCGTACTGCACGGACGCGGACATGCAGTCTCCAGATAAAGAGGAAGGTCTTCCGTACAGTAACCGTTACGCGCAAGCAACCCGTTTCCGTTACCGCCGGATCGGTTGCCAGGTGCCCTGAGCAACGGCCGGCACAAACGTCTCCAGCCCCTCGGGCTTCCAGGGAAGCGTGCGCTCCTGCTCGGCGCTCATGTAGGCCGTCATGAGCAGCTCTACGACTTCCAGGCCGGCATAAAAGTCTTCTTCTGGCTGGCGCCTTTCCAGGAAGCAGTGCACGAAGTAGCGGTTTTCCCCTTCGTAGCCGTACTCGGCCGCTTCGTTGCCCACCAGCGGCATCCAGCCCTGCTCGGCATTTTGCTTCTCGACCAGATCTTCCCCGGCTTCGCCCTGCACGCGCCGGCTGAAAAACAGGCGGGCGCCTGTGTCCAGCGAGTTGATCTGCAGGGAGTACTCGGGACCCAACAGCTCGGCGGTCAGACGCAGGCCAGGACCCACATAGCTCCAGGAAGTGGTCGTCTCGGCGATGAGCGGGCGGCCGGCTTCGTCCACGAATTCGATGGTCGCCCGGGCAAAGTCTTCAGCGGGATGATGTTCGTAGTCCAGGCTCGGGTCCATGTGTTCCCTGAGCCAGGCGGCATATTCCGGACGCGACCACTTCAGGCTGGCAATCTGGGCCGTGACCTTGACCGGACGAATGCTCTGGCGGGGTTTGCCCGGCTCGGTCAGCAGAAAACGGGCGACCTCGACGCTGTGGCACATCATGTCGTTGAGTACGCCGCCACCCTGAAGGTTACCAAACCAGAACCAGGGGGCATGCGGGCCGCTGTGCTCTTCGGCCGCACGGGCCAGATAAGGGCGGCCGGTCAATGCGGCGCCGCGTTTCCAGAGGATCTCGCGGCCCCGTCGAATGGCCGGGGTAAAAAGCTGGTCTTCCAAGTAGCCATGCAGCAGGCCGGCCCGCTCTACCAGCGCCACCATGCGCTGCGCTTCGGCCACGTTGCGGGCCAGCGGTTTTTCGCAGGCCACGCCGACCAGTTCGCCGCGACCCCGTTCCAGCGTGTCGACAATGGCTTCCAGGTTTTCAAGACGAGTATGGTTGGGACCGCAGATCCAGATGGCGTCGATCGACGGATCAGCTACCATCGCCTCAATGGAGTTAAACACCCGGGCGTCCCCTACGCGTAGCTCGCGGGCCAGCGCCGCTGCCGCTTCGGCGTGCGTACGGTTCGGGCTCCAGATGCCGCGAACGTCCGCATCCCGGACGGCCTGCCAGGATTGAATGTGAAAGCGCGTGATAAAGCCGCTTCCGATGAAGCCTACACCGAGTCGTTTCATAGGGATGTTCCAGAAGTTTGCCTCTATAATCCCCTGTAATTTCTAAAATAGCAAAGGTGACGCACGGATTAAGGCTGGAACCGGTCTCATTATTTGCGAAATGATAGCCTCCACGTTATCTTCAATTTGTCTGATGAAAGGGCTTTCGGTTGTACCTTTGCAAGGAGGTTCTCATGAAGAAGCGCGTATTTGTAGCACGTCCGCCGGAGGTATATGATGCGATTGTGGTAGGCTCAGGTATTGCAGGAGGGTGGGCAGCCAAGGAGCTCTGCGAGCTGGGGTTGAAGACGCTGCTCCTGGAACGCGGTCGACCGATTACCCATGGCAAGGATTATATCACCGAGCATATGCCGCCGTGGCAGACGCCCTTCCGGGGGCTGGAAGGCCGCCGACGGATGCTGGAAGATCACTATATCCAGATGCAGGCCGGACCCGTTAATGAGTACAACATTCATTTTTTTATTAACGACCGGGAGAATCCTTACACTTACGATCCGGACAAGCCTTTTCTGTGGATTCGTGGTGATCAGGTAGGGGGACGCTCCATCATGTGGGGCCGGCAGAGCTACCGATTGAGCGACCTGGATTTTGAAGCGAATGCGCGGGAGGGAATCGCTATTGACTGGCCGATCCGCTACAAAGACCTTGCGCCATGGTATGATTACGTCGAGCGTTTTGCAGGCATCAGTGGGCAGGCTGAAGGGTTGCCGCAGCTTCCCGATGGGCAATTCCTGCCCCCAATGCCCATGAACTGTGTCGAGCGGCACGTCAAGGAACGCATCGAAAGAGCCTTTCCCGGTCGCAAAATGACCATCGGGCGCTGTGCAGTGTTGACCGTGCCCCACAACGGACGGGGTGCCTGTCATTACTGTGGGCCCTGCAGTCGGGGCTGCACGCCGGGTGCCTATTTCTGCAGCCTGAGCAGCACGCTCCCGGCGGCCCAGGCGACCGGCAATCTCACCCTGCGGCCCAACAGCATCGTGCACAGCGTGATTTACGATGAAGAAAAGGACCGGGCGGTGGGGGTGCGCGTGATCGATCGGGAGACGAAAGAGATGCTGGAGTTTTACGGACGGATCATCTTCCTGTGCGCTTCGACACTGGGGACCACGCAGATTTTGTTGAATTCGAAGTCGCGGCGATTTCCAAACGGCCTGGGAAATTCGAACGGGGTGCTGGGGCATTATCTCATGGATCATCATTTCAAGGTAGGCGCGGTGGCCGAATTCCCGGGATTTGAGGAGAAATACTACTTCGGGAATCGGCCCAATGGCATTTACATTCCGCGTTTCCGTAACCTGGGAGATCGGGCCACACGGCATCCCGACTTTCTGCGAGGATATGGTTATCAGGGCGGTGCCAGTCGAGGGAGCTGGTGGCGGGGAGCTGAGATGGACGGATTTGGGGTTTCGCTCAAGCAGGCCCTGCGCGATCCGGGCCCCTGGCGCATGGGACTGACGGGCTTTGGCGAGATGTTGCCGCGCTATGAGAACTATGTGGAGCTGGATCCGGAAGTGACCGATGCCTGGGGCATTCCGGTGCTGCGCATTCACTGCACGTTGAGCGAGAACGAGCTTAAGATGCGGGAGGACATGGCCAACGCAGCGGCCGAAATGCTGGAGGCGGCCGGGGGGAAGAATGTGCAGCCTTTCATGGATGACTATAAGCCAGGCGAAGGCATTCATGAGATGGGAACAGCACGGATGGGGCGGGACCCGAAAACGTCGGTGCTGAACGCGTACAACCAGATGCACGAGGTGCCGAACGTGTTCGTGACCGACGGGGCGTGCATGACCTCATCGGCCTGCCAGAACCCATCCCTTACCTACATGGCGCTGACGGCGCGGGCTGCGCACTATGCTGTCGAGCAGCTTAAAAAAGGCAATCTGTAAACTGCGTAGACCTATGGATCGACGAGAAGCTTTAAAGCATCTGGCACTGTTGACGGGCGGGGCGCTGTCGATGTCGACCATTGCGGGCATCCTGGGGGGCTGCCGGGCTGGTTCGGCGCCGGGTACCTATCAGCCGCAGACGCTTTCGTCCGATCAGCACGAACTGGTGGCTACAATCGCCGAGTTGATCCTTCCGGAGACTGACACCCCTGGCGCCCGGGCGGCAGGCGTGCCGGAGTTCATCGACCGGATGTTGACGGACTGGATGTATGCGGCCGAACGCGAGCACTTCCTGCAGGAACTGGCCCGGGTGGATGCGCGGGCGCAGGAGCGGTTCGGGCAGCCGTTCGTGCAGGCCTCGGAGGAACAGCAGGTGCAACTGCTACGCGAACTGGAAGCGGAGGCCCGGCAGACCGAGCCGCAGCGCGTGGTCATCGACCGGACAACCGGACAGGTGATTGAAGGCCCGGACACGTCAGCGGAAGACATGGCGCGGGGACGTCCACCACGCACGTTGACCGTGGAGCTGCAGCCGTTTTTCCGCATGATGAAAGAGCTAACCATCGTGGGCTACTATACCTCGGAGGTGGGGGCCACGCAGGAGCTGCGCTTGAACCTGGTACCGGGACGCTACGACGCCTGCGTGCCCTACGACCAGATCGGCCGCGCTTGGGCATGATGCGCCTTCCTTTTTACCGGAATCCATTCCGTCGACGCCATGAACCGCCGCAACTTTCTGCGAACAGCCGGAGGACTGGCCCTGGGAAGCCTGGCAACCGTTGCCTGGGGATGCCGGCCCTCCCGCGAACAATCAGACCAGAACGCCACCGTTGGGTCGCGTCGCCTGGAACGCGTCGGCCTGCAACTCTACACGGTGCGGACGCTCATGGCGCAGAACGTGCCGCGGACGCTTGAGCGCGTGGCCGAAATCGGTTACCAGGAGGTCGAGTTTGCCGGCTACTTTAACTATACGCCCCAGGAATTACGCCAGATGCTTGACCACCTGGGCCTGTCGGCCCCGGCGACGCATGTGCCCTATCAGGCACTCGAGGAAAATCTGGAGGCTACGCTGGAAACTGCTCAGGTGCTGGGGCACCGCTATGTGGTGGTTCCCTGGCTGCCTCCCGAGCAGCGCCAGACCCTCGACGACTACCGACGCTGGGCCGAACGCTTTAACCGCTGGGGCGAAGCCTGCAGGGCGGCAGGAATACAGTTCGCCTATCACAATCACGACTTCGAGTTTGCTCCTGTTGAGGAGCAGATTCCCTATGACGTGCTCTTGGCCGAAACGGACGCCGATCTGGTCAAGATGGAGCTGGACCTGTACTGGATCACCTATGCCGGGCAGGATCCCATCCCGTACCTGCAGCAACATCCCGGACGCTTTCTGCTCTGCCATGTAAAAGACATGACGGAGGATCGGCGGATGGTAGACGTCGGGCAGGGGACGATCGATTTCGCGAAGATCTTTGCGCAGGCGCAGCTCCAGCACTATTTTGTAGAGCACGACCGGCCTGACGATCCACTGGCCAGCATTCGGCGCAGTTACGCCTATCTGTCGCAATTGGCCTTCTAAAACTACGGAAAGCGATGTCGTTAAACCGGAAGCTTCGCTATGGCATGGTGGGAGGTGGTCCCGGCGCCTTTATCGGCGCCGTGCACCGCCGGGCAGCCGCGCTGGACGGAGAGATCGAGCTGGTGGCCGGGGCTTTCTCGTCGGATCCGGAAAAGTCGCGCCAGATGGGGGCTCAGTTGCATCTGGATCCCCGGCGCGTCTATCGCTCGTACGAGGAAATGGCCGAAAAGGAGGCTGCCCTGCCCCCCGAAGAACGCATCGACTTCGTCTCCATCGTTACGCCCAACCATCTGCATTACCCTATTGCGAAGACGTTCATTGAAGCCGGTTTCCATGTGGTGTGCGACAAGCCCATGACCACCACGCTCGAAGAGGCCGAAGACCTGTGCCGGCTGGTAGCCCGCCACAACGTGCTTTTTGCGCTTACGCACAACTACTCGGGCTATCCCATGGTCAAACAGGCGCGAGCCCTGGTGCAGGAGGGCCTGCTGGGTGAGATTCGCAAGATTGTGGTCGAATATCCGCAGGGCTGGCTGGCCACGCCCCTGGAGCAAACCGGCCAGAAGCAGGCCGCGTGGCGCACCGATCCCAGACAGGCCGGGGCCGGTGCCCTGGGCGACATTGGCTCGCACGCCGAGCACCTGGCCCGCTACATCACCGGGCTGGAGCTGGATCGGCTCTGCGCCGACGTGACCACGTTCGTGCCCGGACGCAAAGTGGAGGACGACGCCAACCTGCTCGTGCACTACCAGAATGGCGCCCGGGGTATTCTGTACGCCTCGCAGGTGTCGGTCGGCGAAGAAAACAACCTCCGCATCCGGATCTACGGCACAAAGGCTTCGCTCGAGTGGCACCAGGAAGAGCCTAACTATCTGTACGTGCGCTATCCGGATCGGCCCGAAGAGGTCTACAAGCGAGGAAACGAATACCTGGCACCGGCTGCCCGACGCGCTTCCCGGCTGCCCTCGGGCCACCCGGAGGCCTTTATTGAAGCGTTTGCCAATATCTATCTGAATTTTGCCCGAGCGCTCAAAGCGCGGCTGGCCGGCGAAAAACCCGATCCGCTGGATCTGGACTTTCCAACGGTGCAGGATGGCGCGCGGGGCGTGCATTTCATCCTGACGGCCCTTGAAAGTGGCCGCCGCCGCGCCTGGGTCGACGCCCGCTACACACCGCCTGGAGCATGAGCCGCCAACAATAAAACGCAGCGCAAGCAATGGCACGACCGGTTACGCTATTTACAGGACAATGGGCCGACCTGCCGTTGGAGACGCTCGCCCAGAAAGCAGCCGAATGGGGCTACGACGGCCTGGAGCTGGCCTGTTGGGGCGACCACTTCGACGTGCAGCGCGCGCTTAAAGAAGACGGGTATTGCGAAGAGCGTTTGGAGTTGCTGGCTCGCTACGGGCTGAAGGTCTGGGCTATCAGCAACCATCTGGTTGGCCAGGCCGTTTGCGACAACATCGACGCGCGACATCAGGCCATCCTGCCGCCGCACGTCTGGGGCGATGGCGACCCGGAAGGGGTGCGTCAGCGAGCGGCTCAGGAAATGATGGATACGGCCCGGGCAGCCGCTAAGCTGGGAGTCAAGGTCGTCAACGGCTTTACTGGCAGCAGCATCTGGCATCTCCTGTACGCTTTTCCACCGCTGCTACCCGGCATGATTGAAAAAGGCTATGAAGACTTTGCTCGCCGCTGGCATCCCATCCTGGATGTGTTTGAGGAAGTAGGCGTGCGCTTCGCGCTGGAGGTGCATCCGACCGAGATTGCCTTTGATATTTCGTCGGCCGAACGCACGCTGGAAGCCATCGGATACCGCGAATCCTTTGGCTTCAACTACGATCCGAGCCACCTGGGATACCAGGGCGTCGACTACGTGGCCTTCATCGAGCGCTTTGCGGATCGCATCTATCACGTGCACATGAAGGACGTCTGGTGGTCGTCCGTGCCCAGACGTTCCGGCGTCTTCGGGGGACACCTGCCTTTCGGGCACCGCGACCGCTACTGGGACTTTCGCTCGATTGGCCGCGGCAACATTCGCTTTGAAGAAATCATTCGGGCACTGAACCGGATCGGCTATAACGGACCGCTTTCTATCGAATGGGAAGACATCGGAATGGAACGGGAGCACGGCGCCCGCGAAGCCTGCGCGCGCGTGAAAGCGCTGGACTTTCCGCCGTCTGCTGCTGCCTTTGACGCCGCCTTTGCCCGTGAACGTCAGGCGTAGACCATGGAACCTGGATGATGCCCGCTGGAGGCAATAGCATGCCCATGCTTCGTCTGTTGCTGGGAGGATTGCTCGCATGGAGCGCCTGCTCCCTGGTAGGAAAGGACCCTCCCGAAAAACCCGCCGCCTTTCAGGTGCTGGTATTCAGCCGGACGGAGGGCTACCGACATAACTCAATTCCGGATGGCATTGCTGCAATTCAGGAGTTGGGCGTTGCGCATGGCTTTCAGGTGACGGCCACCGAAGACCCAGGCTACTTCCATCCCGACTCGCTCACGCAGTTTGCGGTGGTGGTCTTTTTGAATACCACGGGCGATGTGCTCGATTCGCTTCAGCAGGAAGCTTTTCAGGCATATATCCGACGGGGCGGTGGGTTTGTGGGGATCCACGCGGCCAGCGACACCGAGTACGGCTGGCCCTGGTATGGCAGGCTGGTCGGCACCTACTTCAAGAGCCACCCACGTATCCAGGAGGCGGTCGTACGCGTCGTGGACCAGGCGCATCCGTCCACGCAGGCGCTCCCGGCAAGCTGGACGCGCACCGACGAATGGTACAACTTCCGTGAAAATCCGCGCGTAAACGGCGTGCAGGTGCTGGCTGTGCTGGACGAAAGTACCTACGAAGGAGGGCAGATGGGCGAGGATCATCCGATCTCATGGTACCACCTCTATGATGGCGGCAGGGCCTGGTACACGGCCATGGGACACACAGCGCAGAGCTATGCGGAGCCGCTTTTTCGACAGCACCTGGTGGGAGGTATTCTCTGGGCAGCCGGACGGGCACGCTGACCGAACCTCTTCTTTCATGGCGGGTTGGAGCAACGCGGAGCTTTCTCTTTCAGGGAGAACAGAGGAAGTGCTTTGCCGGCTTTGCGCTGCCCTGAAGGGAAAGGTGGCGGTTTGATCAGGCAGGGTTGGTGGGAGCCCCTCCCCGGAGGGGGAAAAAGGAAGTGATTTGCTTAAGTTTGGGAGCCATCTTTTTGCGCATGACTGTTTAGTCTGGAGAAGAGGCTGGCTCTCCCTTGAGAGGGAGCTGTGCGGAGGACGGAGGGGGGTGTTTGGCGAGGCTGATGGGCAGAAGGGGCACGGCGGCTGTGTTGGGCGGGAGTGGAGGGTTGAGGTCCCTTCCCCTGAGCTCCTCCCCGGCGGGGAGGGGGCGTGGAAAGGAAGGCCTCGCCGGTGAAAAGAGGCGGTCCGCTTGGCAAAGGCGGCGCGCTGCTGTGGGCAATAGCACGTTCCGCGGGAATCGACAAAAAAGAACCAGGAAGGACGTCCTATGGCCAGAAGCAAATACAATCCGCAACGTCAGCGGGAGAGCAGAAAATCCGCACGTTTCCAACAGAACGGGGAGGCGGACTGGGAAGCCTGGCTTGATGAGCTGCTTCAGGAAGTCGAGCTGGCGCCGCCCGGCAGCACTCCCCTGGAGCAAGCCCAGGCTTTGATCTATCAGGCCTGGCATGAGCCGGACCGCTCACGACGGCTTGAGCTGGCCCGACAGGCGCTGGACCGTTCACCCGATTGCGCCGATGCCTGGGTAGTGTTGGCCGAGGAGGCGGAGGAGGTAGCGGAAGCGTTGCGTTGCTATCGGGAAGGGGTCGCTGCCGGTGAGCGTGTGCTACCGCCTGCCTTGTTCGAGCAGGATTGTGGATGCTTCTGGCAGATTCCGGAGGCGCGTCCGTATCTGCGCGCCCGCGTGGGCCTGGCGCAGTGCCTGTGGCTGCTGGGCGAGCAAGAAGCGGCTCTTGAACACTTCTGGGAGTTGCTTCGACTGGATGCCAGCGACCACCTGCGCGTGCGGTATTTGCTGCTGGAGGCCCTGTTGATTCGCAATGATCTGAAGGCGCTCCGTCGGCTCATTGATATGTATCCGGACGACGAATCGGCTGCCTGGTGCTACAGCCGGGCACTTGTGCTGTATCGAAGTGAAGGGAATACGCTGGCTGCCCGCCAGGCCCTGCGCGAGGCACGTCTGGCCAATCCACACGTGCCGGATTATCTACTGGGGCGTAAGAAGTTACCACGCCCGTTGCCCGAATACATTGAGCCTGGTAGCGAGGAGGAAGCGGTCGATTATGTGTCGGTAGCGTTGCCTTACTGGAAGAACACACCGGGGGCGCTATCGTGGTTACGTCAGCAGATGGCCCGCGTACGTTGCCGTTAAATGAAAGAGCCGGGAACCCCCGGCTCTTTCTCTGCACTGTATTTAAAATGCCCGATCAATCGCCTGTGCTTTTTGCATTGGAAGGAGAAGGATCTTTGCTTTTCGCTTGGCTACCATTGGATCCGCTGCTGTTGCCTTTGCGGGCGTAGTCGGTCAGGTAAAAGCCACTGCCCTTGAAGATCAGCCCGGCCGATCCCGTGATGATGCGCTCAACGCGTTGGCCGGTGGTCGGGCAATGCGTCAGTGGTGGATCGGTAATGCGTTGTTCAATTTCGAAGGTGGTTCCATCCTCACGACGGTACACATAGGTCGGCATGGTGACACCCCTTCTGGTTTAACAGCTTACGGCAAACTCGGCGCCTGGCTACTACAAATCGTATTCCACCCAGACAGTCTGTCGGACGGCGCTTTTACGGCAGGAGGGTGTTCAGGTTCATCGTGGGTGGGCCAATGATGGCCTGGTAGGCCAGGTCGGCCAGTTTGGCACGGACGGCCAGGTGCTTACGGTTTTCCCGAGTGGGATAGACCCGGTTGGTCAGTAGGATGACGAACAACTGCTGGTCCGGGTCGATCCAGATGGAGGTGCCCGTAAAGCCGGTATGTCCGAAGCTGCGCGGTCCGAAAAACTGACCGGCCGAGGAGTAGCCTTCCGGGCTTCGGGTGTCCCAGCCCAGGGCGCGAGTGCCGGCCCGCTCCGGATCGACCGGTGTGGTAAACAGGCGGATTGTTTCCGGCTTCAGGAACTGGCGTCCACCAATGCGGCCTTCATTGACCAGCATGTAGGCAAAGCGGGCCAGGTCGGCCGCCGTGGAAAAGAGTCCGGCATGTCCGGCCACCCCGCCCAGGATCCAGGCCGTTTCGTCGTGCACCTCGCCCTGGATGAGCCGATGGCGAAGGAGGGTGTCGCGCTCGGTAGGCACGACGGTCGTATCGGGTTGTCCGACGGGTCGAAAGCTCGTACGGCGCATGCCCAGCGGGCGGAAGATGTGCGTTTCTGCGTACTGGTCCAGCGGTTGGCCTGTAATGCGCTCAATGACCCAGCCCAGCACGATCATGCCCAGATCGCTGTAGCGTGCCTGCGTGCCGGGTTCGTAGATCAGCGAGTCGGAAAGAATCGCCTGCCGCACGGCTTCGGCCGAGGTAATGCCCATGCGATGGAAGGGGTGGAAGGGGGCCAGACCGGCTGTGTGCGATAGCAACTGGCGAATCGTAACGCGTTCCTTGCCATTCTGACCGAACTCGGGCAGGTAACGGACCACGGGCGCATCCAGGTCCAGCTTGCCGGCTTCATACAACTGCATGGCAGCCGTGGTGGTGACCACGACTTTGGTCAGAGAGGCCAGATCAAAAACCGATTCCGGCGTAACGCGCTGGTCGGACGTGTAGGTGAAGTGTCCGTATCCTTTCAGCCAGACGATGGCCGGGCCGCGACCAATGGCGACGGCCGCGCCCGGGAAGGCCCGCTCGGCAATGGCGGCCTGCAGGAGCGAGTCGATCCGGTAGAGTCGCCGGGTGCTCATACCCACCTCTTCAGGATAGGCCAGGCGTGGGGCCACCTGTTCGAGCTGGAGGCCATCGCCGCGTTGAAAGTAGCCGGGAATGGTGATGGGGAGACGACCACTCAACGGTGCCTGGCCGAAAAGCGCCTGCACGACGGCCCGCTGCGTAGACGTGTTGCCACCGTAGGCGGCCAGGTAGACCGCCGGCGGACGCTTCAGATCCATGATCATGTACGGATTGCCGAAGGCGATCAATACGACAGGCCGTCCCTGTGCGATGAGCGCATCCAGAAATTCGCGCTGACGCTCGGGCAGGCGAATGCGTCCGGTGCCGGAACGGACAAACAGGTAGGCCGGGACCAGCACGACGTCGGCGCGAGCGGCCGCTTGCAACGCGGTGCGGTAGTCGTCTGGATGGGACCGTACGTCCAGCAGTCGAGAAGTGACCCGATCGTCAGGCACAAGCTCGCGAAGCGTCTGCACAAAGAAACGCCCCGTTGTCGGATTGTCGCTATCACTGAGAATGATAACTTGTAGTCGCCGAGGCGCTTCCAGCACGTCGGGTAGGGGCAGCAGGTTGTTTTCGTTGCGAAGCAGCGTCAGCGAAGCACGAGCAATGGTCTGGCTGAGCGCCTGATGAGGGGCAATGCCCACCACATAGGGCAGGGCGTTCAGATCGACCGACCGTTCCCGGTGCAGGCCCAACCATTCTTTAAGAAGCAGGATGCGGCGCACCGAAGCTTCGATGCGTTCTCTGGAGAGCCGGCCTCGGGCAATTGCTTGCAGGATGGCCGCACGGGCCGCTTCAACATCTTCCGACAACAGCAGCATATCGGCACCGGCTTCTAGGGCACGGACGGCTGCTTCGCCTACGCCGAAGTGTTTCGTGACACCCTCCATTTCCAGCGCATCGGTGACCACCAGGCCCTTGAAGCCCAGCTCGCTGCGCAGAAGATCCTGCGTAATGCGGCGGGAAAGCGAAGCGGGCAAATCCGGGGTAGGGTCCAGATTGGGCAGGGCCAGGTGGCCGGTCATGATACTGCGCACGCCGGCCTTGATCGCGGCCCGAAACGGCACCAGCTCCAGCGTATCCAGGCGCTGGCGATCGAAGGGCAGCACAGGCAGATCGCTGTGCGAGTCGATGGACGTGTCGCCGTGGCCGGGAAAGTGCTTGGCCGTCGCGATGGCGCCGGCATCCTGCACACCACGTACGAACGCCCGCACCA
>Ga0256839_1000457_pt1 | contig 52954 bp, 47 predicted proteins | sample 354166metaG_FD_185968 | JGI IMG/M metagenome (GOLD analysis project Ga0256839, IMG submission 185968) | Hydrothermal vent microbial communities from Mid Atlantic Ridge, Atlantic Ocean - 354-166 | ecosystem: Environmental > Aquatic > Marine > Hydrothermal vents | place: Atlantic Ocean: Mid... | reverse complement strand
GTAGACGCCGGAGCCGTTCGGGGGGGCGCTGTCAGGGGATGGGAGCAGGGCTTTGTGCCCTGCTCCCTCCCTTTTTAACTTCCTCCTGATTGCCATACACCACTCAGGTGCTGGCCGTTCTTGCGTTGTCTGACCACTTGGAGAACGCTTGTTCCCCCTTGTGACCCACGTGTGTACGGGGAGGTGGGTAGCCCGTTCCCGCTCAGTGATACGCCGGGCGAAGTGCTTCCCTCGTGGCCGGGCGCGCAGGCGGCAATTGGACAAAAGCACATAAAAATGGTACAAATAGGCCAAATCGCCTGCCGGCCAGATGTTGTCAAACGTCGAAAGGAGGTGAGAGGACCCTGACACCACACGCTGGCGATGTTTTTGACACCTTAATGGGCCCGGAACGGGAGCGGTGTTGGCGCAAGGCCCGCAGAGGGGGGTGCCCGGCCAAATGTGAGGGGTCACACATTTGGCGCCTGCGACCGAAAAGTTCTGTCCCTTCCGGCCCGCGCACCGGCCTAGGCGGCGGTGCCACCCACGCCGCCGCTGTGGTGGGGGCGCACTGAGACCTGAGAGGAGCGGCATTATGGCGAACGTTCGGTTCGAACACGTTTGGAAACGTTTCGGAAAAGTGGTAGCCGTCCGCGACCTCAACATGGAGGTCAAGGACAAGGAGTTCCTGGTCCTGGTGGGGCCCTCCGGCTGTGGCAAGAGCACCACATTGCGCATGATCGCCGGCCTTGAGGAGGTCTCCGAGGGGAACATCTGGATCGGTGACCGCATCGTCAACGACGTGCCCCCCAAGGACCGGGACATCGCCATGGTCTTCCAGTCCTACGCGCTCTACCCTCACATGAGCGTCTACGACAACATGGCCTTTGGGCTCAAACTGCGCAAGGTGCCCAAGGACGAAATCGACCGCCGCGTGCGCGAGGCGGCCAAGATCCTGGGCATCGAAAACCTCCTCGACCGCAAGCCGCGTGCCCTTTCCGGCGGCCAGCGCCAGCGCGTGGCCTTGGGCCGTGCCATCGTGCGCGAGCCCCAGGTCTTCCTGCTGGACGAACCCCTTTCCAACTTGGACGCCAAGTTGCGCGTACAGACCAGGGCCGAAATCACCAAGCTGCACCGCCGGCTGGGCACCACCTTCATCTACGTCACCCACGACCAGGTGGAGGCCATGACTATGGCCGACCGCATCGCCGTGCTCAACAACGGCGTGCTCCAGCAACTCGACACGCCCCAGAACCTCTACGAGCACCCGGCCAACGTCTTCGTGGCCGGCTTCATCGGCAGCCCCTCCATGAACTTCTTCAACGCCACCCTGACCGGCACGAAGGAGGAGATGTACGTGGACACGGGCGGGTTCCGCCTGCGGGTGCCCACGAAGATCGCCAACGCGGTGACCCAGTGGCTGGGCAAGGAGGTCATCTTGGGGTTGCGACCTGAACACATCCACCACGTTGAGTTCACGCCGCCCAACATCAACGCCCAGCGCATCATGGCCCAAGTGGATGTACAAGAGTTGTTGGGGAACGAGCGCCTCTTCTACGTGGTGGCCGGCAACCACAACTTCGTGGCCCGCGTGGACCCGCGGGCCTCGGCCACTGCGGGCGAGACAGTGGCGCTCAACGTGGACGTGGACCAGATGAAGCTCTTCGATCCCGAAACAGAGGAAGCGATCTACTCGTGAAAGGCGATAGACCTCTGGCGTACAGAAGGGGTGAGCGCGCACTCTGTTCTCCCCCGGGTGTTGGACACCCATGGGAACAGGGGCAGGCGCTCACCCCTTTCCCTTGACATTGCCCTGAACCGTGTGCCATGGGATCACAGAAAATGCTCCTCGACCCCACAGAATTGGCCCACCACGTGGTGAACGTAGTGGAAGAGCGCAAGGGCGCCGACATTGTCCTGCTCGACTTGCGAGACGTCTCCCCCTTGGCCGACTTCTTCGTCATCGCCACTGGCGAGAACGAGCGACAACTGCGGGCCATCGTGCGGGCCGTCGAAGAGCATCTCAGCAGCTTGGGCGTTGAACCTCACCACATAGAAGGCTCGCCCGAATCGGGTTGGATCCTCATGGATTACTTGGACGTGATCGTCCACCTCTTTGGCCCTGCCGAACGCCGTTTCTACCGCCTGGAAGATGTCTGGGAAGGAGCTTCTGTCATCCTCCACATTCAATGAAGGGCCTTTTCTCCTCCCGAAGCTTGCATTCCCTCCGGTGACGCGCCCTCTCTTCGTCGAACTCCGCATTGAGCCTCTGCTGCCCCGTTTTTGTTCACACTTTGTTCACACCGCTGTCGTACCATAGAGACATCCTGGCTGTCCGTGTGAGCTGGAAAGGGACACGTTCGCTGTTCACACTTTGTTCACACCCCACGTGTACAATTGAACCGTGCGCTGCGTTGAGGAACCTCAGTTGAACCACGGGAGGGAAATCCATGGACACCGGACGTGAGAATCGCGTGGCGGCATCGGTGATGGAGAGAGCTTCTGCGTGGTTCAAGGTGAATACGTTGGCACGGGCCATGGCGGTTGGCGCTGGGAGCTTGGCCATCCTCGTGCTCTCCACGATCGGGGTCCTCATACCCGTTGCAACACTTCAAGCTGCCGGCCCGACCTACGTGCCCGGCGGTATCATCACCACGACGGTGACCTGGAGTGTGGCCAACAGCCCCTACATTGTGCAGGGCGGTTTGACCGTGGACACGGGCGGCCGCTTGATCATCGAGCCGGGGGTGGAGGTACGCTTCGAGAACGGGGTTTACCTTGATGTCTACGGGGAGTTGAACGCTGCTGGAACAACCGGCGCCCCGATCATCTTCACCACGGCAGGTAGCACAACGCCGGCGCCCGGGCAGTGGAGCTTCATCCGGTTTCGGAGCGGGAGCGTCGGGGCGCTGAGGAACTGCGTGGTGAACTCGGCGGGGTACGGCAACTGGTCGGCGGTGATAATCTTGAGCGGGGACGTGGTGCTGGAGGGGTGTCGGATTCACGACAACCAGAGCCACGGAATCTTCGTAAGCGGCGGGAGCACGCCGATCACCCCGACGGTGCGGAACGTGGTGGTCGAGCGGAACGGGGGCGTGGGGCTCTACGTGAATGACATCGACCACCTGCCGGCCTACGAGGGGCTCTCGTTGCGGGACAACGGCGGGGGCGACGTGGTGTGGGTCAACAGCGGCGTGCTGAACGAGAGGGACATCGAACTGGACAGGGGAAGGAGCGGAGGGGCGGCGTTCGCGCTGGCAGGCGGGCTGGTGGTGAACGCAGGTCGGACGGTGACGGTGACGGAGGGAACGGAAGTGCGCCTGGGAAGCGGCCAGTCCGTGGACGTGTACGGCCGGCTGGAGGCGTCTGGGACGGCGAGCGCGCCGGTGACCTTCACCACGGCCCTGACCACAACGCCGGCGCCCGGGCAGTGGAGCTTCATCCGGTTTCGGAGCGGGAGCGTCGGGGCGCTGAGGAACTGCGTGGTGAACTCGGCGGGGTACGGCAACTGGTCGGCGGTGATAATCTTGAGCGGGGACGTGGTGCTGGAGGGGTGTCGGATTCACGACAACCAGAGCCACGGAATCTTCGTAAGCGGGGCCAACCCGGAGATTCGCCGCACCCTGATTACCCGTAACGGCCGTTCTGGCTTGGTTACGAGCAACGCCCAGCCCGTTGTGCGCGGCAACGTCTTCTACAACAACGGGGGCTATAGCCTGCTCAACACCACACCGTCCCGGCTCGTGGACGCCCGCTACAACGCCTGGGGACACCCGTCAGGCCCGTACCATCCCTCAGCGAACCCCGCTGGCGTGGGCGACCCGGTGAGTGACGGCGTCCTCTTCGAGCCGTGGAACCAGGTGGCCGGCATCCAAGTGGCCGAGAACCGCTTGCCCACGGCGACTGTCGTCTCGCCGGCGACAGATGGGCTCACCTTCGAGGCCCTCCCCATTCGCTTCCAAGTGCGCCTGTCGGACGTGGACACTCTGTCGGAGACCCTCTTCGTCCGGGCCGAGGTCTGGCAGGCGGGTGCCCGTGTGGCCATCTTCGACCAATTGAGCGGTGAGGGTGCCCAATCGTGGGACATGAGCAGCTATGCTGAAACGGGACAGCCGGTCACGGCCACGCTCACGCTCTCCCGCAGTTTGCCGGCCGGCACGTACACGCTCAGGGTGATCCCCTATGACAACTTCGACGCGGGCCAGCCAGCCGAACGCACCTTCCAGGTCAACATCACCCGGTGGGGCATTGCCAGCGTGGAGCCCAACGTCCTCGTGGCCACCCACGGCCAGACCCAGACCCTGCGGGTCCACGGGGCCGGCTTCCGGGCGGGTGCCCAAGTCCGGCTCGAGATGCGCCTGGTGACCCAGACCCTCCAGGTGGAGCCGGCAGCCGTGCGGGTGGTCTCGCCCGAGATGATTGAGGTTGACGTGAACGTGACCAACCGCAGCGGGCCGTGGGACGTGGTCGTCTCCCAGGACGGCGAGGAGCGGCGCGCGCGCCTCTACGTGCTCCCCTACGTGCCCTTCATGACCGTAGACTACCTGCGCGGCTCCTTCTTCACGCCCGGCCGCTCCTGGGTCCACCGGCTGGAGGTGCGCAACGAGGGCTCGGCGTCCGGCGTGGCCATCGTGGCCGTCCAGCCGCCCACGGGCACTCTGCTCGTGGGCACCACGCCCGCGGACGCTTATTTGGGAAGCCTGCCCAGCCCGCTGGGCGATGTCCACTTCGTGGCCGTGCCGGTGGCCCCCGGTGAGCTCCAAGAAGTAGAGCTCACCTACCGACTGCCTTGGTCGGCCGTGGGCACAGGCGGCTCGCCTGCCCTGGGCGATCCCGTCAACTTCGCCGCCTACTTGGTGGCCCAACCTATCACCGAGGTATGGGACGACATCCAGAACTTGGCCCAGGAGGGCAACGCCGGCGATCCACAAGCTGCGCTGGACGATCTGCTCACCTTGGCCTTCATGGCCAGCGGCTACCAGGCTGGCGAGGCCATTGCCCGCTTCCGCGCGTTGCCCGACGATGCCACCTCCGACGAGTACCTGTTGGTGGTGGGCGACCGCTACCCCTTCGTGGCGGACGTGCTGGCCATAAGCCTCTACGACGAACTCTCCGAGGCCATCGCCGGGCTCACGGGGAGCACATCGCCCCGGCTGAGCCCGGCCGCCGAGGGGCAGCGTCCTCTTTCCCTCATTCGGAGCATCGGGGACTGGTACTATTCCCAGACAGGGGGTGACCTTTGGTTCATCATCAAGGGCACCTTCAGCCTCAAGGAATCGTGGAAGTCCATCACCTCCGGCGAGTCGGCCGTCTTTCTCCTGGGCGAGGCAGAGGGCTTGGTGGAAAGCCTGGTGAGCACCGTCACCTTTGGGTGGTGGACGCCTGATGTGAACTTGGGCGCCGACTGGTTGGCCGGCCAGCTCTGCGTGAACCCCGACCTGGTGCGGGCCGGCAAGTTCACCGGTTCTGTGTTGGCCATTCCGCTGGAAGGGGGCGTGACAGAGCTGGCCAAACAGGGCATCAAGAGGGGTGTGGTCTACGCCGCCAAGAGGCTCAACCGCAAGTGGCGGCTCGCCCCTGGCGTCCTGCTCAAGTTCGACCGGCTGAAGACAGAGCTGGTGTACGACAACCGGGTGAAGCCGGCCAAGTTCGCCGTCGTCTACCGCTCCAAGTCGCGGCCACAGGAGTTGTTCCAAATGATCATTGAGAAGGACGGCAGCATAAAACTTGGCACCTCGATCACGGTAAAGACGAGGAAAGGCGACGTGACCGTTCACGTCTACAACGGCGGTGCGAGACTTGTTGTGGGCGGGAAGGATCTGAACGAGTATTACGACAAGGTGAAAGACGTGCGGGAGAAGGTGGACAGCGTGGGCTCCAAGTACGACCAGTACTTCGGCACGCCCGCTGGCCGGGCCGGGGACGCGAGGTGCCAGCGGCTGCGGGGCGCCTTCGACCCCAACGAAATCGTGGCGGCGCCCGAGGGACCCTTCATCCGGCCCGAACAGGAGCTGGACGTGACCGTCTTCTTCGAGAACTTGCCCACGGCCACTGATCCGGCCGAGCGGGTTGAGGTCACCGTCACCCTGCCCTCAGCCTTGGACCTGAGCACGCTGCGCCTGGTGGAGAGCAGCCACCCGATGACGCCCACCGTTGACGCGGACGCGCGCGTGTTGCGCCTCACCTTCGACAACATCAACTTGCCCCCCAACACCAACCCGCCGGGGGGCGAGGGATGGGCCCGCTTGCTCATCCGGCCGCGCGCCGACGTGGCCGACGGCACCCAAATGTCGCTCCAGGCCGAGATCGTCTTCTGGGCCTTCGGGGCCCCCAACCCGCCCATCGCCACCAACGTGGTCACCTACACCGTGGACGCCACGCCGCCCAGCGCGAGCCTGATCGACGCGCGGGCCGAGAGGGGCGACCTCGTCCTCGACGTGCGGGCCCAAGATGACAAGTCTGGCGTGACGGCGCTGGTGGTCGAGTATTCCCAGGATGGGGGAAACACGTGGCAGCTCGGCTCCCTAGTGGCCTACCCGTCCGGCCGGCCTTCGGTCGAGGAGACCATCACCTTCCGCCCGGCCGGGGGCGGGGAGACCTTGGTGCGCGTCACTGCTGTGGACGCCTTGGAGCACGCTCGGAGCACGAACACATCGAGCGTGGCGATTCCCTATCTGGTGCACATCCCGTTGGTCCAGCGGTAGGCCGCGGAGCGCGCTCAGCGCTTTCCGGCAGGAGCAACCGGCGTCCTGCGGGCGAGCGCGGGGGACATCACGCCCCCGCGCTCGTCATGTGGAGTTGCTCTTCTGCGGCGTGGGGCCCCGTGTTCCCTCAGCCCTCGTAGATCCAGGCGTCGATGGAGCGCTCGTAGGGGCAGAGCTCTTCGGGGCGGAACCAGAGGGCGACTTCCGCCTCGGCCGTCTCGGGGCTGTCCGAGGCGTGGACAATGTTGCGCCCGATCTCCAGCGCGTAGTCGGCGCGGATGGTGCCCGGCTCGGCGTCGGCCGGGTTGGTGGCGCCCACCGTCTTGCGCACCACGCGGATGGCTGCCGTCCCCTCCACCACCATGACCACGACGGGACTGGAGGTGATGTAGTCGATCAGGGGCTCGTAGAAGGGCTTGCCCTTGTGGACGGCATAATGGCGTTCGGCCAGCTCGCGCGACACGCGCATCATCTTCAGGGCAATGACCTTCAGGCCCCGCTGTTCCAGGCGGCGGATGACCTCGCCGGTCAGCCCGCGCTGAACGCCGTCCGGCTTGACGATCACCAATGTGCGTTCCATGTCTTCACACCTCACTCTGATGGATTCGATGGCCCCCGGCACGCCGGGGGATCACTGGCGCAGGGGCACAAAGAGCTTGACCGTTGTGCCCTTTCCCGGGGCCGTCTCGATGTCGAGGACGCCGTTGATCATGTCCGCCCGCTCCTCCAGGTTGATCAGCCCCAAGCTGGTGCGCTCTCCGTAGCGGTGGCGCACCTCCTCCAAGTCGAAGCCCGGCCCCTCGTCCCGCACCTCCACTTCCAGCCCGTCGCGGACCATGCGCAACTTCACGGTGATGGGTGCCCCTCCGGCGTGTTTGCGGGCATTGTTGACCGCTTCCTGCACGATGGCGAAGATGTTTTCCTCCACTACAGGGTCGAGGCGCGGGATGTCCTCGGCCTCGACGCGGATGTTCAGCCGCTCGTGGGTGCGCAGGCGCTTGGCATACTGCTCCAGCGCGGCCACGATGCCCTCGCTCTCCAGGACGATGGGGCGCAGGGCGAACATGAAGGTGCGCAGTTCCTGGATGGCCTGCTGAATGGTCTCCTCGACGGCGTCCAGCTCCTGGGGCACGCGCTCCGGCTGGTTCTCCAGGAGCGCGCGGATGTAGTCGATCTGCATGGCCGCCGCCGAGACGCGCTGAATGGGGCCGTCGTGGAGGTCCCGGGCCATGCGGTGGCGGGTGTCTTCCTCGCTGAGGAGGATTTCGCGGCGGTTCCGTTCCAGCTCGTAGAGCAGATGTTGGACGTGGAGCGTCTGGCTTGTCTGGCGGGCAATGGCCTCCAACACGGCCCGCTGAGTGGGCGTCATTTTTGGCTCCCGCCGCAGGATCAAGACGAGCATTCCGTACAGGTCGAGCTGGGCGTAGAGGGGCAAACAGACCAGCCACCGGTTGCGCAGTGCTGAGAACTCGTTCACCAGGTTCTCGTCCGGCCGCCCCACGAAGATTTCGCCCCCCATGAGCACCTCGCGCAGGAGCCCCCGCAGGGGCACTTGTCGGCTTCGCCACCCAGGGTCTGCCTGAAAGATGACGGCCACGACCACTTCGTCGGGGTTGGTCGGGCTGAATGTCAGCCCGAGCCCCTGGATGTGGCCGTGATCGCGTGGGCTCAGGGCGCGGGCGGCAGCTTCCAGGCCGCTCCGCAGAATGCGTTCGTAATCGGTGTTTCCCAGCAAATTGGCCGTCAAATCGACAAGCGTGTCCACCAGGGAGAGTTGATCGCGCACCTCGGGTTGCTCCTCCGCTTCCTTCGCCCGCTGAGCGGCGTAGGAGGCCAGGGCAAAGGTGGCCAGCACGGTGGCCCACGCCCACAGGGGCGAGGAGGTGAGCGCTGATTCGAGCGCGTTCCGCAACAGGCGCAAGAGCAGGTCGCCGGCAGCCAGTGCAACCAGGAAGCCCCATCCCGCCTTTCGGTCACGGATCATGAGAAGCCACAGGCCTGGCCCCAAGGCCAACAGGGCGAGGAGGGGAACAAGGCGGTCGGGCGCCCGCACCAGGAGGGCCAGCAGCACGACTCCGTCCAGCAGGGCCGCCATGCGGGCGCCCCACCGGTAGCCCACGCGCAGGTGCCGGGCGCGGGCCAGCAGCCACAGGGCACCTTGGGCCAGCAGGGCAACGGCCCCAATCAGGGCGAGGAACCGGAGGCCCGAACGCCCTTCGCCAAGCCACCCCAGTGTCAGCAGCATGGCCCACCAGAGCCAATGGCCCGCCCACATCGCCTGCACCATCGCCCGGTCCTGTTCCATGGCCTCTTCCCCACTGTGGCATTTGCGCTTTTCGGTTCCTGCTGCGGGGCCCGTGGCCGCTGCCCGGTGAGGGCGAAAGTTCGCCTGGCGTTACATGACCACGCGCAATCGTACCTCGGCTGCACGGCCGGCGTCTTCCAGGCACCGGTGGAGCCACTTGAGCACGTGGCGGTTGAAGGCGTCCGCGGCTTCCTCGTGGGGCAACAGGCCGGCCTCGAACCCCACGAGTTCGGCCCTGGGGTTGGCACGCAGAAATCCCGGCCCATCGGTAGAGGGGACGAGGCGGGCGTGATAGCCCCACACGAGGAGGATCGGCTGTCGGAGAGCGGCGAACTCCTGTCGGACGGAGCGGTTCAGGGCGCCGCCGAGGAGGTGGGCCGGCGCCAGGCGCGCGTTCGGCTGGTGGCTGACGGTGTACCAGATGCGGAGCGTTTCATTAGTCACCTCGGCACCGCTGTGGTAGAGGATCGACCCGAGGAGCCACCGCAGGGCCGGCCGGCTGACCAGGAGGTTGAAGAGCGTCTGGCCAAGCCCCGGCGCGCGCAGCAGCCACTCCACCGTCGGGCCCCACCACGGCCGGCGCGTCCACCGTTCGACGCCTGTCGGCGAGATCAGCACCAGGGGGCCGAAGAGCTCCGGCTCGTGGACGGCGGCCGAAACCACACAGCCGGCCGTCAGGCCGGCGGCGATCACGATGGTTTCCCCGCCGATGACATCACGGGTGAAGTCCCGGATGAACTGGGCGTAGAAATCGTGGGTGTAGCGCAGTGGCGGCCGCGTGCTCAGGCCGAAGCCGGGCAGGTCAGGCGTGTACACGGAGAAGCCGTTCAGGGCCAGGAACTCGTGTGCCCGGCGCATCTCCCACCCACAGGCGGCCACGTGGAGGCTGTGGAGCAACAGCACGGCGGGACCTTCGCCGTGCCTCTTGTAGAAGGCACGCGCCTCGCGCCAGTCGTAATAGTGGCCTGTGCCGGCCACATGGGAGTGAAGGGGGTCGGCTTGGCCTGCCGCCCACCTGTCGTAAGCGGCTGCCGTGGCGCCGAGCAGCGCGCCCATGCCCAACGCTTGGGCCCACCTCTTCATGCCCATAGATCGCTCTCGCTCAACGTGTTCTTCTCTTCGCTCAGGGGGTTACCCTGAAAGTGCCAGTCGCAGGAGGTCTCGCAGGCGCCCTTCAAAGGGGTCACCCGGCACCTTGGAAGGATGCCAGAGGCGCTCCACGGTGAGCTCTGCCCTCTGCTCCCTCAGCCACGCCTGAAAGGCATCGTCCCGCCGTTGGGCCAGAATGTCGGGGGAGAGGGGCCGCACTTCTGGCCCCTGCTCCACAAAGGCGAGCACAAACCCCGTGTCGCCCAGCGAGATGGGGTCGCTCACCTCGCCGGCCCGGAGCTGGAAGGCGGCATCGAGCACTTCCTCGGGAATGCCGGGCTGGTCTCGCACGATCCAGCCCACGTCGATGACGCCTTGGCCCTCCACTGAGGCCGTGTCCTGGGAGAGCTCGCGGGCGAGCTCGGCGAAGTCCTCGCCGGCCTCGAGCCGCCGTTTGACCTCCTCGGCCGCTTCGCGGCTCTCCACCAGGATGTGGCGTGCCCGCACGCGGCCGTTCTCGTCGTCCCGGTCGGTCACTTGGATGATGTGCCAGCCGAACTCCGTCTCCACCGGGTCGCTGATCTCCCCCGGCTGTAAGCTGAAGGCCGCTTCCTCGAAGGCGGGCACCATTTGGCCGCGGCCAAACCACCCGAGATCGCCCGCCCGCTGGCGCGCATACGCCTCCACTGCCTCGTCGAAGGGCGTGCCGGCCCGGATCTCCTCCAGGAGCGCTTGGGCCTCCTCCTCCGTGGGCAGGATGACCGCCTTCAGGTAGACCTGCTCCTCCTCGGTGGGCACTTGGTCGGCCACGTATTGTTGGACCTTTTCCCGCAGGAGTTGCCGGCGCACGAACTGGCGGTATTCGGCCTCAGTGATGCCCACTTGTTCTTGAAGCTCGGCCAGGAACGCCCGGTAGACCTCCTCGAAGCGCGCGGGGGTCAACACGTTGGGCGTGGCCGTGGGCTGCGGCGTGGCCGTTGGGGTGAGAGGCTGGGTGATGGCCACCTCCTCGGTGGCCGTTGCGGTCGCCGTGGCCGTGATCTCCACAGTGGGCGTCGGCGTCCACACGGCGGCCGTCGCGGTGGCCTCCACCACGGCCGTGGCCGTGGCGTCGAGCTCATCGGGGGTGATGGCGTTAATCTCCCGGGCCATTTGCTCCTCGATGCGCTTGGTGATCTCCTCCTCGGTCACTGTCAGGCCCAGTTGGGCTGCCCGTGCCTCGATGATCATGTCCTGGATGAGCCGCTCGAAGACCTCGTTGGGAAGGCCCTGGTACTCTTGGGAGAGCTGCTGGAGCCGCTGGACGTAGACCTGCCGCAGGAAGCCGGCCGATTCGTCGGCCGGGAGCTGGCGGAGCTGTTCGCCCAGGGTGCGCATGGTGCGGTAGAGCAAATAGCGCTCCAGGTTGACCAACTTCTGGTACTCGGCCACTGTGGCTGTCCGGTCGCCGACGCGGGCAATCGGCTGGCGCCGCAGGAGAACCCGGTCGTAGACCAGGCCAGCCACCAACACCAACACCACCAGGACCAACAACCCTCCCACGCCCAGCACCACGTAGCGCTGCATCGTGCGCTCACGTTCCAGGCGCGAGAGCTCTTTGCGCGTGAGGGGTTTCTGCTTCTTGGCCATGGGAACTGCGTGCTCCTCGTGCAGAGAAAAGGGGTTACCGGCGTGGGCGGGCCGGCAACCCCTCCTGATTCACGTGATCCTCACCGGCAATTCGCCATCACTCGCTCGAGTCGCCGTACAGGCGGATGTGGTCGGCAGTGAAGGGCAAGAGGGCAAGGTGCCGCGCCCGTTTGATGGCCGTGGCGAGCCTGCGCTGATGTTTGGCACAGGTGCCCGTCTTGCGGCGCGGCTGGATCTTGGCGTGTTCGTCAATGTATCGTCGCAACAGGTCCACGTTTTTGTAGTCGATGTAGGTGATCTTGTCGACGCAGAACTGGCAGGCTTTCCGACGACCCCGACGTCCGTAGAAGGCCATAGTGTTTACTCCTCCGCTTGCGTAGTGGCTGCCGATGGCTCATCGGCCGGCGCCGACGGCTGGGCACCGTCGGTGCCCTCGCCAGACGCCCCTTCGGATTCGACGCTCTGAGGGCTTTCCGCTACAATCTCCCCGGCGTCGTCCGTGCCCGGAACAGCACCGGCGCGCCGCCGGGCGATTTCCTCGGGGGTGAGGGGCGGCAGATCATCGCGCCGCACCAGCAAATGGCGCAAGATCTCCTCGCGCAGGCGCATCTGGTGTTCCACGAAGGCCGGGCCGGGCGGGGGAAGGAGCAGATCGTAGAGGAGGTCGTACCCTTCCAAATGGTGTTTGATGGGGTAGGCGAGGCGGCGGCGCCCACGATGCTCCACGGAGAGAATAATGCCGTCACATGCGGTGATGAACCCGTTGAGGCGCTCGACCGCGGCATCGAGTTCCTCGTCTTCCAAGTCGGGGCGGAGCACGACGTACAGCTCATAACGGCGCAAGTCGTCCACGGTTCATCTCCTTTCTGTGGTCTTGTGGCCCCGGCCGTTGGACCGGAGCAGAAAGTGTGAGGACAAAATAAAACGAGGCAAACTTTTTTGCCTCTGTGCTTGAGCCTCCTGAGCACGCCTGCTGGCGAAAAGCAGTTTCCAGGCTCACATCTTACCATGAGATAGGCAATTTGGCAAAAACGGGGCATGACCATCCGCACGCTGGTCGAATCCTTGGAACATCATCCGCCTCCCGTGTTGCGGGCCATCGCGGCCAGCCATGGTCTCGACGTGAGTGGCGTGGCCCGGCACGATTTGCCCCGCGTCTTGGCCGATTACCTCCTCCGTCCTCCCGTGGTGGCCCGTGCCTTGGAGCACCTGACCGACGAGGAGCGCGCCCTGTTGGAGCGTCTCGTCGCAGCGGGAGGAGCCTTCCCGGCCCACCGTGTTCGGCGGGAATACGGCGACGTGCGCGAATTCGGCGTCGGCCGGCTCGAACGGGAACGCCCTTGGGAGGCGCCGATCTCGCCCGCGGAGCGGCTCTGGTATCGTGGGCTCATCCACAGCGGCTTCGGCCGCGTGGGGCGCTTTCGGGGGCGGGTGTTCTACATCCCCTCTGACCTGCTGCCCCTGTTGCCCCCGGCCGAACGCCCTGACGAAGCCTTCTCCGTGGAGATCGTTTCCCCGCCTGCCCATGTGCGCTCCGCGGTGCCCGACGGGCCGGTGGAGGCGGCCTTCGCCGTGCTCAGCGAAGTGCAGCGCCATCCGCCTCGGCTCGGGGGTGAGGAGCTGTGTCCGCCGGAGCTGGTGAGCCGGGTGAACGCCCGCGTTCCTCCCTTCCACCCCGAAATTTCCCAGGCCCACGAGCGCCGGCGTGTGGAGCTGATGATTCACTTGGTGCGGCACCTCGAACTCATCGTTCCCGAGCGAGGGCGGCTTCGCCTGGCCACTGCGAACGCGCGTCGGTGGCTTCGGGCCCCGCGTGTCCGCCGCCTGTTGAGCCTGCAGCGAGCGTGGGCGGCGGACGCGCGCTGGAACGACCTGCACCACGTGCCCGGCCTCATTGTCGAGCCCACCGGCTGGCACAACGACCCCGTGGGAACACGGCAACGGGTGTTGGGCTGGCTGGGAGAGGTGCCTCCAGGAGAGTGGGTTTCTCTCCACGACTTCGTGGCGGCCGTCAAACGGGTGGACCCCGACTTCCAGCGCCCCAACGGCGACTACGACTCCTGGTTCATCCGCGACGCGCGCACGGGCGCCTTCCTGCGGGGATGGGAGAGCTGGGATGCTGTCGAGGGCGCCTTGCTCCGCTACCTCATCGCCGGGCCGCTCCACTGGCTGGGCGTGGTGGACGTAGGACATGACGCCACAGAGGCTCCTCCGACGGCCTTCAGGATCACCCCGTGGGGAGCCCGCCTCCTGGGCCGCGATGTGGAGCTCCCTCCCGCGCCTCCGAGGGCGCCGATGACAATCGCGCCCGACGGTACCGTCACCGTGCCGCCGGGGGCTGACGACTGGGAGCGCCTGCACCTGGAGCGGCTGGCCGTGCCCCTTGCCCCTCCGACGCACTACCGGCTCGACCGTGAGCGCATCGTCAACGTGCTCGTGGCCGGCAGCGACCCGGAGAGGGTGATGCGCTTCCTGCGCCGGGCGGCCGACGGCCGGCTGCCCCCGCAGGTGGAGGCTCGCTTGCGCTCGTGGATGGCCGACTTCGGCCGCGTCACGCTGCGCCGCCTGGTGGTGCTCGAGGTGGACGAGCCGGCCGTCCTGGAGGCCATGCGCCGCGACCCCGCCGTGCGCCGCTGGCTCGGCCGCTCCCTCGACGAGCGCACAGTGGTGGTTCGCGCGGAACGCCTCCAAGCGCTGGTGACGGCCCTGCGGCGGGCCGGCTACCTCCCCCGCGTGGTGGACGGCGAGGACGTGTGAGGGGGGCATCACCACCCCCTTGGCCGCACGCGAATTGCCTGTTGCCAAGCCCCCCGGTGCCGGACGAGCGCCGGCGGCCCTCCCTCTGGGTCGTACCAGATGATCTCCACCTGGGCTGGCCGTTCGCCTTCGGGGGCCTGCAAGGCCCACTCGGCTCCATACCGTTCGCCCGGCTGCCAGCCCAGCGTGGGCACGTCGCCGCCGGGCGGGCCGTCCTGCTGGGCAATGACTCGGCCGTCCGCGGAGAGCAGGCGCACTGACAGGCTGTAATACCGTTCCAGCGGGCTGAGGGCCTGCCACTCGACGCGGACGGTGAACCTCTGCCCATCCTCTGCAGTGGCCTGAACGCCCGTCAGGGCCACGGGGACGGGCGCGGGCGCCGGCGGGGCGCGTTCCGCCACCTCCACTGATGTCACGAGGCGCTCCGGCGTCGGCGGGTCGGGGAGCCGTCCGTTGCGGGCCCGCACGCGGGCAACCACCTCGTAGCGCCCCGGCTCTTCGGGGGGGCGAACGTCGAGGGGCACGATGGCCACCTCTTGCACGACGATGGGGGGCTGGGCTCGAAGCACCTCTTCCTCTCGCGCGGGCCCCTGCCACGTGAGCTCCACCTCCAGGCGGGTGTCGGTCGGCAGGGCGACGACGCCGTCGGCGCGCAGCTCGAGCCAGAGGCGTGCCGGTGCCGACGGGGCGAGGGGCGCGGTGGCCCACAGGCGCCAGTTGAGGGCCGCCTGTTCAGCGGCCGGCAGGAGGCGGTAGACCCGGTCGGCCGGCGACGGGCAGGGGGGAGCGGGCCCTTCGCCGTTTCGGGAGAAACAGGCCACTTGGCGCAGCCGGCGAGTTTGGCGGATGCCCTCCAGCACATCACGCCGCCGGCGCTCCTCCAAGTCGGCCTCGTGGACGACGACGTACTCGATGCCCAAGGCGTCCAACGTGGCCAAGCTCCTCGGGGAGGGAAACGCGGCCATCTCCCGCGCCCACTCGCCGTGGCGGGGGGGAATGTAGCCGCTGTAGCCGTCGGGCGTGGTGTGCCGGTGCCAGATGCTGAAGTATTGGTATTCCAACAGGCGGCTCACTTCCCACGCGCGCCTGGGCTGATCGGGAGGCGTGGGCTCCACGGGCAACTCCGCGGCCAGGGGGAGCTCGACGATGCGCGTGGGGGGCTGTTGGGCCAGCCACGCGACAACGGCCGTGGGACGGGGGGCTTCCACCAGGCGCACCGGCAGGGCGGCGAATTCCACGAGCACGGCCGCCAGGGCGAGCCAGGCGCGGCGCGGGTGTCGGGCAACGCCCCACGCGGCCAACATGCTCAGCCCCAGCGTCACCAACAGGGCCCAGCGCACGGGGGCGCGCAGGGCCTGAAATCCCGGCACGTGGAGGAAGAGCCACTTGTAGGGCAGTGGTACGCCCGTGGGCTCGCCCGCGCGCAGGTGGAGCGTGGGGCCCAAGGAGAAGGTAAAGCCCACCACGAGCAAGAGGGCGTAGAGCCACCTGCGGCGGTCCTCCGCGCCCTTGAGGGCGAGGGCGCTCAAGGCCAACACGGTCAGGCCCGGGAAGAGTGTGTCCGGCGGACAGCAGGGGCCATACGTGTAGGCGAAGCGTGCTGTGAGCGCCCCCCAGAGTCGTGTGGCCGGCGGCGCGTAGAGATACGCCTGGAGGCTGGCCGAGAAGCGCTCGTTCGTCTCCAAGGACCAGGCGGCGCCCAACGTGCGGTTGACCTCCACGTAGGGCCAGGCGACAGGAGCTACGACCAAAACGGCCAGGGTCGCGGCGCCGATGAGCCCCGCTGTGGCGCGCCGGGAAGGCAGAGAACGGACGAGAGCGCACCGGCCGAGGGCGTAGGCCAGGCAGGCTGTGGCCGTGAAGAGGGCGGAGTAGAACGAAGAGAGGGCCTGGAGGGAGAAGAAGAGGCCCCACAACAGGGCATTGCGCCTTGCCGGCGGCCGCTCGCGCAGGCAGCGGTCGAGGTAGAAGAGGGTCAAGGGCAGCCACCCGGTGGCCAGAAGTTGCACTTGGCTCAAGTGACCGAACCGGTAGGGGTGAAAGGCGTAGGCCACCGCGGCCAGCAGGCCGGCCCGGCGCGATCTGGTCAGGCCCGTTGCCGTCAGGTAGGCGCCCAAGGATGTGAAGAAAAAGGAGAGCAGGAACGCCACATTGTACGCGCCCAAGGCCGAGAGCCCGGCCCACCGGAGGGGCAGCACCAACACGGTGATGCCCAGAAGCGTTTCGCTGAAGGCCAGCGTTTTCTCATACGGAAAGAAGATGTTGGCGTCGAAGAGGCGCAGGGGATCACGGAGGAGTTGATAGGCCTCCCAGTCCATGATCCACGTGTTGAGGAGCGGGTCCTGGCGGTCCACCACGTGGGTGCCCAAGTAGCGGACTGTAGGCCAGGTGAGGACGAGGGTGGCCACGAGGAGGGCGCCGAGGGGCCAGAGGAAGGGTCGATGTCGGCGTGCCATGGAGACACATGCTCGCGGCCGGCGAGCCCTCTATCGCGCCCACAGGGCCCGCCGTGCTCTCCCCCGAGGTTCAAGCAGCGCGGCGGTCGCCTTCACCTTTCTGCTCTCGGGTGGACCACGCCTGCAGAAATGCCCGCACTTCGTCCCGGGCCCGGTGGAACCAGCGCAGGAGCGTGCTGGTGGGGGCCTTGGTGTTGCGGACGGCGCGCTGTGAGCAGACAGTGCACCCCAAGCTGGCCTTGTAGTTGGTGCAGCGCAAGCAGCCGCAGATGCGGATCATCATGAGCTGGAAGGCCAAGCTTTCCTCGTCCGTGGACGGGAGGCTGGCAATGTGGTCAACGAGCTCGGCCCAAGGGGTGTCGCGCATGTCGCGCAGGTGTGGAACGCTCTCGTGCGGGAACAAGAACGGAGGCTTTCGGTACATAGGCCTGCTGTTTCCCTTTCTATTTCAAAGTGCAGAGGGCGGAAAACAAAAAAGGGCGTAACAAACCCCCGCGCCCTTCACGCTCTGGTATGGACCTTGCGTGTGTTCTCGCCTGTCGAAAACATTACGAGTGTCAACCCTGCTGTCCTTTTGATGTAGTAAGTATAGCATGTTGTGTAAATTTCTGTCAAATAGAGGAAAGAAAGAACGCCCCCGACAGGGCTTTCCCCGTCGGGGGCGTGTGACCTCGCCGTGAGTGGGGGAGGGTTAGTATTCGGGCATGGGCGGCGTGTCCTTCTTCTCCTCGGGGATGTCGGTGATCAGCGCCTCGGTGGTCAGGATCATGGCGCCGATGCTGGCCGCGTTCTCCAGGGCCGAGCGGGTCACCTTGGCCGGGTCGATGATGCCGCTCTTGATCATGTCCACGTACTCGTCGGCCAGCACGTTGTAGCCGATGTAGGGGCTCTCCTCCTCCTGTTGGCGGCGGAGCACCTCTCGGACCACCACGGCGCCATCCTGGCCGGCGTTGACCGCGATCTGGCGTAGGGGCTCCTCCAGGGCGCGGTAGACGATCTTCACGCCTGTGGCCTCGTCGCCCTCCAGGCCCAACTGATCCTTCAGGACCTCACGGGCGCGAATGAGGGCCACGCCGCCGCCGGGGACGATGCCCTCCTCAACGGCCGCGCGGGTGGCGCTCAGGGCGTCCTCGACGCGGTGCTTCTTCTCCTTCAGCTCCGTCTCCGTGGCCGCGCCCACCCGGATGATGGCCACGCCGCCGGCCAGCTTGGCCAGCCGCTCCTGGAGCTTCTCCCGGTCGTAGTCGCTGGTGGTGGTCTCAATCTGGGCCTTGATCTGGTTGATGCGGGCCTTGATGTTCTCGGGATCGCCCTTGCCGCCCACGATGGTGGTGTCGTCCTTGGTGATGATCACCTTCTCGGCGCGGCCCAGGTCGTTGAGGGTGGCGCTCTCCAGCTTGCGGCCCAGCTCCTCGCTGATGACCGTGCCGCCCGTGAGGATGGCGATGTCCTGGAGCATGGCCTTGCGCCGCTCGCCGAAGCCGGGGGCCTTGACGGCGGCCACGTTGAAGACGCCGCGCAGCTTGTTGAGCACCAGCGTGGCCAGGGCCTCACCGTCCACATCCTCGGCGATGACCAGCAGCGTGCGGTTGCCGCTCTGCATCACCTTCTCGAGGATGGGCAGCAAGTCCTGGGCGCTGGAGATCTTCTTCTCGTGAATGAGGATGTAGGGGTTTTCGAGGACGGCCTCCATGCGGTCGGCGTCGGTGACGAAGTAGGGGCTGATGTAGCCGCGGTCGAACTGCATGCCCTCGACGTACTCGGTCTCGAAGGCGAGGCCGGTCTTGGACTCCTCGACGGTGATGACGCCGTCCTTGCCGACCTTCTCCATGACCTCGGCGATGAGCTGGCCGATCTCGGGGTCGTTGGCGCTGATGGCGGCCACGTGGGCGATGTCCTCGCGGCTCTCCACCTCGACGGCCATCTTTTTGATTTCCTCCACCACGGCCTGGGTGGCCTGCTCGATGCCGCGCTTGAGGAGCATGGGGTTGGCGCCGGCGGCCACGTTCTTGAGGCCCTCGGTGACGATGGCTTGGGCGAGCACGGTGGCGGTGGTGGTGCCGTCGCCGGCCACGTCATTGGTCTTGGTGGCCGCCTCCTTCAGGAGCTGGGCGCCCATGTTGGCGAAGGGCTCCTCGAGCTCGATCTCCTTGGCGACGGTGACGCCGTCGTGGGTGACGGTGGGGGAGCCCCACTTCTTGTCGAGGGCCACGTTGCGCCCCTTGGGGCCCAAGGTGGTCTTCACCGCGTTGGCCAGAGTGTCCACGCCGCGCTTCAGCTCCCGGCGGGCTTCCTCGGAGAAGACAAGCTGCTTCGCCATTGCTGCTCACCTCCGTCCTGGATTTAGCCTTCCACGACTTTTGCCAGAATGTCGCTTTCCTTTAAGAGCAACAGCTTGCTGTCCCCGTTCTTGATCTCCGTGCCGGCGTACTTGGCGTAGATGACCCGGTCGCCGACCTGCACGTCGAGGGGCCGGCGGGTGCCATCCTCCTGCAAGGCTCCCGGCCCGACGGCGATCACCTCGCCCTCCATCGGCTTCTCCTTGGCCGTCTCGGGCAGGATGATGCCGCTGGGCGTGACCTCTTCCTGCTCAATGGGACGAACCAGCACACGGTCGTGCAAGGGCTGAATCTTCATGCCTTCACCTCCTCCGTTCACTTGAGCTCTCCACACGATGAGCCCCCCTGCCCGTCCGGCGGGCAGAGGGGCTGAGTGGACTCCTTGTGGACATCACCGCACGGCCTTGACGCGAATCTGCTTGGGCCGCGCCTCGGCCGTCTTGGGCAGGTGGACGCGCAGCACGCCGTTCTCCAGCGTGGCCTCGATCTTGTCGGCGTCCACGGCCGTCGGGAAGGTCAGCGTGCGCTGGAAGCGGCCGTACCACCGCTCGCGCAGGTGATACGTGGCGCCCTCGTGTTCGGTGCGCGGCACTTCGCCCGAAATGGTCAGAGCGCCGTTCTGGAACTCGATGTTGATCTTGTCCACGGGAATGCCCGGAATCACTGCCTCGACCACGTACTCATCGCCGGTCTCGTAGACATCCACCGGAAGCTGGTAAACCGTGCTGCTCCACACGTCGCCGAACAACCGGCGCGGCAGGATGAAGGACTCCTCGAAGAGGCGGTCCATCGCGTCACGCAAGCTCACCATCTCGCGGAACGGATCCCAGCGGGCCAAGGTCATACGCCTCACCTCCTTTCCACCGAGATGATCTTGCGCAACACGTGCGGCTATCCACCGGTGCAATTCCACTGACAAAGAATTTCTAGGGGCTGTTAGAGTCGCGTTGGAGGGTTGCTAGAAAGTTGTTAGAGCTGGGCCAGAGGGGGAAGGCCGGGAGCAAGCACAGGCTCCCGGCCCTCTGTGACGCCATTAGCGCACGGCCTTGACGCGAATCTGCTTGGGCCGCGCCTCGGCCGCCTTGGGCAGGTGGACACGCAGCACGCCGTTCTCCAGCGTGGCCTCGATCTTGTTGGTGTCGATGGCCGTCGGGAAGGTCAGCGTGCGCTGGAAGCGGCCGTACCAGCGTTCCCGGAGGTGGTACGTGGCGCCCTCGTGCTCCACGTAGGGCAGTTCGCCCGAAATGTAGAGCGTGTTGTCCCGGAACTCGATGTTGATCTTGTCCACGGGAATGCCGGGGATCACCGCCTCGACCACGTACTCATCGCCCGTCTCGTACACGTCCACAGGCAGGCGGTAGATGGCCTCGGCGCGAAGCTCCGTGCGGCGCGGCACCACGAACGCGTCCTCGAAGAGGCGGTCCATCGCCTCGCGCAGGTTCACCAGCTCGCGGAACGGATCCCAGCGGGAGATCGTCATCGTCTCACCTCCTCAACTCGTTGGCTCGATTTTCTCGCCCTTGCTCCGCCTTCACGCCTTCTAAAGTAAGCGTGGCCTGTTAGAAGCTCACTGGAGGGCTACTAAAGGTGCGTTAGAGGGGTGTTAGAGAGTTACTTGTCCCCGGCCTCCCCACGGCCTCTTCGCGCTTGTGGGCACGGGAGTGTGTGATACAATGCGTGAAAACTTGTGACATTTATCGCTCCATATCACCGGTGCTTGTAGGTATAGTGGGGAGCAACGGAGGAGGGGCACCATGTCCGGCACTCGGAAGGGGGCGGAGAAGGGGCACATGCTGCCCGCGGAGCGACACCGGCACATTTTGGAACTCCTGGCCCAGCGAGGCCGCGTCACGGTGGCCGAGTTGAGCCGTGAGCTCCAGGTCTCGCCGATGACCGTCCACCGTGACCTGAACGCCTTGGCGGAGCGCGGGCTGTTGCGCAAAGTTCGCGGCGGAGCTGTGCCCTCCGCTCCCCGTGAGCCACGCGAGTGCCCCATGTGCGCTCACATGCCTGACGGGCGCACGGGCATGACGCTCCACCTGCGCAGTGGGGAGACGAAGCGCACCTGTTGTACCCACTGTGGGCTCTGGTCGTTGGCCCTTCACGGCGAGGAGATCGTGGCCGCCGTGGTCCCGGACTTTCTCACCGGCCGCACGGTGAGCGCCCATCAGGCCACCTACCTCGTGGGGCCCGACGTGGAGCTCTGCTGTGTGCCCACCGCTTTGGCCTTCGAGTCCCGCCGTGACGCCGAGCGTTTCCGCCGAGGGTTTGGCGGACGTGTGGCCGGCTGGGAACAGGCGGCGGCTCTCGTCCAAACGTGGATGCACGGAGAAGAGTCGAGCTGATGAGGAGGAGTGCAATGTGCCGGCGCCCTTGGCTTAGCCCTCTCATCGCCGTTGTGCTCGTGCTGCTCGCTGTCGCCGGCTGTGGGCGAGCGCCGGCCTTCAAGGGCACAGTGCTCGCCGACCCGGTGCCCGCTGCCGACTTCACCTTGGTGGACCAGTACGGCCAGCCTTTTCGCCTCGCCGACCAGAGGGGGCGTGTGGTTCTGCTCTTCTTCGGGTACACTTCCTGTCCTGACGTCTGCCCCACCACGCTGACCACGTGGAAGCAGGTCGAGCAGGAACTGGGCGATCGTGCCCGCGACGTGCGCTTCGTCTTCATCACCGCCGACCCGCAGCGGGACACGCCCGAGCGCCTGCGCGACCATCTGGCCGCCTTTAGCCCCAACTTCATCGGCCTCACGGGCACCCCCGAGGAATTGGACGCCGTCTACCGGGCCTATCACGTCTTCGTGAACGCCCTGCCGGCCGAGGGCACGTCGGCCGATTACCTCGTCGAACACACGGCGGCCGTCTTCGCCATTGATGCCGACGGCATGTGGCGCCTCACCTTTCCCTTCGGCACATCGCCCGAGGACATGGCCCATGACGTGCGCCTGCTGCTTCCGTAGGTCAGGCGTGAGCGGATCACAACGGGAAACGCGGAGGGGATACGTGCGTGTCCGGACGACTGCATTGGGCGCATTGGTCATGTTGACGTTTTTGGCGTTCACGGTAGCATGTGGGCGCACGGTGGAGCCCCGCCTCCAGGTGGAGGCCGCGTGGGCTCGCCCCACGGCCGGCGGGAGCAGCCATGCCGGGGGAGGCATGGGGAACGTCGGAGCCGTCTACTTCACCTTGGCCAACGGCGGAGGCGCCCCAGACCGCCTGATCGGCGTGACCACACGTGTGGCCGAGGTGGCCGAAATCCACCAGACGCGCGTGCAAGATGGTGTGGCCCGCATGGTCCCTGTGCCAGAGGGGGTGATCGTCCCGCCGGGCGAGCGCGTGGTGTTCGGGCCGGGCAGCTACCACGTCATGCTGATGGGCCTACGACGTCCGCTGCGGCCGGGCGACCGGTTCACGATGACGCTCTCCTTCGAGCAGAGCGACTCCATCACCGTCAACGTGGAGGTGCGACAATGAGGGCGATGAGGTGGTGGTTCCTCCTTCTCATCATCTTGGGCGTGGGCATGGGGGGCTGTCAGCGGAGCTCCGCCCAAAGCGCGCCGGCCGGCATAACCGTCACCGTTGATCCGGTGCCGCCGCGCGTGGGGGAGCCGGCAACTGTGACCATCATCCTGCGCGATGCCCAAGGCAATCCCGTGAACGTGTCGGACCTGCGGGTCGTGGGCAGCATGACCCACGCCGGGATGAAACCCGTGGTCGCCAAGGCGCGGGAAATCTCGCCCGGCCGCTACGTGGCCACGCTCGAGTTCACTATGGGGGGCGATTGGTTCATCGTGGTACAAGGTGTTCTGCCCGACGGCGAGCCCTTCGAGCACACGGTGGACATTCCCGGTGTGGAGGCCAAGGAGAGGCGTGCGGAGCCATGAGCGGCATCCGAGGTGTTCGGCCTGCGGCTGAATGGGAGGCCGTGGACATCACCGCGTGGCCCGTTTTGGGCCCCCTGTTCCGGTGGCGCCACCTTCGCTCGGCCCTCCAGCTCTTGTTGCTCCTCGTGGCCCTGGTGCTCGTGTGGGATGGCCTGACCGGCCCACAACTGGCGCCCACAAACCTGGCCACGACCGTCACGTGGCTCCACTACCGGGGCTTCGTCGTGCTTGCCCTGCTGGCCTTCGGCAACGCCTTCTGCATGGCGTGTCCCTTCATGTGGCCTCGGCTTCCGCTTGAGCGCCTCGTGCGCGCGCGGCTCGTGTGGCCGCGCTCCCTGCGCTCCAAGTGGGCCGGCGTGCTGCTGCTGGCGGCTTTCCTTTTCGCCTACGAGCTCTTTGACCTCTGGGCCAGCCCACGGTGGACGGCGTGGGTCATCGTGGCCTACTTTGCCGCCGCCCTGACGGTCAACGGCCTGTTTCGCGGCGCTCCCTTCTGCAAATACCTCTGCCCCATCGGACAGTTCAACTTCGTGGGCTCGCTCATCTCCCCGCTGGAAATCGCCGTGCGAGACCACAACGTGTGTGCCTCCTGCACCACGAAGGACTGTTTTCGTGGGCGTGAGGGACAGCGGGGATGCGAACTGTGGCTCTTTCAGGAGAAGAAGTACGGCAACATGGACTGCACCTTCTGCCTGGACTGCATCCACGCCTGCCCTCACGGGAACGTGGGCATCCGCTTCCGTCTGCCGGGCAGCGAGCTCTGGCAGGACCGCTTGCGCTCAGGCGTTGGCCGGCTCTGGCGCCGGCCCGACGTGGGAGCCCTCGTTGTCCTCTTCACCTTCGGGGCCCTCCTCAACGCCTTCGGCATGGTGAGCCCCGTCTACGCCCTGGAGGCGTGGCTGGCCGGCCTGCTGGGCACCACGTCCGAGTGGCCGGTGTTGGGCCTCATCTTCGTGGGGGCCCTGGTCGTTGAGCCGGCCTTCCTGTTGGGGGGAGCCGCGTGGCTCTTCCGCGCCTGGAGCGGCCGGGAGGAGCCCCTCATCGCGGTCATCATGCGCTACGTCTACGCGCTGGTGCCCTTCGGCATGGGGGTCTGGTCTGCCCACTACCTGTTCCACTTCCTGAGCGGCTTTTGGGGCGTGGTGCCGGTCGTGCAGAACCTGGTCGTGGAGCTCACCGGGAGCCCTTGGCTGGGGATGCCCCGGTGGGACCTCGGGCCGGCCGTGCCGGTGGAGTGGCTGAACACGCTGGAATTGGGATTCATTGCCTTGGGCACGTGGGGCAGCCTCTTGCTCGCCTACCGCCTTGCCCGCCGCGACGTTCCCCAGGCCCCCTGGCGAGCCTTCGCGCCCTGGGCCCTTCTCATCGGCGTGCTGGCCCTGGTGGACGTGTGGCTTATGCTCCAGCCCATGGAAATGAGGGGGACATTCTTAGCATGAGGTGGCGAATCGGCCCTCTTCTCACGGCAACAGCTCTTTTCGCCCTGGTGGCCGTGCTCGCCGTGGGCCGGCCGGCATCGGCCCACTCGGGGGCACCGCTCCTGATTTTGGCCGAGCAGGCCGCAGGGCCCTACACCATCTCCGTCTGGGCCGACCCGGACGTGGGCAACGGCCGCCTTTTCGTCGAGGCCACGGTAGGAGGAGCGCAGGTGCCCCCGGAGACGACGGTCACGGCGCGCGTCTGGCCCGATGACGGCCACCTGCCGGAGGCCACCTACACGGGCACGCGCACCTCTTCCCCGCTGGGGCCGGAGCGCTTCACCGTCCGCGTGCCCTTCGACGCCGAGGGGGTATGGTGGGTGCAGCTCGCCATACGCGGGCCGGCCGGCCTCGGCGAGGTGACGTTTTCGGTCACGGCCACGCCTGCCGAGTCGCCTTTCAGCGTGGCCTCGCTGCTCTGCCTGGCCCCCTTCGCGGCCATTGCCGCCCTCTGGTGGTGGGGGGCGCGAAGGGTGTCCGCCAATCCCCGGGGGACAGGGAGATGAGCGGGAGGCCCTCCCACAGGGTATCGCCCCGGCAGGAGGGCCCGACGCGTCAGAACAGCCCGACGATCTGGCCGTCCTCGTCGATGTCAACGTCCAAGAAGTTGGGAGTGGCCGGGAGCCCCGGCATCGTGCGGATGTCGCCGCAGATGGGGTAGACGAACCCGGCCCCGGCGCTCAGGCGCACGCTGCGCACGGGCAGCACGAAGTTACGGGGCACGCCCTTCAGGCTCGGGTCGTGGGAGAGGGAGAGGGGCGTCTTCGCCATGCAGATGGCCAGCTTCCCGAACCCCCCTTCCTCGTACAGGCGAATCTGCGCCTCGGCCTCGGGCGTGTACTCCACGCCAGTTGCGCCGTAGAAGGTCGTGGCAATGCTCTCGATCTTCCGCTTGAGCGGCCAGTCGAGCTCGTAGAGGTAGCGGAACGCCGAGGGGCGCTCGCAGGCAGTGGTCACGGCCTCGGCCAGGGCCACGGCCCCTGCTCCCCCTTCGGCCCAGTGGGTGGAGGGCACGGCGGCCAGGGCACCGGCCTCCAGGGCAGCCCGCCGCACGACCTCCACTTCCGCCTCGGTGTCGGCCGGGAAGCGGTTGATGGCCACCACCACCGGCAGGCCGAACGCGCGGGCGATGCCGATGTGCCAGGCCAAGTTCGCGCACCCGCGTTCCACCAGGTCCAGGCGCTCCTCCGTGTACTCGGCCGGCAGGGGGCGCCCCGGCGTCACCGGAGGCCCGCCACCGTGGAGCTTGAGGGCGCGCACGGTCGCCACGAGGACCACGGCGTCCGGCCGCAGGCCGGATGTGCGACACTTGATGTGGCAGAACTTCTCCAACCCCATGTCGGCCCCGAAGCCGGCCTCGGTGACCACGTAGTCCACCAGCTTGAGGGCCACGAGGTCGGCCACGATGGAGCTGTTGCCGTGGGCGATGTTGGCGAAGGGCCCGGCGTGGACGAAGGCCGGTTGTCCCTCCAAGGTTTGCAGCAAGGTGGGGTGAATGGCATCCCGCATGAGCACGGTCATGGCCCCGGCCACGCCCAAGTCCTCGGCCGTCACCGGCCGGCCCTCATACGTGTGGGCCACGACCACACGCCCCAGCCGCCGGCGCAGGTCCTTGAGGGCGGTGCGGGCGTCCTCGCCCTTGATGAGCGCCAGGATGGCCATGACCTCAGAGGCCACGGCGATGTCGAAGTGGGCCTCTCGGGGATACCCGTCCCACTTGTCCCCCAGGCCGACGATCACGTGGCGCAGGGCCCGGTCGTTCACGTCCACCACGCGCCCCCACGTGATGGTGTAGGGGTTGATGTTGAGCCGTGGGAGCCCCTCGGGGCGCGATGCCCCCCGCGTGCGGCGGGCCCATCGCTCCCCAGGGTAGTTGCGCTCGTGCATCAGGCGGGCGTCGAGGGCGGCAGCACATAAGTTGTGGGCGGCGGCCACGGCGTGGATGTCGCCCGTCAGGTGGAGGTTGAAGTCCTCCATGGGCACCACCTGTGCGAAGCCCCCGCCGGCAGCGCCTCCCTTGATGCTGAAGGTGGGGCCCAGCGATGGCTGGCGCAGGGAAACGGCCGCCCGTTTCCCCAAGCGGCCGAGCCCCTGGACGATGCCAATGGCCGTTGTCGTCTTGCCCTCCCCAAAGGGCGTGGGCGTGATGGCCGTGACAATGACGTACTTGCCCGAAGGGCGCGAGCTCAGCTTGGGGAGGACGTTCAAGTCCACCTTGGCCTTGTAGCGGCCGTACAGGTGCAGGTCTTCCTCGTCGAGGCCCGCCGAGCGGGCAATCTCCACGATGGGCTTCAACCGGGCCGAGCGGGCAATTTCCAAGTCGGACGGCACACTGCGTCTGGACGTGGACATGGTGGTTCTCCTTGGCGTGGCGTTTTCCGGTGGTGCTTGTCACTACGAGCCCACAACCTCACTCAGAGCGTCGTCCAGCAGCTCCAGGGCGAGGTCGATTTCTTCCTCTCGCACGTTGAGGGCCGGCATGAACCGGATCACGTTGGTGCCGGCGCCCAACACCAGGAGGCCGCGGCGGAAGCAGGCGTGGACCAGCCGGTCGCGGAGCTCGGGGGCCGGCCGGCGTGAGGCGCGGTCGCTCACCAACTCCGCGCCCACCATGAGGCCCACGCCCCGCACGTCGCCGATCACCCCGTGGCGCTCGGCCAGGGCGCGCAGGCCGTCCACCAGCCGCCGGCCCTGGCGGCGGGCGTTCTCCAGCAGCCCCTCTTCCTCGATCACGTCCAAGGTGGCCAGGGCGGCGGCGCAGGCCAGCGGGTTGCCCCCGAACGTGTTGGCGTGGGCGCCTGCTGGCCAGCGCATCAACTCCCGGGGGGCGATGATGGCGCCCAGGGGCAGGCCGTTGGCGATGCCCTTGGCCACGCAGATGATGTCCGGCACCACGTTCCAGTGTTCCACGGCGAACCAGCGGCCCGTGCGGCCAATTCCGGTCTGAATTTCGTCGGCGATGAGCAGGATGCCGTGGCGGTCGCACAGGGCGCGCAGCTTGGGGAGGAAGTCGGGCGGGGGCACGATGTAGCCCCCCTCGCCTTGGATCGGCTCCACCACAATGGCGGCCACCTCGTCGGGGGCGCTCAGGTGGGCGAAGACCTGCTCCTCGATCCAGTCGAGGCAGGCCACTCTGCACTCCGGGTACGAGAGGTTCACGGGACACCGGTAACAGTAGGCATAGGGCACGTGGATCACTTCGGGCACCAGGGGGGCGAAGCCACGGCGGTGAATCGGCTTGCTCCCCGTGAGGGAGAGGGCGCCCATCGTCCGGCCGTGGAAGGCACCGATGAAGGCCAGCACCCGTGGTCGGCCGGTCACGTAGCGGGCCAGCTTCAAGGCCGCCTCCACGCTCTCCGCGCCCGAGTTGGTGTAGAAGACCCGCTTGGGAGCCTCGCCGGGCGCAATGGCGTTGAGCCGCTCGGCCAGGCGAATTTGGAGCTCGTAGTAGAAGTCCGTGCCGGACATGTGCAGGAAGCGCGTTGCCTGCTCCTGCACCGCGGCCACCACGCGAGGGTGGGCGTGGCCGGTGCTCGTGACCGCAATGCCGGCCGTCATGTCGAGGTACAGGTTGTCGTCCACGTCCCACACCCAGACGCGCTCGCCTCGGGCCATCACGAAGGGGTAGCTGCGCGTGTAGCTGGGGGAGATGAGCTCGGCGTCGCGTTCGACGACCGCGGCGGCCTTGGGCCCGGGGAGCGGGGTGCGCACGAGGGGACGCCTGTGGGGTAGGGCGGCACCATTGCCGGAATGGGACATCATGTTTGCCTCCTTGCTTCAGGTGGATTCACGTTGCGTCAGGCCAGAGCCAGCCGGCGCAAGGTCTGGATGAGCCGGTCGAAGGGACCCTCCAGGCGCGGCGCGGCGCGGCGCACGCTCCAGTGGGCGCAGCCAATGCCGATGAGCGCTCCGCCCACGATGTCCAGGGGGTAGTGGACGCCCACGTAGACACGGCTGAGCCCCATCAGCAGCGCGAGCACCACCAGCCACCGGCCTGGCCGGGGATCAAGGCGCCAGATGGCCCAGGCCAGGCTCCAGAGGGCAGCGGCCGAATTGGCCGGAAACGACGAGTCGCTCGGGTGATAGAAGAGCAGAGTGACCTCGTAGTCGGTGAACGGGCGTGGGCGAAAGTAGACCAAGTTCATGGCCTTCACCACCACGTTGGCAGCCACGAACGCCACCAAGGCCAGGAGCACGTGGTGCTGGCGGGCGCGCTCCCCGCTGAACCAGAGCCACACCAGCAGGCTCATGGCCGCGGTGGGCACCATGTAATCCGTGGCCAGCAGGCGCATGAGCTCGTCGGCCAGGGGGTGGCGGCCGGCGAGGCCGTTGATCAGCCGAAAGAGCGCGTAATCCACGCCGCACCTCCGCGCTACTGCCACGCCCGCGCCGCCAGCCGGGCTACCAGGCGGACCACGGCCGCCGCGGTCAGCGCGGCCAGGGCGAAGAGGATGGCCGCCTCCCCGGCCGCCGGCCCGGGCGCGAAGAGCAGGCGGTATTGGGTGACGTAGAACGTGGCCATCCCGCCCGCCCAGAGCGCCAGGCCGAACAGGACGCACGCCCTCGGCGAGCGGAACCAGGCCAACTCGGGCCGGCGGAAGTGGCCCGCGGCCGCTTGAACGACGCCCACCAGGGCCACAGTGACCCACACGTAGTAGGCCGCGGCCAACTGGACCGAGTACCAGTTGTTCAGGATGCCCACGGTGCGCCCGAAAAGGGTGAACTCCACGGTTTCCCGTCCTGCCTTGAGGCAATGTCCGGCGCCTACGCGGCGTTGTCCTCTCCTCGCTCGCCGAGCCACCGGGCCGCTTGCAGGGTGTTGTGGAGCAGCATGGCGGCCGTCACGGGGCCGGTGCCCCCGGGCACCGGCGTGATCGCCCCCGCCCGTTCGGCGGCGGAGTCGAAGTCCACGTCGCCCACCAGGCGGCCGTCCACGAAGTTGATGCCGAAGTCCACGACAGTGGCGCCCGGCTTGACCATCTCGCCCGTGATGAGGCCGGCCCGGCCCACGGCCACGCAGAGGATGTCCGCCTGGCGGGTGAGCTCGGCCAGCTCCTTGGTGCGAGAGTGACAGACCACCACGGTGGCGTGGCGGTGGAGCAGCAGGAGCGCCAGGGGCTTGCCCACGATGTTGCTGCGCCCCACCACGACGGCCAGGGCACCCTGGAAGGAGATCCCGTAGTGCTCCAACAACGTAATGCCCCCCAAGGGCGTGGAGCTCACGTGATAGCGCCCCCGTTGCTGGAGAAGCCGGCCGGCGTTGAGGGGATGAACGCCGTCCACGTCCTTCAGGGGGTTCAGGGCCTCGACCACGGCGTTTTGGTCTACGTGAGCCGGCAATGGCTCTTGGATGAGGATGCCGTGGACGCTCCGCTCGCCGTTGAGCCGGCACACTTCTGCGATCACGGCCTCGGTGTCGCTGTCGGCCGGCAGCTCGATCTCCTGAAAGCCGAAGCCGGCCCGCTCGAAGGTGCGGCGCACGCTCCTGGCGTGGCTCAGCAAGGCCTCGTCGGCGCCTGCGCGGAGCAGGGCGATGGTGGGCACCTGTCCCGAGAGGCGCGACCACGCTTCGGCCTCGGCCTGGAGCTGCTCTCGCAAGGTTCGGGCGAGGGAACGGCCGTCGAGGAGTGTTGCCATCGAAAGCCTCCTGTGGTCGTTGTTCTTCGCCGTGGCCCGCCATCTTGGGGGCTTTCGCGGAAACGCGGCGTGCTCGTGTGCTTCCCGGCGGAGCCGTGCCCGCTCCTCCGGCCGGCGGCCGTGCCCCGCGGAGAAGGGGGCTGGAGGGCGAGGGTCAGCCGCCGAGGCGAGCGTGGACGGCCTCCAGCGTGGGCCCCTTGAGCCGGTCCCGCTCGGCCCGGCAGGCCTCCAGCCGGCGGCGGGCCTCCCGGACGAACGTCTCGTCTTCGATGAGGGCCAGGTTAATGGCCACGTTGAGGGCGGCCGTCTCGAGGGCCGCGTCGGCCAACACGGCGCCGGCGCCGGCGTCGCTGATCACGTTGACGTTGCCCTTCTCGGCCGCCTGTTGGGCCAGGGCCAACACCCGCACGGCCTGTTCGGCCACGCGGAGGGGAACCTGGGTGGCATCCTTGAGGGCGGCTTGAATGGCTTGAGCCCGCTCGGCCCGCTCCGCCTCGGTGCCCTTGGGCATCCGGTACGCCTCCATGACCCGGTTGAAGACCTCGGCGTCCAAGTCCGCCAGCTTAGTGAGCTCGGCGCGGGCCGCCTCGGCCTCGGTGAGGAGGCGGCGCATCTCCTCCTCCACGCCGGCGTACTTCTTGCGCCCCACTGTGAGGTTGGCCACCATGGCCACCAGGGCCGCGCCCATGGCTCCTGCTAGCCCCGAGGCCGCCCCGCCCCCGGGCGTCGAGCTGGAACCGGCCAGCTCGTCGAGGAACGTGCCAACAGGTTGTGTGCGCACGGAGTCCATCTCCTGTTCCCCCTGTAAGCGGTGAAGGTTTTCGTCCGACAGCGGACACGTCCACGTGCCGCGGCGTGTCCGTGGAGAAGTGGAGGATAAACTCCGTGGTAGCCTATCACGGTTCCCCGAAAGGGGCAAGTTCCCGTTGACATCTTGTGCCGGAGCGCCTATAATCCCGGCAGGTGAGCCACTCCCGGGCTGTGTGTCCGCGCGGAAAGGAGAGCCATGCGACCCCGGCTAAACGTCTGGATCGAAGATGAGGGCGAAGTGATTCTCACGCTCTGGCGGGTGCGGCTTCTGGAAACCGTCCAGCGGACGGGCTCCATTAACGCGGCGGCCAAACAGATGGGCATTCAGTTTCGCACCGCGTGGGCCAAAATTCACGAGATGGAGGAGCGTTTGGGGTTCCCCCTCGTGGAGAGCCAAGTGGGCGGGGCCGGTGGTGGCGGCACGCGCCTGACCCCCGAGGGCGAGCAGCTTGTGCTCCAGTTCCGCGAGCTCGTGGACGGCCTGCCCCAAATGCTCGAGGAGCGCTTCAACCGCATCTTTGCGGCCAGTCCCCTGACGCCGGGCTCCTCCCCGCCCCGAGATTCCACCTGAGCGCGCGGCCACACAGGGCTCCGCAGGGCATGGGGCAGCCTACGCCACGTCTGCACGATGAGAATCGCGATCCTGGCCGACATTCACGGGAACCGAGAGGCCCTCGAGGCCGTCATGGCGGACATCGTCCGCCAGGGCGTCGAGCGCGTCGTCGTGGCCGGCGACCTGGTGAACCGCGGGCCGGCCAATGCGGACGTGGTGGAGATGGTGACGGAGGCCGGGTGGGAGGTCATCCAGGGCAATCACGACCAACTCGTGGCCGACTGGGTTTACGGCCAGGTGCCCCCCGAGTGGTACGAGGACCCCATGTGGCGCCCCCTCGCCTGGGTGGCCCGCCAGGTCGAAGCGTGGGCCGGGTATCTGGCCGCTCTGCCGGACAGGGTGCGCCTCCACGAGCCCGGCACTCACCCCATCCTGGTGGTCCACGGCAGCCCGCGCCACAACCGGGAGGGGCTACACCCCTTCCTGAGCGACGGGGAGATCGAGCACATTCTCGCGGGCGTCGAGGAGCCGCTGATCGTCTGCGCCCACACCCACGTCCCCCTGGACAGGACGGTGAACGGGCACAGGGTGATCAACCCCGGCGCGGTGGGCGTGCCCTTCAACCGCGACCCCCGCGCCCAGTACACGATTTTCACCGCGCGCGAGGACGGCACGTGGGACGTGGAGTTCCGCCGGCTGGCCTACGACCGCCGCCCCGTGTGCCGGGCCTTCGAGCGGAGCGGGTACTTGGCCAGCGGCCTGATGGCTCACATCTTCTACGGCGAATTCGTCCACGCGCGCAGCTTGCTCTACCACTACGAGCGATGGGCCCGCGAGCGGCAGGTGTCCCTCGGGCCGAGGAGCTGGCGTCGGTTCCTGCGCCAACAGGGGCTGGCCGTCAGGCCCGCCACGATCGGGTGAGGAGGAAGAACATGGTCGAGTCCAAGTGGCCGTTGCTTTCGGTAGAAGAGGCCAAGCGCATTGTCCGGGACCAGGTGCGCCCCCTCGAGGTGGTCGAAGTGCCCTTCGACCGGGCCCAAGGGTTGGTCCTGGCCGAAGACGTGCGCGCCGCTGAGCCCATGCCCCCCTTCCCCGCCAGTGCCAAGGACGGGTTCGCCGTGGTGGCGGACGACACCACCGAGTGGCGGCGCATCGTGGGCGAGCAGTTTGCCGGCTACCAGGCCGACCTGCGGGTGGAGCCGGGCACGGCCGTGCGGGTGACCACCGGGGCGCCCATTCCTCCCGGCGCCGACGCCGTCATCATGGTCGAGTTCAGCGAGGTGCGCGACGGCTTCGTGCGCTTCCGCCGGCGCGTCGAGCCGGGCGCCGACATCCGTCCCCCCGGCCAGGACATCGCGCAGGGGCAGCGGGTGGTGGCCGCCGGCACCGTGTTGGGGCCTGCCGAGATCGGCCTGTTGGCCACGGTGGGCGCCACAGCCGTGCGCGTCTACCGCCGGCCGCGCGTGGGCGTCATGAGCACCGGCAACGAGCTGGTGCAGCCCGATGAGCAGCCCGGCCCCGGCCAAATTCGGGACGCCAACCGGTTCAGCCTCATGGCGGCCGTGCGCAACGCCGGCGCCGAAGCGTTCGACATGGGGCTGGCCCCCGACACGCTCGAGGCCCTCGAGGCCTTCGTGCGGGAAGGGCTGGAGAAGTACGACGTGATCGTCACCAGCGGCGGCGTCTCGATGGGCGAGTTGGACCTCGTCAAGCCCCTCCTGGAGCGCTTGGGCACGGTTCACTTCGGCCGCGTCTCGGTGAAGCCGGGCAAGCCGGTCACCTTCGCCACCGCGCTCGGCAAGCACGTCTTCGCCATGCCCGGCTTCCCCGTCTCCTCCCTCGTGGCCTTCGAGGTCTTCGCCCGCCCGGCCCTCCTCCTCATGGCCGGCTGGCCGGCCGAACGGGTTGAAAGGCCGCGCGTGCCGGCCGTGTTGGACCACGACGTTCACCACACGGCCGCGCGAACCGAGTACCAGCGCGCTGTCGTGCGCTTCAACCGGGACGACGGGCGGTTCCACGCCACCACCACGGGCTTCCAGGGCAGCGGTCGCCTCCTCTCCATGGTGGGCGCCAACGCGCTCCTCGAACTGCCCGAGGGGCGCGATCACTTCCGCGCCGGCGACGTGGTGGAGGCGCTCTTGGTGGGGGCCGTCCGCACCTGAGCCCGCATCGGCGCCGTTGAAATCCCGGCGTTGCCACAGCGGGGCGACCGGGGGCCACTCGCCCGGTCGCCCCCCTCTTTTGTCAAGATGACCGTCTGGGAGTATGATAGGCCCGGCGGACGACGGCGTTCCGCAGTGCGTGCCGTTCCAACCGAAGAGAAGACTTCAACGAGAGGGAGGTGCTCCCATGAAATCCCCCATTCGCGTGACCGTGACCGGAGCGGCAGGCCAGATCGGCTACAGCCTCCTCTTCCGGCTGGCCGCCGGCGATGCCTTCGGCCCCGATCAGCCCATCATCCTCCAGATGCTCGAGATTCCCCCGGCCATGCAGGCCCTGAAGGGGGTTGCTATGGAGCTGGAGGACTGCGCCTTCCCCCTGCTGTACGACATGGTGCTCACCGACGACCCCGCCGTGGCCTTCCGGGACGCCAACTGGGCGCTGCTGGTGGGCGCCAAGCCGCGCGGCAAGGGGCAGGAGCGGAGCGATCTGATCCGCGACAACGGCCCCATCTTCGTGGGCCAGGGGCGAGCCCTCAACGAGAACGCGGCCCCCGACGTGCGCGTGTTGGTGGTGGGCAACCCGGCCAACACCAACTGCCTTATCGCCATGAGCAACGCCCCTGACATCCCCAAGGAGCGCTTCGCCGCCATGACCCGCTTGGACCACAACCGCGCCGTGAACCAAGTGGCCAAGAAGGCCGGCGTCCACGTGACGGACGTGAAGCGCATCGCCATCTGGGGGAACCACTCGGCCACCCAAGTGCCCGACTTGAACCACGCGCTGATCAAGGGGGAGCCGGCCCCCCAAGTGATCGGTGATGACGCCTGGGTTCGGGAGACCTTCATCCCCACTGTGCAGCAGCGCGGCAAGGCGGTCATCGAAATGCGCGGCCACTCCTCGGCCGCCTCGGCCGCCAACGCCATCGTTGACCACGTGCGCTCGTTGGCCTTGGGCACGCCCGAGGGCGATTGGGTTTCGATGGCCGTGCCCTCGGAGCTGGGCGAGTACGGCGTGCCTGAGGGCATTATCTTCTCCTACCCGGTCACGTGCCGGGACGGCCACTACAGCGTGGTCAACGGCCTCGAACACCCCGACTACATCCGCGAGATGATCGAGGTGACCACCCAGGAGCTGCTCCGTGAGCGCGCAGTGGTCGAGGACCTTCTGGGCTCACGCCCGTGAGCGGGCTCAGAGGGCGTTCGGCGATAGTTTTCTCTTGAATTCCCCGCAGCCGGGCACAGGCCCGGCTGCTCGTTCTCATCTGTCTGCCACTCCCCTCAAGGGCTCTTCTTCGGCCTCGAATTCGGGCGGCGCCCCCTTGGCCGTCGTGATCGTCTCGTATAACGTGCGCCGTTACCTGGCCGCCTGTCTTGCCTCCCTCACGGAGAGCTTGGGCCGTGCCGGCTTGGACGCCCGCATCATTGTCGTGGACAACGCCAGCCGTGACGGCAGCGCGGAGATGGTCCGCGCCCGCTTTCCTTCCGTTGACCTCATTGAGCTGGACGACAACGTGGGCTTTGCCCGCGCCAACAACGTGGCCCTGCGTGCCCTGGGCTTCGGGAGGGCAGGCCGGACGGCAACACAACTCCCCGAGGCGGTCTGGCTGCTCAACCCGGACACGGAGGTGGAGGGCGAAGCCCCGGCCATTCTGTTGCGCCGTCTGCGGGAGGCGCCGCGCGTGGGGGCCGTGAGCCCCCGGCTCCGCTACGGGGACGGCCGCTTCCAGCACGCCGGCTTTGCCTTTCCCGGCCTGGCCCAAGTGGTGCTCGACCTGTTTCCCGTCCACCCCCGACTTGTGGAGAGCCGGCTCAACGGGCGCTACCCGCGCGCGTGGTACGAGCGCGGCCATCCCTTCCGCGTGGACATGGTGTTGGGGGCGGCCCTCATGGTGCGGCGCGAGGTTATTCAGCACGTGGGCCTGCTCGACGAGGGGTACTTCATGTACGTCGAGGAGCTGGACTGGTGCCGGCGCATGAAGCAGGCCGGGTGGGAGGTTGAAGTCGTGCCCTCGGCCTCTGTGGTTCACTACGGCGGCCAGAGCACGGGGCAGTACCGCGAGGAGATGGTCCGGGCCCTGTGGCAAAGCCGCCTCCGCTACTACCGGAAGTTCTCCTCACCGGCCTACGCCGCTCTGGTGCGCCTCCTGGTCCGCCTGGGGCTCGCCTGCCGGCGGTGGAGGAGCCCATGAGCCGGCCGGCCATCAGCGCTGTGGTGCTGGCGTACAACGAGGAGCGCCACCTGCCGGCCTGTTTGGCCACGCTGGATTGGGCCGACGAGCTGCTCGTCGTGGACAGCGGGAGCACGGACCGCACGCCGGAGATCGCCCGTGCTGCCGGCGCCCGCGTGGAGCACCGCCCCTTTACCCACTTCGGCGACCAGCGGCAGGCCGCCCTCGACATGGCCTCCGGCGACTGGGTCTTCTTCGTGGACGCCGACGAGCGGGTGCCGGCGGCCCTCGCCGAGGAAGTCCGGGGGGCGGTGGCCCGCACGGGGCCCGAAGTGGGGTGGTGGGTGCCCCGGCGGAATTTCTTCTGGGGACACGAGGTGCGCTACGCCGGCTGGGCGCCCGACTACCAGCTCCGCCTGCTGCGCAAAGGACACGCCCGCTACGACCGCTCCGCGCTGGTCCACGAGGTGGCCAAGTTGGACGGCCCGACCGGCCGGCTGCGCACGCCCCTCATCCACCTGAACTACGATTCGTGGGCCGAGTTCTGGGCCAAGCAGCGGGCCTACGCGCCCTACGAGGCCCGCCGGCGGCGCCTTCAGGGCCAACGGTGTCGCCCGTGGACGTTCCTGTTGCAGCCGGGGCGCGAGTTCTACCGGCGCTTTGTCGTCTGGAGGGGTTACCGCGACGGCCGGCTGGGGCTGGGGCTGTGCCTGCTCATGGCCTGTTACGAGGTGCTCGTCTGTCGCCACTTGTGGGCACTTCAGCGGGAGCGTGAAGTCGAGTGAGCGAGCCAGGCGATGACGCGAGGCCACCCAGCTTCGACGAGGCCGGCCATCTCCTCGGCCAAGAGCCGATGGGCCCACAGGCTCCCCCGATAGGGCGCGTGGATGTCGTACTCGCTGCCGCCCAGCTCGCTCAGGAGATGAGTGCGGGAGCGGACGTCAGGCGCCACGTGGGCCACGTGCTCGGCGTGGGCGGCTTCCATGACCAGAATGAGATCGGCCCGGCGGAGGTGACCGGGAGTCACCTGGCGCGCACGGTGCCCGCCTACGGCAAACCCGCGCTCGACGAGCACGCGGCGCGTGTACGGGGTGAGCGGCGCTGGCAATGTGACGTGGGTGCCGGCGCTCTCCACCCGAATGGCGGTGTAGCCTTCCCTGTGGAGCCGGTGGAGCAGCAGCGCTGCGGCCAGAGGCGAGCGGCACACATTGGCGGTGCAGATCACGAGCACGAGCCCCCGGCCCACTTCGCCCTGGCGACGAGCTCCGGCGCGTGCCTGCATGGCCTTTGCCTCCTCGGAGAACCTGGGAAAAAAAGAGAACCTCTTGGCCCCGAGAGGCCAAGAGGTTGATGGACTCTACGCCTGCCGGCGGAGGACTTAAACCAGCTCGGGGATAATGATGCCGTACTTGCCGTCACGCCGGCGGTAGATCACGTTGATGCTGCCCTCGTCGGGGTTGTAGAAGACGAAGAAGCTGTGGCCCAGCAGCTCCATCTGTTCGATGGCCTCCTCGGGGGTCATGGGTGTCATGGCGAATCGCTTGACGCGCACGATCTCCGGCCCCTCCTCCTCCGTGACCTCCTCCTCGTCCGGCACGAAGAGCTCCTCATCGGCGTTCGCGTGGCGATACCGGGCCAGTCGCTTGCCCTTGTAGCGGGAAATCTGACGGTACATGGTGTCCACCACGGCGTCGATGGCGGCGAAGAGATCACCGGAGCGTTCCTCGCCCCTGAGGACGGCGCCGCGCGCGTCGTAGAGCGTGATCTCCACCACGTTGCGCTGGTTGGCGTCCTTGGTGGCCTCGTGGCGGAGCTCCACGAGGACTTCCTGGGCTCTGGGCAGATACCGGTCAAGCTTGCCGATCTTTTTCTCGATGTACCGCTCCAACCACTCGGTGATCTCCACGTCTTTGCCCACGATGCGGATGTTCATAAGCGCCTCCTTCACATAACATGAGCGTTTCGCCGTGACCCCGTTGTCACAGGCGTTGTGTGCCGTGAGGGAAGGGTGGATCCTAACATGGCCGCTCAGGTGAGTCAAGTTCGGGCCCGCGAGTAGACGTGACAGGCTCGGAGCTCATGGGCCAGCGAGGCGTGAAGGGTCTCCTCAGCGCTGCGCGTCAACGTTATGGCGTAGACGCGCGTTGCGCCGGCGGCCAAGAGCGCCTGGGCACAGGCGCTCAGGGTCGCGCCGGTGGTACACACATCGTCAACGAGCAGCCAGCTCCGGCCGGCCAAGGCCGACGATGCCCGGAAAGCTCCTCGCACATTTTCGAGGCGCTCCTTCCGGCTGAGCCCCACTTGGGGGCGCGTCTCGCGGACGCGCCTGAGCGCGTCACAGAGCACCGGGAGTTCGAGCACATGTGCCATTTCCTCGGCCAACAGCGCGGCCTGGTTGTAACCCCGCTGGGTGTGACGGGCGGCGCCCAAGGGCACGGGCAGGAGCCCATCGACGGGCACCCCCGTGTGGCGCCACCGGGCGGCGAGCATGATGCCGAGGGGGCGGGCCACATCGGTTCGCCCCTCGTACTTGAGGGCGTGAATCGCCCGCCTCAGCGGGCCGGCGTGGGGGGCCACCACACGCGCGGCGCGGAGCACCGGGGGCAGCGTGCACACATGTTCCGCTTCGAGGGGCAGGTCGCAGCGGGAACAGCGGGGCAGGGGAAAGGCGGCGCTCTGCTCGATGCAGGGCGGGCACAGGGCCCATCCCGTGCTCCGCTCACAGCTCACACAGCGGGGCGGGAACAGGAGGGAGCGCCCGACGTGGCTTGTGGCCCGCCACACGTGGGAGAACCAATCACGCCACTGCGATCTCAAGCTGATCCCCTTCCTCCGTTTGGCTTCGCCGCACGGCGCCGGCCGGCAGCTCCAACACCTTGTGGGCCCCCCGACAGGTGGGGCCCAACCGGTTGGGGCGCACCTGTTCGTGCGTGGCGAGCACCACGTCCGACCGGCTGAGAAAGATGACGTCAATGGGAAAGCGCATGAAGAAGGTGTGAATGGACCACTCGGGAACCAACAGCAGTCCGTCTTCCGGGGCCAACTCGCGCCGGAACATGAGCCCCCGAAGGCGGTGCCAGAAGGAGCGGGCGATTCGCGCCCGCCTGCAGACGACCGTTCCCCTGGTGATGTTGGTAATGCGTATCACCGCCTGTCCGCCGGCTCACAAGTTGCTGAAGGCTTCGATGATCCTGGGCACGGCCGGCCCCAGCAGGATGATGAAGATGGCCGGGAAGAGCAGGAAGGCCATGGGAAACAGCATCTTGATGGGGGCCTTGTGGGCTGCTTCCTCGGCCCGTTGCCGGCGCCGAATGCGCATGTCCTCGCTCTGCACGCGGAGAATCTTGCCGATGCTGACGCCCAACTGTTCGGCCTGGTTGATGGCGGAGACGAAGTTCTGGAGCTCCTCGACGCCCACGCGGTTGGCCATGTCGAGCAGGGCTTGGCGCCGGCTGCGCCCCAGGCGGACCTCGGCGATCACGCGCCCGAATTCTTGGGAGAGGGGAATGTCCCACTTCTCGGCCACTTTGGCCAGGGCCGCGTCGAAGCCCAAGCCGGCCTCCACGCTGATGGTGAGCAAATCCAGGGCGTCGGGCAGAGTTCTGACAATGGACATCTGGCGTTCGCGAATGCGGCGCCGCAGCCAGAGCACGGGCAACATGAAGCCCAGGGCGCCGAAGCCGACGCTGAACAGGAGCACGCGGACCAGGGGGGCGCCGGCCAGGAAGAAGAGCACGGCCGGAATGGCCGCACAGACGATGGCGGCCAGGCCGCGCACGCCCAAGAAGTCAGCCGGCGACCACCGGTTGGGGTTGCCGGCCATCTCCAGCATCTGCCGCTGGCTCTCCATGAGCGCTTGGGGCGCCATGCGCGCCAACACTTGGGCAATGTTGCGGATCATGGGTTGGATGACCCGTTCCGTGAAGGGGGCTTCCAGCTCCAGCTCCTGGATGGAGCGAGGCGTGCGGGTGCCGTACCGGTCGAGCCGGCTGGCCACCTCTTCGGCCGGCCGGCGTGAGAGCGCGAACCCGATCACGATGAGCAGGATGCTGAGGGACATCAGGGTCGAGGCGAGCAGGGCCTGTGTCATGGGGCACCTCCCTCCCAACAGCCTGTTACACTTCGATCTGCACGATCTTGCGGATCGCCAGGAACCCGCTGACGATGAGGAACCCGGCAGCGCTTAACATAATCCAGCCACATGTGGTGGTGTACATCACCTCCATGTACTCGCGGTTCATCGCGAAGAGGACCAAGGCCAGGAAGATGGGCAGGGCTGTGAGCACGTAGCCGGCCATCATCTGTTGGGCGGTGAGCACCTTGATCTCGCCCTGGATGCGCACCCGCTCGCGGATCGTGTAGGCCAGGATGTCGAGGATTTCGGCCAGGTTGCCGCCCACCTCGGCCTGGATGTTGATGGCGGTCACCATCATGTCCAAGTCGTCGCTGGGCACCCGTTCCAGCATGTTGTTGAGGGCCTCCTCCAGGGAGAGGCCCAAGGACATCTCGCGCACCACGCGCTCGAACTCGGTGGAGATGGGCGGGGGCATCTCGCGGGCCAAGTTGTCCATGGCCTGGAGCAGGCTGTAGCCGGCGCGCAGGGCGTTGGCGAGCTGGCCGATGGCGCTGGCCAAGTTGCGGTTGAAGGCGTCGATGCGCCGCTGCTGGCGCCAGCGCAGGTAGAAGCGCGGGATGAGGAGCCCGACGACTCCGGCGAGAATGGCCAGGAGGAGCACCCGGAAGATCAGCCATCCCAGGATGGCACTCACGATCACGCTGAGCACGGTGAAGGCCATCCACTCGCCCGGCGTCAACTTCAAGTCGGCCCGGGCGAGTTCCACCAGGAGGCCACTGCGCTTGGCGCGCTCCTCCAGGCGCTTGTTGAGCCAGTCGGGCAGGGGGCCGGCCTCCTCGCTGCCCTGGTAATCCTCGGGCAGGAAGGTGAACCCGCCCCCACTCCGCTGGGCGTACTTTTGCAGCCGTTCGTCGGTCTGCTGGCGCGGCGCGTTGAGCCAGCTCGTCAGGCCCACGAAGATGAGGAAGATGGCCAGCGAAAACGTGGCTGAGATGATGAGCGGGTTGTTCACCATGGCTCACGCTCCCACGAACTTTAGAACGTCCTCCTGGCACCGAAGATTTGGGGTGGCAGGTAGATGTCGTGTTCCTCGAAGCGGTCGATGAACTTGGGCACCACGCCCGTGGGCCGCAGCCGGCCCACCACCTTGCCGTTCTCGATGCCCGTCTGCTGGAAGACGAAGATGTCCTGCATCACGATGGTGTCGCCTTCCATGCCCTGCACTTCGGAGATGTAGCGAATCTTGCGGGAGCCGTCCCGAAAGCGCTCCTGGTAGACGATGAGGTCGATGGCGCTGGCGATCTGCTCGCGGATGGCCCGCAGGGGCAACTCCATGCCGGACATCAGACACATGGTCTCCAGGCGGGAGATGGTGTCACGCGGGCTGTTGGAGTGGACGGTGGTCATGGAGCCCTCGTGGCCGGTGTTCATGGCCTGGAGCATGTCCAGCGCCTCGCCGCCACGACACTCGCCCACGATGATGCGGTCGGGGCGCATACGGAGGGCGTTGATCACCAAGTCGCGGATCGTCACCTCGCCGCGGCCCTCAATGTTGGGCGGCCGGCTCTCCAAAGTGACCACGTGTTCCTGGTGGAGCTGGAGCTCGGCCGCGTTCTCGATGGTGATGATGCGCTCGTCGGGCGGAATGAAGCTGGAGAGGATGTTCAGGAGCGTTGTCTTGCCGGAGCCTGTGCCCCCGCTGACCACCACGTTCAGGCGGGCCTCCACGCACGCCTTGAGGAACTCCATCACCTCGGGCGTGGCCGACCCGAAGCGGATCAGGTCCTCGGCCGTGAGCCGGTCGCGGGAGAACTTCCGGATGGTGATGGTGGGGCCGTTCAGGGCCAAGGGCGGGATGATGATGTTCACGCGGCTGCCGTCCGGCAGGCGTGCGTCCACGTAGGGCTGGCTCTCGTCCACGCGGCGCCCGATGGGGGAGACGATGCGGTCGATGATGCGCATCACGTGGTCGTCGTCGTCGAACTGAATGGGCGTCTTCTCGATCTTGCCGTGTCGTTCGATGTAGACGTACTTGGGGCCGTTGACCATGATCTCGGAGATGGTGTCGTCCTGGAGGAGGGGCTCCAGCGGGCCGTAGCCCAGAATTTCGGCCACAATCTGTTCAAAGAGGGCGTTGCGCTGGGCACGGGTGAGCACCAGCCCCTCGGAGTCCAAGTAGGCGTCGAACATGGAGCGGATCGTGGCGCGGAGCTCGTCGCCCTTGGTCAGGTCAATGGTCTTGGGGTCCAGCTCGGAGATGAGCTTGGACTGAATCTCGTGCTTGAGCTCCTTGAGCGTGTCCTTCACGGAGGCCACAGGCCGCCGGCGCATCCTCTGCATACTGGTGGAGGGCGGCTTGTTGTCGGGCGGTTGCTTCTTGTCACCTGACTGACGGGATTCCAACCGGCGGAGTAAGCTCATAGCGACCTCCTTCTGATATTATCGCCCAAACAGGCGCCCGAAGAGCGAGGGCTTGCCTTTGGGTTTCTGCGGCTCCTGTGAGGCGCCGGGCCGGGCTGACGGGTCGGGTTGGCCGGCCTGTTCGGCCGGTTGTTGTGCGCTTTGGAGCGTGTTGGCCAAGCGCATCACTTCCTGGGCGATCTGGGCCCGCTGGTGGCTGGTGACGAAGGGAATGCCCTGGTTGACCGCGTTGCGGGTGAGCCGCGCGTCATCGCTCACCGTCACGAGAATTGGGTGTCGGATGCTCCCCTGGATGGCGTCAACGCCGATGCCGTCCCGGGGGTCGTACTTGTTCAACACCAGTTTGACCTTGGCCTCGGGGTACCCGAGCTGTTCGGCCACCTCGAAGAACATCTTGGCGTTCTTGATGGCCGGGATTTCCGTGGTGATGATCAGCAGGATGGTGTCGGCCTCGTCGAGGATGGTGAGCACCGTCTCGTTCAGACTGGTGCGGGTGTCCACGAGGATGTAGTCGAAGTGGGGGCGCAGGAGCGTGAAGACGCGCTTGAGCACCTCGGCGGTGACCAGCTCGGCGTCGGCAGGGGATGGCGGGGCCAACAGGGCCTTGACGCCGGACGTGTGGGTGACCATGAGGTTCTCGAGGAATTGGGCGTCAATTTCGTCGATGGAGGAGGCCACGTCGGCCAGGGAGTGGGTGGTCTCCATGTTGAGCATGACGCCCACGTCGCCGAACTGGAGGTCACAGTCCACGATGACGATCCGGGCGTGGGCGTGGTGGTGGCGCAGGGCGATGGCGGTGTTGACCAGCAGCGTGCTGGTGCCCACGCCCCCCTTGGCCCCGAAGGCGCAGATGAGCTGGGCCCTGCGGCCGCCGCCCGAAGGCGCGGCTTCAGGGACTTGGGGCGTGCCGGGGAAGGGCGGGGCGGGCGTCTCGGACACGGTGGTGGGCGGCGGGGGCGGGGCGGGCCGCTGCTGGGCCAGGGAGTAGACCCGGCGGATGCTGCTGCACAGCTCCTCGGCCGTGAACGGCTTGACCAGGAACTCCCGTGCCCCGGCCAACATGGAGCGCCGCAGGTAGTCCGTCTCCCCCTGCACGCTCATCATGATGAACTGAATGTGGGGCAAGTCTTTGGCGATGCGCTCGATGGTCGTGATGCCGTCGATGTCGGGCATGTTGATGTCCATCAGGATCACGTCCGGCTGGAGCTTGTGGGCCAGCTCGATGGCCTCGGTGCCGCTGCCGGCCGTGCCGACCACCTCGATGTCGTTCTCGAAGAAGAGGAGCTTCTTCAAGTTCTCCCGTGTCTCGGGAATGTCGTCCACAATGAGCAGCCGAATTTTGTCTCCTGCGCCCATGGTGTGCTCTCGCTGGTCTGTTTATTGTTCAGGTAAGAGGTTGAAGGTCGTGAGGAGGTACTCGAGCGTGACCGGTTGGACCTCGTATTCTGCTGTATCGCCGGCCGGCCTCAGGACGAAGTCGGGCTGGGCGTTCTCGCGTATGTACTTGAGAATGTTGGCCTGCTCGCGGTCGACGAGCAGGGTGTAGATCTGCCCGCCGGCTTGGGCGCCTTCGGCCTCGACCCCCCACGGCACGGTGTTGATGACTTCCAAGTTCTGGAGGGTGAAGCCGGTGACCACGTTCTGGGCGCCCCCGCCCTCGACGGGGGCCAACTCTTCGGGCAAGTTGACGGTGATGATGAGGTCCACCCGGTCGCCGGGCTGGATGGCGCCTGCCACGCTGGAGATTTCCGTGACGGGGAAAGCAGTGGCCACCATGCCCTCAGGAATGGTGTAGGAGAGGTCGGAGCCGAGCTGGGCGGCGGCGGCCGCCGGCTGGGCCTCGAGCTGCTCCTTGTCCACGATCATGTCCTGCACGATGACTTGGCCCGGGAAAATGGGACCAACGGTCAGCTTTCCGGCCACCTGGGCCGTGTCCGTCAGGGCGCCTGGCGGCACGAGGGTGACCGGCCAGTCCTGGATGCCCACGGCGTCGGGCGGAATGGCCGAGCGGGCGTCCACGGGTTGGAGGGCCACGACGACGGATTGGGTCTCCACAGGTGCGGCTGCTTGGTTGCCGGCGGCGTTCTGGAGGAACATGAAGGTGATGAAACCTGCTCCGAGGGCCAAGATGAACCCGAGCAAAATGAGAATCCTCCCGCCTCGCATGGTCCTCTCCTGTTTGTTGAAATTTTGTGTCAAACAGGGGGCACAGCCTCAAGGAGACTGTGCCCCTTGATTGTACTCCAGGTGGAAGTTTTCCACAAACGGGGCCAACAGGTTGCCCGCCCGCCGAAGGCACCTATTTCTTGTTGGAGACCACCGGCAGGTAGATGGAGCAGTTGGGCGGGCATGATTGCAGGCTGAAGCCGCGCGGAAGCGTGCCGGTGCCTCCGTCCGGGTTGCGCACCACCACGTCCCACTGGCCGCTGGGCTGGCCGCGCAGATCGAAGGTGGCCCGGATGGTGGAGCTGTTGGCCACTTGGGCGCTCTCCGGGTCGAGCCGAATCCCGTAGCCGCTGTGGTAGAGCCACACTTGGGCACCGCTCTGGAAGTTGCTGCCGGCGACGGTGAGCTCAACCCCCTCCTTGGGTTCCGAGGTTGCCGGGGTCACGCTGGCCACGGTGGGGGCAGGGGCCACCTCGTTGGTCACCGTGATGACCAGCGGGCCGATGATGTTGTTGGTGGTGGGCCACTCGGGAACCGGGTAGAGGGCCGAGCCGTCGTCGGTGTTCACCTGGGCGTAGACGTAGTAGGTGCCCGCGCCGGAGAGCTTCGTGAGCGTGGCCGCGCCCGGCCCGGTGCCACTGGCCGAGCTCAGGTCCTTGACCGTGCCCCCCTCGATCTCGTTGCCGAAGACGTACCAGTAGACGTTGGTGTTCGACGTTTCCTGGGGGGAGGCCGGCGGCGTGGGCGAGTTCTTCACGTAGAGGTCCACCCAGATGCCCCAGTTCTGGTTGCTGACGTTGGGGGCACCTCCTTGGTTGGTCACGCCCACCAGGATGGAGAAGGTGTCGTTGGGGTTGAGCACCTGTTTGGTGGCCTGCAAGTAGACGGGCACGAAGTCGGCGCCCACGGGCACGTAGACCGGCTTGCCCGTGGCCCAGATGCCCTCGGCGCTGGAGATGCGGTACTCCTCGTTGGCGATGCCCCCGGCGCCCACGTCGTCCACGCGCACTGTGAACTGCACGCTCCCGGACCCGCCGAGGCCGACCAGCTCGCCGGAGTGCTCCCACCGCAGCACGCCGCCCGCGGTTGACGTGGCGTTGCCGCTGTCGAGCAGCGTGGTGTTGGCCGGCAGGCGGTCTGTGATGACCACATTCTGGGCGCCGATGCTGCCGACGTTCGTGTAGGCGATGGTGAAGGTGATGGTGTCGCCCGGCTTGATGCCGTAGGCCGGGCTTGCCCGTTTGGTGATGACGAACTTGGGCTTCGAGCCCACGGCGACGATGGCCGGCGAACTCTGGATGGGCCCGATGGTTTTGCTCTGGGCGAAGGCCACGTTCTGGATGGCCGTGGTGCCGGCGGCCAAGGGCTTCTTGGCACGCACCACAAAGCTCACCGTGCCGCTCGAGCCGATGGGCACGGTGCCCACGTTCCAGACGAGCACTTCGGGGTTGCTGTCGTCGGCGCCGGGGCCTGTGATGGTGCCGGGCAGGTAGTCGGTGTGCAAGGGCACCGGGTCGGTGATGACCACTTGGCTCAGGTCAACGTTGCCCGTGTTGGTGTAGCGGACCGTGAAGGTGATGAGGTCACCGGCCTTGACGACGGCAGGCGTGGCCGACTTGGATATCTCCAGCGCCTCCACCGTCTTCAGCGTGTTGACCACGCCGTTGCTCGGATTGGGGAGCGTCTCGTTGCCCCAGATGGTGGCCTGGTTCTCGAAGTCGCCGTCGATGCCCTCCACGTCCGTTCGCACCCGCACCTTGAAGGAGACCACGCCGCCGGTGTGGGGGGCCAGGGTGCCAATGTTCCAGCGCAGCTTGGCGGGCAGTTGGCTGGTGTCCACCGGGCCGGTGGCGCTGCCGGCCACGTAAGTGGTGTTGGCCGGGATGGGGTCCTCGATGACCACTCCAGTGGCCTGGTAATCGCTGGTGTTGGAGTAGCGCAGGGTGTAGACGATCTCGTCGCCCGGCTCCACCTCGCCCTGGGGCGAGTTCTCCTTGATGACCTGGAGCGTGACCACCTGGAGGGGCGTGAAGATGGTGGCCTTGTTGTTGGCCTGCGCCCGGTCGGGTCCGGCGGTGCCGTCGTGGCCGATCTCCACCGTGTTGGTGATCTGCGGGTTGTTGAAGGGCAGCGCCGAGATGGTGGTGGTCACCCGGGTGACGAAGGTGAGCGTGCCCGTCACGCCGCCCTGGAGTTCGCCCGGCAGGGTGACGGCGTACTGTTTCGAGCCGTCGGCCAGGGTGCCCACGAAGGAGAAGTTGTAGGGGGAGGCGGAGACGTAATCGACAAAGGGTGGAATGGTCTCGGTGATCCTCACCCCCGTGGCCGGCGCGCTGTCGGTGAGCACGCTCTCGTAGGTGATGGTGTAGGTGATCAGGTCGCCGGGGCCGGCGGAGGTGACGTCAGTTTTCTTGGAGACGGCCAAGTCGGGCGGCGTGACCTCGTACACCAGCTCCACCTTCTGCACGATGGGCGTGGCCGTCGTGATCCGCGTCCCCATGCGGATGCGGTATTGGAAGAACTGGGCGGTCTGGGCGCCCAAGGTAATGGTGGTGGTGTTCAGCCCGTTGACGGAGTAGTCGGTGTTGAACGGGCCCTGCCAGGGGGCGGCGGCCAGGGCGGAGGGCGTGTTGGCGATCCTGTACTCGATGGTCACCGTCATTTTGGACGTATCGGTGATGTACGTGGTCCAGCGCAGCTCCTGGAGCGGGCGCTCCTTGTCGAGCGCGAAGACGCGGGAGACGAACTCGCCCCAAGGGGCGTACTGGCGCCCTTCGCCCTCCATCGTGCCGTACTCGATGTGCGGGGTGATGTTGGGCGTGCCGGTTGTGCTCACGTCGCCGCCCACGACGTAGATCCAGCCCCGGCTGGAGACCACGGCGTCGTGGAAGAGGCGCGGGTAGTTGAGCTGCTCGGTGGTGATCCACGTGTCGAGGGTGCCGTCCTGGTTGATGAGGGCCACGTTCACCGTGTTCTGGGGCGTCTGCCGGTCGTTGATCGCCCCGCCGACCAGCAGGACCTGGCCGTTGTAGGTCACGGCCACGGAGCGGTGGTGGTTGTTCTGGGTGTTCGTCTCGGCCACCCACCCGGAAGCCGGCAGGCTGCCGTCCGCGTTGGGCGTGATCTTGTAGACGGCCGCCGACGTGTCCGAGCCGCCGATGCTGTAGATGGTGCCGTCGTAGACCGTGGCCGTGTTGCCGTAGACCAGCTCGGGGAAGTTTTCGGTGCCTGTCCAGCTCGTAATCTGGCCGGTGTTGGGGTCCGGCGTGGCGTAGAACACACACTTTGTGCCCGATGGGCTGTAGGGTGAACCACCGATCACGTAGATGGTGCCGTTCACCTGCACGACGCCCATTTGAGCGCGTCCAACGGACGGGTAGTTCTGGTAGTCGGCAAATCCGTCGCCGTCACAATCGTAGTTCTCTGCCGGCAACGGGGCGGCGGTGGAAAAGGCGCCGATGGAGCCGTCGGCCCTGTTGATGGGGGCGAAGATGACCGAGCTTGTCGGGTTATCCGTTGCGTCAATGCCGCCGATCACGTACAGGAAATCCTGGTTCGTGCCCGGCACGATGACGGACTGGTGGTCGTAGACGGAGTAGGGCATGGTGGCCGCCAACGTCCAAGGGCCGGGGATGTCCGGCACGCCGGGCGTGGTGCTGGTGATGATGGGGGCCGTGTAGATTGTCGTCGTCGGGACTCGGCCCGCATCTGCGCCGCCAATCACGTAGAGGCGTTCACGGCCCGAGGTGTCCTTGTAGATTTCCAGGGAGTGGCTCTGGACGGGGGGCAGGCCGGGGGGCGTCTCGGTGATGTACCACGTGCCGGCAATGCCCACGGCCAACAGGCGCAGCTCGCCGTTGCCGTCGCCTTCAGGGGGAGTGCGGCGGGAGACTCCCGTGTGGTAAAACGATCCCTGGTAGAAGTCCTCGGCCGTGTCGTCGGCCACGGTGACCAGCGCCGCCGGCGCCTGGGGCGCGCTGGGCTCGGCGCGGACAACGGCCAGGAGCGCCTGTAAGGAGAGGACGAACACGGCGACGAGGAGCGCCGCAAGGCCCAGTCCCCGCCACCAGCTCCGGCTCCCCGATTGCACCGCCTGCACCTCTTTTCGGTTCATGGTCTTCTCACCCTCTCCGTGCTCTCCCTGTGTGCCGGCCGGGTTGGCCAAAACGTGCTGCAAACGCCTTTAACGCCCCGCTTTCACAATGAGGTATGTAAGTCACAAAGGGCCAAGCGGGGGATTCAATAGAGAGGGGGAGAGGTGACGAACATGTCCTCCTCTCCCCCGCGTGCGGCACAGCTATGGCACCGTGGACTACGGCGAGACGATGTCGTCCGTGGCGAGGTAGATGACGGCCGCGTCGGTCGTCCCGGTGCCCTGGCCCACCTGGATTTCGACGTACTGCGGGTTGAGCGGCGGGCCACCGTTGCCGTCGGTGAGGATGTCGTAGGTGAGGCCGTTGCGCGTGGCCCAAGCCGTGATCCGGTAGGTGCCGGGCTCGATGTCCTCGAAGGCGAAGGCACCGCCGGGTCCGGCCACGGTCGTGCGCACCGAGCCGGTGTCCACGTTGTAGAGCCGCACCACGGCGCCCTCACCGGCCGTCTCCTGCGTGCGGATCTTGCCCTCCTGGGCGATGTTGCGCACGCGGTTGCCGATCTGCTCGTAGATGGCGTCGAGGTCGGCGTCGCTCCTGGCGATGAAGAAGTGGCGCTCGTTCGGGTCGATGCGGCCGTTGCCGTTCAGGTCGAAGTCGGGCGAGGCCGTGGCCTGGAGCACGTCCGTGTTGAAGCCGTCGCCGATGGCGATGGTGAAGACGATGATGCCGGCCTCCTTGGCCAAGTTGGCCTGGTCGATGGTCTGCTGTTCGGCCTGGTTGTTGCACGGCGGCGTGTTCTGGCCCTGCCCAGCCCCGCCGCTGAAGCCGGTCCACTTGCCGTCGATGGTGATGTTGGCGATACCGTCAGACGCCAGGATCAGCACCGGCACGGCGCCTGGGCGCAGGTCGTTCAGCAACTGCTCGCGCGCCTGCTGGAGGGCGTGGGCGATGGGCGTGCCGCCGTTAGCGCTCAAGCCGCTGATGATGTTGTTCACGTAGGCCACATTGTTCGTGAGCGGCGAGCGCACCTGGCCGAAGTAGTAGCTGCTCAGCCGATAGCCGCGGCAGACCGTGCGGTACCGCCTGCCTCTTGTGATGTAGGGATAGGTGACCAACCCCACCCGGTCGCCCTTGTCGGGCTGGAGGTAGCTGTTGAAGCGGAGCAGGGCGTCCTTGGCCGACTGCAACTTCGAGGAGCCGCCGCTCCACCCAGCCCGCATGGAACCGGAGATGTCCATGACCAGCATCACGTCCACGGGCACGTGCACGCTGGAGCTGTAGCCCGGCGTGAAGAAGACCTCGTTGATGTGCACCGTGCCCACAATGCTGCGGGTCTGGTCCTTGGGCTCGCGCAGCTTCACCGTGGAGCCCAAGTAGCACTCGCCGCCCGGCTCCGCGTCCGAGGAGACGAAGCGCTCGAACGTGCCCTCGATCCACTTGTTGCGGCCGCGGAAGTTGTAGTCGGTGATGCGGAACTTGGCGAAGCCCACGATGTGGTAGCGCAGGTTGTTGCCCCGGCCCACCGTGTAGTCGTAGATGGGCACCACCACGGCCGGGTCGTGCTCGATGCCGTTGTGCACGCGGCCGGCGATGTAGGCGTCCAGCTCGTTGCGCACGCCCCGGCTCACCTGCACGCCCGTGGCGCCGGGCACCAAGTCGCCTACGCGCCACGTGCCGCTGCGGCGCAGGTCGTGCATGTTGGCGACCAGCGTGGTGTTGCTGGGGTCGTTGTTCCACGAGAGCCAGCCGAAGTTGCCGTAGGACGAATTGCGGCCCTTCTCCCAGATGCGGTACGTCTGGCCGGGCACCGGCTGGCCGCCCGGGTCACCCGCGAACGTGGCCGTGCTGACGGCGATGGGGAAGAGGTTGTCCCCACTGCCCGGGCACCAGTTGGGGTTGGCCAGCCCCTGGGCCGAGGCAGCGGCCGTCATGCGGTCGACCCCGACGAGGCGCGCGAAGTAGGTGCCGAAGTTCTTGTTTATCTGCACCTCGATGCCCGCAACTTCCCACTGAGGTGGCACGCCGCGGTTCTGGGGCAGTGGGCGGCCGAGCCGCTCCCCGTTGGGCCCCACGAAGTAGACCACAACGTTGTCGTTGATCAAGTCGTTGGGGTTGCCGTTGGTGTCGGGAATCCCGTTCTCCTGGGCCACGCGCAGCACAGCCTTCAGGATGCGCCGCTCGTCGGCCGGCGACCCGGCGTACCGGCCGTTGACCTTGGGCGTCATGGCCAGCTCGACGCCGCCGGCCAAGGCGGCCGCGTCCGTGGCGTTCTGGACGATGCGCCGCTGGACATACCCGTTGCCGGCGTCGATCACCAGCGCCATGAGGGCCAGCAGCGCGGCCATGGCCACGCCCATGATCAGTAACGACTGTCCTCGTTCATTTCGTCGCATGGGTGCCACCTCCTTCAGCTTCTTGTTTTCAGGGCGCGACGTGTCTTTGGTCAATGCTCTCAATCATAAAACGCCACACTCCTCACACGCATTGGAAAAGGCTGCAATAAGACCACTTCGCCGTCGGTGAGCACGTATGGAATGCGCACCGTTGGCAGAGGAACTTGGTACTCGATCAAGATCGTCACTCGGTCAGGGTATTTTCTCACCACAATGTTAGAAGCGTCGTAGAGCGCGAACATGTTCGGGCGAATGGCGTTTTGCACGATTTGAAACTCCGTGGCCTGGGGATAGCGCACGGCGTAGCTCACCCCCTCGTTGGCCGCGTGGTAGAGGGTGATCCACGAGTAGAACAAGTAGGCCATCCCCACGAAGCCGATCAGCACCATGAGCACCACCGGCAACGAGAGGGCGAACTCCAACAGGGCCTGGCCCCTCTCCTTCTGTTGTCGAACCGGCATCTTCCTCACCATGCTGTCGGATCCACTTCCATCGTGTAGGAAACCGTGTACTGGGACGGCAGCCCCATACGGCCGAGCAGGGGCAGGGAAATCGAGCTGGTGAAGAGCGTCGTCAACCGGTACTCGGCCCCCACTAAGATCGTGAACCCGGCCGCGTTCTTCGTCGTGGGCACGAACACCGGGTCCAGAATGGTCAAGTACGCCCCCTGCGGGTCGAGCCCTCGGATCAGGATCCCCTGCTTGATGCGCTCGCAATAGGTGTTCAAGTGGCCCAAGGACGGGTTGGTGGGATTCGAGCAGTACGTGTTCGGCTGGTAATTGGGCTGCCGCTTCAGCGTCTCCACGTCCTGTGGGAGCTGGTTGCTCTTGGCATGGCTGGCCGCGTAGATGGCCCCGTCCCGCACCGAGTTGACCAACACCAGGTACGTGGAGAAGACTTGGGCCATCTCGAAGATGGCGATCACGAGCAGGAGCAGGAAGACCAGCGTGATCGACGCCTCGACGAGGCTCTGCCCCCGCTCCCTGTCCCTCTGTTTTCTGGGGTGATGTCGGCTTCCCCTTCGCGTTCTCATGGTGGCTCCGCGTTCGTTTCCGGGCGGTTCTGGGCGCCAATGCTCAAGGGCACGCACGCCTGCCGGCGTGCAGGTACTCTTTACCATTGTCATTATACACAAGAGCGGGCGCCGTGAACATAGGACCTCGCTCCCACGCCCTTTCAGGACCTTTGAAGTCAACCGGTCGTGCCCGATGTGCCGTTGGTGGACCTTCGTCCCTCACGGCGCCCCGTGGCGATGTTGTCGGATCAGGCGCACGCCGAACATGATTATAGCCAATGCGCCTGCGATCAGCAACATAGGCAACGTTGAAGAACCCGTCTGGGGCAGGCGGGTGACCACCTGGGGCGTGGGCGTTGGCCCGGACGGCGTGGGGGCGGGCGTGGCCGTCGCCAGCGCGGGCGTCGTGGTCGCCGTGGGCTGCGCGCCCGGCTGGCCGGCCTGGAGCGTCACCTGGATCGGCCCCGCCCCTTCGAGGCGCACCTCCGTCCGCGCGATCACCTGGCCGTTGACGATGGCCTCCACCGTGGCATCGCCCTCGCAGAGGCCGTTGAAGTAGAAGAAGCCGTTGGTGTCCGTGCGCCACTCGGCGCTCCAGCCGGGGCCGGACAGGCGCACGAGCACGTCCACCATGGGGGCGCCGGTCTCGTCGAAGACGAAGCCCTCCAGCCGGATCGGGCACGCCGGGGGCGGCGGCTCTGGTGGGGGCTCCGCCGGCGGAGGCGGCGCGGGCGTCGCCGTGGCCGGCGGCGGGGGCGGGGGCTGATCGGCGGGCGTGGCCGTGGGCGGCGGCGGGTTGGGGGGCGCCGTGGGCGAGGGCTCCGCCGGCGGGGGTGTGGGGGTGTCC
>Ga0256839_1000456_pt1 | contig 52967 bp, 57 predicted proteins | sample 354166metaG_FD_185968 | JGI IMG/M metagenome (GOLD analysis project Ga0256839, IMG submission 185968) | Hydrothermal vent microbial communities from Mid Atlantic Ridge, Atlantic Ocean - 354-166 | ecosystem: Environmental > Aquatic > Marine > Hydrothermal vents | place: Atlantic Ocean: Mid... | reverse complement strand
TATTGAGGATCACAACGCCAACCCTAAACCCTTCAAGTGGACAAAAACGACGGAAGCAATCCTCGAGAAAATTGAGCGTGCGAAAGCTACCTTGGTATGATCATATTATTTGTTACACTACACTAGGAACTCCGGCTGTTGGATCTCGTTCTTTTCGGGTTGTTCACCCTTCAGAGCCTGATCCATAAGATCGATAACCGGGTACAGTACTTCATACCCGAATCGATTGGCGACGGCCTCCATTGATCCGAAGGTCTCGATGATGTCGTCTTTCAGTGATTTCATGTGTTTGTCCTCTTTGAAAAAGGGGCAAACACACGAACCCCCCAATGGGACAAGTGGTTTGCCCCGGTTGGGTTGGAGTGGCGGTTGCTTAAGCGCCCAATACTACCGTTTGACCGGCCGTAGAGACGCGAAGGCGTTCGCCACGTTTTTTCTGAATGCCTTTAACATGGGATTTGATCTCCCGTTGGAGATCAGGCGGACATCCGCGACTGAACTCCAGTTCCAGGCTGCGATAGTTGAGGTATGCGAGACGCTTATAGTCGCCAGCTTCCTCTACTGTTTTGTCGGCATAGACAATGCCTGTGGGATAGAACCCGATGAATAACCTCGAGCCCATGATTTTACCCCCTGCCCTGTGAGGCGGCGGATATGGACTCACCGTCATTGCTGATCGGAACGAAGTTCCCGTCGGTTTCGATGTCGTCATCGGCGACCACGTAACCGAATTCCCTGTTTCTGTAACGGGAATCCGGGACAAGCGCGTGTTTTGGCTTTCCGTATGGCCTGCCGTCGATGCGGTGCATCATTGCGCCGATACCGACAAATCCTTCCGGTACAGCCTCGTGCCAATCACCACAAGCAAATGTGGTGATGAAGCGGCCCTCGTTCTCTCTGAAGAAGGCGCGTTTCCGGAGGATGCTTGAATCCTCCAAGGCGACCGGATGCCCGGAGTAATCTCCGTATTCATCGGGACGCCATTCCTTGAGCGTTTTGATAATGAGCTCAAGAAGCTTTTTGCCGTGGTACTTGGAGCCCTTCTCCTTCTGAAAGGCATCGAACTCCTTGAAGAAGATGAGCATCGGCGCATTCGCATCGATGTCTTCTTCATACCATCCGTCATTCTGGCGGAACCACTTTGGCATACGGCGGTTTCGCTCCGCATCCAGATGCACCCCGCCATGGCTGGGTGTCCCGACATTGACGATGCCGGGTGCAACAACTTCAACGTTGTCCGCCCTTCCCCATGGCGTGGACAAGACATCCATCGCAATACGATTTGCCTCCTCCTGGCTGATGCTGGAGGTGGTGGATACAGTTACGCCATAAAATGGCATGGTTTTGATGATATTCATGTGTTTGTCCTCAGTGAAAAAAGGGGCAAACACACGAATCCCAAATGGGACAAGTTGTTTGCCCCGGTTGGGTGAAGTGATCCATGTTATGGATCGGATGAATGCTGGTTGGATGCCCAGCTGCTTTTGGGAGATGCGAAGTGCATCATCCAAAAATAGGATTGGATAGCCTTAGCGTACCATTTGTTGCGGGTGTTGTAACTCTCGTTGCGGTGCAAATTGTGGCTTTCGCTGTTGATTTGGGCGGTGATCTGCCTGATGCGTGAGGCCGACTTGGTTACGCTGATGGCCTTCCAAACTATTGAGCCAATACCATGATGAAACCACTGATTCGTACCGCTTTGTTGTCATCCATCTCACTGCTCCCCCTGGTCGTCAGCGCGGAATCGCCACCAGCACCACCGGCCGAGGATGGGTCCACAGATAAGAGCTCCCTGATCAGCGAGAAGACGCTCACCACGTTGACGCAACTACTGCAAGGACGGAAGCCTGATCGGATTTCGCCCTCACCCATTCCTGGGTTTGCGGAGGTTGAATATGGGTCGACAGTTGTCTACGTGAATGATCAGGCGGGGTTTCTTATCAGCGGTCAGGTGATTGATCTGAAAACCGGTAAGAACCTCACCGCAGAGCGTAAACAGGAGATTGCCGCGAAGAACCTCGAAAAGCTTTCTCCTGATGATGCGATTCTCTTTGCGCCAAAAGGGGAGACAAAGCACACCATTACCGTGTTTACCGATGTTGACTGCCCATACTGTCGAAAACTGCATAATGAGGTGCCCAAGCTGAATGAAGCGGGCATCGCAGTTCGATATCTACTGTTTCCCAGGGCACCGAAGGGTGCGCCATCATACGACAAGGCGGTATCCGTTTGGTGTGCTGAGGATCGTGCGGAGGCACTGACGAAGGCGAAGGCAGGCGAGGATATCCCCAAAGCCAATTGCCCGAACCCGATCGAGAAGAATGTCGAAATCGGCCATTCATTTGGGGTGAGCGGAACCCCGGCGATTGTGCTTGAAAATGGAAAGATGATTCCGGGCTATCGACCAGCAGATCGAATGATCAAGCTGATAGAAAAGAACTCTTGATGTTGTGGGTGGAGAGTAAAATATGCGTGTAGCTCCTGATCCAAAAAACAGGTTTCTTACTACTCACGTCCTGTCCTCACCGCTGATTGGAGGTCGATCGCACGGCAACACGCCAAACCGCGATGCGGTAACAAAGGCCGATGCGTCACGGCACGTACCAGTCGCCAAGTCTTGGTGGCGAGTCAGAAATCAATAAAGTTATGACGAGAGATCGAGTCACACTGTAAATACAGGTGACTCGATACTTCCCGTCCGATTTACGTTACGCAGCAGCGGCAATCAATGGTTTGATTACCTGCTGCAACGCCCCTGCCAGCTCCGACACATCCTTGATCGATACTGACTCATCGATGACCTGAGCAACTTCCTCAGATTCGATGCCAATACCGATCAGCTCAATGCCATCATTGACGCAGTCGTCGATTTCAGCCGCGCATGAGTCGGTGTTGTCCGCGCCGCCATCGGTCACCATGATGATGACCTTACGGTCTGCGCGCGACAGCGCCAACTGCTGCCTAGCGAATGCGATCGCCTCGGTCATGGGGGTGCTTCCGTGCTCCTTGAAACGATAGTTTTCCCACGAGGAATCTGCCGTTTCGGAGAAATCTGTCAGCACCTGGACATCATCGACATACTCGATACCGTGATGCTTTCCCGTAATGGGGAAACGCGCCACTGCATACGTCGTATGTCTCAGTCTGTCCAGCCCCCCCGCGACTGATAGTACTGCCTGTTTTGCAGTCTCCAGGCGTCGGCTCATTGACCACGAGTTGTCCAGCAAAATATAGATTGCTGTCGAACCCGCCACCGGGGTCTTCACAACGCGATAGAACACGTTGCTATTCCCCGCAACTGCGGACGCCAGCTTGCGGCGATCGAGGTTTCCACGTTCGGTGGTGACATTGATATCCACCGATCCGGAGTCCTCAATACTTTTCAAGGTTTCCCCGATCCTGGTGGCATGGGCTGCGGCCGCTTGGTACGTGGCAGCAGGCCTGTTACCTGATTGGAAGGCCCCTTGTGGCGCCGCAACGGCACAACGACGATCACTCGGATCACCGGCACGTGCCATCGCTTCGGCAAAAGAGTCTGACTTGATGTGGATCTCGAGGGGCGAGATGATGATTTCTCGGATGTTCTCCGCATATTGCGAATCTCCCTCACCTGAAATGACCAGATTTTCAATCTCGGATTCCAGCATCTCCCACAGCTTGTTCGTGAGATCCGCGACATCTTCGCTCGATTCCAAGCACTTCAGTTTCCCTAGAATTTCTCCCTGAAAGGCCAGGAAAAACTCATCGCGGAACCATATTCTGCCGACCTGATCGATCTCCTCTACCAGAGGTTCGAGGCAGTGAACCCCATCCTCAACACCACCATGATAGATGATTGCTAGCATCAGGAAGTTGGCAGGATCTTCTATCATGTGGATGGGAGGGAATTTTCCCTCTGCGATCAAGTAGCGGTCCATATCCAGGATCGCTGCTTTTGCAGCAGCCTTGAATGCCATCATCCGACGTTCAATAAAAACGTCCTCAATGGCATTTTGCAGCGTTCCTTTGAAACCCTGCATGATCAAGGAAAAATTCGTCCAGATAATATGGGCAACCTCATGGTAGAGGAAACCCCATATCGCCTGGACGTATTCCTTGGCGACATTGCCTAGCGCCGGCAGACGGATAATCCGTCCATCCGTGCAGGCCTTGTCTCCGCCCACAATGACACGGATCCCGGTTTGCTTTGTGATGGTCTGCGCCATCACGAGTAGCACTGTACTTAAACTCATGTGTTTTTCCTCTTGGTTGAGGGGAAGACACATGAACCCCCAATGGGGAAATGTGTCCTCCCCGATTGGGTTGAAATAAAAAAATGATTTCCGGTTACGCCCGGTAGCGATTGCGAGAAATGCACAAAGCAATTCTCACGAATTCGTTTTGGCCCCCCACCAAAACACCCTTGAAAAAGGTATTTTGGTTGGAGACCAAATCCGAAGATTTGGTCTCAAGGTTAAATCAAAACAGCGTTGGCATTTGGAAGTCTTCGACTTCTTCCTGCCCGGCACCATTCTGATAAGGGAAACCAGCTTCGATCTCCTCTTCCGACTCCTGCTTTTGAGCAGGGGAAGCGGGGATTTCTGCCGGCGATGGCTTGCTGAACGGCACGATATTCTCCATACCGCCGGGCACCGCCATTGGGTTGAACCTGGCGAGACTGTTGAAGTCATCGCCTGACCCTTTGACGTGGATGCCTGACGGCGCGGAGACCTGGCCAGCTGCAACAGCAGGCTGGGTGGTCGCCGCAGTCGGCTGTGCGCTCATTCCCTCGGAGAGCAACTTAATGCTGTCCTTGGTGCTGAGCGACACCAACAGCGACATCAGCCGGTTGAAGTCATCGCCCTTCATGTACCCTGCTTTTGGCAGTGTTTCCAGCACGTCGTCGATGTAGCTGACAACGTTCATAATCGCCGGATCGAAGAACGACAGGCTTTCCAGCTTGCCGCGCGCGCTCATGATCGGGCTTCGCGCTTTCTGTGACAGCCCATCATTGGCGTTGCGCCCCTTTTTCTGCACCGAATGCACGAGGTACGAGCGGATATCATCCGCAACCTCTTTGTACAACCGGTCACTCAGGGACAATGCCGATGATCGAAACGCATCTCCGAGTTCGCCTTCGGGTACCCCGATCGAAATCAGGGTGTACTCGAATTGCATGAACTCCTCGATCCGCTCGACAGAAGCGGCCGCGTCCAGCAGCCTATCCTTGATGGTCGGATACTGGTTGGCCCAGTCCTCTACCCACTGGGGGTAGTTTGGGACGAAGACATTGTCCTTGAAGTCGTAGAACTCCTCCTTCAATGCCTCCAGGCCTTTAACCAGCTCCTGGGCGTCCTTCAGGGACCAAAGATAGGCCCCCGAAAACTTCGTTCCCTTCGAGGAACACAAGGCTGTCGCCTTGGTCCTGAAGTTGTTCGCCCGCTTCATCGTTGCGGGCGGAACGAAGTATTTTCGTCCCAGTGAAAAAACCTTCCCGTCAGGGAGGGTGAAGCCGTCAGGAAGATCCAGATCCTCCTCGAAGAGCTTCGCCGAACCTGAGATCAGGTGGATCCCGACATGCACGAGCACGCCGTGTTCCTTGATTACGTTAACCCGATCTTCTGGGGCGACAGTTTTTTCAATTGCATTTGTGTTCATGTGTTTTTCCTCTTGATTGTGGGGAAGACACATGAACCCCCAACGGGGAAATGAGTCTTCCCCGGTTGGGTTGAAAAAAAGTTTTAGTAATCTGCACCAAATTCATTTGTGCAGAGCTGGTCGAGCAACTCCTGTATTTCTACAGGTTCTGCTCTGAGCATGGTCGCGTGCAGGGCACGCTTGATGCTCCCGCCCATGCCTGCACGGGCGAACCGATCGATCGTCTGCGCCCAGGTGATCGTCGTTCGGGTCCCGAACTCGAGATCGAGCGCGTTTTGATCACCGGGGTTGCGGTAGATCGAGCGGTCGCGGATGGACTCGGCGACGTTGATGATGCCCCGGAGGATTTCCGGTGGAACTTTCTGGGTTTTATCCTTCAGAATATTATATTCCTGCTGGACATCCAGAAAGCCCATTGAGAACTTCCACCATCGGTTCAGGAACGCTGCATTTTGCGCTTTCGCGCCATGCATTTTTCCTGAACCGGCATCTCCATTGCCGAAGCTGTTGCCGGCGGCGATGATCCGGAACGCCGGGTGACGTCGGATGACCTCGCCTGTCTGCTCGACCAGGAGCGTCTGGCCTCGAACGATCTCATTGATCCCTGCGAGTACGTCGGGAAACATGAGATTCATTTCTTCTAGCACGATCGTAAAACCGTACTTGAAGGCCTGCGCCAGCGGTCCATATACGAACTCACTGACGGACGCGCCATTTTTCTCTTTGAGCTGGCTGTTACCAATCAGCTCGAGCAGGGTCATATCCCGGTGGCACCCTACTTTCAGGGTCGGGACATTGGCCTCTGCCAGGAGGTGGAGGACGCCGGTCGTTTTACCAACGCCGGAAGGGCCGACGATGAAAAACCCCTGCTCCTCCGGAACGGAGAACCAGGTGGCGAATTCCTGGACGAACTCCAGGACAGGCGCATGCGCCTGCTCCGGGTATGGGACCAAGTGTTGATACTGGTGCCCCTCCCTGAATCCTAGCATCCGGATGCCGGCCAGATCGCCGGAAATTTCCCCCAAGTCCATCGCCATCGAGGCTTTGGCATAGGGGATGGTTTGGGTGTTGCTGATTTTTTGTGCTTGCATGGTTTGCTCCTTTGAAGGGGCAACCACGCAAGCCCCATTGGGACAAGGTTGTTGCCCCAGTGGGTTGAAAAATTGAATGAATACTGGTTAGGCCCAGCGACCATTGCGGACATGCAAAATGCATGCTCCACGAATACCGCTATCGTCTGCCTACGCAGGGCACAGGATAGGATACTCATCGTGATCGCTGGTGGAGTTGATGCGCAGCCCGTGCAGGCGCGCCGCCCGAAGAGCCAGGCGATAGTGAATACTCTATGGGGTGAGCCACCCAAGCGGGAACCGCTTATTCTGACTATATTCCAACTGGATTGGCTGTGCAAGAATCGTGGCGATGAATTGGGGTGATGATGCCACCAGTTAGCTTTTGGTTCTGCTCTTCACCCCGCGAAGCTCCTCACGCTTCCTGCGCGGTGTCATCCATTACGGGGACGGGCGGCTCGTCGTTGCGCTGCCTCCTGGTCGGTCAAGAACGCCGCCAATTTCCAATGCAAACCGTTGAGGTCATTCCTCCCATCTGGTGGAGTGGGGCGACACCGGATAACTGATTCGACGACACGCCCCTTGCCATCTATCAATCGATACTCCCAGTGAGTTATCCGGGTGTCCATGTCCCCACGGATCGCCCGTGCATACTCGAACCCGTCGCAAAACGATTCCCAGAAATCATTTTCCGCCAATGTCTCCTTGTAGTAGGACAGCGGATGATCCTGGCCCCAACCGCAGTTGGAGCCATTTCTAAATGCGTCTGCTCGTGATGTCCACATCTCAATATTCCTCTTCGATATTTAGCGGGGCGCTTGGTCAGAAACGCGCCCGTATTTTGGCGAAATAGCGTGGTTCGAAACGGTTCCATCGGCTGTATTCGAGATAGCTGCCACCGACTCCTTGCCCAACGACATCGAGATCAAGGCGGGTCCTGCCGAGCCTGAACCGGCGCCCGATCCTAAGATCTGTTCTGCCATATCCTGGCAGGCCTTCGCGGTCCACTCGCCAGGCGGTTGAGGACATTCTGGTATGGGTAGCGCTTACACTCCACCCGCTGTTGAACTGATAGGACAGAACGACACCACCCATCTGCTTCGACGTCATGTTGTCGAGTACTACCGGTGAGAGCACCGTGGATTCTATGTTGACGCGGTTACTGTCATTGAAACTGAAGAATAGTTTCATGTATGCCCTGGCAGATGGGCGCCACTTCAATTCCCCTTCGATCCCGCTGAGGTCGTACTCGTTCAGGTTGCCAACGATGTTTGGGATGATTCCCACCAGCGCCCCTTTTTGGCCAGGATCCTTTGTTGACGAGATCAGATTGCTCCCCTCTTCCCTGTAGAGACTGATATCGAAAGACAAGAACGGATCCGGCAGTAGCAACGCATAACCGATTCGCAGCGATTGCAGACGTTCCGCCTCGATGTTCCCTGGTGAAATAGAGATAGGGTCGACAGGGATCCCGGATTCCAGATAAGGTCGGTATAACCAATGCTCTTCCACCAGGGATGGGGTTCTCTCGGCATAGCTGATGCTGGCACGGATCGCCTGGATTGGTGAGATCCGGTAGTTCATTGCGGTACGGGCAGAGCCAAACCACCCGACCAATTCATTGTGCTCCAGCATTGTCCCAGCATGGGCGGACAGATTGCCGGTGATAGACCGTTCAAGGTTGGCCGACAGGCGATAGGACAGGTTTGATACAGGGCCACCATCCTTGAGATGATATTTTGATTCCAGTGTATCCAGCCTTGCACCCAAACCGTAGGTGTCCCGGTTGCCGCCACCGTGATACACCACCGCCAGCAAGTCGGCATCGTATCGCTCCGATAGGCCATCGACATATCCCGCAATCGCTTTTTGATCCGGTATCCCTTGAAACACCAGCGGAACCAGGAACGATGGGATATCACCTATTTCGCTGATCGTGCTGATCTGTAGATCTTTCTGATCGATGTGATAGCGATAGGTCTGGAAGGTGTATTCTGTTTTTGTGCCGTCTTTTTTTGTCACTCGCAGGGACTGGAAGTCCGAACGAAGGCGTGACTCGCCTGTTGTGTCGTATGGCAGCTCAAGTGGAAATGATGAACCAGGTTCTCCGCCAGTCATTCCCAAGTCGACGGCGACATCAAGTCCCGATGCAGTGAGCGTCTGACCGGACAGTGACAGGTATCCGAGCCTGAAATCGTCGGCGTCATTGCGTTCATGATCGAATCCTTCGGACTGGTAGGCGCCAGCGACCACCTTGTAGTCAAGGTTACCCCAAGCGCCGTATTTGCCCAGCCGGATGCGTCGATTGTCGCCGCCCCCAACAACGACCGATGCCTCCTTCTCCTCTTTTCCGTGTGGTGGAATCGTGGTGATATTGATTGTCGCGGAAAAGGCGTTTGTGCCATACAGCGATGCACTGGGACCGCGGACAACCTCGATTCTTTCGATATCGTCTACATCGATGCCAAGACCATTCCAGTCAACGGCTGATAGCAGATTGCCGTACACCGACCGGCCATCGATCATCACCTCCATGCGCGCGGAGAGTCCGAGTTCCTGACCGTGATAGGTGACGATGTAGCTGTTGCCGGATCGCTTCGCTACCTGAAACCCTGGGACCAGGCGCAGCAAGTCCGCGACATCGGTATAGCCGGATGCGAGGATCTCATCTCTTTCGATAATCGTCGTCTCGAACGGTGAACCGAGTAACGGTTGCGGAATTCGCGTTGCGGATATGACGGTCGGCATGTCGATGATAAATGCCATCTCGTCTGCAAAGCATGGAACGGTCATCCCCAGCAGCACCAGTCCAGCAGTGGATCTCATGATTCGCCGCATACCTATTTGTGCTTTCTACGCCATTCCCATGGCGGCTCCCGTTTGACTTCCGGCAGTCTCCACAACCCTAGTTCTTGCGTTCTCGCCTCATCCTCGAGATCGAACAACCCTGGATCTCGGGCATACTTGCGGTATACCCAGGCATGTCCCCGGCGCACCATTTCGGCGTTGATATCTGTTCCATCGAGGAAAATCTTCCCGATGGTCCGCTGGTAGCGGTCTTTGCCCCGTGATTCCACCTCAACCTGCTTCCCGAATATCAGCGAAGACAGCGCCTGTTTCGAGCGCTTGCCATACGGCTGTCGCTTTTCCGGCGTGTCGATTTCTGCGAGCCGCACCTTGAGCTGCTTTTTTTCTGGTGTAAGCACGGTGATGGTGTCGCCGTCGGTAACGCCAACCACTTTGCCTGAAATGACCTGCCCTGCCAGTGCTGGCAATGTAATCAATCCCAGCATGATCACGCTCAATATGAATCTCATCATTTTGATTCTCCCAATAGCTTTTCAAATGTTTCGGTGTTCGCGAGTTCCGGATACTGGCGTAGCACGTCAGCCCACAGTTCGTGCATTGCCATAATCCTGTGCACCAGTCTTAGCCGTTTCGTGGTATTGAACACCTCTTCCGAGTAGAACCGAAGTACGCGGTATCCTGCCAGCATGAATTGATTCTGCCTCTCCCGATCCTTCTTGAAGGCCTGGAGCGATCGGTGATAACCAAATCCGTCTTGCTCGATACAAATCCGGCTTTCAGGAAGGTAGATGTCGACGACGAACCGCCGCCCGGGAATCAATCCTTTTTTCTCCCACTCTATGGTCACTCCTGATGCCGATTCGATCAGCGTCTCATACAGGATCCGCTGTGGTGTTCCCTCTGCTGTATTGCGGCGCCGGGAACATGTTTGACGACAGTCTCCTTTCGGTTCGATCCATCCACGTCTGATCGCTTCGCTGAAATCAACCCGTCTTTTCTTCCCAGAGGAGCGCCGGCTGTGAATACGTGTCAGCAATCCACTTCGGCGCGCCTCTTCAAGGGTGATTCTACCGTTCTTGTCCATGTGGACAGGATACGTCATGATTTCGCGGTGCAAGTCCATATCGTGAGGGGTTGAGTGATGCGGTCCAAAAACTACGCTGTTGCGGAGTACGAAACAGGTTTGGCGGTATGAAGGAACCATCAAGTTGGGGAGAAGGTTTCCGTCCCTTCCCCAATTATCGGAACCCCTCACCTATCCCCCCAGCTTCAACAAGGATCGAGTCATATCATTCGGATTTGATCGGCGCTTTTTGAAATAATGACTGTGAGATCGTGTCGACTTGATCGTCGAGATAGGAAAGGTAGGATGCCAGCTCTCCTGGATCTATTGATTTCGCGTTACGCTCGATGTACTGACCAATTCTGGTTATCTCATCTTCACTGAAATACGCGGCTATTCCGTTGAGCTGGTGGATTTCTGATTTCAGGGCCTCCCGATTGAGTGGTTCGGCGACATCCATGACTTTGTTGAGCTGATCACGTAGCGCATCGATGAACTCAGTATCAGATAGTGGCTCTTTGTCCTTGTTCACGCTCTTCCCGTTTGTTGAATGGACACCCCCCTTTTTGCCCGCCAGAAATTTAGAGAGAACGGTTTGCAGAGCTTCCGTGGATACCGGTTTGATCATGATATCTGAGAACTCTTCCGACTCTGAGTTTACAAACACATCGGCCGTCAAGGCGACGATAGGGGTGTGACGGTTTTTCGCTGTCTCACTGATCTGCTGGCTTGCCACATATCCGTCCATGTGAGGCATATGGATATCGAGAAAGATGATATCGAACGTGTGTTCGTGCGCTTTTCTTACCGCTTGCTCACCATCCCCGCACTCATGCACGCATATTCCGGCGCGCTCGAGGGTGATTCGCAAGAGTTTTCGACTGAACTCATTGTCTTCGGCAATCAGGGCAGTCGTGTTGGCAAAGAAGCTGATGGTCATTGTCTGTGCCGCCGGGTCGTGCGCGAACAAATTGTTGCTTCCTTCCATCAAGTCCGTCAGGGTGCGGAACAGCTTTTCGGTGGTAATGGGTTTCGTGGCAATCCGCAGCCGTGGATTCGCGTTTAGCTGGCCGGAGAGATCTGTCGTAACCGCTTCATCACCGATCAATGTCAAAACGGAAACATCGAGATCTTTCGCTATGTTAGAGAGGACGACAGGATCGAGCTCATCTGCCTCCCTCCGTGACAACCCGAGGATCATACCGTCATAGGGGACTGCACTTCTCTCTGCATCGATCATCATGTCGATGGCGTCATCCAATGAGGGCGCACTGAAGACCTCAACGCCAAAATAGAGCAGGGCAAACTGAAAATATTTGCGCGACAGGGCTGATGATTCGGCAATCAGTAGTTTCTTACCGATAAGTCCATCATGCATGTAATCCACTGAACTGTAGTCTGATGACGACAAGGGAATGCTGAAGCAAAACTTTGCGCCGTGTTCAGTGTCGCTTGAGATCCATAGACGGCCACGCATTCTCTCGACAAGCATTTTCGATATCGTGAGTCCGAGCCCATTCCCACCAAAGCGCTTGCGGATCGAGCCGTCGCCCTGAACAAATGGGTCGAACAATTGTTCCTTGATGTCTTCCGATATCCCGATTCCCGTATCGGATACGCAAACAGTTGCTTCCGTCGATCCAGGTTCACAGCCAATAGTGACCACAACATGCCCGTGTTCGGTGAACTTGATGGCGTTGTTGATGAGATTATTGAGGACCTGTGAAAGTCTGTCCGGATCAGCTGAGACATGAGTTGGCGCGACGCCTTGTGGCAAAAACAGGATTTCAAGATTCTTGGCGTGAGCCTGGGGGCTGTGATGGAGAAGCACCTCCTCGACAACCGGCAATAGATCGAAGTCCACTTCCGAAACCCTGACTTTGGCGGCCTGGAGCTCGGAGAAGCACAGTACGTCGTTGATGATGCCGTGTAATTGATCGCCGGATCGGCGAATGATGTCGACATATTCGCGTTGCGCGTGGGTCGTGAGTATGCCGCGTAGCAAGTTGCAAAACCCGACAATAGAGGTCAGTGGTGTTCTGATTTCGTGGCTGATCTGTGCCAGGAACTGCTCTTTTGCCTTGCCGGCCTGAATGGCTTCTTTCCTCGATTTGTCCAGTTCGATATTTTGCTGCCTGAGCTTGCCGACGGTCGCCTCAAGTGCCGAGGTCGCGATATGTATCTGCTGGTCAAGGTCGTCTTTCGCTCGAGCGATCCGAGTGACCATCTTATTTACCCCTTTCTCAAGGCGGCCAACTTCGCCTCCGCTTATAACCTTGAGCGATGTACTCAGTCGCCCTTTTGACACATCATCGATAACATTCAGAATATTGAGCAGCGGTGGAATAAGCGTTCGGGCGGCCAACAGAGCAACAAGAAGTGCAAATCCCAGACCCAGCAAGGAGGTAAGAATCACCTGTTGAATGAATCTTGACCGCGACTGCTTGAGCGATTCTTTCGAGACAACGACTTCGATCAGACCAATGGGCCTGCTGACGGTGGATAGTGGGTCTATCTCTTCCATCCCATCATCTGGGATTTCAGAGGATACAATCGGGCATCGAAAGATTGTTCCCGCCTCTTCTGATTGCACTGTGTCTGACGTCTTCTCAATGACAATGTGGCCATTGGTGTCAAGGATGCTGACTTTCTCGATGTCCGGATAAATGAAGGCTGACTTGAGTAATGCATCGAGCGCGGTGATGTCTTTGATCAATAGCGCGAATTCAGCGGATTTCGACAAACCCCTAGCAACCGATTCCCCTACGCGTTCCAGATTCTCTTGTTGGTTCTTAACATGTATCACCGTCAGGAAATACCCTACCAGCAGCGACGTCAACAACACCGGAACGATGGCGAGAAACAGGATCCGGCTCCTGATCCCCCATTGGTTGAAGTTGAACCCGGTTTTCATTCAATCAACTTCTTGTCTTTGGCTGCCAGAATCGCCTGAGTTCTGTTGTCGGCTTCCAGCTCCCGCAGAATGGCCGTGACATGGATCTTTACCGTGTTCGGTGAGATCTCCAGCTGATCAGCAATGTCCTTGTTGCCATACCCTCTCCCCATCAGACTGAGAACCTGACGCTGGCGTTTTGTCAGCCCGGTATTGACTGATGGCGGAGATGACGGCTCATTGATTTTTGGTTCCAGCTTTGGCATGAACACGCCACCCGCCATCACAAGCTGGATCGCATTGATGATGTTGGTGGCCGCGAGCGATTTGGGTATGTACCCCACGGCCCCCGAGTTGATGGCCATATCGAGATCGCATGGATCTTCAGATGAAGAGATGACGATGATGGACAGACTGGGATACCGCATAGATACGGTCTTCAGAAGATCGAACCGGCCGCCGCCAGGCATCGACAAGTCAAGGAGCAGGCAGTCCAGGCGGTGGCCAACGGATTCCAGAATCGAGAGCGTACTGGCATAGTCGAACGACTCGAGAACCGAGACATCGTGCCCGAGCGTTTGCAGTTGCTGTTTAAGCCCCATGCGGATGATCTCGTGATCATCCGCGATGAGGAATAGTCGTGTGGTCATTGTTATGTCATTGGGGGCTGATAACCGACGAAACATGCCTGATTACGCCATGCGATTCAATGACCTGCATCGCAGTTCACTGCGAATTCACGATCTCATCCTGTCCCTGTGGAGCGCTACTTCCTCCGCTTTTTTCCAGAAAACCGCATCGTCCACCGGTATCCGGACAACCACATCGGCATCGATCCACGCTACCCCTTTCTTCGATGCCTCTTTCTTGGCGCGCTTCGTCGCCGTGGCGTACCAATCCTTGAAAGGGGTTTTGGGCGGAATCGAGATCTCTATGCGCGAGCTGGGCATGATATTCCTGTCCTCGATTTGATTGGAGGGCTATCGTATCCAACCCATCCTTGGGCGTGCTCGCATCGTATGCCCCAATTTGCGGGGTATCAGGAAGATGTCTAGTGCAGATGATCCGTTATCTTATTCTTCTGCGGGTGCTTGAACGGACACCGTGGGCATCCTCGCTCCATCGCGACGCAGGTATCTGCCGCGTCAATGGCGGTGATGCGCTTGCGGTGCGGGATATGTTCGAGCGCTGCCGCATGGCATAACGACATCTGCTGTTCGATCATCGCGGTTATTACTTCTACTTTCACTGTCGTGTCCTCTTAGTTATGTTCTTGATTTCAGTGTAAGGAGACTTTTCGCGATGCAAGCTCTGGCCCGGTTTGCGGGCACAAAAAAACCTGGCAGAGGTCACCAGATGCTGTTTTGCAGCATGTAATGGGTGACGTGCCAGGTTGGGTGTTGTTTCAGTCGATGGTTGCGACGTAAACGGTCGGAGACCATGTTTCGTCGGTGACCACCGCCTTTTTCTTCTCGACCCAGGACTTGAATTCCTTCAGGTGTGGCAGGAATTTGCAGTCCTTGGGGCATTTTATTTCGCCGCAGTACATGGATGTACAGCAGCTTGGGTAGACGCGCTTCTCTTTCATCGCGCACCTCCTTTTTTCGCGATAACCCTGTCCTCGATATCGAAGACGTTTTGTCGCAGCTTGCGGAGGACTTGCTCCGCGTGCTTGATCTTGTCCAGCTGCCTGACTTTATCGTCAAGCGATTTGAACGCGGTTTTTTGGGTCTTGCGTCGCAGACGAAGAACTGTCTGCTTGGCAAGATCCAGTTGCCGTGGGATATCGTCCAGGGTCTTGATCGCTGGTGACTGCTCCCCACCCTAACGGGTGAGGCTTCCAACTTCTCAGGCCACTGCTGGCGTTTCGCCAGTCTTACGCAAGCCTCCATTGGCAGAGACGGACAGCCCTTCCGCCTTTAACTTCAAAATGCCCTGCTGTTTGATATTCAGGGCTGCGTTTATATCGCGATCCATGCTCTTAAGCATGTTTTTGACTTTCAGCGTTTCCAGTGCAATCGCTTGGTTTTCGTCGACTAGCCTTCTGGATAACTTGTGCTGGAAGTCATTTCGAGTATTCGCCACTTTTTCGTGGCACCTGCAATACCTGTATTATTGCTGTATTTTAGGATATTTGAGGGTATTTGCAACTGTGTGTACACACAGTGGGTGTACACACAGAATCTTTACCGAAAGACTAGCAGAAGCGCTATCGCGCTTCCCGCTTATATCCCCGCCCGATTGGGCGAGGGTTTACGCGGATTTTGCTAAGCCCAGCAACGATTGAGAACTTTGAGTCTATGCCGCCGCCACAGACGGGTCAACCGATTCAGATCCGATTTCCACCCACGCATCCATCATCGGATAGTAGAGCGCCAGACGGATTGGCCGGCTGTCTATACGTGACATAATCTCGGCATACAGGCGCATTTTTTTGCCGTAACGAACCACCTCTTCTTCAAGGAAGGCGTCCAGGCCGCTACCCTGGTGGGTCGATGACTTGTAGTCGATGATCCAGCGGGTGCCGTTATCGACAAAGGTCCGGTCGATGACCACATTGATGCAGCGCCCACCCACGATGGCGGACAGAGGCAGCTCGAAGGACGAACCTTCATGGGTGTTATCCAAAATCCACCGCCCACGTTCACTCTCGAGGGTGGACTGGACAGCGCTCAATACACGCTCGGTCGCCCCATCAAGATCTGCCCTCATGACGCCTTCCTGACGCAATAACGTCTTGATGATCGACGCGCTATCAAGAGCTGCTTGCGCATCCATTTCCCCTTTGCCAATCATCTCGAGGATGCGGTGGACCACGGTACCGGTTTGTTTTGCGGTATCGCCGGCCCAGTCATAGACAACCATGTCGCCGATATCTTGATCAGCCACCTCGGTTTGAACGATCGCAGGTTCAGGTGCGGGGCATTGCCAGGCACCAGTGAGACGCAAACGCGCAGGTGGCGGGTTGACGGCGATACTGCCATCGAGATATTCCTGCTCCTTTTGCTGGCCAATGTCGCCAGTCACCGGGTTGATCGACCGGAACTGCTCTTCCAGCGCGGGCCACAGGCTCGCCAGAAGACTGCCGGATTCCGGCTTCAAATTGTCTTCACCATAAAGCCGGGCATGGCCCAATAGGTGAAGCTGCTGTTTTGCCCGGGTTGCAGCGACATACGCCAAGCGACCGTCTTCATGATGCCCGGCAAGGCTATTGATTCGCCGGATAAACTCTTTGATGGGGTTGCTACCGTTTCGATTCATCTCCGAATTGATTGGCGCCATCAGGAAGCGCGGCCCATGGTTGCTGAGCGAAGCCGAAGCATGGTTGCTGGGCGAAGCCGACGCACGGTCTCCCGGCACATCAAGGTATTCGATAAGGGCCGATTCGTCGGCGCGCGGCGGCCTGCCAAGCCCCGGGATGATCACCCGATCGAACTCCAGTCCTTTTGCTTTGTGAATGGTCATCAGCTGCACCGGATTGCCTTCGCTGGGACCGGGTGCCGCATACAGGGCATCGACTTTGCGCTGTAGCTTGTCCGGGTCGAGGTCTTCACCCTCCCTTTCGAGCTTATCCAGCAATTCGAAGTAGGTGGCCGCATTGTCCAGATCGATCGGGGTGGCGCAGGCAGGCCCGCCAATCGCGATCCAAAGCCCCTCTATCCAGTGCCTGAGATTGTTTTGATCCCGCTTTGCCAGTGTTGCCACCAGCAACGGCGTCACGCGAGCCAGTCTTTCCCGGCCATCGTCCGAGAGGTGGCTCACACGGGCTTCATCGGTAAGCAAGTCAATTAGCGGAACATCCTTTGCATCACCGGCCAGGGACAGCAGATCCGCTTTTGTCAGGCCAATATAGGGTGCCCTCAGCAGGGCCAGCCAGCTGATGCGATCGCCAGGGTGGAGCATGGCCTTGGTCATGGCCAACAAGTCGACAATGATTGGCTGGGTGCCGAGGGCATCGATTTCGATTGCCTGGAAGGGGATGCCCTCCTCTTTCAGCCGTTCGATGATCGTCAGGAGGTGGCCACGGTTACGCACCAGAATGGCCGTGCTGTCGCCATCGAAAGCTGGATCCTTGAGGATTTCCATCACCTGCTCTGCTTCCAGCGCGTCGTTGCGTTCGATGAACGGATACACCTGGACGGCAGGCTTGTTGCCGGCAGGGCGAAACGCCTCAGACGCCGCGTAGGGTACGGCGCTGGTGATTTCATCCGGTTCCGCCGCCAGTACTTTTGGAAAGGTTTCGTTGACCCACTCGATCACGCCCGCCTCACTGCGGAAATTGACGGTGAGGCGTAGTGGTTCAAGATCGATGCTACCCAGTTTCCCTTTCCAGGCATTCAGGAAGATCCCGACTTTCGCCTGACGAAAGCGGTAGATGGACTGCATCGGATCGCCCACCATGAACAGCGTGCGCCCATCTTCGGGTGACCACCCGGAGGTGAGTTTCACCAGCAGTTCCGCCTGCCCCATCGAGGTATCCTGGAATTCATCAACCAGAATGTGGCTGATCTGGTAGTCGAGCGCCAGGGTGAGCTCCGACGGCGCATCCATGTCACCCAGGCCGCTATTTGCGGCCATGGCCACTTCGGTGAAGTCGACTTTGTTGTGGGCCTGGAAAACAACCTTCAATTGTGCTGATGCCACGACCAGTACATTGAACAGTGCCTTCAGTATTGCCCAGTCCGAATCGCTGTAGCTGGGTGACGGTAGCGAACGGATTGCATGGAGTCTGGTGGCGAGTTCGCTATCAGCCTTGTGTGCATCGATCAGATCCACCAGGTTCTGCTTGATACCCGCTACGGACTTCTTTTCCGCTGGATCCTTGATCTGGGCAGCAGGGGGAAATCCGATGGTTTTATTGATGCCCCTGGAAGAGCGCCATTTCCCTTCCTTGGTCAGCAATAATTCAACCGCTGCTTTCCATGTGTCCAGGTGGTCTGCGGTTGCAACCGGCATGTCAGAGATGTCTCTGCCGGCGGCAATGGTGTTGCTGTCATCTACATTATCCGCGGCGAAGCGCAAGATGCTGGGGATTGTTGCGATGATCTCATCAGGAATTGCCGCGCAAATTTGGGCCAGCTGGCTGTCGACAATGTTGCGCAAGGCCTCTTCAAGCCCTTCACGTGAACGCAGGTATGAATCATCCCCGGCAAGTCCCGGCAGCCAGTGATCCCGTTTCGCCAGCATGGACGCCAGCAGCTCCTGTGCGGCATTCCACCGGTTATCGCGGTGCTTGAGCAGCGCCACGATATCATCAGCCCATGGTCCATCATCCTCGTAGCTCTCCAGTGTGGCGCGGGCTGCTTCGAGATACAGCGGCCAGGCATCATCCGTGACAGATGGTGTTGCGCCAAACTCGGAGGTCAGGGGTGAACGTGCCGCGATGTCAGCGCACAATGAATCGAAGGTTTGGATGCGCAGCCTCGAAGGGGTATCGAGGATGCCCCATCCAGCTTCCCGGTCTCGCTCCAGAACGGGTTGCGCCAACGCCCAATTGCGCTGCTCATACGCATCATCCGGCTCGGGACCAAGGCCCGCTTCCAATGCCGCAACGACCCGCTCGCGCATTTCGGCGGCGGCCTTGCGGGTAAACGTGATCGCAACCACTTCTTCCGGGTCGTTGACCACGGCGAGACAGCGCAACAGTTTTTGTGTAAGCAGCCCGGTTTTCCCCGATCCGGCAGGTGCCTGAACAATAAATGAGCGCTGTTCGAGTGCGCGATCTCGTTGCTGCTGGTCTTGGGGGTTAGCCATTTTTTCTCTCCATTGCGCGGCGCTTCTCCTGAATTCTGCACAGCGCCTGCAATTCACAGTAGGTGTTGTCGCAGGTTGCCGTTGAGGTTGGGTCGACGTCCGCCCGCCCTTCTTTGTATTCGGTTGCTATCGATTCTAAAGCCTCTTTCCAGCGTGCAAGCGTTCCCGCCCAGTCTTCGAGCGCGATCTTGTGATATTTCGAGTTACGCCCAGGCAGGCCCGGCATAATGCCTTTGCGATGGACGACACCACTGAAGGCGATGTCACCGGCGCGGATGCGGCCAAAGGCAATCGCGTCCAGTGGTTCGTCGGTGGTGGTGCTGTACAGTGGCAGCTGGGGGTCTTCCGGCCGGTCGCCAAACCATTTTGCTGGTGTCACCATGCCGCTTTTGTAATCGATTTGGGCGAGTTTGCCATTCGCCAAGCGGTCAGTCCGGTCGATGACCAGATCGAATTCCAGGCCGCCCAGCTGAACCTTGGTCCGGGTTTCAGTGCCCACGACCTCGAATGCCTCACGCTTGGTTTCGAGACGCAGCCACGCCAGCAACAAGCCGAGCAAGCGGTCATGTTCGATCTCGATGAACTTGTCGCTCAGTGTCGATGAACGCACTTCGCGCAACGCCTCCAGCTCTGACATCAGCAGCGACGACAGGTGTTGCTGCCATCCTTGCTCGCCCATGGCCACCAGTGCTTCATGGGTTTTGGTTTGCTTCCAGAACTTCTCCATTGTCTTGTGGATGAGGTTGCCGCGTTCAATCTCATTGAGACCGGGCACAACCTTTCCGATCGGTTGGGCATGAAGGCGATGCGTGGCAAAGGCCCTGAATGGGCAGTTGCTTTGGTTTTTGATGATGGCGCTACCGCCTTTGACATGGGGATTGTCAATTGCAGGCACCCTGTCTTTTTCTTCATGCAATTCCTCGAGTGATGCCGCCTGATGAACCTCTTGCGCCCATGTATCGCCATCGTGGATGCCCAGTCGTGACGGGTCGAGTTCGGGCACACCCAGGAGCATGCGGCTGGGTTGCGCATCAAAGCCATCTACCTGCGCTGGGTAGCTGAATACCACTTTGTCAGAGCCACCTTTCAGCCGATCGGTTAGCGCACGATACAGCGACAGCGCGTTTTCGCGGTTGGCTAGCGGAACCCCCGCTTCTCGTTGCAGAACGACGGGAATAAAGGGGTTTGGGCGCGGTGCGGGTGGCCAGGATTGGCTGGTCATTCCCATGACCCACAGGTAGTCGAACTGGCACCCCGCCCCCTGATCGACATCCATCACGCGAATGGGCGCCAGCTCTTCTGGCGGACGGAACATGTGATTACTTGCGAGCTTTCGCAGCGTGTTGATGGCGGTATAGAGACCGACCTTCCCCTGGACCATTTCGAGGCCCGACAGCGCGGCGAAAAGCTCCTTCATCTCCTCCACGGTCTGATACTCGTCGCCAGTCAGCGGGCGCCCTTTGGCCCAACCGAATTTTCCCAGCACGCGCGAGAATCTCTGTGCCCAGCGGCTGAAATCGCTTGTCCCTTTCAGGGCTTCGGTTTCGCTTTGCAACGCCGTCAGCAATCCGGCCAGAACGGGACATTCCCACGGCTTCCCTTTGTCCTGGGCGAGCCTTGTGAGGTAGCCAACGCTAACCCTGCCTTCGCCGTTACTAACCAACTGATTGAAAAGCATGGCGCGCCGGCCCGACTCCTCCATGTAGCCGTGCACATACGGGGACATGAGAAGTGACCTCACAACGTCAATGCCTGCATACCCCTTGAGCAGCTCAAGGATGTTGAGCGCGGTTCTGACCACTGGGAATGTGGCAAGCGGCAGACTGGCCATCACGTTCCATGGTGCTCGACGAGACTGTTCCCCAGGGTTTTGCGCTGGTGGTGTCATCATCGCCCTGAGTGCCGAGCGGATGGCGGGTCGGTATTGATCGAGAGAAGGCGTCAATATCCCGATCGAAGCGTCTGGCTGTTGGGTCAGTTTCTCCCTGACCCAGCGCGCAGCCGCTTCCGCTTCTTGCGCTTCATTGTCGTATTTGACGAGGACTGCGACAGAATCTGCGTTTCGAGCCGGGCTATGGAACTCGACGCTTGTGCCGGATGATGCGATGGCATCGGCCAAGGACTTCACCGCCGGTGACACCGGATCAAACCCGTAGAATATGATCGAGTGCTCGAACTCAAGGGTGCCGGCTTCGATGTGGTGACTGACTTCTTCTGCCATCTGGGCAGTGGCTATGAGACTTTCACCGTCGAGTTCATTACGAAATCGTTCCACCCAGCGTGGAAATGCGTCAGCCGCTTCTGGCTCATAGTAGGCAGGATCAAGATCAATGCCCCATTCCAGAAGGAGAGAAAAAGCTTTTCTTGCCGTGAGGGCAGTCTGATACGGCTGGAGGAGTGGAATGTCGTCGTTGCTGATGATCTGCTCCCATAGCGCCGTTTCCTGCTCAGGGGTGATGGCGATGCGATCCTCGCCAGAGTCAGTACGTGAGAGCATCTTGTCCCATTGTTCTCGCAGCCATGCGGATAGCGGCATCACGATGGGGGTTGCCCATGCTTTCTTACCCTGTTTCGCCTGCATCACTGCGTATAGATGCTTAAGGTCTTGCGCTAGTGCTTGGGTTGAGGTGATGATGTGGCGATCGTCTATATTGATATTCATTTGGTGTAATCCCGGCTTATTTGAATTCAGTATAGTTCTGGTTTTTACAATGCAACTTTTATTGTGCCACCTGGTCTTGATTGGTGGCTTTCAAATATGGGTACGTTCTTGCGATCTCTTGGTTGATTCTTTGTTTCAGCAGCACCCGTGCTTCATCAGCGCCAGTTTTTCCAACTAACTTTTGTAGCTCCGGTTCATATTTTGAGTACGCGTGACGAAGCATGTTTACAGATATTCTTTTCAGGAATTCTTCATCATCCTTGATGGATGCGCTTTTCTCAAAATCACCTCGCGCCAACCATAGCAGGTTATAGTGCTTAACCGCATTCTGATATAGCTGGGTTTTCTTCATCTTGGGAATCGTTATTTCCAATGATGATATTTTTCTCTGAAGCTCATCTTTTTTGGCTGTATTTTTTCGTTTGAGAGAGACAGATAATTTCTGTCTACGGGTATTGGTCGCGTTGAGCCAGTCTTGGAATCGCTTATTCCTCTCTTGCTGTTTGACGCGTCTGATAAGATATAGTTTTTGCGGTGATGCCGACGCATATTTCGGGTTTAGGGTGCGTGCGTCTGGCTCGCCCAGCCACGCATTTATTTTGGTTGTTGTCCACCCTCTTTTCTTTAGCTCTGAGAGATTGATGTACTTGCTTCGTTGATCACGCGTCATTGGTCTTTTCCGCCTTGATATGAAAATCACATCCTTCGCCACATTCCTCGGTGCACCCCTGGTGCTTGTACCCCGCCCGGCACTTGATCGCCCAGTCACCCCCGCAGGGCATCAGGTCATCCAGGGAGCAGCCGCATTCATCGCAAAAAAGACCATCGAAGCCGTTTTGCTCCAGATAGGACTTGATCATCTGCTTGCCGTCGATGTGTTTTGTACCAGTCATGGCCGCCTCGCTCTGTGTGTCGATAGGTTGTGCCCCCGGAACACCCTCTTTTTGGCTAGGGATAATAATCGCGATTCAACGTCCTGAATTGACGGCCTTTTTCCCCGCGCCCGCCGGATGGCCTCCGCGATCTGGTGTGCGTCCTCCTGATTGACAGCCCCGACAAGCTGGGCTGGTACTGTGATTCGGGCCGAGCCAAAAATGATAGGTGGATGAAAATTCATTCGTCTGTCACCTCCTCCGAGGCTTGTGGTGAGATATCTCGAGCCCCACAGGTCGGGCAGTCGTCATCACAGGCACAGGACCAGCGATCGATCCACGTTTCCCCGCATTCTGGGCAGGCGTATGAGTTTACGAAAATTGGCTCATCGCTATCGTTCCCGTCATCACAGAGCCCCGTTCCGAGCGAAGCGTTAATTGATCCAGCAGTGGCCTCAACCGCCTTGCTGATGTCCGCGCGCCGACCGGCAGCAGCCTCTTCCGTCATGGGTTCGGCAACCTCATCCTCATCCCATCCAGTGAGGTCATAAGGCGCCCATACGCCGCCATTGTCGGGCAGGCTGTCGTTCCATTGCACTGCCACCAGCCCTGGCCCTTCGTCATTTCGGAAGCCCGCGATATCGCCGCCGCAAAATTCTGAAACAACTCGAGCGATCTCGACTACAAATGCTTGGTGAGCGTCCATCTCTTCGAGTTCTCCGGTTGCGCCAGGCGCCACCAGCAGCCCGGTAACGATTTCAGCAAGTTCTGGCGTACTGATCATCTTGGTCATGGTTTCTCCCGTCGGTTTTGTGTTCAGATGTATTTTTATTGTATGTGGTGTTTTTGGAATGCAAGCCCTTATTTTCCGGCTGCCGCGATGCCCATCTGCACTTCTTTGTTTTGCGCCGACTCGCAAAGCTGGGATTGAACAACAACCTGAGTCAATACCGGGGGGACGGAGTTCCCGCAGGCAGCGATTTGTGCTGTTTTCGTGAAGCGCTTTCCGTGCTGGTCACGGTCGAACACATAATCGTTCGGGAAGCCCTGCCCTTTGAATAGCTCTTTTGGTTCCAGCATCCTCATGCCGATATCGACGAGCATGTATTGGCCGTCGACGCGAAGGTAACTAGCCCGTTCTTCCGGGATAAGGCTCGCGATGGTGTCTGTATCTGGTGCTGGAGAGTATTCCTCGATGAAGCGGGCAGCCCACCAGGCCATATAACGCTCTTCCTCCGTGGGCGCCTCCAGCTCGGCCACCCTGGAGACCACCAAGCCGTGATGATCAATCGCGGTGATAGTGGCGAGCGGTTTGCGTATATCCTGTCCAGTGATACCCGTGAAATGCTTGATGATATGGGCGCAGGCCAACCCTGGATGGGTTGCGCCGGTACTACACGCAGCGGAAATGAAATATGGCGCATCGGTGTTGATAACGAACTGACGGACGCCTTTCGCTATGCGCAGCAGGGTGGAGTTGGCGAGCGGCCTGCGTATCGTTACACCGAGCGCTTTGCCCTCCTCTTTTGCCAGGAAGACAGAGGGTGTGATGATTCCCCAGTCGATGATGTCGGTGGCGGTCATCGGCGGATTTCCTTGCGTGCCATGAGTTGGCTGCGGCCATTTGATGGCGGCTCCGTCTCTACGAGCAACAACAAACAAGCGTTCACGACTGGTCGGAGCGCCATAGTCAGAGCCTTTGAGTGTGCGGTAATCGAGGCTGTAACCATGCGCTCGAATTGCCTCGACCCACTCCCTGAAGGTTTCTCCTTTTCTCGCGCGATCGGGGATCATGAATGCGCCCCCATCGGGCTTCCATCTGGGTTCCCCTTTGGAATCCCTGGCTTGGACTAGCGGCCCCCAGTCCAGTAGCTCCGGGACGTTTTCCACCGCAATGACCTCGGGTGCCACCTTGTCGATCCAGTCCACAACCACCCATGCCAGCGAACGAATGTTCTTTTCAACGGGAGTTGCACCCTTGGCCCGACTGAAATGGGTGCAATCCGGACTGAACCAGGCCAGCTTGACGTTGCGCCCCCGAGCAACCAGCCGGGGGTCGACCTCCCAAACATCGGAACTCAGGTGGAGGGTTGTTGGATGGTTTACCTCGTGGATAGCGAGAGCAACGGGGTTATGGTTGATCGCGACATCGACGGGTCGGCCCAGTGCAGCTTCAATCCCTACCGATGCACCGCCTCCACCCGCGAACAAATCGACGACAATGTCATTCGCCGCGAAATCGAATACAAACTGAGGGTCGTCTAGCCAACTTTTGAGGCTGCTCGCCATTGTTGAATTATCCCCTTACTGGAACAGTTGTCGGTCTATCAGCTGCTTTCACGCGTTATCGATGACACGAAGAGACCCGGCCAGCTGGTTCCCGGATTCACCGAGGTTCGCGTGCTCTGCCAGATAGTCGGCCAGGTCGCTTGGCCGTATCCGGATGTTGTCCGGGATTGCAGCACCAAGCTCCTCCAATTGATGCTCGAGTTGCTGCCTCTGGTCACCGGAAAGCGGACTGAACCCGACTGGGAAGTTGATGCTGATGCGCCCATCCATGCTTTTCTCTATCGTGACTCGTGCCATGAAATCGCTCCCTCGATTTGCTTGCTGTGCGTCTATTGTCCCCCGTGTTTTTTCAACGCAACCCCTATTCGGCAGCGATAATCATTGCGCAAGCCACATTGCATAGGACGGTCGGTCATCGGTATGCTTTGCCGCGAAACCCGGGATGAGAAAGGATTGAAAATTGGCTACATGGCTTGATTGGTATATATCGGGATCGTCAACGGCACCAGGCGTTCCCAAAGGTTTGTCGGATTTCGAAGCGATGCAGCAGATGGTATTGCTGTCGGTGGCTTCACCGAATACGCCGGTGGAGCAGCGTTTGTTCTATTCGGTGTTGATGCCATGGCTCGTTCCTTCGGATGAAACACCGTCCTCGCTGGAGGGAAACCCGGTGGCCGCACCACCAAAGGCATTCCAGTTGTCACAAGACCTTCTTGGGCGCCTGGTATCGGGGAATGCCCCGGCAACAGAAGATCACCTCGCCTTGATGCGACAACACAATCTCTATTTCGACTTGCCGGGCAGAGGCCTGCCACTGACAGATGAGCAGTGCATTCGGGCGATTTTCGTGCAGCCGTCCAGACAAGATAACCAGTGGCTTGTGGTCTGTATTCTGACGTCAGGCCGGTCAAACGCGATCACAGGGCGATATGAATGGATTGTTGACGGGGTTACGGAGAAGATTGTCAGTTCGGAGATTGGGGCAAGTATTGAGTCTGATTTACCCTCCGATGCGATCAACACCGTTGTCATGCGAGTCGTCAAACTGGCGTTGCTGTACGCGATCACGCATGAGGATGAGACGCCTGACCTGTTGCCGCGTGTATCGGACGATGCGCTGCAAAAACTCCCCCCTAAGAAACGCAAGGCGCGGGTGAAGACGCATACTTTGTTTTCTGTTCATCATCTCAAGCCCACCCGATCCTCCTCGCTACCATCCGAAGGGCAAGGATCAACGTGGAAGCTCGGCCATGTTGTCGAGGTTCGCGGGCATTTTCGATGGCAGCGCTATGGTAAGGGGAATTTGAAACGTAAACTTATTTTCGTCGATGAGTACACAAAAGGCTCCGGCGCCAAGAAGCAAGATATGACCAAGCTCTGATGGCTTTTGGCTGGGGTTTTGTCAGGTGTCTATGTGCTCGAACTCGATTCTGCGAATGTCTGCATCACGAGTGCACCCGTAGTGCGAGCAAATCATGTCGATGAACTGTTCTGGCTCCCATCCTGGAAACCCTTCTTTGACAACATCATCCGGCGTGATTGTGTTCAAGGGCTCTTTCCTGATAGATACGATCCTAATCATTCCGAGCCGTTTGATTCTTTCACCTTTTTTTAACCCCATCGCCCTCTCAACCCCGCACACTACATCCCCCGGTTTGAGGAATTCCCACCCAAACCTGCGTGTCACCGTTTTTGTCTTGTTTTTGAATTGCTCGGTTGTGAGAGCGAAACTCATGTTACGCGCCATCTGATCTGTACCTCGCAGCGTTGGTGGTAGGCGGAAGCCCCGCCCAGTCAGGCGGGGCCACGAATAAGCGTGTTGATCAGGCGTATTGACTTACCGGTGCCCGATAGCTTTGATTGTTGCACCACTCCTCATAGCTCTTCTTGAGGTCGTCGATGCTGTCCGGGTTTCCGAAGTACCCACAAGGGATTCCTTCGCGTGCTTCTAGTGTTCGGGCGATCACCTCCACCCGCTTTTTCTCGGCTTCTTCCGGTGTCGCAAATTCTTCCTCGTAATAGAACCCGCGCTCTTGCGCCATAACGAGGTTTCCATGGCGACGTACTCTGCTGATGGCGTAATCCATACCCATGACTTTCTCCCTGTTGTGTTTTCGTCATGATCTATTTCACACCATAAATTTTGAATGCAAGCGATATGGAGGGTGTTTTATTGCCGCTCATCTGGAGAACTGACCGCGCTCGAGGCATAGAGCGCAGGAACTTGCATTGCGCTATTGTATGCGACACTTGCAGTATCTGTTGGCATGGTGATGTGGGAAAATGGACTGGGGTAAGAAACTACACCTTATCGCTAAGGCATTGTATTCGCGGGAGTTTTCCTCTGTCGGTGATATGGAGAGCGTGATTTCTGAGAATGGACTGGCGATTCCGTGGGATGAGGGGGCTCTTTGTTCAGGTGTACTGGCTGATAATTGTGTTGTATTGCGAAAGCAGATGGCCGGTCTAGGGGAGCGGCTTAGGGTTTATGTCGTCACGCCGATTGGTACGGTGCATCGTATTGTTGCCGCTGGGACACATGAAGGCTCGGTTGAAAGCTTGGTCGCGTTTGTGGAGTCTGATGAATTCCGGAAAAACAAGCTCCGATACCTGCGTCAGAATCCTTTGCCACTGTATGCCTACCCTCAAGCAGCAGAGGTTCTTGGTGATGACGATCCTATGGCCAGGGTGGTCCGACAATTTGAGCAGCTGATGAAAACGGTGGTGGAGAGTCAATCCCCATTTGGGGATTAACTTCCAGATTGAGCTAGTTTGTCATTCTGGGTGGGCAGGAAACCACGCCGGAAAGAAAAGCTAATAGACCCGCAGCATCCGCATAAGTGCGATGTCGGGAATGGCAATTGCCATCTGCATAAACACAATATGGTACGCCGTCTGGTTCTCCGCTCTCGGTGCGGATTTCGAATGTTGGGAGGTTGTATTTCGGATGTTCGTACAGAATACGTCCATCGTCTATGCTCTCTATCTTTACGATGCAGTGATCGAGGATGGCGAGTTCACCAATCTCTCCCTCTGCAACAAGAAGCGGTACTTTAAGTATCCCGGTTGACCGCCCGATCGTTCCTATTGTGTCGAACTCGTCCAACCAATCACGGCCCGTCCTCGGATCACCAGAGTAAAGACGAACTCGGGTTCCCTCTTTTCTGGCGTCTTCAAGCGCCCGCCGTACCTTGGTCGGTGTTTTTCGGGAAAACCACGTCCCAAGGTTGATGTTTTTCCTCCGAGCGACGTCCAAAATATCGTTCCGGATATCAACGATCTCGAGACTCGCATAGAGACGCGCTCTATCCTTCTCGAGATCCCAATCGCCAAGGATCTGACGGAGATCACTCTCGGTGCTCTTTCGCTTGCCAAGAGCCTCTACAAGACTCAACGTCTCATCGTAGAGGTTTCCGAAATTCACCATGGATGCCCCATGCTCCGTATGGATAACATAGGACTGAAGGCTGATGTTTACTTCTGTTTTCATGTGCTTATCCTCTTTGAAAAGGGGCAAACACATGACTCCCCCAATGGGACACAGTGTTTGCCCCTATTGGGTTGGTCAATTTGACCGAGATCAGATCATTCGGACAGCGAATGATCCATTGATTCCTTTCTCGAGCTCTTGGATCCAGGCGGTTAAACCTGGCTTTGATGGGCGGCCAAGGAACCCCAGTCCGGAGAGAATGTTTTTCCCCTCAGACCAAAATTCCGCGGTCATGTGAATTTCTCCTGGATTCTCTCCCATGAGAAGGAACACGTTCGCGGTCTGCACGCCTCGAAACGTTTCAAACGCCTTTTCAAAGGTGGAGCCTGATGGCTGTTTTGTTTTATTCCAGCCAAATGGTTCTATGATCTCGAAAATTTTGATTTCCATGTGTTTCTCCTTTGCTTGCGGGGAAGACACATGAACTCCCAACGGGGAGGTGCATCTTCCCCTGTTGGGTTTAATGGACGTATTCGACGAGTTGATCGCCAACAAGCCCTTCGAGAACGGTCCGAGAATCTATCTCGATATAATCCCCAGGCATTGCGTCGTCATCCATGGATGACACCACAACCCCTGACCAGGTTTCGTAGTAAACGGTGTCAATGTCGAGACCGTCTACTGCTGCTTCGATCTTTGCTGTTGCTGACGCAAAGTCAAAGCGCGTCGGAGTCTCATCGAAGTCAAAGGGGTCGCAAGGCTCTCCCTCGTTGTCGAGATACACTGGCCCTGATACGAGGTCTCGGTTGCAGAGACTGATCAGGGTTTTGACGTCGCTTGGTAGCTGGACTTTTAGGCTATCTACGAATTCCTGGATTGCTTGATCTTGATATGACATGTGCTTGTCCTCTTTATTAAAGGGGCAAACACATGAATCCCCCAATGGGACATGTGGTTTGCCCCGGTTGGGTGAAAAAAATGATTTCCGGTTACGCCCGGTAGCGATTGCGAGAAATGCACAAAGCAATTCTCACGAATACTTCTATTGTCTGCCTTGGTATGGCACATGATAGAAGGCTCTGGTACGTTAATCTCATAGGAGCTGGTGGGGTGAGGCAGAAATTCTAGGAAGTATGTGAGATGTATATGTGGACCGCAAAATGCGGTTCACATATATCATTAGATTGAAACCAACGCCTTTGTGTATCACTCCGACGAACGATACACAAAGGCGTCGGTTTAGTTTATTAGTTACACAGGGGGGATCGAGATAACTCGTATCCCCCTCACTTTTTTGCGCTTATAGGCCTAAGCCTTTAAGCGCATCGGCTAACGCTGAGTTTCCCAGCGTCTCCTTTTCCCGCAGGGGCTCGGGCTCGGGCTCCGGTTCCGGTTCCGGAACCCGCTCAAGGACAAGTTCTTTGCCCTCGGGGTCGAGGACGGCAAGCGCTCCGTCCTCATCGGTCTTGAAAAGGACCGTTTTTATGCCCGTGTTCCTGGCTACGTCGTATGAATCTTCGACGAATTCCACGAACTCCCCCATGCGGGCGTCCATAAGGAGGCCCGACAGCTTATCCTTCGACGGGTAGCTGTATATCATGCACCCCTCTTGAAGCAGCCGTAAGGCTTCCTCTTTAGCCTTTTTTATGGCTTCCTTCGCTTCCTTGCGCCGCCGTCGTTTTTCCCAGAGCCTATTTTCAGCGGCCTCGAGGATTGATCTTATGCGGTCGTCCTCGAGATCCCGCATGAGATCTGCTACCGCCTTTGCATGGCGGCTAATCTCTGCGGCTGGGAGGGCGGCGATGATGCCGTCCGCTTCTTCCGCACTGATCCCTTTTTCTGGGTAGTACGGTTCCCAGAAAACTTCGTAGTGACCATCGTCGGCCATTTCCGGACGAAGTTTCTTGTCTTTTATTTTTCCGCTCTCAGCGGATATTACGTAGTAATATCCGCTATTCCACCAGTGTTTCAAACGGGTGGCGCGGTATTGCACCGTGACCCACCTTGCGAGGTGGGGAGTTCCTTTCTCGTCTTCTCGAGATGGATCCCCCCGTTTTTCTGAAAATACTGTCGAGGTCACAGCCACCCGGCTGACCTCGATCTCTTTCCAGTCTCGGGACTGGGAGGACTGGGCGGACCAGTCGGGCATAACGCGAATGATTTCCATAGTTCCCTCCATCGGGATTGTCGGGCCTGCTCCGGTTAAAGAGTTAACCAACGGGGAGGCAGGCACACGATCATCCCGAAACGGGATATTTGGATCGTCTACCCCGTTGGGAGAAAAATGTTGAATACCCGTTTTATGAAACCGGCGGGTAACCGGTATACATCAGATCGCCATGGATCTGATGAAAGATCGATCGCAGCATTGCGATTCGATCAGAATTCTGGCCCTGGGCGGGGAGGTGAATGCCGGAGAACGCCGGACTGATGCCCAGATTCTAATACAGTGCCACGATTGAGGTCAATTACGGTCGTTACCCATCCTTCGGCACAACGAACAACAGTGCTTTCCCTTGATTCAATACCAAAGGCACCCGTCCGGGACCCACCGTGCCGTCTTCCCTAGTGGCGCCGTATTGCCTTGGCGCGAGATAAAGATAGACATAGTCCGGCAACCGGGCGCTAAGCCTCGTGAAGATGCTGAGCGTATCCAAATCTTTAAGTCGGCCCCTGGCAAGACTCCAACCATTGTCCATAAGATAGGCCTTCAGGAGATACCCCGGTGCGCCCGGTTGGGATGTGAAATCAGGCATATTGACCTTCGTTACACCGAAAAAAGCTGGCTTCCCCGGTGCCCGTGTTTTCTTGTTGGTCATCATTCCGACCGCGCATGCAGGAATATTTTTTGTCTTCCGTTCGCACCGCTCCCCTTCCATCTCATACCCATACTGCATTCTGTATTTGGTGCTGATCCGGATGGGGTGTGGTTTGTACTTCGCATAGATCGGATCCTCCATGATTGGCTTCAGATTTGTCTGGATCAGATCGACGACATGCTTGGTAGCCTCTTCTTCAGATGAGGCCTTCGAGGCCGGCACCCACGCAAACACCCAATTGGCCTTTCTTGTATCGGCGGGCTTGAAAAACGCCCAGTAGGCCACCGCACCGCCGACATTCGCAAGCGTCGCCAGACCAAGCGGTGTCGCGGTTGCCGCCACACCGACATCGAGGACGGCCCGGGCTGTATTGATACTTGCTGGCTGTTTCATCTCCTTCTGATACGTTTCGTAGTCCGCCCTGGAGATCTTCTGATCGCGCACGCGATTGAGCCAGGCGGCCCGAATGACATTGCTAGCCACAGATTGAGATGGATCCGATTTGAATCCCGGACGTTTCTCAATGGGAACCGAGGCGCACCCATGGATGAAGAGGGTGGCGATGAGGGCTAGTACAAAACCGAGTTTGGGTTGCGCGATCCTTTGCATGGGAATATCTCTTTCGTGGCTTTGTGAAAGAGCCTAGATACCTCATGATCAGGATCTCGTGAGGTGCACAGGTCACGCGATTGATCTTTGCCTGGTTACACCACTCTTTTCATATCAGGAAGATCCATCAGCAGGGTTCGCCCATAGCGCTTGGTTTTGATCCGCGTATCCAGAATTGTCACCTTGCCGCTATCCCTGGATGTCCTAATCAGGCGCCCTACCATCTGCACCAGCTTTTCGCTGCAATCCGGTACGAACACCTCGGTAAAGGGATTGCGGCCAACAGACTCCAGGTATTCGTTCAGCGCTTTCTGTGCCGGCGAGGTTGGAACAGGGAATGGCAACGAGGTGATCACGACATGCCGTAAAAGGTCACCCGGCAGATCCAGCCCTTCGGCCAGTGAATCCACTCCGAAAAGCCAGCTGCCTTCGCTCGCTTCGATGCGTTCCTTGTGCTTGGCGATCATCTCCGCCTTCGGCAATTCGCCCTGTACCAGGATAGCGTTGCGTAAGGCCGGATTCATTCCATTTAGAACAGCCTTCATTCGGGTGTAACTGGTAAACAGTACCAGTCCACCCTGAGATGTATCCATGTGTTGGTTGAGCCAGCTTGCAACGCTTTCGTCATACCCTTTGTCCTTGGGTGTTTGTCCGAGATCCGGGACTTCGAGGACCGCGTTGTTTTGATAGTCGAACGGGCTGTCGAGTTCCAGGTACCGGGTGTTGCTGCATAACCCAAGCCCGGATGTTTCATTGAAGCGGTCAAAGTTGCCGAGCGTTCTCAATGTGGCGGAGGTGACAACTGCTGCCGCGACCTTGTCCCAGAGCACGCGCTTGAGATATTCGCCAGGGATGATGAGTGATGAGCATATCCGGATTTCCCGCTCATTGTCGTTGCCTTGTGAGTATTCGAGCCATTTAGCCTTTGGTGGGGCGTCTTCTGCATCGGACTCACAAACCGCCTCCCATCCGGACGCGATGCGCCCGGCACGACTGGCCATATCGTTGAAGGTCTCCACGTCGCGAGCGGCACTGACATTGGCCGGGTTACGCAGGCTCACTCCTTTGAGCTGATCTGCCTCGCGGCCAAGGATGGCTTGTACATCGCGCAGCCGTTGGCTGATCTCCCTGCCTGGCGAGGCAAGCCCTTCCGGCACAATGCCGGGGCGGAGCCTGCAAATGTGAATATCCCCCTTCCCTTCTGGCTTGAACCGGAAGGATGCTGCGGTTTCCTTGATGGTGTTGTTGAGTGTGATGATGTCGTCGAGGAGGCCCTTGATTTGTCTCCCGGTACGCGTTTTCGGGGGGATGGCCTGTTGAATCTGACCCACCAGGTAATCAATGGCGCGTAATCCGAAGCTGGTCGCGGTTCTGGATTGCGCCTTGCGCGGGATGTGATGGGCCTCATCGAGCACAACAATGGTATCTGCCAGATCCGGGAGAATGCCGACGCCGGCGTGTGCACAGGAAAGCAGCAGATCGTGATTGCAGACGATCACATCGGCCTTGGCCACTCGATCGCGCGCACGATAGTATGGGCATTCCCCTGCCTTATTGTATGAGCAATGCCCCCCGGTACACGCTTGGGAGTCAGTAATAACAGTCGCCCACGTATCTGCATCTACCTGCTCATCAGCGCGCAGCGTGTCGCGTTCCCCATTCCACTCCCCGGCACGAAACGCGACTTGCAGCGGAAGCGCCGCTGGATCAGTGCTCTCCATGAGCTTCTTGGGGCAGGCATAGCGGCTTCGCCCTTTTGCCAGTGCAAATTCAAACTGGCAGCCACTGGCATCACGGAACTGTGGCAGATCTCGATTGATGATCTGTTCCTGTAGGCCAACATTTGCCGTCGATATAACAACCTTCTTGCGGAAATGCAGACCGGCCGGAATAGCCGATGCCATGATGCCAAGGGTCTTTCCGGTTCCGGGTGGCCCCTCTACCACGCAGATCGGGGTGTCATCTGGCGCAGACGGCACTTGCCGCAGGGTTTTGGCGATAGCGCCAATCATCGCAATCTGCGGCTTCCTGGCTTGAAACCCTGGCACTGATCGCGAGTACGACATAACCGCTTTGGTGATTGCGTCTGACAGTGATTGTCCCATTCTCTTGTTGTGCTGTTTGAATAAGTGATTACATCTTACAAGAGGCATTCGCAATGCAAGGTGTGTTCAGAACATGCTCCCTCCACGCCTCGTTCCACTCCCCATCTTCTGGATCAAGGCGTTCTTTGATCTTCGTGCTATTTCACCCAAAGATCTGATTCAGATTGTCTGTTTCGACAGACCATCCAGAGGAAATAATATTTGCAGAAAAATAGAATCGGCAATATTCACCGTTGGCTATACAGGAGGATAACCCATCAGGAGTATTTTATGTTGAAATGTGTTTTTACTGTTTTTATTTGCTTGATTTCTAGCGTTTCAGTGGTGAAGAAGTATTGTGCCGTTTCACATGCGGCAGACTCCATACGAAGTATGGCCGCATATTACGAGAGCGAAAATGCCGCTCTGGAGGGGGCGCAAAATGGCGTTTTCGTTGCCTCATCGAAATCGAGTGTAATCGCGGCTGAATGCGCTGAGAGTGATGCTTTGCATGCAATGCGAATCCTCATTCAGTGACAGCAATGAATTGCTGTTTGGTTCAAGCATAAATATCTGTCAACAAGGGGCTTGCATGGTGCAATCCCCATGTTTTAATAAAGGCATGAAGACGTTAACCGATATCAAAACCGCTTGTCAGCAGCAAAGTCGATATGCGTGGATTGGCAGTTTGTCCGGGTTGATCGGAGCTGGCATTCTATCGACCGGAAACCCTGACATGGCGGTTATGGGATGGTGTGCGTTTCTGGTATCAAATATTGGGTGGATCATTGAGTCCACCCTGTCTCGAAACCCAACGATATTTATCATGCAACTGGGCTTCGTGGCTACTACGGTAAACGGGCTTAGCAACTCATTTTAGGAGATACTATGGAAAAACTTGATGTTTCATGCGCCAATGATCTGGTTCTCGGAGAGGAGTGCATCCCGGGAAGTTGCATTATTGATTTGTCGGATTTGTCCGGTTTTGTGCGTTCGGCACAAACGATCTTCGAGCAACACGATGATTTGGACTCTATCACCTTTCACGGGCCTTATACCGCAACATGGCTAAACGGTGATGATCAAGTCATTGTCGAGGGCGTGAGAACGGTGGTATACAAGGACGAGGTCGAGGTGACGGCATTACCGCGCCACATGGGTTCCTCGGAACTTCTGACCGCTGGGCCAATCCCAGTGAGTGATTTTGATAACGCTCAAGACTGAGCAGGAGGACATGGTGAAAAAAAGAACGAAGGTTCGGAACCAACTCCATGCGCATCCCCTGATGCGCAAGGGTGGTGTCCACCGGAAGAGCACGAAGGCGCTTCGCCGGCGGGAGAAAGTCAGGCTCGGAAAAGAGCCCTTTCCAGAAGGGTTCCACTCTTCTGGAAAGGGCTCTTTTCTTGCTTGTATTAGCAAAGGGGCAGATAACTGCCCCTTTTTTATTTTCTCAGGAACTACCTGATGGCGGCTATCCGAGCCTGATGAATCAGGTTCTTTGTCAGCTCGCCATGAGGCCGTTTCCCGGTTTTGGCCTCGAAAGCCGCGATAACATCTCGCGGTGATACTTCCTTCACCTTCTGAAAGGCATTTCGGAAGATCTCCGCTTGAGGGTAATCGCGATCCTCACGCCCCTTTCTGCCACGAGCATCGGCCTCGCAGCAGATCAGGAACTGTTCCAGTCTCCCCTCAACGCGGAAGGCACCGAGATCTTCCAGGGTTTTGAGAATGGTTTTTGGCTTCAGTTCCTGCGCCCGGTGAACATGGGTGTGGAACTTTGCAGTTACCACAGCCAGCTCCAACCAGGCTTTCGGGGTTTTCAGCCGGCGGCACAATTCCTTGACCAAAGGAAGGCCAGCACGCTCATGCCCATGATGCTTGGGCAGAACATCCGCTGGCGTAACACCTTTGCCAAGGTCATGTGTCAGCGCCGCGAAACGTACCATCGGATTCTCCGACAGCTTGGCGGCCTGCTCCAGCACCATCATGGTGTGGACCCCGGCATCGATCTCGGGATGATGTTCCGCAGGTTGCGGCACACCAAACAATTGATCGACCTCCGGGAAAATCACGGCCAGGGCGCCACATTCCCGTAGCACCTCGAAAAATACCGAGGGGGTCGGGGTGGCGAGCGCCTTTTCCAGTTCCTGCCGGATCCGTTCCGCGACCAGCGCATCGACTTCGCCATTGGCGACCATGTTACGCATCAACACGATTGTTTCATCGGCGACACGAAAGCCAAGATGGGCGTAACGCGCGGCAAAACGGGCGACACGCAGGATGCGCACAGGATCTTCGGCAAACGCGGGGGAGACATGGCGCAGGATGCGGTTGTCGAGATCCTCCAGGCCGTGGCAGTGATCGATGATGTTGCCATCACTGTCCTCGGCCAGCGCGTTGATCGTCAGGTCGCGGCGCTGCAGGTCTTCTTCCAGCGTTACCTCGGGTGAGGCATGTACCTCGAAGCCGTGGTAGCCCGGCGCAGTCTTGCGTTCGGTGCGTGCCAGCGCATACTCCTCCCGCGTCTCTGGATGTAGAAACACGGGGAAGTCCTTGCCAACCTGGCGATAGCCAAGTGCTGTCATTTGTTCAGGAGTGGCGCCAACAACGACCCAGTCTCGGTCTTTGGCGTCACCCCCGAGCAGGCGGTCACGTACTGCGCCGCCAACCAGATAGATTTCCATAATTCCCTCCTTCGGGATATCGGGCCTGCTCCGGTTAAAGAGTTAACCAACGGGGAGGCAGGCACACGATCATCCCGAAACGGGATGTCGTGCTCCCCGTTGGAGACTTTGTTATGGGAGGTGCACCGGGAAATCCGGGGCAACAGCCCAAGACTTCCGCATCTCCGAAAATTTCGGAGATGTTTTGAGCGCAACCTCCCTTCGGAGGTTTTCATCCACCAGGAGCTGAAAGGCCAGCTCCTGGCGAGTTACCTCGCTCCAGGGAGTGTGCCACTCCCCCCCGGAGCCAATCTCACACCAGGGGTCGTGGAACGACGCGACCCCTACCGATTCATGGTAGAGGTAAAATGCGCCGTCTTCGCCCCATCCGCCTCGAGCGCCCATCTCGGCGGCAGCGTCGATGACCTTGGGTTTTAGCTCATAAAACCCGTCATCGATTACTTTGGCCGCCAAGTTGACGGCCTCGGCGATCATGATCGCCCCCTCGATAGTTTCGGTCGAGACTTCGACCGAAACGCCTGCGTTTCGGAGTGCTCCGGCAGCTATTGCTACCGGAGCGGTGAGATCTCCCTCACACCACTCCATCAGCCCTTCTTTCAGGGCGTTTTCTTCGTTGATTCGCTCCAACATTTTATTCCCTCCTTCGGGATATCGGGCCTGCTCCGGTTAAAGAGTTAACCAACGGGGAGGCAGGCACACGATCATCCCGAAACGGGATATTTGGATCGTCTACCCCGTTGGGAGAAAAATTTTGAATACCCGTTTTGTAAAAGACCGGCGGGTAACCGGTGGACAGCCCAAACACATGGACTGTCAAGACATCAGATCGCCATGGATCTGATGAAAGATCGATCGCAGCATTGCGGTTCGATCAGACTCCTGGCCCTGGATGGGCGAGTGAATGCCGGCGAGGTGATTGTCTTTTTTGTATTTGCCGATCACTTATACGCGCGCTCTAACCCGGGAGCACCGCTTGGTTTTCCCGGGTTAGGCGGCTCTGAATTTTTAACCTCCGGTCTCGCCTACAACCATTAGCTGTAGATCCCCGGTCACGCGTGGTTATCGCGCCTTACTCCCGTTAGCCGGTTTCAGGGTTTCATCTCTGATCGATGGTGTTACACATCGATCTCAGATGCGGCTTCGTCAGATTCCGCGGATGCTGGTGATCTGATCCCCTTCCAGGGTCAGAGTCAGCCATCCAGAGGGGGTGACGTACTCCGCTTCACGAAGAAGCTTTGTAGCCAGCTCCCCCTTGACTCGGGTGAAGAAGCGTTCTCTTTGGGGAGACCACTTCCAGCCACCAAGTCCTGGGCACTGACGAGGCTTGTCCTCATAGACTGCCAGCCAAAGCTCGGCGCCCATGGGACCAGCGTCTTCGACGCTGACCTCTATTTCCATCTTTTCTCCTGATGGAGTCGTGCTTGCAACGACTGGTTGAACAACCTGCGGAGGGCAAGCAGACGAAACCCTTGCGGGATACGTCTCACCCCGCTGGGTAAAAATAAAGAGAATGGAGGGATTCGAACCCCCATCATTGAATATCTTGATACGTGAGAAACTCTCTTATCACTAATCCGGTGATCAACCCGTTTCGCTCAAGAGTTTGGCTCCTCATTTCTCAAAATACCTCACCTCGCTTACCGTTCCAGGAATCAGTGATCAAACCGACTCCACCGAGGACATTCTCATATTCTGGTGCCAGAAAATCGGAACTTTGATTCACTGGCGAAATTGAATACCCGTTTTGTAGATGACCGGCGGGTAACCGGCATACATCAGATCGCCATGGATCTGATGAAAGATCGAACGCTGCATTGCGATTCGATCGGAATGATGTGCCTATGATATTATCATCATAGGCAAAAAAAAGGATTCCTTATGGAACCCTTTTTTACCTCACGTTTGCTGAGTGCTCCGTATTGTCTCGGCTTGGAGCTTGTCGCGTGGCCGGGAGGCTTCGACCGATCCACTATTTCCCTTTTGCTCACACCTTCGCCAGCAGGTGCTTCGCCGTGGATGAGGCGAATAATTAGAATGGGGTGATGAAATTCATCACCCCAAAATTAAATGCGGTCTCGCCTGCAAGTATTAGTCGCAGATCCCCGCTCACGACCCGTTAAGGCCGCCCTACTACCGTTAGCCGGTTTCGGGGGTAATCCTCCGGGAGGTTTTACGCTCCTTCAGGACCCGCCACAGGAGTGATCTCGAACCACTCAATGGAGGCGTTGCAGCTCTCCATCTGGTCCAAAGTCAACTCCTGGCCGCGCAGCTCTGGCGGCACATTCAGGCTCAGGAAGCCGAATGCTTTGCCAGTCTTGGCGCAGGCCTTGGCGGCGAGATGTATCGGCAAGGTGCCAATGACAACATCGCCAGCTTCAAGGCCGGCCCAGAACGCTGCGTCGGCGTGAGTGACGATTTCGACAGAGCCGAAGCCCTGTTTCATCGCCCACTCAGCCGCAGCCTGGTGGCGGGTAATCATGTATCTTGCCATGATCCCCTCCAAGGGTTGGTCGGGCTTGCTCCGGGTGAGTTAAACCAACGAGGGGGCAAGCAACAACCCTCCCACAACGGGGAAAGATGTCACCCCCGTTGGGAGAAAATTCTTAGACCAGGTAAAATAATACCTTTATCTGGCCTATACCCTGCGATCTCGCCTTCTGCATATCGTTTACAGAAGATCCACGCTCACGCACGGGTCATGCGGGGATCCGTTAGAGATCGAATTGATCGATCTCTTCACCCGTCGCGGGGATGATGATCTCACCCACCGCGCCCTCTTTAGCATCATTGATGCTTTTGAGGAACGCGGGGGTGGAGATCCCCAAGAGAGAAAAGCGTTTGCCTTTCTCTTTCATGGGTATCATCCCCAACCTTCCCAGGATTTCAGCCCTGGAAAGGTTTTGACGGGTCAGATAGAGCGGAAGCTCTACCTGACGTGATCCCGAATCCAGGACGACCTTCACAGGCTCTTTCGCCTGTTTCGCGGTCATCCGAATTCGCAGCCAGATTGCTCCGGTAAAGAGCATGGATACGAATCCGGTGACCGTCTGAAGGTCGTCCAGGAAGGATAGAATTTCTTCCATTTTCCCTCCTTCGGGATGTCGGGCCTGCTCCGGTTAAAGAGTTAACCAACGGGGAGGCAGGCACACGATCATCCCGAAACGGGATATTTGGATCGTCTACCCCGTTGGGAGAAAAAAAATTTTGAATGAATACCCGTTTTGTAAAAGACCGGCGGGTAACCGGTGGACAGCCCAAACACATGGACTGTCAAGACATCAGATCGCCATGGATCTGATGTGAGGATCGAACGCAGCATTGCGATTCGATCAAAAAGCTGGCCCTCTGGATGGGCGGATGAATGCCAGCGAATGCCGGACTGATAATGGGATTCTAAAATGGGTATATTTGTACTGTCAACCTCTGATTCTTAGCCCATCAGGTGTGATGGCTATACGGCTTGCTAAATACAAGCCGCATGTCATCGGATTGAGGCCAACGCCTTTATGTATCGCTCCTCAGAACGATATACAAAGACGTCGGTTTGGTTAACAGGGGGGATCGAGATAACTCGAATCCCCCTCACTTTCTTTCGCGCTTACAGGCCTAACCCCTTCAGCGCATCGGCGAGGGCGGAGTTGCCCAGAGTTTCTTTCGGCAACTCTGGTTCTGCCCTTTGGCTCTTCTCAGGGGCGGTTCCGGGGTTGGTAGCCGCGCCGTCATGACGCATAAGATCGTCATAGATCGGAACAAGTTTTGCTTCCGTATCTACAACGTACTCGTACGCCGTCCGTCGAGGCTTGAATGGGTCTGGCTTCTCCGTGAAGCGCATCCCTTCATCTCCTCCAATCAGGCACGTATCCTTATACCCGTTGAAGACGATGTGGGCGCCTGCACCGCATTCGACCCCTTTGCGAGGGGTTGGCCGAATCGAGACCCAGATTGGGCCTTCCTCGTCAGGTTGAACCTGGTAAACAGCAGTACTGTCCACCACGCCCAAACGAATGAGGCAACCCTTTACCGGGGTCTTTTCCGCCACCCGCTCGCCGCTGGAATCGAAGAGGGCAAACCTCTTGCCCTGCTTCTCTTCCCATTCACCTGGGATGATCTTAACGGGATCGCCCGCATCGATCACTCCTTTGACGAGCAGAGATGGAGCGTCAACATACTGCTCCTCGCTCTGCTCCCACAGGCGAATTTTTGACGATCGCCCTTTATACCCGATCTCCTCGAGAATGGTTGTGGATCCGGTCTTGCAGGCGATCAGGTGAACGGCTGTTGCGTTGAAACCCGCCCCCCAACTACCTATTTTCAGGCAGTTGGATAGGGGTTTAACATCCCCTTCGTTCTTTAGCAGCATCCATGCTGTTGGAGAACCCTCATCGCGTTGGAACTCATATACATCCCTTTTGCAGATGACGCCGATGTGGGTCAGCGTGCCGGGAGTTGGGCGTCTTTCCAGATCGACGCCCTCTGGAAGAAATATGTCTACCCCAGAACGTCCGTTCTGGGGGGAAAATGAGAGTTTCTTCATTTCTCATCCTCCCAGGAGATTTTTATCTCTCCCTGCCCTTCTTTATCCGCGACAATGGTGCCAGCCAGGAGAAGGTCAGCCCCGTCTTTAGGGCTTGGATTAAACTCCTCCCAGACCTTGATCCGGCTCGATCGGCCTTTGTAGCCAATCTGACGGACCACGGCGACCCCACCAGAGATCGCAACCAGATCGGTTGCCTCTCCGTGGGAGCTCACGCCATAAACGACGCGCGCCCCTTGGATGGCAACCGTTCCCCGACCCGCATGAGAGAGAACCCATGCGGTGTCGGCCTTGGGGTCTGGTGTAAAGGAAAATACTTTCCATACACCAATAACCCCGAGGTCTTCCATTACCCCGCGAACAGGGGCAGACAGTTCGTCGACCCCTGTAATTTTCATGTGGTCGTATTGGCCACGGATTTCGATTGTCATAATTCCTCCATCGGGATTGTCGGGCCTGCTCCGGTTAAAGAGTTAACCAACGGGGAGGCAGGCACGACGATCCCGCAACGGGATATATAAGTCGTCTACCCCGTTGGGAGAAAAATAATGAGTACCCGTTTTATGAAACCGGCGGGTAACCGGTATACATCAGATCGCCATGGATCTGATGTGAGGATCGAACGCAGCATTGCGGTTCGATCAGAATTCTAGCCCTGGATGGGCGGGTGAATGCTGGCGAATTCCGGATTGATGATCCTACGTTTTTAGGCTTGAGTCGTCAACACTTAACCATTGCCCGTCGTCTGTCCGCCTCCGCTCTTGCTTCCAAGGCGAAGATATGATCAGCGGTTGCAACATCATTCAGCGCCCGAGAGATGGATCAAGCGGCACTCTTCTGTTATTTGTTTGTGGGTGGATGAATTTGCTCACCCTTCCTTTTGCCGTGCGGTACTTGCGATCTCTTCCGGTGGCGGCATAGCCGTATCGCCTTATGCACCAACCAAATGCCGGGAGCCTGGTGATCAGGTCTTTGTCGGTGGGGCGCACTGTATTCCATTCGAGCACTTCAACCGGATCAATTCTGATTAGGGACAGCTGCCCATCTTTCTTGGGGGTTCCTGCTTCGTGAAGCGGAACGTGGAGCTTGTCGATTCTCCCGTTGTAGATATCCAATCCGCTTAGGCGAACCATTTTCCCCTTTAGCTCAGGGTCTCCGCCGAAACGAGACCACAAATCCGGGTCTACGGTGACCATAATCGGGTTTCCCGCCTTTTCGATATCCAGAATATCGCTAAATATTATTTTCTTTTTGCGACCATCCCCGGTACATGTGTTGACAACGCCTTTCTTGTAATCAATATCAAGCACATAGAGCGTGCTTTCCTCTCTTCTGACCTTTCCATAGTCCTGAATAGTCTCAAAGGCAACCACTTTGTCTTGTGGTTGCAGCCTCATGAGTTTTATGGCGTCGCTATTCATTGAGTTCCTCTTTTTTGGCGTTACTGATGAATATGTCTTCATGATAACCGCCAAATTTCTGATGCAAGCGAGTATTGCCCCCCTTGCATTACAAAAAACGACGGTATCTTGGGAGGTGTTGGCAAAGGAGATGCAAGCATGAATGGAGTAGCTGGAACTGAACCGATAGCGGTAACCCCTATTATTCGATTTTCGGCCGAGCACATTCCGACCGGTCAGGTCATTCGAGGGATCGACAAGATAGATGAGGGAAGCCCGTTATACCAGGACGTAAAAACAGCAATATTTTCGCTGTTGCAGGACGGTGGTCGAGAGATTTACGTCCCTTACGGATCTATGAATCCAGAATACAAAATATTCCGCGAATAAGCGGGTGTTGTCGTTGTTTAATTGAGAGGTTTGCTATGAAAGGTGCATGCGGTAGATGCGGCGTTATTATCCCAGCTTCAGGAGCCCGCAACAACGAAGGGGATATCGTGGTTTTTGAATCCGGAGAGGCTTTCCGTTTCGCCGGAACCGGTAATATTGTTACCCAGGTGGACCGGAGATCTGTAGCCATCCCTCAGCTTGACTTTCGTCAGTGGGATAGTGCCGAGATGGCATCCCGGATGATGTATCTTGGAACAGCTGAGATACTGGTGGATGATGACCAGCTTGTGTTCGAGTATTGAAGTTATGATGCGACGCAGATGCATCGCATCCATGAATTTCGTTACAGGGGGAGTGAGATAACTCATCTCCCCCTCCTTTTTTTTGCCCAAGGTCAGGCCCGATAGGAGCCTTTGAAGCCTTCAGGCAAGGCTTCGTTTTTGGGCCAGTCTTGCAGACTGACCCAGACCTTGAACGCCAGCCATTCCCGCTCAGTGGCGTTGAACAGGATCAGGCTGGCGTTCCGTACGCCGATGACCGGCTTGCGTACATGGTACGCAGCGGCATCGAGCATCTGAGGCAGCGCGCCCAGGTGGCGGGCATCCACCACCTCGATGCCACCCGAAAGTGACATCATGGGCGCGCCCTGGAGTTTCCGGGCGGTCTCCAGACGTGCGGCTGTAACCGCTTCTGGAGAAACCCCTGCCGCTCGCGCAGCAAGGGATGCCCGGTATTGCGCCAGCCATTCTGGCTTGACGCCCGGGCACCGCCCTTCATAGGCAGCGCCGAGGCAATGATCGCTTGCCGCGATCATCCTCAGCTCCGCCTCCAGGGCCGGGTCGAGGTGGTGTCCGCCCCACCATCCCTGGCGTTGCAGGTCGGCGACGACCTGCCCCAGGGATGCCGTTTCCCAGAATTTCTCTGGGGCAGCGTCATACCCTGGGCTGCCAGGTGCATGGTGGTCGATCTCATGATCAACCACCATGCCCGTGGGGTGGGTCAGGTCGCATTCGACCGTTACCACCCTTGCCCGGGGTGGGCGCCCGGGATAACAGGCGTTGTCCGCCGTATCCCGGGTCACCCGAACCCCTCTTCGATCGAGCGCCCAGGTGTACTGGACGTCGATCTCTTGGGCGGCGAGGTCAATGACCTTTTCCACCGCCCGCATCTCGGCATCGTCTGTACCGAGAACGTAAATCGTCCTCATGAGTTACCTCCGTAGGACTATCGGGTCTGCTCCCGTTTGGTTAATCCCATACACGGGGCGGCAGACACGACCATCCCAAAACGGGATATATAAGTCGTCTACCCCGTTGGGAATGAAATTGAATACCCGTTTTGTATGACCGGCGGGTAGCCGGTAGACATCAGATCGCCATGGATCCGATGATGAGTCGTCTGCAAGCATCTGCAGATCGACAAAATTTCTGGTTAGTGAGACTTGATGCGCTTGCGTGCTGGCTTTGCTGTAGTACTATCTTGTTGATGGCACAAACAAAGGAGGCGGTAAAATGCACCAAGAAACAATGAGCGACATGGCCTTTATGGCGCGACACCGTGACAATGCTCCGGACACGCCGGATGCGCTACTTGTCTCTTATGCGCGCCGGCATGGGCATGACGCGACACGTGATATGCTCGAAGCGGCTGCGCATGATTTCTGGGCTTGGGTTGAAAACAGCGAGAACACCCCAAGCGCGGCATAGGGAAGTTTGATTCCGTCCGCGGGCTGCAGCGCGGGAATGGCTTCAGATCCTTACCGGGGGAATTCGCCGGACTGCAGTCGATTATGAGGGCTCAAGGTAACTTGAGCCCTCTGCTTTTGTGATCCTGGAATCACCGCAGTTCACAGTGTTCCAGGAGCTTTCTCAGGGTCGGGTGGCGCGTGACCATCGGGTCAAATAACCACCCCCCGAAGGAGATGGTTGCTTCGACCGTATCCCCGTCCTTGTCGATAAGGACGGGGACATCCCCCAACGGCTGCCGGTGATCTGGTTCCTCTACGGGGATGGCGGTGAAATGGTCACAGACCATCTCGAAAGCTTTTTTCCGGCCCTCGATCAGGTTTCTGGCGTCGCTCAGGCTGCACTCGCAACTACTGACGCCTTCTACCCTGAACACCACCCCGCGCAGCTCGTCTTCAGTGAAGACTTTTGGTGAGGTGATGCCACCCCCAATCACCAGGGAGTCAATGTTCTCGACTCTGCCGGTGATCTGGGTGCCGGCGATGGTGGTGCGGAATGTGAAATTCCGCTCCTTGCCGTCGCCGGAAAGGGCCTCAACGCCGGCCATTTCGCAGGCCTGCGTGAAAGCTGCAACCATTGCAGCCTCCTGCTCCAGCGTTTTCTCCCATTTGGCCTTGCGGGCTTGCCGGGCCTCACTGATGCCCTTGAGCACCACATCGGCCTCACTTGCCCCGGCAAAAGGAAGCCCCCAAAACCGGTACTTACCGGCAGAGCCTTCCTTCTTAAGCCAAAGGCCGCTTCGGGATGCGCGATCCCAATCGCTCATCCCGTCAAAGCGGTGAGCGATGGCGGCCACCAGGTCGCCCAGCCACGCCGGCGCCTTGTTGGACACCTGGTCGTGGCGGTCCCCAGTGACCGAGGGGGCGCCGTACCCCCCGAACGAGTCGGGGACAAAAGCTATCCCCGGCTGAACCAAGGTTGCCGTCTCGCTGGACGGCTTGAACTTGGCGCGGGTGGCGCGCCTTTCGTGATTGCCATACCACATGGCTTTCCCTCCATTGGGGTGTCGGGCCTGCTCCGGATTGGAAAAACAACGGGGAGGCAGGCACACGACCATCCCAAAACGGGATATATAAGTCGTCTACCCCGTTGGGAATGAAAGTGTTGAATACCCTTTTGGAACCGGCGGGTAACCGGTAGACATCAGATCGCCATGGATCCGATGTGAGGATCAATCGCAGCATTGCGATTCGATCAAAAATCGAGCCCTGGATGGGCGGGTGAATGCCGGCGAACGCCGGGCTTATCGTGCCATTATAGTAACGACAGGATCAGGTTGGCAACGCGGAATTGTCGAAATCGAAATGTTGGTTTGTATAACCGACCCATTATCCGGGATTCTGGTGTAATTTCAATAGCCGGTTTTACTCTTTGTTTTCAATGAGATATGATTGGTGTGTTTCCCGCGTAAGCGGGGGTGAAGGGTAACTATTGCAGGGGCAGGCCCTGAACCTAATGTGTTTCCCGCGTAAGCGGGGGTGAAGGGTAGAAACCTGATTACCGGATTGGGATTGCACAGTGTTTCCCGCGTAAGCGGGGATGAAGGTGGTACAAGCATAGGGTTAGGTCGATATCGAGAATCCCGTATCCCGCTTAAGCGGGGAATATTCTGCCGAATAATTTGCATTCTCGGCACACCATAGCAAATACTCCTGCTCATTCCTTAATCGGTAGTTCTTGCATGCAAGATCCAGTACCTTTTGCAATTACGGCAACCATTGAGACGCCGGTAATCCTTCCTGATGGAGCTTACCTGACTTTGGACGCGTTACTCGAACGAGCGTCAGAGGGCGGCCCCATTCCTTTGGTTCAATATAACCGTGTATGGATGGGGTCTGCGGCATTTTTGGTGGATCCCAGGCCTCTGGAGCGGTCCTTCGTCAGCTCGATGCAGCTGCATGGCGGAGATTACAATCATGACCCCCGGAAAAAAGTTCTGCGCACAGGTGGGCCGGACATGGCGGATATTGATAGGTATCCTGCTTTTGAGGTGAGTCAGATTACCTGGTTTGGTCTAGGATACCCTGGAGAATGCGTTCAACTGGTCCAATCCCTCCCTGGAATTGGGAAAAAAGTAGCGCATGGATTTGGCGCGATAAATCGAGTTGAGGCGGTTCATCTGGAAGTAGATCGGAGTATTGTTTTGCCCGATGGCACTCCTGCCCGCCCAATTCCAATGACGCATTGGGCTGAAATGCGGGCTACATCTCCAGAACTGGCGGATCCCGCTACCCTCCCGACTGATGATACGTCAGTAATTCCTCCTTATTGGGACCCGGACAACCGCGCATTTGCGGTTTTGCCCAGGCACCGGGCATTGTCGCGACAAGAGTTGGCGAGAATCAATACTGGTGTGGCCCCTCCATCTTTTCCTGATTTACAGAATTTACAGATCGAGTTTTCCAACAATGAAACGGCTGTTTCATTTTTTGTTCGGCATGTCGGACGTAAATTGGCAGCTGCTGAAGGGGTTCCAGGGAACACTGCCAAGCTTAGCCATTCTTGCGCTGCTTGTGGCTCGACAAAAGATCTTCAACGAGCTGGAAATGGCTACACCACGTTGTGCGGTGACTGTTATACCTTTGGTGGGAGTTACCAAAAGATCAAGCGCCCTGGGCGCATGGGGGCTGGATGGATGGGGTTGGTGAGCGCGGACGGAGCGCGCTTCGCGACTTCAGTCGAATATTCACCTGATGAACGCCCTTTCCAAAGCATCGATGGTTGCGATATCGTTTTTGGAAAGCCCGCATTGCAGGTTTTCCTGAAAGATGTTTTGACATCGCCGCCTTCCCCACCGTTTCTGCTGTTTGTGGGCGATCAATCGTCTGTCAAGGTTCTGCGAAACCTGAAAGTTACTTACTCGCTTCGCCGGGTTCACGTTGGGAGTAAAACCCTCGAATCAGTTGATGCTATCTCGTTGCAAGAAAATCTTGAGTACTGGCGTTCATCCAATATTCCGTTAACAACACTAAAGCGCGCAGTCAGGCTCCTTAACGACTACCGATATGCCTACGCGTCGGAGCGGAAGGAGGAGGCTTACAGTAAACTGAAGCGGTTGGTGGATCTGGATACTCACCTGCCGTTTTTGCGTAGGCTTCCAGCCACGCATACTGCGGATTGGCGGTATTTTTCGCGGTTTGCAAACCAGGAAGAACAATCTCAGAGGGTTGCCCAGTGAGTGTGATCGCAACGTATGACGAATCTTATTTGATGGTGCCGTTTGATGACCCATACAAGGTTCATCAATTCCTAGCTAAGGAATTCGATGGCGTCGATCTTGGCAATAGTCGTTTTCTCCATCGATTCGACCGGATAAGCGAGCAAATGCTGGTTTCCGTTCGAACTCCACCAGGCTTGATGCCAGATTCTCTTTCCCATCAATCTAAGTTAGTCGAGATCGAGTTGGAGAAAGGTGCGGAATATGCGTTTAGGTTGCGTACCCCCGCCTATACCCGCTCTCACGGTGTTGTGAATAACAAGCTGGGGCTAGAGGCCATTGAATGGCTGAAGGATCGTTCAAAAGCGCGCGGCTTTGAGGTGATTTCGTCGGTCGCCGACAATACTGCTGAATGTTTTCGGATTCGTGGACGAAAGACATATATCAATGATACGGAATTCGAGGGCCACCTTCGCATTGTTGATCCGGAGATTCTAGCGGGTGTACTGCTGCAAGGATTCGGCAGAAGCAAAGGGCTTGGCTACGGATTATTAGAATTAAATGTTGAATGAGGATAAAAAAGTGGAAATGACCATAGTGCTGCAAGGGGGGATCACGCCTGCCCCATCATCCCCGCTGGCAACGGCACCAATGAAGCCTGATTATGAGGCTAATACCTCAGATAAGTATTCTCAAGGCGACAAAAATACTGCCCGGCTTCCACGGATGTCGTACCGGGTTGGGGATCAGTATGTTTATGGCGCCTATTTCCCGGCCGCCGGAATCAGGGGGAAGTGGCGTCGCCTTGGCCGGGACGTCATGGCTGAATATCTCGCGCCGTGGAACATCGAGGATCACCGCGCCATGACAATCGGCGGCGTAAAAGGTAGTGGATCAGAAGCAAGCATTGATCTCGATGGCTTGCGACGACTGCGAGAACAGAATCCCCTTCAATCACTGTTTGGCCAATCTACAGGCTTTGGCCAATCATGGCTTGCAGGCAAACTGTCGGTCGGGTTTGCAATGCCAGAAGTCCCCTTGCAAGTGCCCGACATCATCACGGGAATACGATCCGATGATCTGAAAAGGAATGCTTCGGAAATCACCTATTTGACACCGGATGATGCAGGCCGGTTCAAGGCGATGGCAATTGCCGAACGGCGATACTCACAACTAGGGAGGTCACTAAAAAAACTTGAGGCGAGCATAAAAACACTCAAATCGCGGAGGAGAAAGACCGCTGATGAGAAGGCGGAGCTGGAGGCCTTGGAGCAAGAGAAGGCCAGCTTGCAGGAAGAGCAGGAATCTCTCAAAGAAAGCATAGGGTCTGATGTCAGCGCCCAGATGCCGCTCTCCGGATATGAGGTTATCCCTCCAGGGCTGCGCTTGAACAATCGGATCATGCTGCGTGGTGTAAACGACATTGAGTTCGGATTGTTTCTACGGATTCTTGGGCGATTTGCGATGGAACCTATTGTTGGCGCTCATATTGCTCATGGGTGTGGTGTTGTGGGCTGTGACTGGGATGTAATCCGGGGTGGTGAAGTGATTGGCCATATCCAGATTGATCCATTCGTCAATCTCCAGATAGAGGGTGATGAGCTAAAGGAGCTATCAGATAAGTCGTTGAGTGCCTTCAAAGCGTGGAATGGTGTTGACTAAGGATATTCATCAGTTCATTGACCAGGCATTTGCTGATGGCGGACCTTTGTCCGAGGTTATTTCGGGATATCGAGAGAACGCAGTGCAGATGGACTACGCCCATGCGGTTGCGGACACCTTCGCCAAGGATCGCTCTGAGAAAGGGACACGAGTTGGCATGCTCAAAGCCGCGACAGGAATTGGGAAAACACTCGGGTATTTGATTCCGATTTCATGGTATGCGGCACAGGGTCACCGTTGCGCGGTAAGCACCTATACAAACCACCTACTGCATCAATGCCTCGACGTCTACCCCGCTGTACAGCATGTAACCGGGCATTTGTTGGGACGTAGCCCTGTCGCGGCAAAGCGCATTGGTTTGGGGAACTTTGTCTCGGTATCTCGAGTCGAGGGTTTTCTTGAAGACGCGAAAACAAAAACAGATCAGGCATTGATCCGTCGTTTCCTTCGCCGGATCAATGATCTTGGTGGCGTAATCCAGGATTACCTCGACGAGTATGGCTCGTTACCGCTGGGCTGGAATCCATCCGATATATGCTGCCTCAGCGCAGATAATGATGCGGAACATGGAGCTTATCTCAACCACCTTGCAGTGGCGGAGAAAGCAGACCTGGTGATCACTAATCACACGCTCGCCGTTCTCCATCTTACCAACCGGGCATCGCTTGGTACGTGTGATGCGCCACTCGCATTCATGGTGTTTGATGAAGCGGACAGATTGCCCGATGCGGCAGGGTTGGTGATCTCCCGCCGAGTGTCTACCGCGCAACAAGCACGAATGGCTCTCTCTTTAATGGCCACCACTGATGATCGTAGAATTATCAAGAAAGCCACCCGCTGGATGACGGCAGCAACCCGCGCTGAGGAAGTGTTGTCACGATATGATGACGGGAAAGATATTCGTGTTATCAAGGGTCAAGAACAGGATGTCATTGAGGTGGCTGATGATCTGGCCAAAGAAGCCAAAGGGGTTTTGAGGTCCCTTAAAAAGTCTGGTCTATCCTCTTTGCTCGAAGATGAATGGTTTCAGGATCTTGATCACTCAATATCTACATTGTCAGGATTTTCTCCGAAGTCGTCTGCATACAGTGTTCCGGCGCTCTCATTTTCGAGGGTGCGAAGAATACCGAGCTTTCAGCGCATTCCGCTCGATCCCGGACAAATCATTGCGCGATACATGAAGGAATCACCGCAGTCGCCGGGCATCCCGCCTCGTCCGGCATTGCATGCGATGGTCTTCACGTCGGCGACACTCTATGAAACAGAGTCGTCGATTCGTCGAACATCTTATGATCTCGGTATTTTCGACATGTCACGCGTGGTTGTTAGGAAGCAATTCGAGCCTGCCCGGTTTGGAAGAATGCGGTTTGTGCTGGCTGGCGACACACTTCCTGTGCCTGTGGAATCGGGCTCGGAAGGAGAAACCAGCATTGCATGGGTGGAGAACACGGGAGCGATGATTGCGGCGGCGGCGCGTCGCGGTGGACGCGTACTTGTATTAGCTCTCTCCTTTCGAGACACCCAGATGATCGCTGAGTGGTTAAGAGGCAATACAGGCTTCCATGTGATTGCGCATGAAACCGGTAAAGCACTGTCAGACATCATTAGCGAATATGTTTCGCTCGACGACGCCATCTTGATCTCACCCGCCGCATGGGAAGGTGTGGATCTTCCGGGAATGGTGAAACATCTTGTTATTACACGGCTCCCGTACCGCCCCAAAGACGACCCGGTTCTGATGGTAAAGGAGCACCATCTGCGGTCTATCGGGTATTCCGAAGTCAAGGCACGAACCATCGTATTTCAGGAGTCTCGAACGGCGGCCGTCCGCCTTTTCGCGCAAGGGATTGGTCGCGGGCTAAGACATCCTGATGACGACGTGACGGTCTGGATTGCAGACCCGAGGTTCAAGCGGTCTGGGTTTGCGGCGATTATACCTGAGCGGTTCCGAAAAGGAGATGGAATATCCCCATCAAAGCTAGATCAGGCGGAAATATTCGATCCATCACAGCCCGCTCCAGAGGAATCTACCCGCGAGTCTGATGACATGGCGCTGCTCGATACTCCGAGCTGGTAATCCGCCTCAATGCGGGAATAGAGATAAGCTCAATATAGGCATAGACCCCGCCGGATCGCCACGCTATCCCACCGCCATGGGGATGGAAGTGTTGCGTGATATGAAAATGTTGGTGAGGTTGTTTGCTATCCCGCTACCGTGGGGATTATGTCTTGGTGTTCGGATTGGCGCCTCTACCACACAATCGGTCGAAATAGGGAGACGCTTTGCTGATATATTCTACTGCTTGTGGAGTAACGCCTTTTGACCCGGTATCGGGCCAAAAGGCTAGGTGAATAATCTATGCTGCCTGTTTCCTGTCTTGTAGTCGGATCTCTTTCAGCGGGTAGCTTGAGTACTCGGCGACAAACGCAATAAAACTTTCAAAAAGGTCTGGATCCAGATGCCATTTCAGGCTTTCTTTGAACACCTCTAGCGTGACACCCTCTCCATGAAATCGCGTTCGACTTGGCAGCCTATCATCCATGATCGAGAGATTTCCCTCGGCCCTCTGGATGTCTCCTATGACGCTGACAAGTGCGTTTTGCCCTTGCTCTTCATCGAAGATCTGAGCAAATTGCATCAACTCTCCCCATGCGCGAGATCGGTCGAATGCGTATGACCCATAATAGGGCGTAGGAATGATCAATCGCCCCTTGACGCTACGGACTACGACCGGATCGTCTTGCCAATCATGAATTTTCAGTATCCATAGCGCTTTCCCGAGTTCATGTGCAGCTTCCTTGAAGGCGATATCCCCTATTGTCGCCACGAGGGTGTTCAGCTCATTGGCAAGCTGTTCTGCTGGGTATGCGTCGGCAACGCTGTCGGCGATATCGTCGCAATCGTTCAGAAGTGCATCCGAACTATTGGGCCACGCGCGAATATCCACCGAGATATCGCTCGACGATATCTCCCGAGGGCTCGCATTTCCTTCGTTGGCTTTTGTTATTGTTCTTTCTAGCCATTTATCCATAGCGCCGATAAAATATGTCCGTGCATGCGGTATAGTGTCAATCGGATGAAACTCACTCGCCATCTGCCCTGCGCGGTGGAGCGCGCAGTACGCGTTGGCCGCACGAGAAAGCCATGATTGCAGATCCTGTTGTAATTCAGTTTTCGTGATGGTCATTTCTTGCTCCGCTTTGCATTTGTGATGCCTTCATATTATCCCATGATTTAGCAAAATCCGCGTAAACCCTCGCCCAATCGGGCGGGGATATAAGCGGGAAGCGCGATAGCGCTTCTGCTAGTCTTTCGGTAAAGATTCTGTGTGTACACCCAGTTGCAAATACCCTCAAATACCCTAAAATACAGCAATAATACAGGTATTGCAGGTGCCACGAAAA